>ENA-OQHF01000058-OQHF01000058.1-human-gut-metagenome-genome-assembly--contig:-NODE-58-length-62886-cov-5.688523_pt1 | contig 62886 bp, 59 predicted proteins | sample MGYA00242559_ERZ504709 | MGnify/ENA primary metagenome ERZ504709 (study PRJEB26092, sample SAMD00036203) | human gut metagenome | host: Homo sapiens | study: EMG produced TPA metagenomics assembly of... | reverse complement strand
AAGCCGCTAACGATCTTTACCGTTACTTTTAGTATAACAGATGACACATCTGTTCTACAATCTTTTCTAAACAAAAAAGATATCATTTCCGATGTACCATAACTTACATAGGAAACAATATCTTTTTTATGGAAAACTTCCGGACGCCACTCCGGTTTTATTCATGGTGTAGCACGCGAGGCGCGCATGGGAATTTAGCTTAAAGTTGCCCTGCCCACGTTTGCTGCCCCTGGAGTCCTGACTACTTGCGTCCCCTCTACCAATACAAATCAAAATGCTCCACCAAACCAACTGTTGATATGCAACACAACAAGCTAAAATACATTTCGCAAATTTTACTCATTATCACGCCAGTCATCGAGATCTCGTGCAGGCACAGACTTTGACTCGCTGCTCGTATAAAAAAAGAAGCCCCACAAGACTTCTGATAAAATCAAAAATCTTGTGAAGCTCCCTATAAAATGGAATTTCACCCGATCTTAAACCGGATAAGCCCCATTCTTACTATCCGCTACAGTAGCATCAACCTTAGTCTGCTGAGCCTCTCTATATTTAAAGAAGTCAGTAGCAACCTGTGGGAACAGAGCGTAAGACAGAACGTCTTCATCCTGTTCAGACCACTGAGCCATCTCGCCACGCAGAGTATCCAGTTCGTCCGGGATCAGATCTGCAGGACGGCAGGTAATCGGCTCTTTATCACCGATACATTTCTTCTGAACATCTTTGTTAAACGGTTTAACAGTCTTACCATATTCACCGGAGAGAACAGCTTTTGTCTCTTTTGTAACCATTTTATATCTTTCACCCATCAGCACGTTAAATACAGCCTGTGTACCAACGATCTGAGAAGACGGAGTAACCAGAGGCGGCTCACCCAGGTCTTTTCTTACTCTCGGAACTTCTTCCAGAACATCGTAGAACTTATCTTCTGCATTCTGTTCTTTCAGCTGAGATGTCAGGTTAGACAGCATACCACCCGGTACCTGATACAGCAGAGTTTTGATATTAACACCCAGGTTCTTCGGATTCAGCAGACCGCTGTCCAGAGCCTCGTCACGGATCGGACGGAAGTAGTCAGCGATTTCAGCCAGAAGTTTCTGATCCAGACCTGAATCATATGGAGTACCCTTGAAGGTTTCTACCATAACCTCTGTAGCCGGCTGAGAAGTACCCAGCGCAAATGGAGAGATTGCAGTATCGATCACATCAACACCAGCCTCAACAGCTTTCATATAAGTCATGGAAGCCACACCGGAAGTATAATGTGTATGCAACTGAATCGGGATCTTAACAGTCTCTTTCAAAGCTTTTACCAGTTCTGTTGCTTTATAAGGAAGCAGCAGACCAGCCATATCTTTGATACAGATAGAATCCGCACCCATCTCTTCGATCTCTTTTGCAATGTTTGTCCAGTATTCCAGAGTATAAGCATCACCCAGTGTGTAAGACAGTGCAACCTGTGCATGACCTTTTTCTTTGTTTGCTGCTTTTACTGCTGTCTGCAGGTTTCTCATATCATTCAGACAGTCAAAGATACGGATGATATCAATACCGTTTGCGATAGATTTCTGTACAAAATATTCTACTACATCATCTGCATATGGACGATATCCCAGGATGTTCTGTCCACGGAACAGCATCTGCAGTTTTGTGTTTTTGAATCCGTCACGGAATTTACGAAGTCTTTCCCATGGATCTTCTTTCAGGAAACGGAGGGAAGCATCAAATGTTGCACCACCCCAGCACTCTACAGAATGATAACCTACTTTATCCATAGTATCTACGATCGGCAGCATCTGCTCTGTTGTCATTCTTGTTGCAATCAGAGACTGATGTGCATCACGCAGAATTGTTTCAGTAATTTTAATTGGTTTTTTAGCAATATCTGTCATAGTCTTATCCTTTCTTTCTATTATACCCGACTGCGGACATGGCAGCCCGCATCGGGATCTGTGGCTTTTGTATTACCGTATTATACTCCGAATACAGCCATGAAAGTTCCGGCCGCTACTGCGGTACCGATAACACCTGCTACGTTAGGTCCCATAGCATGCATAAGAAGGAAGTTTGTAGGATCTGCCTCAGCACCAACTTTCTGGGATACACGGGCTGCCATAGGAACGGCAGATACACCGGCAGATCCGATCAGAGGATTGAGCTTTCCACCGGACAATTTGCACATGATCTTACCAAAGAGAACACCACCGGCTGTACCAACACAGAATGCAACCAGACCCAGAAGAACGATCTTCAGAGTATCTACGTTCAGGAATGCTTCTGCGCTTGTAGATGCACCTACGGAAGTACCCAGCAGGATAACTACGATGTACATCAGCGCGTTGGAAGCTGTCTCTGTCAGCTGTTTTACAACACCACTCTCTTTGAACAGGTTACCAAGCATCAGCATACCTACCAGAGGAGCAGTTGTAGGAAGGATCATACAAACTACGATTGTGATAACGATCGGGAATAAGATCTTCTCCAGTTTGGATACCGGACGAAGCTGTTCCATCTTGATCTTTCTTCTTTTCAGTTGTCAGAAGTTTCATGATTGGCGGCTGAATGATCGGAACCAGTGACATATAGGAATATGCTGCTACGGCGATCGGTCCCATCAGTTCTGTCTGGCCCAGTTTACCTGCCAGGAAGATAGAGGTCGGACCATCGGCTCCACCAATGATAGAGATTGCTGCTGCTGCTTTTCCGTTGAATCCCAGGAAAATAGCCAGGAAGTACGCGCTGTAGATACCCAGCTGTGCTGCAGCACCAAGAATAAAACTCTTCGGGTTGGCGATCAGCGGACCAAAGTCTGTCATCGCACCTACGCCCATGAAGATCAGGGACGGCAGGATACTCCACTCATCCAGGATGAAGAAGTAATGCAGAAGACCACCGGCATGTTCGATACCCATAGCATCTACGTAAGGATCTGCCATAATATCCGGATAGATGTTAACCAGCAGCATACCGAATGCGATCGGCACCAGCAGCAGTGGCTCAAATCCGTGTTTGATTGCCAGATACAGGAATACCAGCGCAACCAGGATCATAACATAGTTGCCCCACTCCAGGTTCATGAACGCAGTCTGTTCCCATAAGTTTGACAATGTTTTCATTATACTCATGTTTTTAACCTCCCGTTGTTGAATTCAGCAAGTCGTCGCTGTTTGGGAATTTACATTGTCTGCAAATTCAGTCTTAGTTTAAGGATGCCAGAGTAGCACCAGCTTCAACTGCATCACCAACAGCAACGTCAATACTTGCAACGGTTCCGTCCTGCGGAGCAACAACCGGGATTTCCATCTTCATTGCTTCCAGGATGATCACTGGATCACCGGCTTTTACAGCCTGTCCAACGCTTGCTTCTACTTTAAATACTTTACCGGCTGCTCCGGCTGTTACTTTTACAGAACCAGCGGAAGCTGCAGGTGCTGCTGCTTTCGGAGCTGCTGCAGGTGCTGCTTTTGGTGCTGCAACAGGAGCTGCTGCAGGTGCGCCGCTTGTCTGTCCTTCTTCAACAGTTACATTGTATACATTGCCATTAACAGTAATTGTATAAGTTTTCATGTGATATTCCTCCTATGCTCAGGCTCTCTGCCATTTACTTCTGTTCACTTTTTTGATGGAACGAACCACAAAGCTGTCTGTGGATGTGTTCTCAGATGCTGCAATTGCTGCGGAAATAACTGCTACCAGTTCCAGATCATCTGTCAGGTCTTCCTCAACAGGTGCAGCCGGTACTGCTGGTGCAGGTGCTGGTGCTGCTTTCGGTGCTGTCTCTTTCTGTCCGATCTTTCCAACATACTTAAATAAGGAAATAACGAAAATCAGGAAGATCAGAACAACGAATACACAGCCGACACCCATAACGGTATTGACAGCGGCACCGTTTAATTTCATTCCGGTAGTTTCAACTTCGGAAATAGTCATATAAGCAGGAACCATCTGGTCATAATCACTGCTGTAATTGAATACAACTTTGATTTCTGCATCACCTTTGTCAAATTTTGCCGGAATATCAACAGTTACCTGTCCTTCTTCACGGTCAATATCTGTTGTCGGGGTTCCCATTTCCTCATATTTACCAAGTTCGTTTTCCTGGTCCATCCATGCTGATACTGCAAGTCTGGTAAATGTGTCTCTGTTTGCAGTCATCTGATTCAGAGTTTCATCATCGAAACCTGCAAGAGATTCTACTGCACTCTGAGATACCTCTGCACAGTTGCTTACCATATCATCGGTAATCTGCTGATAAGCAGCTGTTTCTTCTTTTTTACCGCAGGCAGTCAGAGAAAATGCACAGATTGTAACCAGCATCAGACTGGCAATTTTTTTCCATCTCTGCTTCATTTATGCTCACCTCATTATACTGTTCCGTGTTTTTTGCTTGGACGATCCTCTCTCTTTGTGTAAAGCATCTCGAAAGCACCGATCACATATTTTCTTGTATCCTCAGCTTCGATAATAGTATCTACATATCCTCTTCTTGCTGCGGATTCCACGCTGGACTGCAGGGTTGCATATTCAGCTGCTTTCTCGTTGATGGTAGCTGCATCAGAATCTGCGTACATGATCTTTGCTGCCAGTTTTGCATCCATCATACCGATTTCAGCGTTTGGCCATGCATAAACCATATCTGCACCGATGGATTTGCTGTTCATAGCCAGGTAAGCGCTTCCGTAAGCTTTTCCTACGATCACGTTTACTTTCGGTACAGTAGCATCTGCAAATGCATAAGTCAGTTCAGCAACTGCTTTTGCCATGTTTGCCTCAGAGCATTTTGTTGCTTTGAATCCGGTAACATTGGTCAGTGTCAGAACCGGGATGTTGAAAGCGTCACAGAATTTTACGAAGTCTGCTGCTTTTCTTGCTCCTCTTGCGGATAATACTGCATCCATGGTTTCTGTCAGGTTTCCTTCTGCATCGTAGATCTCTGTTCTGTTTGCAACAGCACCTACAGTGGAACCGTTCAGTTTGATGAATCCACAAACCATATCTTTTGCATAGTCTGCTTTTACTTCGAAGAATACGTTGTTATCGCTGATCTGAGACAGTGCGATAGAAGTATCTCCTGCACAGTTTGCCAGATCTTTGCATACTCTGTTCAGATCATCTGTGCATTCTTCGTAAGACATATCATCTTCGTTGTTTGCAGGAAGCATAGTTACCAGCGCACGGATCTGTGCCAGAACATCTTCTTCGCTTCCTTTGAAATCTACCAGACCTGCTTCTTTTGCCTGATACTCAGCTGCGGAAGTATCGCATTTGGAGATTTCATTTCCTTCGATGGCGTTTGGAGAATTGACAAATAATTTTGCTTTTTTCTCTTCCATCAGAGTAAAGTCTGTCAGTGCCGGAATCATAGCCATTCCACCGCCGCAGGTTCCGAAGATACCTGTGATCTGTGGAATCACACCGCTTGCTTTTGTCTGCTGCATGTAGATCTCACCGAAACCGTTCAGTGCATCGGTTGCTTCCTGCAGACGCATACCTGCGCAATCGATCAGACCGATCACCGGTGCACCTGTTTTCATTGCAAAATCATACAGTCTTGCAATTTTCTTTGCATGCATCTCACCAACAGTTCCATTCAGTACGGTAGCATCCTGGCTGTATACATACACCAGGCTTCCGTCGATCACACCATATCCGGTGATGACACCATCTGACGGGGTTTCTTTTGCAGATAAGTTGAAATCTGTACTTCTTGCAGTAATCTGTCCACCAATTTCAACAAAACTGTTTGCATCAAGCAAAGAGGCTATCCTTGTGCTTGCTGCGCTTTGTGCTGTATTGCTCATACTTCAGCCCTCCATTTTTATAAAAAATTTAAGTGAAAACAAAATTTCAGCCGATTATAATTCTACTATTTTTTGCTTTTTTTTCAATAACTTTTGACAAAAGCCTTCAGAAAACTTAATAAAGGTACAAATGTTTCGGAATTCCGTTTTCGTAGATTATTTCTGTCTCACCATGGATCAACGGTTTTAAATATTCCATCATCTTTTCTGTCACATCATTTCCTGCCTCATTAATATAATCGTCCGGGACTTTTTTCTCCTGGTTAGACACTTCACAGACAGGAACTGCAGTATAGCGTACCTGATATGGATGACTGCCGAGTCTCTCCACAGAAGCCATCAGTCCGCTTTTTCCCTGCAACGCACAGCGGCAGGCTGTCATACCTAGCATCTTCGACTCCTGGATATCTGTTTTACTCGCAATATGGGAGGCGCATCGCTGCATCAGATTCAGTTCGATGGATCTTACTTTGCAGCCAATCTCTCTTCTCACAATGTCTTCCAATACCCGGGCACTTCCTGCGATATAACTGTGTCCAAAATTATCCACGGCCCCGCTTTGTACCTGCTCGGAGATATAAACACCATTTTTATCCTTGATTCCTTCACTGATCGCTACCAGTACGCTGTCCTGCTGTTCCAGTTTTTTCTTCACATCGTCAAGAAAACTTTCCACTGAAAAAGCCGGCTCACAAAGATAAATCAGGCTCGGACCCGCTGCACCGTTATTTCTTGCCAGTGCAGATGCTGCTGTCAGCCATCCTGCATTTCTTCCCATTACTTCCACGATGGTAACAGCCTTGGTATCGTATACATGACAGTCTCTTTCAAGTTCTGAAAATGTAGTTGCTATATATTTTGCTGCGGAACCAAATCCCGGACAGTGATCCGTTCCCACCAGATCGTTATCGATGGTTTTCGGTGCTCCCATAACATGAATATCTTCAATTTTGTGTTCTTTACAGTATGCCGCCAGTTTATCTACTGTATCCATGGAATCATTTCCACCTGCATAAATAAAATACATAATTTCATGTTTGCGGAAAATCCGGATGACTTCCTGAAACTGGCTGTCGTCTTCTGCCGGATTTTTCAGTTTTACCCTGCAGGAACCCAGTGCTGCTGCCGGTGTCTGACAAAGAATCTCCAGTTCATCCTCACCGGGTACTTTCTCGCTCAGATTAACAAACCGTTCTTCCAGAACACCTTTGATGCCGTTTACCGCACCGTAGATCGTATCAACCTGATCGGATGCATGCGCTTCCATGATCACTCCTGCGATCGTCGCATTGATTGCTGATGTGGGTCCTCCGGACTGTGCTACTAAAAGATTTCTCATTGATTTCCTCCTTAAGAATGCATAAAGAAAGGGATGTTCTTTGTGTCATCGCAACATCCCCTTTTTTTCTTACCTGTGATTTTCTGCTGAAAACCTCATGGTCAGCCTGTACTCATAGATTTTATCCTACCTTCTCAAACTGACTATTATATAGATTAGCATAAAATCCGTTCATTGCCAAGAGTTCTTCATGATTTCCCTGTTCTATTATATCTCCGTCTTTCATCACAAGGATCACATCTGCATCTTTAATTGTCGATAACCGGTGAGCGATTACAAAACTGGTTCGTCCTTTCATCAGGTTATCCATTGCTTTCTGAATCCTCTCTTCGGTTCTGGTGTCTACCGAAGAAGTTGCTTCATCAAGGATCAGCAGCCGGTTATCTGCAAGAATCGCTCTCGCGATCGTCAGAAGCTGCTTTTGTCCCTGTGATACATTGCTGGCTTCTTCATTTAACACGGTGTTGTATCCTTCCGGCAGTGTCTGGATAAACCGGTGTGCGTGTGCTGCTTTCGCCGCTGCGATCACTTCTTCATCGGTGGCATCCAGTCTTCCGTAACGAATGTTTTCCATGATCGTACCGTTAAACAGCCAGGTGTCCTGCAGCACCATACCGAAACACTCTCTCAGATTTCTCCGGTCAAATTCCCTGATATCGTGTCCGTCGATCAGTATCCTTCCACTGTTGACATCATAGAAACGCATCAGCAGTTTCACCAGCGTGGTTTTTCCGGCACCGGTCGGTCCAACGATGGCGATTTTCTGTCCCGGCTGTACCTGTTCAGAAAAATCTTTGATAATGATCTGATCAGGCCGGTAGCCAAAGCTTACATGTTCAAAGGTTACGTGTCCTTCCACACCATTTTCCAGTGTCACCGGATGTTCCACCGTCTGTTCTTCTTCCTCTTCTTCCAGGAATTCAAAGACACGCTCGGAAGCTGCGGCTGCGGACTGCATCATGTTGGTAACCTGTGCGATCTGCTGTACCGGCTGGGTAAAGTTTCGGATGTACTGGAAGAAAGACTGAATATCACCGACTTCAATAACTCCTTTGATAGTCATAAAGCCACCGAGAAGAGCTACCATTACGTATCCGATATTACCTACAAACTGCATGATCGGCATCATCATGCCGGAGAAAAACTGTGATTTCCAGCCGGATTCATATAACTTTTTATTCGTCTCCTCGAAAGTGGCCATCACAGCATCTTCCTTATTAAACGCTTTTACAATATTTTGTCCGGCATAGACTTCTTCCACCTGCCCATTCACATCACCCAGATATTTCTGTTGCTGCCGGAAGTATTTTTGTGACCGTTTCATCACCTTGCTGATAATAAACATCGAGCACGGCAGAATCAGCAGTGCACATAAAGTCATCCATACATTAATGCTAAGCATCATGATAAATACGCCAATCAACGTTGTAACGGAAGTAATCAGCTGTGTAATACTCTGATTCAACCCCTGCTGCAGGGTATCCACATCGTTGGTAATTCTGGAGAGCACCTCTCCGTATGTCCGGCTTTCATAATATTTCATCGGCAGTCTGTTCATTTTTCCGGAAATATCTTTCCGCAGAGAATAACTGACATCATTGGAGATTCCCGTCATGATAAATCCCTGCACAAAGGAAAAGGCTGCACTGCACAGATACAGTCCCAGTGTCCACAACAGAATCTTTCCGATTTTATCAAAATCAATCCCTCCGGTTCCGTTGACCTTTGCCACCAGACCGTTAAACAGTTCCGTGGTCGCTTTACCAAGAATCTTTGGTCCCACAATATTAAATACCGTACCGACAATGGCGAAAATCATCATGCCAATCAGACGAATCTTATACTTACTCATATAACGCAGCAATTTTTTTTACTGCTCCGGAGAAATCCTTTGCCTTTTCTCCGTTCATTCTTCCCCGTCCCATAGGTCCCCGGGAGGGACGTCTGCTATTTTCACTCATAATCCAGTTCCTCCTGTGACAGCTGTGAACGTGCAATCTGCTGATATACCTCGCAGGACTGCAGAAGTTCTTTATGTGTTCCCATACCGACAACTTTACCCTCATCCAGTACCAGAATCCGGTCAGCATGAAGAATCGTGCTGATACGCTGTGCAACGATCAGGGTTGTGGCTTCTTCGGTTTCTTCTTTTAATGCTTTTCGAAGTGCCGCATCTGTCTTAAAGTCCAACGCAGAAAAACTGTCATCAAAAATATAGATTTCCGGCTGTTTTGCAATGGCTCTTGCAATCGACAGCCTCTGTTTCTGACCACCAGACACATTGCTTCCTCCCTGTGCAATCGGGCTTTCCATACCTTCTTCTTTCTGCTCGATAAACTCTGTTGCCTGAGCAATGGCTGCTGCCTTCTCCAGTTCTTCTCTGGTCGCATTCTCTCTTCCATAACGAAGATTAGAATCGATGGTGCCGGAAAACAGCACACCTTTTTGCGGTACGTAACCGATCCGTTCCCGCAGATCTCCCAGTTTCATCTGCCGGATATCCACGCCGTCCACCCGGACACTTCCTTTGGTCACATCAAAGAAACGCGGAATCAGATTCACCAGAGTACTTTTACCACTTCCGGTACTTCCGATAAAGGCAACGGTTTCTCCTTTCCTTGCTTCAAAGGTAATATCAGACAACACTTCTTCCTCCGCTCCCGGATAAGCAAAACTTACATGGTCGAAGACTACCGTTCCTTTCTCCTTTTCTTCCGGTTTTACACAGTTTTTAGGATCTCCAATAGAAAGTGGTGTATCCAGGACTTCCAGGATACGATTGGCAGCCACACCTGCACGGGGCAGCATAATAGACATCATCGTGATCATCAAGAACGACATGATAATCTGCATCGCATACTGGATAAATGCCATCATATCACCCACCTGCATATTACCGGCATCGATCCTGTGTGCACCGGTATAAATAATCAGTACACTGATCCCGTTCATGATCAGCATCATCAGCGGCATCATAAAAGTCATCGTACGATTGACAAACAGGTTGGTCTTCGTCAGTCTCTGATTTGCTTCTTCGAACCGTTCTTCTTCATGTTTTTCCCGGCTGAACGCACGGATCACCGGGATACCGGTCAGGATCTCACGGCTGACCAGGTTCAGACGGTCGATCAGATCCTGCAGCTTTTTAAACTTCGGCATAGCAACTCCGAAGAGGACTGCTACCAGAATCAGGATTGCTGCTACTGCGATGCCCAGGATCCATGTCATTGATGCATCTGTGTGCAACACTTTCAGAACACCGCCAATACCAAGGATCGGCGCATATAAAACGATACGGAACAACATGGTATATACCATCTGTACCTGCTGGATATCATTTGTACTTCTGGTGATCAAAGATGCAGTGGAAAAGTTATTCATCTCCTGACTTGAAAAAGATAATACCTTTCTATACACCTTATTTCTCAGATCATGACCAAGTTTCGCCGCGATCCTGCTGGAAAAGAACGTTACACAGACAGAAGCGATCATGATCAGTGCTGCCAGAAGCAACATCTTAATTCCGGACCACAGCACATACTGCATCTGAATCTTGTCAAGATCTTCGCCCATTTCCTGATACTCATTTTTCAGATACCGGATGGCTCCCTGGGTTACGATAGATTCCGGCATACCATCCAGTTTTTCTGTCATTTGTTCCATTATCTGCCTTCTCGCCTCATCCGGAAGCTGTGCGATTGTCTCCGGCACATCCGCACCGTTCGGAAGCTGCATCTTCTCTGCCAGAGCATTCTGTGTATCTGGCTGCTGCAGACTGCTTACTGCCAGCATCGACTTTCCGAATATAGTATTCAGAGAATCTCTTTCTTCTTCTTTCAGTTTTTTATGGGTATATACCCCATCTTTTAACGTATAATATTCTTTGACTTCTTGCTGCTGATCACTGTCCATGAATAAAAACAGCTGATCCATGGAGCTTTCCCGGATCTGATTCGGCACACTGTCCGGAATACCACCCTGCTGTACACCCACATTGATAATATCCGAAGTGTACGATGGCAACGCCAGATCACAGAATGCCTGTCCGAACAACAGTGCAAAAATCAGTACGATATAACGATAAGAACCTTTCAGTTCCCTAAACATTCGTAACATACCTATTCTTCTCCTTCTTTAAAATATCCGTAACTGTTCGCTATATTCACAGTTACAGGTAATCCTTAATCTCAGTACTTCCCGGCATTTTTTCCATATTCTCCTGCATCTGAAGGATCTGTTTTTTCAGATGATCTACCTCTTCCGGAGTCATTCCCTGAAGCATCACACTACCCACTTCTTTTCGGATCTTTTCCACTTCCCGGTGAATTTCTTTTCCGGAATCCGTCAGGTAGATTCTCTGGATCCGCTTATCCTTCGCATCAGCCACCCGGTAAATCAGAGCTGCTTTTTCCATTCGCTGCAGGGACACCGTCACCGTAGACGGTTTGATACACAGACGGCTGCAGATTTCTCTCTGGCTGAGTCCCTCCTGCCGATAAAGAATATCCAGCATCGGCATCTGCCCCGGGTGCAGATTCACATGTGAAAGCTGATGAAATATCTTTGTCGCATACACATGGAGCAATTTTATCATCAGAAAATCTACGGAATGTTCTTTTTCACTCATTCGATTTCTTCCTTTCTTATTAGTTAGTCAGCTAATGTTTCGTCGACCAACTAATAATATCACTTATTTTGCAGGATGCAAGAGTTTTTATAGTTTTTTTATATTTTTTCTGACAATAAAAGAAAAAACCCCTGAAACAGATGACCACACACCGTGTGTTTCTGTTTCAGGAGTTTCCTGTTTTTATTTCTGTTACTGATTCAGATTATGTGCTTTCTCATAAGCTGTGATCAGTTTCAGATTTTCAATTTCAATTGCATTCAGATATGAATTATCAAACTGATCTGCTGATACACTTGGCGTATACCAGCTTTTGGATGCAAAATAATCTGCCAGATCATCCGACTTGAAAATTCTTCCGTGACGGGCATAAATCTCGTTTCTTGCGATACGCATCTGCCATTCGGAAAGACCGGTCAGATCTGTGTTGGTAAGATAACGGGTACTGCTGTCCGGTATCACGTAATCGCTGTTTCCGGTATCACTTGCAGTTTCTGCATCATTGACTTCCGCTTCCTTATGCTGTTCCTGAACCGCAGCTTCCTGAGTCGGTTCCGGCGTGACCTGCTGTGTCGGTGCTGCAGTCGTTTCTGCTTCCTGCGCCGGTGATGTTTCCTGGGTTGGCTCCGGTGTGGCTGTCACTTCGGGGGTTACCGTCTCCGGTTCTTTCACTGTTTCATCCGCAACTGACGCATCCTCACTCTCTTCTGTATCTTTTTCATCTCTGTCCTGAATCTTCTGCATATCTTCTTTCATCTGTTCATTCAGCTGCGGCACTTTTTTCGTATCTCCGCTTCCTGCACCTACCAGCTTTACAACACCAAATACGATAGCTACCACCAGAACAACGATAATAATTCCAAGAATAGCAAAAGTGATCTTCTCTTTTTTTTCTTCTCTTTCCCACTCTTCCTCATCATCGTCATCATCGTCTTCCTGATGTTGCTCCATCTGATAACCATATCCCATTCCTTCTGTCATACGATTATCATATTCAGGTTCCGGCTTTTTCTTTTTGATACGGGGCACTTTCTCTTCCTGTTTTTTATAAGAATCCTCATTTGCAGTCTCCTGCATCGGTTTCTCTTCTACCGGATGTCCACATGCCCCACAGAAACGATCCCCGTCCTCCAGACGGTTTCCACAATATTTGCAAAACATACTGTTTCCTCCATAATCTGTGTTGCTGTTTTCTCTTCTTACAGCATTCTGTCGTATGGAAAAATTATATAACGAACTTTCCGAAAACACAACAGGCAAAAACTGTCTATCTTCTTACATTTTCCATACATTTTTGTCTGTGGTGGAAATTGCTACGGCACCGGCCTTCAGTGCAGCCACAATATCTTCTTTTTCGCTGATGAGTCCGCCAGCGATTACCTGACATCTTACACTCTTTTTTATTCTTTCGATTACTCGTGGCATCAGCCCAGGAAGAATCTCGATCACATCCGGACGATACCCTGCTGTCTGTTTCTGAATATTATCATATGCCATGGAATCAATTACAAAAAAACGAAGCACAGTGAACATCCCCAGTTCTTTTGCACACTTTATAAGAGCTGGTTTCGTGGTAATGATACCATCGGCACGGGTATATGTCTTCAAAAATTCCACTGCTGCATCTTTTCCGCTTAATCCCTGAATCAGATCAATATGTACCACAGCGATTTTTCCCTGATCTTTGATCCTTTTTACGATCTCACCGATCGTACATACCGTTCCATATAGAACAAATACCATACCTACATCCATATTCAGGCACTCTTCCAGTCCTTTCTCGTCTTTTACTGCCGCAATCACCGGACAGTCTTCCAGTTCTTCCATTATTTTTCTCATATTTCTTCCTTCCTGTCAGGCACAGTAAGCTGCCCCTATCTGTTCCAGACACCAGTAATAATCTCTCACATCCACCTGTTCACCTGCATATATCGGATATTCCTGCAGCAGCTCCTTGCCAAGAAAATACTGCGCCACTCCAATCTGTTGTCCCTTTCGGACCGGAGCTTCCAGCTGTCGCGGCAATTGATAGTGAACTGTGATCTGTTCATCTTTCCGTAACAACAAAGACAGATGCATCTGTTCTACATCGGATCCGTATTCCAGACTGGTCGTTGCCACTTCATCGATGGTCGTCCCCTGTTGCCGGCCATTCAACACTGCGATCCGACCAAGCTCTTTCTGTTCAAACACATCCCGATATTCATAATTGGTCAGCCCATATGTCATGAGTTTTCTGGTATCTTCCCACTTATATCCACGGTTATTCGGCCATCCGCATGCAAGCAGCGATACAATCAGAGTTTTTCCCTCCCATTGTAAAGCACCCACATAACAATATCCTGCATTTCCTGTAAATCCGGTTTTTCCCGTCAAAGCTCCATCCATCATTCCAAGAAACGCATTATGATTGGTGCATTGATAAATCTGCGTCTTACTATAATTCCAGAATGTATAGGCAGGCATCTGCGTAATTGCAAGAAATTCCGCTTTTTTCGGAGACTCCATGATGCAGTATCGAAGAATTCTTGCCAGATCTTTTGCCGTTGTACTGTGGATCCCATTTTTATTCTCGGCATCCAGACCGTTCGGTGTAATAAAATATGTATCATCGCAGCCGAGTTCTCTTGCTTTCAGATTCATTTTTTCTGCAAATCCTTCTACTGATCCACCCACTTGCTCTGCAATCATTACAGCAGCATCATTATCTGAATTCAGCATCAGCGCATACAAAAGATCCTGCAGGTAAAACTGTTCTCCTGTTTTTGCACCCATATGTACTTTCGGCTGACTCGCTGCGTAGGCAGATACTGTAACCAGATCATCCATCCGTCCGTCTTCCAGTGCAAGAATACAGGTCATAATCTTTGTAGTACTTGCCATCGGAAGTTTCTGTTCACTGTTTTTAGAATACAAAACACGCCCGGAGTCTGCATCCATCAGACATGCCGAACGCGCATAAAGTTCTGATTCACTCAGCTGCATGCCATATCCTGTCATCGGTGTTCCCACCAGTGTCATAAGCAGCAGCAACAATCCCAGCTTTATTTTTCCCATATAGTATCCTCCCGTTTTTTATCACAGTTTTCCAAAGATACTATATGCATTTTTCTTTCTTTTAGAACCAGTTTTTCTCTTTGTTACAGATCCAGCTGCAACTGAATCTCTTCTTCCGCCTCTGCCTTAAAATCTTCCATTTTCACCGGACTGATCGTTGGCAGATCCTCTGTCGACTGTACTCCAAAATTCCTCAAAAATTCTTCTGTTGTCCCAAAAAGAATGGGGCGTCCCGGGGCATCCAGTCGTCCAAGTTCCTGAACCAGATTATATTCCACCAGCTTATTGATCGCATGGTCACATTTTACACCACGGATTTTTTCAATTTCCTGTTTCGTTACCGGTTGTTTATATGCGATAATTGAAAGTGTCTCCAGCATTACATCCGTCAGTACTGCTTTCTTTGGCTGCAATGCAATCTCCACCAGATATTCATAATACTCCTGTTTGGTACACAGCTGAAATGCTCCATCCAACTCCAGGATCTTGATTCCACGGTCTCTGGCATTATATTTCAGCATCATATTCCGGATAATTTTTTCCGTTGTAGTTTTATCCTGTCCGATTGCTTTCGCGATTCTTCCGGTTTCCACCGAATCGCCTGCGGAAAATAAAATCGCCTCAATCGCTGCTTCCAGTTTCTCCATCTGCCTGCTGCTCCTCGTATATTAAAGATGTAATCTGAATATCATCAAATAAATGTTCCTGCTCTATGGTAATCACGCCGGTTTTCATCAATTCCAGGATAGCAAGAAAAGTAACGATCACCTGGATCTTACCGGACTGTCGTTCCAGAAGCCCACGGAAAGAAAAATAATGATGTGTTCCGGCATATAATTCCAGATCACTCATTTTGTCTTCCAGACTGACTTCTTCTTTCTCAATCTTGCCAAATTTGCTTCGAATCGGATCTACCTTGTTTTCCTGACGTTTAATGATAGAATTGAAGATATTCTGAAGCTTGGCCAGTGTCAGATCTCCGATCAGTTCCCGGATATCCACCGGTGGCTGATAATCCAGTACTTCTTTTGGCATACTCTCCGCCCGATATACACAGCGGGAAGCATCTGCCATACGATCTCTTAACTCATAGGACATATATTTAAACATCTTATATTCCAGCAGCTGCTGCACCAGTTCTTCACGGGGATCCTTTTCTTCTCCTTCTTCAGTTACTTCTTTGGGAAGAAGCATTTTACACTTGATATCCAGAAGAGTTGCTGCCATGACCATAAACTCACTCATGATATTCAGGTTTTCTTCCTGCATCTGTCGGATATATTCCATATACTGTTCTGTGATCTCCACGATCGGGATATCATATATATCGATCTTATTCTTTTCGATGAGATGCAAAAGCAGATCCAACGGACCCTCAAATGCTTCCAGTTTTACCGGTATTCCCATGTTTCTTCCTCTTTTTTCTTCTCACTCTATACCTGAATTTTTATTTTACAGGCATTTTCTCATTTTGTAAAGCAGAGATTCGAACGATAGTCAGTTCTCTGGGGTTATGGATTCTTACCGGGATCGTATGTTCTCCCAGACCTGCACTGACAATAACTACACATCCGTTTTTCTGATGCATCCCTCCACATTCACCCGGAAAGATCCGAAAATCAGGTGCGATTGCTCCCCGCCTTTTCCCAAGCATCATAACTCCTCCGTGATAATGCCCGGAAAATGTCATCGATGCTCCCCAGGAAAGATACTCTTTTTTATAGCGTGGATTATGTGCCAGAAGAATCGTCAGCCGATCCGTATCCGGAGTTCCAAAGTGCTTCTTCAGCTCTTTTACCATACCATCCTTTCGAAATCCCTTATCATAAAACTGCTCCTCCGGTTCAAGGCCATAGACAGTGATCGGTATTCCCTTTTTTTTCAGCTGTACTTTTTGATTACGCAACCGTATCAGCGACAGCTCTTTCAACGCTGTCTCATAGTTTTTCCCGATCTCCCCGTAAATCTCCGGATGTTCTGAAATACGTTGTTCATGATTCCCACTGGCATAAAATACCGGATAATTATCAGACAACCTTTTCAGAAATGCAACCGCTTTCGACGTGTCACATCCTTTTTTACCCACTATCACATCACCACCAACCAACACCAGATCCGGCTCCTGTTCCTTGAGAAGATGAAAAATCCTCTCCCCATCCTCACCCGTAACCTGATCATGAAGGTCCGTCAGAAAAGCAATCGTCAGTTCCTGTTTTCCTTTGATACAGGATGATGGGAGCTTATACTCCCGCACTATCGTTTTCTTCATTTTTTATTCCTCATCGGGGTAATTATTGTTTCGTTTCTCACCTGGTACATCGTCTTCAAATAACTGTACCAGAGATTTGTTGCCCGTACTAAAAAATCCCCGGTCTAAAACTTTCGTTTTACACCGGGGTGTTGTTGACTTTTCTCGTCGGCCGGATGCCACAAAAATTATTTTGCGTAATCTACAACACGACTTTCACGGATTACACTGACTTTAATCTGTCCAGGATATTCCAGTTCAGCTTCAATCTGCTTGGAAATATCTCTTGCCAGCAATACCATGTCAGAATCGTTGACATGATCTGGCAATACCATAATTCGAACCTCGCGGCCTGCCTGAATCGCATAGGATTTGTCTACTCCCTTGAAGGAGTTTGTAATATCTTCTAACTGTTTCAATCTGTTGGTATATGTTTCCAATGTCTCTCTTCTCGCACCCGGGCGGGCAGCTGAGATTGCATCTGCAGCCTGTACAATTCCGGCAATCAATGATTCCGGCTCTACATCACCGTGGTGAGCTTCTACTGCATTGATGACAATTGGGGATTCTTTATACTTTCTACATAAGTCAACACCGATCTGAATATGGGATCCTTCCACTTCATGATCGATGGATTTTCCTATATCATGTAATAAGCCGGCACGTTTTGCCAGACGGATGTCCGTACCGACTTCTGCCGCCAGAAGGCCTGACAGCTGTGCAACTTCGATGGAATGCTTTAATGCGTTCTGTCCATAACTGGAACGGAATTTCATACGTCCAAGAAGACGAATCAGTTCCGGATGGATACCGTGAACACCTACTTCCAGAGCAGCGTTCTCTCCCTCTTCCCGAATCATGGTTTCTACTTCTTTCTGTGCTTTCTCCACCATTTCTTCAATACGAGCCGGATGAATACGACCATCCACAATCAGTTTTTCAAGAGCAATTCTTGCCACTTCACGGCGGATTGGATCAAATCCTGATAAAACAACAGCCTCCGGTGTATCATCAATGATCAGATCTACACCGGTCAGTGTTTCCAGTGTACGGATATTTCTTCCTTCTCGACCGATGATTCTTCCTTTCATCTCATCGCTTGGAAGCTGTACAACGGAGATGGTAGATTCTGCCACATGGTCAACCGCACATTTCTGAATGGCTGTTACCACATATTCTTTTGCTTTCTTTGCAGCATCTTCTTTTGCTTTGCTTTCCAGTTCTTTGTAAAGTTTTGCAGTATCAATTTTCACTTCATCTTCAACAGATTTTAAAAGATAATCCTTTGCCTGTTCGGAGGTCAGTCCTGAGATTCTCTCAAGTTCCTGTACTCCCTGGTCATGTAATTCGTCAACCTTTTTCTCTTTCTTCTTTAACTCTGTCTCTTTTGCTGAATACTCTGCTTCCCGTCTTTCCATCGCATTCGCCTTACGATCCACAGATTCTTCTTTTGCCAGCACACGCTTTTCATACTTTTGCAGCTCGCTGCGTCTCTCTCTGGTCTCTTTTTCCAGTTCATTCTTGGTTTTCAGAGATTCTTCTTTGGCTTCCAGAAGAGCTTCGCGTTTCTTAGTTTCCGCCGTTTTCAGAGCTTCATCTATGATGTTTCTTGCTTTTTCTTCCGCAGTGCCAATCTTTTCTGCATCCTGCTTTACTTTCTTGGCAACGGCAAGCTTACAAGCCACAGGAACCGCTATTACCAGCGCAATGACTACAGCAATAATTGGAATTAATATATTGATTCCGTTTGCCATAGGAGCACCTCCTTATTTAGTTTTCATTGTACGTTTACAACAGTATAATTCTATAATGATTTCACAAATTTGTCAACGGATTACCTGTTTTTTTGTAGATATAGTTACCGTTCATATTACTGCTCACTGATAATATCCCGCAAGGTGTTTTTGTGAACGAAGAGCACAGTTACACCTCTCACTCCCTCTGTGAAAAATATTCCCGGAACACCGACTGAATCTCTGAAGAAGAAAAACCTTTCCTCATCAAATACCCATAATGTCGTCTTTTTTCTTTTTCATCTGCCTCTTTCGGATGTTTACACCGTTTTTCCAGAAGCTGACGAATCATGTCAGTTTCGTCCACACATCCTTCTTCGTCGTCCAGTGCTTCCTGTCTTCGTTGGATCATCTCCCGCGGAATCCCCTTTCGTTCCAGTTCAAACTGCATCTGGCGTCTGCTTTTCCTGCCCTGATAGGCAGACAGATATCTCGCTACATATCGTTCATCATCCAGATAATGGTACGAACGCACATAATCCATGGCAATTTTTACCGCCTGCGGTGTATATTCGCCCTTCATTAGTTTCTTTTCCAGTTCTGCTTCCGTGTAATCCATCCGTGTCAACAGATGCATCGCCCTTAATTTTGCCCTTTTCACCAGAATTTCCCTGAAGATTTCCTGGAAAATTTCTGCTGATAGTTCACCATTCTCTTTCAATCGATAACGGGAAAGCTCGCCCTTATATAACATAAAGGCGAGCTGTTCATCTGTCACAACACGATACTTTGTTTTTGTTACAGGGACAATCTCTACGATTCTCATACTTCATCATCTGATGCATCTGTCAGAACATCCTTTGCTTTATCCACATCTTTTTCTGCATCCTGTGGACCATCTTCTCCAAGTCCGTAATGGGCTCTTACCTGACGTTCGATTTCTTCCGCAATCTCCGGATTCTCTCTCAGGAATATCTTTGCATTCTCTCTTCCCTGACCGATCTTGCCATCATTGTAGGCAAACCATGCACCACTTTTCTGGATAATTCCCAGATTTACAGCCAGATCCAGAATATCACTTTCTTTGGAAATTCCTTTTCCGAACATGATATCAAATTCTGCCTCTTTAAACGGAGGCGCCACTTTGTTCTTTACGACTTTCACACGGGTACGGTTACCGATCACCTCTCCACCCTGTTTGATAGTTTCTGTTCTTCTCACATCCATACGTACAGACGCGTAGAACTTCAGCGCACGTCCACCGGTAGTTGTCTCCGGATTACCAAACATCACACCGATTTTTTCACGCAACTGATTGATAAAGATTACAATACAGTTAGACTTGCTTACCACACCGGTCAGTTTTCTCAGCGCCTGAGACATCAGCCGCGCCTGCAGACCCATATGAGAATCTCCCATATCGCCCTCAATCTCAGCCTTTGGCACCAGAGCTGCTACAGAGTCCACAATGATAATATCCATCGCACCGGAACGCACCATTGTCTCAGTGATCTCCAGAGCCTGCTCACCGTTATCCGGCTGTGAGATATACAGTTCATCAATATCTACTCCGATATTTTTTGCATAAGCCGGATCCAGTGCATGCTCTGCATCCACAAATCCTGCAATCCCGCCACGTTTCTGTACCTCTGCTACCATATGTAACGCTACTGTTGTCTTACCACTGGACTCCGGTCCGTAAATCTCGATGATTCGTCCCCGCGGAACGCCACCAAGTCCAAGTGCAATGTCCAGACTCAGAGATCCGGTAGGTACAGTCTGCACATTCATGTTCTTACCGGAATCTCCCAGTTTCATTACAGATCCTTTTCCAAACTGTTTTTCAATCTGTCCCAAAGCCGCATCAAGGGCTTTTAATTTATCTTCTTTTGCCATAATGTCTCCTTTTTTCATATACGAACTTATGTTCGTTTCACTGTTTACATACTATTACAAATTAGTTTTGTTGTCAACTGCTATTTTTGTTTTTAAAAATTTTCTGAGAATTTCGGCGATCTGCCGGATGAATAAAAAAGATCGGGAATGTGTCCTGCCACGTCCTTGCGGATCGTTTTACCTTTGCATGGGAACAAGTTTCCTCTAAAGTAAGAAAGCAGGTAACTATTCAGCAGGTAGTATCCCGCGAGGCGTTTTGGCATGTTTTTTGCCAATCTCCCATCACTGAAGTTAATTTTAAATGCGTTTTGGCTCGTAACTGTGAAGGTACTGAACAGTTACGAAAACAGGATATTTCACCGGCGGAAGCTCCGCCGGTGTTTCCTGTATCGTATTTTTCTTTTGTTCCGGGATATCGGATGTTTTCACATTTTCTCTGCCTGTGTCAGAGTATCCCGATAAATTCTAATAACCTGCCAGCCAGGTGTACATCTCTTCATACTGCTTTGCAGAATTGTTCCAGGAATAATCCTGTGCCATGCCACGATCGACGATCTTGTTCCATTCGCGTTTGCGGTCATAGTATACCCGTTCAGCGTAGCGGATCGTATTTAACATCTCATGGGCATTATAGTTTGTGAAACTGAATCCGGTTCCGGTTCCTTCAAACTCATTGTACGGCTGTACAGTATCTTTCAGACCACCGGTCTCTCTTACGATCGGCACGGTGCCATAACGAAGGCTCATCAGCTGGCTCAGACCACATGGTTCAAACAGAGACGGCATCAGGAATGCATCTGCCGCCGCATAGATCTTATGTGACATTGCTTCTGAATAATAGATATTTGCTGAAACCTTTTTGTCGTACTTCCAAGCAAAATGCCGGAACATATTTTCATATTTTTCTTCTCCGGTTCCGAGAACCACCAGCTGGATGGCATCCTGGCACAGTTCGTCCATCATATAGGCAATCAGATCAAAACCTTTCTGATCTGTCAGGCGCGATACCACACCAAGCATCATAGCCTTCGGATTCACTTCCAGTCCCAGTTCTTCCTGAAGAGCTGTCTTATTTTTCACTTTTTCTTTTCGGAATGTCTTTGCATTATAATTCATTGCGATCATGGCATCCGTTTCCGGATTATATTCGGCATAATCGATTCCGTTTACGATACCACGCAGGCTGTTGCTTCTCGCCTGCATCAGTCCATCCAGACCTTCCCCATAGAATGGTGTTTTGATCTCTTCCGCATAAGTGTTACTTACAGTCGTGATGGCATCTGCATATACCAGACCGCCTTTCAGATAATTGGCATCTTTATTCGCCTCCAGTTTGTCCGGTGTGAAGAAGTAATCAGACAGACCGGTTATACTTTTTACAGTCTTAATATCCCATACTCCCTGGAATTTCAGGTTGTGGATAGTCATAACTGATTTGATACCACGGTAGAAATCACTTCCCTGGAAACGTTCTTTCAGATATACCGGGATCAGTCCGGTCTGCCAGTCGTGACAGTGGATGATGTCCGGTCTGAAATCGATCACCGGAAGAATCGACAATGCCGCTTTGGAAAAAAATGCGAATTTTTCCAGATCTCCCGGCATACCATAATATGGCTTGTCCCCGCTGAAATGTTCTTCATTATCGATAAAATAGAATTTGATCCCTTCATATTCCATCTCGAAGATTCCTACATACTGCTGTCTCCAGTTCAGATCCATATAAAAATTAGTTATGTAATGAAGCCGATCTTTAAATTCCTGTTTCATACAGGCGTATTTTGGAATAACAACTCTTACATCGAAATATTCTTTTGGAAAACATTTAGGTAAAGAACCTACAACATCCGCAAGCCCTCCGGTCTTGATAAACGGTACTGCTTCCGATGCAACATATAATACCTTTTTCATGCGAATAACCTCCTGTTTTTCCTAATAACAACATCTGTTTTATATTATATCGCATTTTTCCCAAACAGAAAAGGGGTTATGCCTGTTTTTTTATGCATTTTTCATCTCATTCTATCAATGGAGTGTACCATGTTCATATTCCAGCCGGATTTTGTCCGCAATCAAAGCTATAAACTCAGAATTCGTCGGTTTTCCCTTTCCATTGCTTACTGTATAACCGAAAAGTGCATCGATCGTATCCATCTTTCCGCGGCTCCATGCCACCTCGATGGCATGACGGATCGCTCGCTCCACACGGCTCGGTGTAGTCTGATGTTTCTTTGCAATGGTGGGATACAGGATCTTGGTAATAGAATTGAGCATCTCCATATCTTCCACCGACATCATGATCGCATCCCGCAGATACTGATATCCTTTGATATGCGCCGGCACACCGATTTCATGAATAATATCGGTAACATCAATCTGCAGATTTTTTTCCGATATTTCTCCCGCTCTCCCCAAATTGCCCGTTCCCCGGTTCTCTCTGCGGATTCCTTTTCCAAACTTGCGGAACTGTTTGATCCGGTTTAGCACCATGTCGTTATCAAAAGGTTTCATAATATAGTAACAGGCACCCAGTCGAAAAGCATCTTCGATGATCCGTTCCTGGCCGACTGCCGATATAATAATAAAAGCCGGTCGTTTTCTGACAGACGGATCTTCATTCAGCTTTTCCATAACTGTAATTCCATCCATCTTGGGCATGATAATATCCAGCAATACCACATCCGGCTCTTTCTCTTTTATAATTTTGTATATTTCCTGTCCGTCGGCTGCCTGACCGACGAGTTCCAACTCTTTATCTCCTTTTACCAGTGTACTGAGAAGATCTACCATTCGTTCATTATCATCTGCTATGGCTACGTTTAATTTTTCCATTCTAACTAACTCCTCCATCTACTTAGTATTTTGGAAATTATGGGCCCTACCACAGATTACTGTGTTCCAAATGTTGATTCTATTATAAAAAAAAATCTTTTTTTGGTTCAAGATATGACAACAGAGTTTTCCCATTTTTCGTTCGACAAAGGAACACATAAAATGACGATTTTCTGTATTCTCACCACATATTCATATGCAAAGAGCTGTTATCGACAGTTTCACATCCTCTTTCCCGGTATTCCAGACAGTTCTGTGTAAAAATACACGAAAACGGACTGCAGCTTTCGCAGCAGTCCGCCCGTCTTTTATGATTTATTCTGTAAACAATGGTGTGGAGTAATATCTGTCACCGGTATCCGGAAGCAGTGCAACGATTGTTTTGCCTTTGTTTTCCGGACGTTTTGCCAGTTCAATAGCTGCCTGAAGGGCTGCACCGGAGGAGATACCTACCAGAATACCCTCTTTCTTTGCCAGCAGTTTTGCTCCTGCGAACGCATCGTCGTTTTCTACGGTAACAACTTCATCATATACCTTGGTGTTCAGTACATCCGGTACAAATCCTGCACCGATTCCCTGAATCTTATGAGCACCGCTCTTACCCTGGGAAAGCACCGGAGAAGTTGCAGGCTCCATGGCGATCACTTTCACGTCCGGGTTCTGGGACTTCAGATATTCGCCGGTTCCCGTCAGTGTTCCGCCTGTTCCCACACCGGCAACAAAGATATCCACTTTTCCGTCGGTATCCTTCCAGATTTCCGGACCGGTTGTCTCACGGTGTACCTTCGGATTGGCAGGGTTTACAAACTGCCCCGGGATAAAGCTGTTCGGAATCTCTTTGGCCAGTTCGTCTGCTTTGGCGATAGCTCCTTTCATCCCTTTTGCTCCTTCTGTCAGCACCAGTTCTGCACCATATGCTTTCAGGATGTTTCTTCTCTCCACACTCATGGTTTCCGGCATGGTCAGGATGATACGGTATCCCTTAGATGCTGCGATGGATGCCAGACCGATTCCGGTATTACCGGATGTAGGTTCAATGATTACGGAGCCTTCTTTTAAGAGTCCTTTTTCTTCTGCATCTTCGATCATTGCTTTTGCGATACGGTCTTTGACACTTCCGGCCGGATTAAAATATTCCAGTTTAACCAGAAGAGTAGCTTCCAGACCCAGTTCTTTTTCTACGTTTACCACTTCAACCAGCGGGGTGTTTCCGATCAGTCCTAAGGTTCCCTTATAAATATTTCCCATAATACATTTCCTCTCTTTTCTTTTTTTATTTCGCAACTGTTCGATCCCCTTGCAGCTACGGAACTTGTTTTGTTTTGTTGAGTGTATTATAATTCCCTTATACCTACTTGTCAACTATGTTTTTATGTTTTTTTGAAAAATTTACTTTGTCCACCTTTTACCTGTTAATGCATCTGCGGCATTTCTTACAATATCAGTTTTATATATCGCAGCGCTTTTCCTCGCGTATGGCTTTTTATTTAGCAGGAAAACAATCTCCTGCAAAACTATGAAAAACTTGCAGAGCGTGTTTTTCAAGTTAACGCGGCAGTCGCCAAGGTCTCGTGCAAGCACGGACTTTGGCTCGTTGCTCGCGTAAATAAAAAGGCTTCCGCAGGTCGGGTACATTGCATTACCGATTGCGAAAGCCTTTTTACTATTATTTATTTTATTCAGGTAAATCTCTGTCCGATTATGCAGCTTTTTCCTGTGGTTTTTCGAACAGTTTCTTAATGCCCTGTACTGCTACGATCACACCAAGGATCAGAAGCAGAACTGCGAAGATCAGCTGCAGGGTATTTCCAAGATCCAGACCTGTGGTCATCAGAGCACCGAACAGTTTGTAGATGGTAAGACCCAGTGCACTGAAAGTAACAGCCATCATGAATACTGCAGGAGCCCACAGCATAATTCCCTGACGTTTTGTTTTCTTCAGGAACACGGCACATGCTACCAGCGCAAGTACAGACAGCAACTGGTTGGCAGAACCGAACAGTGGCCAGATCTCAGCGTATCCTACTTTTGCCAGCAGGTAAGCCAGTACCAGTGTCAGGATTGTTGCAAAATATTTGTTTACCATCAGTTTACGGAATGGTGTGTAATCTTTTTCATCCACATCGTTATCCTGGAAGAATTCCTGGAAGGACAGACGTCCGACACGGGCTACAGAATCCAGAGATGTCAGTGCGAATGCAGATACTGCCAGATTGATCAGGGTAAATACCAGAGTATGTGGCAGACCGATGACTTCCAGGAAGTTTGCGATTGCTCCTGCGAAGATCTGCGGCTGTGTTGTCAGTCCCTGTGCTGCTGCTTCTCCTTTTGCGAAAGATGCAACGGCGATCAGAGCGATGATAGCCAGCATACTTTCCATCAGCATGGCACCAAAAGATACCGGAAGCATGTTCTTTTCATTTTTGATCTGTTTGGATGCAGTTCCGGAAGATACCAGTGAATGGAAACCGGATACAGCACCACAGGCGATGGTTACAAACAGAATTGGAAACAGAGTCTGTCCGTCTACATTAAAGGAAGTAAATGCTTCCAGATGACACTGTGGATTTGCCACGAATACACCTATGATGGCTGCAATGATCATGAAGATCAGCAGGTAACTGTTCAGGTAGTCACGAGGCTGCAACAGACTCCATACAGGAGCTACCGATGCGATCAGGATGTAGATGAAGATGATCACATGCCAGGTAGTTCTCGGCAGAAACATCGGGAAGTTCATGCCCAGTGCTACTGCTCCGATCAGCATTACGATTGCGATTGCTGTGTTCACCCATTTGTGAAGTTTTCCGTAACGAAGGATCATACCAAGACATACAGCTTCAACGATAAATATCATAGAAGTTGTTGCTACTGCTCCGTTTGCCGTGATCTTGGATACGGTTCCGTCATCTGCGGTTAAGAATCCGTTAAAAGTACCTGCTACAACATCGGCGAAAGCAGCTACAACCAGGATACAGAACAGCCAGCAGAACAGCAGGAACAATTTCTTTCCTGTCTTTCCGATGTAAGTTTCAATGATTGATCCGATGGAACGTCCTTTATTTTTTACAGAAGCATACATTGCAGAGAAATCCTGTACTGCTCCGAAGAATACACCACCGATCAGGATCCATAACAGTACCGGCAGCCATCCGAAGATTGCAGCCTGGATCGGTCCGTTGATCGGACCCGCACCTGCGATGGATGCGAACTGATGACCAAATACGATATTGGTATCAGCCGGCACATAGTCTACGCCGTCTTCCATTTCATAGGCCGGAGTTTTGGCGTTGGGATCAATGCCCCATTTTTTCTCGAGGTAACGACCATAGAAGATATAGGCTCCGCCTAATACCACAATGGCAATTACCATCATCATAATACCACTCATGTTTTTTTCCTCCTTTTCTGACTCATTCAGAAAACATGAACGACTTCCCCGTCGCATAAGGGATACCCTGAGTTTTTCACTCTTTCAAAATAAAAAAGCCCTGCAGCTTTATTTGCTGCAGGGAACGAATCTTTTCCGCGGTACCACTCTGCTTTATTGTCATAGTGACAATCTCTTTTGTACTGTCAGCCGGTTTTCCGGTGATAACAGATCTCCGATAACGGTGAGTGCCGTCTGCTCTTACTCTATTTTCAGAGCGGATACTCCGAAGGGATATTACATCAGGTTTTCTGTTGTCTTACACCAGCCGACAACTCTCTGAAAGAAATCTTCCTGTGTAACTTGTCTTCATCAATGTTTTTCTTTATCTGAGCTTATATTAGTTTTACCACTTTTGTTTTTTTCACACAACTGTCGATTTATACAAAATTCATTTTTCTTTTGTATAGTTTTTATACATTTTTTATTTTTCTGTCGTTTTTCCGTCAGATTCTGCAACGCATTCCACATCCGGTGGGTGTTCCCGCACATCCACCGATGGCTGTTTCACGCAGTTCAAACGGAATACTCTTTCCTACTTTGTACATCGCATCCACCATCTCATCAAACGGAATCGGATACATCACACCACTCAATGTGATCTCTGCACAGGTCACAGCATTAACCGCACCTACCGCATTTCTGCTCTGACAGGGAACTTCCACCAGTCCTGCCACCGGGTCACAGACCAGACCAAGCAGATTTGAGATCGCCATAGCTGCTGCCTGCAGACACATCTCCGGTGTTCCACCCATCAGTTCTGTCACAGCAGCAGCAGCCATCGCCGATGCAGCACCTACCTCTGCCTGACAGCCTGCCTCCGCACCTGCCACAGAGGCATTCCGCATCAGCAGATAGCCGATGGCCGCTGTATGAAACAATGCATCCGTCATCTGTTCGTCGCTGAATCCTTTTTCCTCCTGCAGTGCCAGTAACACTCCCGGAACCACACCGGAAGATCCGGCAGTCGGTGCCGCAACGATGACTCCCATCGAAGCGTTGACTTCCAGAACCGCCATGCTGTAAGCGATCAGTTTGTTCATAAACGTTCCGCAGACATTTGTCCCGCTCTCTCTGTATCCGGTAATCTGCTTTGCCTCCCCGCCGATCAGTCCGCTCATGGACGGTTTCGGGTCTTCCAATGGCTTTCTTACTGCCTCTTTCATGATGGCGAGGGCTTTTCGCATCTTATCTTCCACTTCTTTTTTTGTGGAGGATGTGCCTTCGATCTCCCGCTGTTTCATCACTTCGGAGATCGAACACTGCTTTTTCTTACATACTTCTAATAATTCCTGTCCGTTTTTAAAATCTGTCATCTGTCCGTCTCTCCTATATCTGAATCAGCAATATTTCCTGCACATACGGGTTCTGTCGAATCTCCTCCAGAATCTCATCCGGGATCCGCTCATCTGACTCCACAACAGAATAAGCCGTTTTTCCCTTGCCCTCACGGAACAGCCGCATGAAAGCAATATTTACATTCTGATTGCTCAGACACTGCGTAATATGTGTTACCACACCCGGTTTGTCGATCTGTTTTACCACCAGCGTACTGTATTCTCCAGTAAATTCCACATTAATACCGTTGATCTGGGTGATCTTGATCTTACCGCCACCGATGGACTGTCCCTGTACCTGCATCTTGGTGCCGTTTTCTCCTGTCATCCGGATATCCACAGTATTCGGATGATCTGGAACAAACTCCTTATCAGCGATATACTGATATTTCACTCCCATCTTCTCTGCCCAGGAAAATGCATCCCTGATCCGCAGATCATCGGTTGCAAATCCAAGCACGCCGCCAAGCAATGCCCGGTCTGTACCATGTCCTTTATACGTTCTTGCAAAAGAACCATACAGAGTGAATGTCACCTCTGTCACTTTTTCTTTGAAAAGCTTTCTTGCCATCTTTCCGATAGATACTGCTCCCGCTGTATGGGAGCTGGACGGTCCCACCATATTGGGGCCGATCACCTCAAACGCACTGATAAAATTCATCGTTTCCTCCTAGTTGTCTTTTCGCGATACAAAAATGCACACGATTGCCGTGCCGATCATAGACAGTCCCAGACCGGTTGCAAGCATTGCCTTTATTCCGGCAAAATCCACAAGCACACCACCGGACAGACTGCCAAATACCCCTCCCATGGTACTTGACGCAATCAGCAGCGACTGACCCTTCACTCTGTCCTCCACAGCCATCGTTTCATTTACATAGTATACCGCAGAAGGCAGACATAATGCAAATGATAACATCTGCAGCATCTGCACTACATACAGGAACGATATACTGCCACACACCAGATACCCCAGTGCTTTCACAGAAAACATTACCGCCGCAAACCGAATCAGTTTTCTACTGTCCCATTTGCCAACCAGCCTGGAAAACAACAACATCGTAGGAAGTTCGCTCATTGCAGATACTGTCAGCAGTGTTCCCATCCGTTTTATATCTCCCCCGAGGCTTACCACAATATTGATCAGATAATTGTTCACATATGTACTTTCTACATAGATTAATATCATTCCCAGCAATACCAGCATATAATTCCGATAGCGACATGCAAATTCCAGAATCCCGCCACCTCTCTGTCTGTTTGCAGTATTTTTCTGTTCTTCTTTTTTACTTTCATTCGGATCCTTTACAACCGGCATGGAAATCAAGGTAACGAACATCACCGCAAAAGACAGACATCCAACAGCCATAATTGCCAGACCGTAATACCTGCCGATCAGAATTCCCAAAAACGAAGCTGCCACCGCATAGGATGCAGAGCCCACTCCTCTTCCAATTCCAAAATCCACATAGATACCATGATTCACATAATACAAACTGATAGAATTGATCAGTGGCTGTACCACCTGTAATAACATATTAACAATCAAAAATGACAGCACGATTCCCGGTACCATTTTGGACATACACTGCATCAGAATCAGCAGCAGGATTATGGCAATTGCCATCCCTGCAGTCATCTGTTGTAAAGTTACCCGTTTTGCACGGTCCGCCGCCGCTGCAACAAACGGCTGTAATATAACTCCCAGAATATTTCCAAGAGCCAGCACGACTCCTATCTGAGAACTTTTCAACCCGATATGTAATAAAAATACCGTTGCAAACCCATTGATCGCACAGACCGCCACCCAATAACTCCCCTGTAATACAGCACACTGCGCAGTTAATTTTTTTGAATTCATCTCCTGTTCAATCCTTTCCCGTCTGAAACCTGTCTTTATTTTGCTGTTATCCCCATAACAGAAACAATCTCAGTATACTATTTCCAGCTAAAAGTGACAGTGTCAATTCCGACTTTATTTTCGGTCAAAATCGACTTAACTAAAAAAAGGTCCACCGGACCTTTTTGTCGTATGCTTGGCAACGCAAAAAAAAGCCATCCTGAACAGACTGTTGCTGTCAGAATAGCTTTTTTCTTAATATATTACAACCGGAAACTTATACGACACAATATCATATAATTCTTTTACTTTATCCAACGGTGTATTCACACACCCATGAGATCCATTATCCAGATACGCAGTACTGCTCCAGTCACTTCTGGTTGTCAGATCATGGAATCCAATGGTATCTTCAGCTGCAAAAGGTATCCAGTAATTACAGTGTACCTGATACGACCAGTTGCCACTGGCATTTTTCTCACCGCGCATGGTATAATCTGTGGTTTTCCCCTTGACTTTATACACACCTTGGGGAGTTTCCGTTCCTTTATTCCGGCATCCGGTCACCACTTCCGAGTCCATAACCTGTTTCCCGCCCACATAGACCCAAAAATGCTGATCAGACAAACTCAGTTCTACGTAAGAGTTTCCGATATCATTCTCATTTCTGCTCAACGCAGTGGATGTATACACAATTTCAAAATCACCCTGTGTTCCGTCATTGATTGCCTGCATCAGATTCGACTCTGTACCGGACTGATCAATCTCCCATCCATAGTCTCCCGGTGTCAGCGTTACGGTATTACCGGCTGTTGTGGTAAATGTCCTTTTGCTGTTGACTGTATCATATTTTTTTGCAAGACCGGCCACATATTCTTTCACTTTTTCTTCATCTATGGAAAAACTTCCATCTTCCGCTTCTGCTACCCAGTCTTTTAAGGTATTCTTATCCAGTACCTCTTTTCGGTCTGTTCCAAAGTCCATGGTAAGGTTTGCAGATAATTTCTGATTAATTGCATCTGCTTTTGCCTTTAGTTCTGCATCATCCTGCATGATCTCCGGTTTCACATAACAGTCACCGGCATCCAGATCAAAGGTTATCTCCCCGTTCGTCAGAGCCTGATGAAGTCCTGCTGTTACTTTTCCTTCGTCCAGGGTAGTTCCTTCTTCCTCCGGAATCACCGCATAGCCGTCATCTGTTATGCCCACATAGGCATCCTTCGGAGCCTGCATATTCCCCGGCTGCATACAAGTCAGTCCTTCCACTGCCTGTTTCAATGCTTCTTCATTAACCGCCACCATGTTCTGTAACTGTACATGAACACCGGTAAACGCATGAATCACCCACGCCCAGGGCCGCTGGTCTTCCATCAGTTTATCAATTTCTCCATCATCCTGGTAGGTCAGTTTTAGCTGTTCTCCGGTCAGTGTTTCTTCCTGCCCGTTTCTTTCTTCTATTGTAATCTGATAAGACGGTATCTGATCCGCAATTTTTTTCTTCACCTGCGCAACGGTCATCTCCCCGTAATCAGTACCGTTGATTTCCGTATGTGAATAAAAATGACTGCTGTAATAATATGCTGCCGCACCATAGCCGGCTGTCGCAGCCACCAGAAGCACACCGGCAATTCCTGTCAGAACTTTTTTCTTCGTTGTCATCGTTTTGTCATATCTCTCCCCTGTAACGTTCCGACTACTTCCTTCTGCTATCTTTCATCGTATCGTTACTGCTTTTTACTTTCATGTTATATCATATCATCTCATGAAAGATTTTCAATTATGACCTTGTATAAAAACGATAAATTTTTCCTTGTTTTTTTGTCTATTATTTCAGTTTCTCTTCTACCTGCTTCAAATACTCCTCCGTGTGAGCACGCAATACGCAGTCTGCCCGATGCAGATATCCGAAGCAGACTTTTGTACGGCTTTTTCGGATCGGGATCATACGGATCAGGCTGTCCCTTTCTTTTTCCTTCTGCAGATTGCAACTGAGATTGGCAAGATCCGTCTTTCTTAAAAGTTCCTGCATCAGTGAGCTGCTGTTTACCGTGACGATCTGTTGAAAATCTCTGCTGTCAATCAGATCTTCCTGCAGATGTCCGGAAGTATGCAACAGGGAAATCTGGTCTTCTTCATGCTGTACATAGCGAAGATTTCGCAGTTCTTCTTTTGTCACATACTCCTTTTCATAATATGGGTGGTTCGGTCCCACATACAGTGCCATATCTTTTTCTTTTAACGGTGTGAACGTCATTTTTCTTTTCTGTATCATCCGTTCAAAAGCCTGCCGCTGCATCTTGGAGATAAACACAAAACCAACCTCCACCTGTCGATGACAGATATGATGAATGATCTTCTCCAGTGTTTCCTCATAACACACCGCATGCAGTTTCGGATGTTCTGCAAGAAATGTGGCAAATTCTTCACTCAGAAGACTGCTTGGCATAGATGCGATACGGATCGTACTCTCCTGCGTCTCCATCTGAATTCTCTGGATTTCTTCCATGGAACTCAACATTTTTCTTGCCTGATCGTATACTTTTTCTCCCTCTTTGGTAAGTTCCACACCTTTTTTGCTTCGTTCGAGAAGCTGGTATCCAAGTGTCCGCTCCAGCTTTTTGATCGTTTTACTTACATGTGGCTGCGTCGTATACAAAATCTGCGCAGCCTGACTCAGACTCCCTGCATCCACACTTACAACAAAGAACTGTAATTCTCTTAATTCCATACGATACTCCCATCTTTTCCAACAGGTATGCCCGGAGTCTTATATTTCCTGTTCCGGTTGTTTTTCCGGATGCATTACCTGTTTTTCTGTAATTTTCTTCTGCTCTTATACCAGAATAATCCGATAAAAGACAGACCTGCCACGATCCAGGAAGCAATATAGATCCCGATGATGCATTCCATCGTCTCAAACTTCGGAAGAATCACCCAGATACTGCATACCCGGAGCAGACAGATACTGAGAAGCGTCGTAATCATCGGTGCAACGGTCTCCCCTAAACCGCAGCTTGCACCGGATAATGCTTCCGCAATCGCATAAAACAGATAAAACGGCGCCATCATCTGCATATATTTTACCACAAGTGGAATCAAAAGTTCAGCATCTTTTTTATCAATAAACCACGGGCCGACCCATCCGGAGCCAAAAAACAGGAACAGACTGACGGCTCCCACCGCACAGACCGAGATACCGGTTCCGATAACCGCTCCTTTTTTGACTCTTTCTGTCTGTTCTGCACCAAGATTCTGTGCAACATAAGTCGTCATCGCCGGTCCCATGGAGTCGGCAAGCAGCCAGATCAGCATACTCAGCTTATCGCAGATGCTCCAGGCTGCGATGCTGTCGGTTCCCATCGTGTTGACACTCGCCTGCACAATGGAATTGGCAACCGGAAACAGCATGGACTGCAAAGCAAGCGGAAATCCGGTACGGATCATCATCACCATATGCTCTCTGCCAAAATGCAGATGCCAGACATGCACTTTTCCGCGAAGATGTTCTTCTCTCGCCAGAAACAGAAAAGTCAGGATCACACTGACGATCTGTGCCGCAACCGTGGCAGCAGCCGCACCGCCTACTCCCAGGTGCAGAACACCTACCAAAAGAAGATCACCTAAAATATTCATGCAGCTGCTCACAAGCAATACATACAGCGGACGTTTCGAATCCCCAAAGGCACGCAGGATCCCCGCTGCCATATTATAAAGGATCAGAGACCACAGACCACCGAAATAAATCGTGCAGTATGTCAGCGTATCCCTGTAGATATCCGCCGGAACGCGCATCAGTTTCAGCAGTTGCGGAGCAAGCAGTACGCCTCCAAAAGAACTGATGATTCCCAGGACAAATGCGATCGTGACCGCCGTACGGATCGAACGATGCAGATGCTCTGTAGCTTTCGCTCCGAAATACCTGGAAATAATAATCGTTGCTCCTGCCGCCAGACCATTCATAAAGTTGATCGGGAACTTAAACAGCGTATTGATCGAATCGATCGCTGCCAGTCCCACTTTGCCTGCAAACCGTCCTACAATAATCGCATCTACTGTCACATACAACTGCTGGATCAGGCTTCCCGCGATCAGAGGCAGTACAAATAATAAAATTGCTTTCCCAATGTTTCCTTCTATCAGACTGCTGCTCTTTTTTTCTTTCACCTTCACTTTATCATTCTCCTCATAACTGTTCAGTGCCCTCACAGTTACCCTCATGTTTCTATTTCTGTGCGCTTTCGGTATACAGATGACAGGCGACCTGATGATCCGGTGTAAGGCTGACCATTTGCGGAGCTTCTTTTTTGCAGATTGCCATACATTTGGTACATCGACCCTGGAACGGGCAGCCTTCCGGCAGCTCCAGCGGGCTTGGCGCTTCTCCTTCCAGGTTCTCGATCGATTTGGAAAAATCCATGTTGATATCGAAGACAGACCCCATCAGTGCTCTCGTATACGGATGCACAGCATCTTTGGAAAGCTGTCCGCCCGGAAGTACTTCCACCACATTTCCCAGATACATGACTGCGATCTGATGGGCACACTGCTCAATCAGCGCAATATCATGACAGATAAATCCGATCGTAATATTCTTTTCTCTCTGTAATTTCGTAATCAGCTCGATGATCGTCTTCTGCACCGATACATCCAGTGCGGAGGTTGCTTCATCCATGATGATCACTTCCGGTTCCAGAGCCAGGGCACGGGCGATCGCCACACGCTGTCTCTGGCCACCGCTCATATTGTGTGGATACCGATCCGAAAATTCTGCCGGCAACTCTACCAGTTCCAGAAGTCTGCGACAGTTTTCTTCTTTTTCGGATTTTTTGATTCTCCCGAAGTTCAGTAACGGTTCGCATATGATATCACGGATCTTCATTTTCGGATTAAAGGATGCGGTCGGATCCTGAAAAACCATCTGAATATTCTGGCGGTTCTGACGCAGTTTTTCTCCCTTTAATTTTGTGATATCTTTTCCACGGTACAGGATCTCACCCTCGGAAGGGATATCGAGAGATACCAGAAATTTCATAAAAGTACTTTTTCCACAGCCGGACTCTCCTACCAGTCCCAGTGTCTCTCCTTTATAAAACTTCAGATTGACATCGTTGTTTGCAAGCAGTGTCCGTCCGTCTGTAGTACGAAAACGCCGGGTCACATGTTTTGCTTCCAGGATTACTTCTTTTGATTCAGACATATCTCTCACCTCCCACGGAAGGAACGGCACCCAGAAGGCTTCTGGTATATGCATTCCGGGTCTCATGCAGAATATATTCTCTCGTTCCCTGATCTTCCATTTTTCCGTCTTTCATAACCACGATATAATCAGACATATACGCTGCGATTCCGAGGTTATGCGTCACCACGATGATACTGGTTCCGTAATCATCGCGCAGTTCCATCATCTGGCGCACGATCTGTGCCTGTGTTGTCACATCCAGTGCGGAGGTCGGTTCGTCCGCAAGCAGCAGTTTCGGCTGATAGGACATGCCCATCGCGATTCCCACACGCTGGCGCATACCGCCGGAAAGCTGGAACGGATAGGATTTCATCACGTTATCCGGGCTTGGAAGATTCATTTTTTCCAGCATCCCACAGCCTTTTGCCCAGGCATCTTTTTTGAGATTTTTTCGTGGGTGCGCAGATATTCCACAAATACATCTCCAACCTTTCTTGTCGGGTTCATCATCGCACCGCTGTCCTGAAAGATCATGGAGATCTCACTGCCGCGCAGGTTTCTCCACTCTTCGCGGTTATAGGAAAGCAGATCCTTTCCCTCAAACGTAATGCTTCCCCCGGAAACCATTCCACCTCCTGCCAGAAGTCCAAGAACGGCACGGATCACGGTAGTCTTTCCGCTTCCCGATTCACCTACCAGTGATACGATCTGTCCCTGTTTCATATCCAGGTTAAAATTCTGCACGGTAGGTACATTCTTATAGGAAACGGTCACATTTTTCAACTGTAACATATTTGCCATGTTTGCCCTCCTTACTCGTCTTTCGGATCCAGAATATCCCGGAGAGAATCTCCCAGCATATTAAAGACTACAACTACAACAAAAATTGCCAGCCCGGGGAAAATCATCATCCATGGTGCAGACTGAATACATGCTCTTCCTTCGTTTAACATATAGCCCCATTCCGGTGCCGGAGGTTTTGCTCCGAATCCCAGGAAGGACATGGCTGCCAGTTCCAGCATCATACCACCGATATCGGTAGCTGCCGTGATGATCAGTGTCGGCAGTGCGTTCGGCAGCATATAACGTAAGATCATATACGGTGTTTTAGAACCGGTTACGATCGCTGCTTCCACATAGTCACAGTGACGGATCTTCAGAACCAGGCTTCGTCCGAGACGGGCGTATTTTGTCCAGTTTACTACGACAACGGCTACAATTGCATTTTTCATGCTTGCTCCCATGATACCGGCTACAGCAAGTGCCAGAACCAGACCTGGGAAAGACAGCATCATATCAGCGATTCGCATGATCACGCTGTCCACGATACCGCCAAAATATCCGGCGATCACACCAAGTGTTGTTCCGATAAAGAAAATCAGTGCAACTACTCCAAAAGTTGCTGTCAGAGACGCTCTCGCTCCGTAAATCACACGTGCAAAGATATCACGGCCCATCTTATCGGTTCCGAAGATATGTGCCTTACTCGGAGCCAGAAGGGCTTCATCCAGGCTTCCTTTCAGAGGATCCACACCCCCGCTCACAACCGGGGCAAATACTGCAATCAGAATGATCACAACAGCCAGAATAAGAAAAAAGGTAAACTGCTTATACTGTGCAAAAAAATTCTTCTTTTTCATACTCATTACTCCTTTAATCTCATTCTCGGGTCAATATATACATAAGAAGCATCCACGATCAGGTTAATCACCATATAAATCAGCGCCAGCCACAGTACATAACCCTGAATCAGGTTATAATCGCTGGAAGTGATCGCAGACACTGCAAGGTTACCAAGGCCCGGATAGGAAAAAATAACTTCTACTACTGCCGTACCACCAAGCAGAGATCCGATGGACAGACCAAACATGGTGATCAGAGGGAGCAGAGAGTTCGGGAATACATTGCACCAGACGATTCTGGACCATTTTACTCCTCTCGCCTGGGCGCCGATCACATAATCCTGGCTCAGTTCATCAAGAACTGCGGTACGCACCTGACGGGTGTATTTGGAAGTCATCGCGATCGCCAGTGTCAGTGCCGGAAGGAACAGACTCTTAAAGTCTCCCGCAGAACTGATTACCGGAAAAATCTGGAAATAGACACAAAACGCCATCATTAAAAGAAGTCCCACCCAGAAGTTCGGCATCGCACAACCGATAAACGTGATCCCCCGTACCAGATAATCAATCCAGGTATCTTTTTTCAAAGCAGATGCCATACCGAGGGGAATAGAAAGTACCAGCATCAGCAGTATCGCCATCAGTGTCAGTTTTAAGGTCGGCCACAGTCTCTCTGCCAGAAGTTCTGTTACCGGTTTGTTCAGGGAATAGGATTTTCCGAAATCTCCCTGCAGACAGTTGCCAAGCCATCTTCCATACTGTACAAAAAACGGATCATTTAATCCCATCTCTTCTCTTGTCTGCTCTACCATCTCCTCAGTCGGCATTACACCGTTGGCGGAATACATGTTTCGCACCGGATCTCCCGGTGACATATAGGTCAGACCGAATGTAATAAAACTGATACCGAACAGTACCACGATGATCTGCAGCAGACGCATGAGTATTTGTTTCTTATTCAAATCGTTCACACCTTTCTTTTTACTAAAAATACATGTTGCCTTGTCATGCAACGGCATAACGCCCGGTTGTAAAAACAACCAGGCGTTTCCAGAGTTTTTTATTCTGCCGGAACAATCTCCGTACTTAACCAGTAATAATCTGCGGTATGAATTTTCGCATATCCCACATTTTTGGAGTAGATCATACTGGAGTTGTAGTATCCGTCGATCAGAACTGCCGCATCATCTATCAGAATCTGCTGCATCTGGAAAATCAGATCTGCACGTTTGTCCTCGTCCATCTCACTTTTCAGTTCCTGATATAATGCATCGTATTCCGGATTGGAATATGCACAGTAAGTGCTTTCTGTTGCCCAGTTTGCCATGTAAGCGAACGGATCTCCGGTTCCTACGGTAATCCAGTTGTTGTTGTTAAAATCATAATCCAGTGCTGCCAGCTTACTCCACTGATCATCGGAGCTTCCGTACTCGGAAGTAACACCGATTCCAATCTCTGTCAGATACTGAGTATGTGCATCAGAAAATTCATTCAGCAGACGGTTTTCATAAGAAACATAACGCAGATTGATATTTTCTCCATCGATCTCACGGATACCATCTCCGTCTGTATCTACAATACCCGCATCATCCAGCAGTTTCTTCGCACCTTCCGGATCATAGGTGTATGGGTTGTTCAGTTTCTCATATCCATAGGACAGGTTGGATGGAAGTACGGAAAATCCCGGTGTATACAGTCCTCCGATCGTCTTGGAATTACAGATAGTATCATAATCGATCGCCATCAGAATCGCCTGACGCAGTGTCTTGTTACCCAGAACGCCATCAAAGTTCATCCAGGAGAACCCGCAGCGCACACCTGTTGCGATGTCTACGGTATAATCATCAGAATCCTGGAATTTCTGTATATCTGCTACGTTGGTGATATTCTCTACCAGGTCAACCTGTCCACTTTCCAGTGCCATTGCTTTCGCAGAGTTATCGCCCATGTACAGCAGGTTTACTTTATCATAAGGAACTTCTTCCCGGAAGTTCGGGTTTGCAACCAGTGTATAGCCGACACCCACACCGTTGAACGAATCGATCATGTACGGACCGGTTCCGATAGTACCGTTATCAAAGTTCTCCGTATGCTCTACGTCTACGATACCCATGGTCGGATGACTGAGCTGTCCCATCAGGTTAGCGTAAGGCTGTGTGGTCTTGATTGTCAGCGTACCCGCCTCATCATCTGCATCGATGGTTGCCTCGAACTCCAGATATTTTTCCGGTTTTGCGGAACCGGACGGTCCTACTTCTTTCAGATGTTCGTATGCTTCTTTTACCTTGCTTGCGGTAAGATCACATCCGTCAGAGAACTTCAGACCTTTTTTCAGAGTAACGACCCATTCGGTATGTTCATCATTCACGGTATAGCTTTCTGCCAGCCATGGTTCCAGTTCCATGTTATCGTTAAACTTGAACAATGTCTCTGTGATTCCGTAACGCATCGCATTCCAGCCACCATTCTCATCCCCTGCAGTGTTGACACTTCCGTCGGTGTACATTGCACATCCGAAGTTCAGAACCTTCTCATCGGATGAAGCTTTTGATGATGAAGAAGAGCTGTCACTTCCTTTGCTTCCGCAGCCTCCCAGTACCGTTGTTGCCATTACGCCTGCCAGCAGCAGTGCCAGTATCTTTTCTTTTTTCACTAATTTTCCTCCTGTGTTTTGTTGTAACTGTTCAGTACCTTCACAGTTACGAGCCAAAATGCATAAAAAATCACCTTCGGTGATGGCATTTTGGCTTGTATGTCTCGGGATTTTGACATATTCATGTCAAAACACCTCGCGGGACAATGGCTACTGAATAGTTACGTTTTGTTTCCAGTTGTCTTCCATTTCCTGTTTTATAGCATAGAAAAAACAGTCTGTATCTTTATGCAGACTGTCCCCTTAATTTCTGACGCAGCAGTTTTCCGGTTCCTCCACAGTCATAAGACAGGTTTGCACCTAAATCATGCCGAAAAATCACTTAATCATATTTTAAGAGTTCTCATCAGCCGTGAGAAACATCTCAAAGATATAAGCAGTTCTCCTGACTTCAGTTCATCACCTCAAACTCCTTCCCGGAATTTCTCTCTTCCAGTGGCCCATGTTCTCGGCTCCCTGTCACAGTGGCGGGACCGCAACGGATTGACACCGTTTTCTCTATCAATGCTTATTGCAACTTATATCCTGAATGTAACGCAGATGTCATTTTAACAGAAAAAATCCGTTTTCACAAGATTTTTATGTATTCCATTTAGTTATATATGGGCATTTGTTTTTGCACTATAACTTATCTTAATTGTTATATTGTAACTGTTCAGTACCCTCACAGTTACGAGTCAAAATCCATGAAAAATCGCCTTCGGCGATGGGATTTTGACTTGCATGTCTCGGGATTTTGGCATATTCATGCCAAAACACCTCGCGGAATAATGGTGTGCTGAATAGTTACGTTATATTTACTGATCTCTTTCAGATATTCCTTTCCTATTGAACTTAACGGAATCCCCTTCCGTTTCAGATATCCGATCATCATGGTTTCTTCTGTGGAGAGTTTTACCGCACAATACTCCGAACCATTCAGATTTTCGCAGATAATGCCGCTGCAAAGTGTATATCCGTTCAGTCCTTTCATCAGATTCAGCATCGTCGCACGGTCATTCGCCTTGATCGACTGTTTGTATTCATACGTACTGAACACTTCCTCCGCAAAATAAAACGAATTGTTGCTCCCCTGGTCAAACGAAAGAAATGGATAATCTTCCAGATCCTCCAGAGTAATCTCCTTCTTTTTTGCCAACGGATGACCGCTCCACAGGTAAACGTATTCCTGACAGTCAAAAAGCTCATGAAATTCCAGATTGTTTTCCTCAAAGATCTTCCCCAGTACTTTCCGGTTAAAATCATTCAGATATAAAATTCCCAACTCACTCCGGAAGTTTTTCACATTTTCAATCACATCATACGTCTGCGTCTCATAGATGGAAAATTCATACCGTTCCATCCCGAAGCGTCTGACCATCTCCACGAATGCCTGCACCGCAAACGAATAATGCTGCATGGAAACGCCGAACTTTTTCTTTACTTTTTCTTTATCCACATACCGTGCCTCGATCAGGGCATACTGTTCCACGACCTGTCTGGCATATCCGACAAATTCTTCTCCGTCCGGTGTCACCTGGATCCCGCGGTTGGTTCTCCGGAAAATCTCGATTCCCACCTCGTCTTCCAGTTCCCGGATAGCCGCCGAAAGGCTTGGCTGAGAGATAAATAATTTCTGCGCCGCCTGATTCATCGAACGGGAATCCGCCACGGTAATTGCATAGCGTAACTGTGATAATGTCATATCCTGCTGCTCCTTTTTCTGTCGATGTTTTGATTATACCCTAAGATTTCCCATAAAAAAAGACCTTACGGATTCTTTTTACGGAATCCATAAGGTCCTCGGTTTTATTTGTCAAAGCCGTTATGCCAGTGCCGCGCCCAGTTCCTTGCAGTTTGCTACGCCGTCATCATCCGGCATATCGTTGCAGATGACACTCTCTGTTGCCAGAACTGCTCCTGCTTCTTTACAGCTTTCCTCCCAGTTTCTCATCCATTCACCGTCTCCCCATCCATAAGATCCGAACAGTGCGATTTTTTTGTCTTTCAGTTCAGCTTTGCAGCCGTCAAACATTGGTTCAAATTCATCTTCTTCCAGTACTTCATCTCCCATAGCCGGGCATCCGAACGCGATGGCATCGTATTCTCCTACCAGTTCCGGGCGGAAATCGGCACATTCATACAGTGTTACGTCTGCGCCTTTTTCTTTTGCGCCCTCCACTACTGCATCTGCCATTGCTTCTGTATTACCTGTACTGCTCCAATAAACAACTGCTACTTTACTCATCTTTATATTCCTCCTGATATTTACGGGATGCCCCGTTTTTATGGTTAAGCAGCTACGGTCAGCTGCAAAACGCTCCTGCCATTTTCCCACAGCCGGGAATAGATCTCTCTGCATTTTTTGTATCTGCAGAATGTTTTCTCTGCTTCTTTTGCATTACCATAGGCTTTCCAGCAACCGGAACACTTACAGTTTTTCCCGGTATTACGGATAAATCCTATCACATCAACCAACGGATAATCGAGAAACAGACCAATCTCATGAGGGAATTTTTCACACATATATAATCTGTCTTTCAATTCCGTCAGTGCCTCTTCCCAGTGCTCTCCCCGATATCCGCACGCCCGCAGAAACTTTTGTACTCCCGGTTTATGAAGATCCTGCTCCAGTCTCTGTGGCCTGCATAGATAAACCAGTGCTTTTTTATCGTTTTTTCGAAGAATCGTAAGATAAAGTCCCTTATCCTTCATCTGCAGATTCCACTTGCGCACATCTTCCTCCAGACTCTCACCGGACTCATACGGACAACTGAACATATTAGCCGTCTTCAACGATGCCAGTGTGGGCGAACAATGATCGATCAGATATCTTTCCAGCATGTCTCTCCTCCGTTACATCCCTCTTAGTTTGCAAAACAGTTTTCCAGAATCCCGGTCAGTGCGTTTCCGCTGCTGGTGTGGCAGCGAACCACATCGGTATGTTTTCCGTCGATCTCATCCAGTGCGCAGCGCACCATCTTGTGAGATACGGTATTGGTAAATAATACCAGAAGATCCGGACATCCGATTTGTTTGTTGAAATCTGCTCCCATGTGGGTAAATACTTTCACCTTACATTTATAGGATTTACAGATTTTTTTATACTGTGCTACCATGCGGTCGTGTCCGCCTACGATTACAACGCTCATATGATTCCTCCTGTCTTCTTTGAATACTTGTAACTATTCCGTAGCCACTGTGAAGGTACTGAACAGTTACGAATACTTTTTATTCACGTTCCATCCGGTTTTCCCGGATCTCTTCTCAATAAATATCAGCTTGTTTCCTATGGGTTAGATCTGTCTAACTTATGAGATTAGTGTATACTAACTTTTGCTAGTTGTCAACTAATTTCTTAGTATTTTTCTAGGAATTATAAAATTTTTGTCCTTTTTTGAGGAAAAGCAGAAAAAAGCCGGGAATCCAGGGGAATATTTGTTTCGTGCCAGCTGCTGCCGCTTTGATATTCCCCTGGGAATTCCCGGTTTTTTGCCATGTTTTATGTTTTTTATTCTGCTTTTATCTCATCCGTCTCGATAATAAAACGGACACTTCCGCTTGCTCCCTCGCAGATACCACCATAATTGTCGTATCTGCCATCTGCTTTCTTCAGTGCACGGATCCGGTTTGCCAGGCTTGTCAGGTCTGTACCCGTCAGGTCGCTGAGCTCCTGAATTCCGTCCTCGTCAAATTTGACCAGTCCTTGATGCAGGCTGTCCATGCCTGAGATCATCGTATCCAAACCGCCGATCAGGGCAGTTCCTGTAGAAGAAAGTTGTCCACTTCCCTGATGCAGTGCTGCGGATCCCTGATACAGCTGCCGGATTCCTTCTCCAAACGCTGCCATACCGGCTTCTAACTGACTGCTGCCTTCCTGTAACTGTACTGTTCCGGTCTGCAATGCGGCAAGTCCGGTCTGTAAATTCCTGCAGCGATTCCGCAGCATTCTTGGATACCGTACCGAGCGTGGTGCCGTAACCTGCCAGAATCTTCATCTGTTTTTCCATATCGGTCAGCGTCTCTGTCAGTTTTTCCGTATCAAAAGAAACTTCCGGTATCGTGATCGTCGGAATGGCTTCCAGTGCATCTTTCGCCTTTTGGATCTGTGTCTTTGCTTCCTCACTCACGGACACCTGATCCAGCGCACTGTTTACCGCTGTTTTTACCTCTCCTTGCGCTGCCCGGATCTGATCTGCGCTCAGCCCATAATTTCCCAGTGCCTTCTGCATGGCAGCTTCGACTGCCGCATCGGCTTTTGCCTGGCTGTCTGCGCGTACCGCCTGATCCAGTGCTGCCCAATCGATCGCGTCCAGTGCTGTTTTTGCCGTTTCCAGCTGAGTCTCGACCGTCGTCTTATAGGCACCGACTTCCTGCGCCAGCTGCTGCATCCGGGCAAGTCCGGTACTCATGCCGGTCAGGACCTCATTCAGCTTCGTTCCATCTTCCTCCAGCTGTTTTTCCGCTGACTCCATACCGGTCAGATTCAGGGAACTCCCCTGTGGAAGCTGAACTGTTGCCAATGTATTGTGAAGTGTCGTGAGGCTTTCTTTCAGCAGGGTTGCTCCTGCCTGCAGATCCCCTTTTTTCTCATTCATCACCTGCAGTCCGCTCTCCAGCACTCCGGCTCCCTGATCCAGTGCTGCCACACCGGCCAGATACTGATTCAGATACGTTTTGTATGTTTCCATACCTTCTTCCAGCGCTCCGGCTCCGTCTGAAAGTTTGTCGGTTGCTTCTTCCAGCTTCTTCATGTTGTCCGACATCTCATCCACCTCGTCCAGATCCTTCAGATCCATATCTTCGAGAAGACCGGAGGAAATGATCGTCGCGGTAAAATCCAGGGAAAAATCCGTCACATCCGCGGTCACTTCCACATATTCCGAAATATCAATATCCTCCGTCGGCTCATACGTTGTCAGTTTCAGGCTTTTTGTCAGTCCAGGGCAAGCATATCCAACGACCAGTTTTTGTCCGTCGATATCCATCACTTTTCCGTTCTCCACCTCGATGTCGGACGCATGATCATCCGACAGCAGCATCGTGGAAATCACGGCAAACGGGACACTGACCTGCTCTTCTTTCCCATCGACTTTGATCGTCTGAGTGGTCTTATTCTTATAATCAAACCGGATCTTCAGCTGACCGCTCTTTCCCACCAGTTCTTCCGGTTCGATCGCCTGACCGTCGAGTTCGTAGCTGATACTCACGTCCACCGGAAGTTCTGCACTTCCGGTTCCTTCATAAGTGATATCCTCACCGTGATTTTCCCACTCGACAGTTCCGTCTGCATTCTGCGTAAAGGCTTCGTCTCCTTCTTTGTTTTTGATATCTGTCAGATTGGTATAATCCTTGATGGTATCACCATCTCCGGTATTTTTCAGTTTTGTTTGTACGGTGATCTCCCGCGGATTGCCTTTGGCATCGCTTTTTACATAGACCGTTTCTGTCTTATCTTTCTCTTCACTGTCCTGTTTTTTTGTATTTTCCGAAGGCTCGGATTCTTCTTTCGTATCTGCTGTCTCCTGCATATCTTCTGTCTTCGCAGTCTCCTCACTGTCCGATGATGCGTCTGACTTTCCACATCCGGTCACTCCGACAGCCGCAGCGACACCGACACCCAGCATCAGACATAGAATCCTTTCTTTGATTTTATTTTTCATATCTGTTCTCTTCCTTTCCCCTTTTTCAGTCATTATTCTGCATTCTTTAGTGCTTCATCCATAGGTACCCGGCAGATTCTGCGGTATTCTAGCGCCGCCACCACTGCATACGTTCCGATTCCAAGAAGAAACATTTTAACATAGACCGCTGACTCGATATAAAATGTAATCCATCCACTGATGCTCTCCAACATCACTGCCCGGAACAGATATTCCATCGCCCAGTATTCCACCGGAAGGCTCAACAACAGGAACAGTACCACCATGATCGATGTCGATACGATATACAACCGGCTGATCTCCCGGTTGCTGTAGCCGAGAATCTTGACCATAGAAATCGACTGTGCATTTTTCTCTATGATAATCTTCGACAGCAGATAAATCAGGATCATAAACATCAACACCGCAAATCCGTCCACCAGTCCCATCATACTTCCCATGGAAACATCCAGTTGGCGGCTGATTTTGGTAAGGCTTTCCAGATCGATCACTGTAGAAATGTATTTTTCATCAATATCCGTGATTGGTGTCTCTGAAAAATAACCGTTGAAATACGACTTGCTCAGATCAAAGGTTTTATTCAGGGAATCCTGTGACAAATAGACAGAAATTCCACCTTCGTAATCATATATTCCATTGACCGTAAAGGTATACTGATCGTCTTCGTATTTTTCTTTTAAGGTGATCGTATCTCCTTTTTTCAGCTGATACTTGTCCGCGTAGGCGGAGGAAATATATGCATTTCCATTTGATATTTCTTCTTCCGGAATCTGAATGTAACGGCTGTCCGACTGAATACCGTACAGCAGGACTTCCTCACTCTTATACTGATCTCCAAGTGTATTCAGGGAATACGCAGAGAATTTTTCCGCATCTTCGTTGTCCGTCTCCAGCTGACTCTGCACGTACATCATCTGTACCAGGCTTTCCAGTTTCTTATCTTCGTCCATCGTCTCCGCAGGAATCTGCAGAATATACTGATAATTACTCAGAAGATTGTCTTTCAGCACACTTTGGTAATGATCCAGAACTGCCGGAAGTGCCAGTCCGAACATCAATAACAGATTTGCAAAAAGAATCCCTGCCAGAAGCACTACATAATTACTCACATTCTGAAAAATGACACGCAGACGGAATCTTGTAAAAAACGGAATCCTGCTACTTAGATGAAAGGTTCTCTTTTTCCTCTTCTTTTTCAGGTCTCTTCGCAGAAACTGTAACGGGAACAGGGAAAGTTTTTTATAGAGAATTCCCGCATTTACAACAGCCATCAGTGCTACCGGAACCAGTGTCGTCTTCCAGAACGCCTCCGCACTCCAGATCGTATGATAGGTCGGCAGACTGTAACTTCCGTAATACATACCGGCGCAAATATCCTTACATACCGTGTATCCCAGAATATTACCGATCAGGGCGCCGACCAGGGTGACCACCAGCGGCATCGTCATATAATGCCGGATCAGTTCTCCCTTTGTGTAACCGGACGCCCGCAGCGTTCCGATCACATTCGCCTCTTTGGTGATCGTATTGCTCACTGTCACACCAAATACAAACGCCATGATCACGATGACGATATACAGAAGTACCGTCATCATCGCCTGATCACTTCCCATATCTTCCCCGGTAAAGTTGATCGCCTGGTTCAGATATCGGGGAATATATGTTTCTAATTTTGCCTCATCCTTAATGATATCCATCAGATCTTCTGCCATCTCTTTTTCCTGCAGTTCATCCGAAGGTTCTTTCTCGTATTTCCAGAAATAGCTGTAATTTTGCTCTTCCTTTTCCAGTGCCGTATAACCTTCCGGTGCCACGATACCGACACCAAACTTGACAGCATCAAACATCGTATCGTTATTATCGGAAAACAGACAACTGTAATCCGGCAGGGCCACATAGCCGGTGATCTTCCAGCTGTATTTTCCGTCCGCACTCTCGAGTGTATCCCCGATCTCCAGACTGTTGTTGTCCGCATACATCCGGTCAATAGCAATCTCATCTGCCTGTGCCGGCAGTTCGCCTTTCATCAGGCAGACCGTATTCACTTCCTGTCGGTTTTTGAAAATACGCATCGTACTCTCGTTCGTCAGTGCTTCCTCGGTATAAAAGTTTTCATATAATGTCACACCCGCCGCTTCGATGGCTTTAATCTGCGCTTTATTCGCCCGCTTTTCCAGAAGAAAATTCCCGTTTTCAACATTATATTTTTCAAATCCTTCGTTATACGCAATGATCATACTGCCATCTGCAACCAGAAAACCGGACACCAGTCCGATTGTTGCTACCAGCAGCAGGAAAATCACCAGATATTTTCCGAATTCTGTTTTCAGTTCCCGGGGCAGACGTTTTCTCAGTGGATTTTTCATCTTCTTTCCCCTTACCATTCCAGTTCCTCCGCATGTAGCCGCTTCTCATTGATCACGTTGCTTCGAATCATGCCGTCCTTTAAGTGCACCACGCGGGTAGCCATGTCTTTGATCGCATCGTTGTGGGTAACCATGATAATGGTATTGCCGTATTTTTCATTGACGGTTTCGATCAGCTTCAGGATCTCCTTGGATGTCTTATAGTCCAGCGCACCTGTAGGCTCATCGCACAGCAGGATGTCCGGATTCTTGACGATGGCCCGTCCGATCGCAGTTCGTTGCTGCTGACCTCCGGATAACTGATTCGGCAGTTTGTTGCGGTGTTCATAGAGTCCGAGGGTATGTAACAGTTCGTTCACATCCAGCGGTTTGTCGCTCAGATAGGCACCTACTTCGATGTTTTCCCGTACGGTCAGATTCGGGATCAGATTATACATCTGGAAAATATAGCCAAGATGCTTTCTCCGGTAAATAGTCAGTTGTTTTTCCTTCATATCTGCCATCCGCTCGCCGTGGATCACGATTTCTCCATCATCCGCCCTGTCGATACCGCCGATGATATTTAACAACGTTGATTTTCCGGATCCCGACGGTCCAAGGAGGACACAAAACTCTCCCTGTTCGACCGCAAGATCGATTCCCTTTAATACTTCTACTTTACTCTCGCCCTGTCCAAAGGACTTCTTGATTTGTTGTAATGTAAGAAACATAAACTTCCTCCGGTTTTCTTCCCCATTTTCTGATTGCTTTCGGCTGCAGCTCTCTCCTTCAGAAAAATACCGCAGCCGTATTCACATTTTTGTGATTCGTTGCAACTGCTTTCACACAGCTGCGGCTGTTTATAATTAGTTTTTCCTAACCATTTTACCACTATCTGTTCTTCTTTTGGTTTTTACTAATGATAATTTTTCTCATTTATACCATTCCTTCTGTCTTTCTATCCGAGTGTCACATCCAGAATCATCATCAGGCAGAATCCCACCCCGAAAAACAGCGTTCCGATATTCGAATGTTCCCCCGCAGACATCTCCGGGATCAGTTCTTCCACAACCACATAGATCATCGCCCCTGCCGCAAAGCTGAGCAGATAAGGCAGGGCCGGAACGATCAGCCCTGCTGCCAGGATCGTAACCGCGGCACCAATCGGCTCCACGATACCGGACAGCGTTCCTCCAAGAAAAGCTTTTGACTTTTTCATCCCCTGTGCCCGAAGCGGCATGGAAATAATCGCTCCTTCCGGAAAGTTCTGGATTGCGATACCGATGGAAAGTGCCAGTGCTCCCATGGCTGTAATTTTCGTGTTACCGGTCAGATAACCGGCATAAACCACACCGACCGCCATTCCCTCCGGGATGTTGTGTAAGGTTACCGCCAACACCAGCATCGTCGTCCTCGCCAGCCTGCTCTTCGGTCCTTCCGCCTTTTCACTGTTACGGTGCAGATGAGGAATGATATGATCCAGAGCCAGTAAAAATAAAATTCCGATCCAAAAGCCTACCACAGCCGGGATGAATGCCAGTCGTCCCATCCCTTCGGACTGATCCATCGCCGGAATCAGAAGACTCCATACCGAAGCCGCCACCATCACCCCTGCCGCAAAACCGGTCAGTGCCCGCTGTACCAGATCGCTCAGCTCTTTTTTCATAAAAAATACCCCCGCCGCTCCCAGTGTTGTTCCTACAAAAGGAATCAAAATTCCACCAATTACTTCATTATTCATAATAAGCTTCTCCTCTCTTTTAAGTTAGCTTATACTAACTCATTTGTTTTTTCAATTTCTTTCTGCTTTAACGATAATCTTTCGCAATGTATGGAGGACAGAACCGACACCGCTGGTTTATTCTATGTATCTTCTGCTTCTCTTGCCATCCTTTTTCCAATATCAGATATATCATGCCCGCGTAAAGCAAAACCGGTCCTTCGGACCGATGATTGATATGCAAAACAAAACCCCCGTAACATGGAAGTTCTTTTCCCATGTTACGGAGGGTTTTGTTTTTCCTCTGGCTATTCTTTTTTACATCTCATATTTTTTCACAAACAGTGCCCGAATCGCATTCACCACTGCGATGACCATAACGCCCACATCTGCGAAGATCGCCATCCACATATTGGCAATGCCCAGGGCACCAAGCAGCAGACAGATCAGTTTGATACCGATGGCAAAATAAATATTTTCATATACAATATGCATACATTTTCTTGCAATATGGATCGCTGTGGCGATCTTTAACGGATCATCATCCATCAGTACGATATCGGCCGCCTCAATCGCGGCATCGGATCCCATAGCACCCATGGCAATTCCGATATCGGCTCTGGAAAGTACAGGTGCATCGTTGATTCCATCACCGACGAATGCCAGTTTTTCTTTTTCTGTCTTTCTGTCCAACAGTTCTTCCACTTTGCTTACTTTATCTCCCGGAAGCAGTTCGCTGTAAACCTCCTGAATTCCCAGATCCTTTGCCACATAATCTGCCACATTTTTCCGGTCACCTGTCAGCATGATAGTCTTTTTTACACCACATTTTTTCAGCTCTTTAATCGCCTGTTTTGCATGGGGTTTCACCGTATCGGAAATCAGAATATGTCCTGCGTATCTGCCGTCCACAGCCATATGCACAACTGTTCCTACATGACTGCAGGATCTGTATGCAATTCCCAGTTTTTCCATCAATTTTTCATTTCCTGCTGCCACAGCAATGCCATCTACTTTCGCAGTAACACCGTTACCACTGACTTCTTCAATCTCCGTGACACGACTTCTGTCAATATTTTTTCCATAGGCTTTCTGCAGACTCTTGCTGATCGGATGAGAAGAGGAACACTCTGCAAGGGCTGCGTATTCCAGAAGTTTTGCATCTTCCAGCTCATTATGGTGTACTCCGCTTACTTCAAACACACCCTGTGTCATCGTACCGGTTTTATCAAATACCACATATTTTGTCTGAGACAAGGTTTCCAGATAGTTCGAACCCTTAACCAGAACACCTGCTTTACTTGCACCACCGATGCCTGCAAAAAAACTTAACGGAATACTGATGACCAGCGCACATGGACAGCTGATAACCAGGAAAGTCAGTGCACGGTAGATCCAGTCGCCCCACTCCGGTGACAGTCCCATGAAAAATATACGAACCAGCGGAGGCAACACAGCCAGTGCCACCGCACCGTAGCATACCGCCGGAGTATAGTATTTTGCAAATTTTGAAATAGAATTCTCTGATTTTGATTTCTGAGAGCTTGCATTTTCTACCAGATCAAGAATCCTGGATACCGTAGATTCTCCGAATTCCTTTGTGGTCCGAATCTTTAACACACCAGTCATATTGATACATCCGCTAATGATCTCATCCCCGCAGTGCACATCCTGCGGTACACTCTCTCCGGTCAGTGCACTTGTATTCAGTGTGGAAGCTCCTTCTGCCACGATACCGTCAATCGGCACTTTTTCTCCCGGCTGTACCACGATGACAGAACCGATCTCCACTTCATCAGGATCCACCTGCTCCAGTTTTCCATCCTGTTCAATATTTGCATAATCCGGGCGGATATCCATCAGCTCGCTGATATTTCTGCGGCTCTTTCCGACCGCATAACTCTGGAACAATTCACCGATCTGATAAAACAGCATAACTGCTACGCCTTCTTTGTAATCCCCAAGGAGAATCGCACCGATTGTTGCTACCGCCATCAGAAAATTCTCATCAAACATCTGTCGGTTTAAAATACCTTTTCCCGCTTTTTTCAGGATATCGTATCCAATGACCAGATATGGGATCATAAACAATACGAATTTTACATATCCTTTCATCGGAATCAGAGAAAACGCAACAACCAGTACTGCAGCTATCACAATACGGATCAGCATCTTTTTCTGCTTCTTATTCATACTAAAGCCTCCTTTATTCATTCAATGCGGTTACTGTTCACCGGGTAAAAAATACAGCGTAAAGAAACAACTTCGCTTTCCCGGGCAGTTTCTTTACGCTGTCATGATATCTTACAGATAAATCTCACAGTCATCTTCTACTTTCTTGCAGTTTTTCAGTACATCCTGCATAACAGCTTTCGGATCCTGTCCTTCTTCAAATTCTACACTCATCTTCAGTGTCATAAAGTTTACATTTGCATTCTTTACACCTGCTGTGTTCTTTGCTGCTTCTTCCATCTTATTTGCACAGTTTGCGCAGTCTACTTCGATTTTATAGGTTTTTTTCATATTATTTACCTTTGCCTTTCTTTTCTACTTTTTGTTTTTAATGTTATATATGAGCATTTGTTCATATGTTTGATTTTATTATAGCATCGATTTTCTATTTGTCAACTGTTTTTCCGATAGGATGCTTGTTCTTTTTATTTTACAATCTTCAACAGTAGTTCTGTTTCTTTTCTCTTCGGAGCCTCCGGCACTTCTTCCGGATAGCCGAGTGCGATCAGTGCGGATACCGATTCTGTCTCCGGGATCTGCAGAGCTTCTTTTACTTTTGCTTCTTCAAAGATTCCCATGATCACAGTTCCCAGACCTTTTTCCCAGGCAGCCAGACAGAAAGCTTCGCCCGCCAGCCCTGCATCGTAGGACTGCCAGTGTGTGCCCTTGGAGGTGGAAAAAGAACCATCTCTTTCATATCCTGACCGCTCATTGACTGTTGTCTCCACGATCAGCACCGGAGCCTGACCGATGATCCGCTGATTACCGGCAAATCCCATCACGCAGGTATCGGCGATCTCCTGCTTTTTCGCCTGGTTTATTATCGCGATGTAGTGGGCTGTCTGTGTATTTTTCCAGCTTGGTGCGTAGGCTGCTGCGCTAACAATCGCACGAATCTCCTCCTCGCTTACTGCCTGGTCTGTGAATTTTCTGGTGCTTCTTCTCTCTTTAATGCCTTTTATTAATTCCATGTCCTGCTCCTCCTGTTCTGTACAATAAAGCAGAAAAATCGGAGAACAACTCTTTGCAAAGAGACATTCTCCGGTTCTTCATATGTTTTTTATTATTTTTACATTATTTTATTCAGATTGTCAATCGATTTCACAATGACGCACCATATCTCATACTCTGAATTATTCCCAAGCTTTTTACCGGTCAGCATCTCGTAACCCTGCAGATATTTGTTGATGGTCTTGTCCACGATTTCCTGTGGCAGTGTCCAGTTGTTATCCGGGTTTGCTTTCAGCCAGTCACGGGCAAACTGTTTGTCGAAAGAAGGCTGACCATGTCCTGCTTCATATCCTTCTGCCGGCCAGAACCGGGAACTGTCCGGTGTAAGCATCTCATCACCGATCACCATGTTTCCTTCTGCATCCAGTCCAAACTCGAACTTGGTATCTGCGATGATGATTCCTTTACTCAATGCATACTCTGCACATTTTTTATACAGCGCGATGGTGTTGTCACGAAGTTTTTCAGCCAGTTCCTGTCCTCTTCCCGGGAAGTATTTTTTCCAGATGAGTTACGCTCTGTTCAAAAGAAATATTCTCATCGTGATCACCGATCTCTGCTTTGGTAGACGGGGTGTAAATAGGCTCCGGCAGTTTATCGGATTCTTTCAGTCCTTCCGGAAGTTCAATGCCACAGACTTTTCCGGTTTTCTTATAGCTCTCCCAGCCACTTCCTGTGATATATCCGCGAACGATGCACTCGATTGGCAGCATCTCCAGTTTCCGGCACATCATACTGTTACCGTTGAACTTTTCCTGCTGGAAGAATTCCGGCATATCTTTCACATCTACAGAAATCATATGATTAGGAATGATATCCTCTGTCATGTCAAACCAGAACTTGGACATCTGTGTCAGGACAGCTCCTTTTTTGGTCACTTCATTGTTCAGAATCACATCAAAACAGCTGATACGATCTGTAGCTACCATGATCAGGCTGTCGCCGTTATCATAAATCTCTACGTACTTTCCTTCTTTAATAGGTTTCATTTCCTGCATTTTTTCACTACCTCATCCTTTTCTTTGATCAATGTCTGATGTATTTTTCAGTACAGGAAAAGGTCTACCACTATCAGCCGGTGATTGTTCAAGTATTTGACCAGTTTTTCACTTATAGTTTTAAAAATCGCGTTTTAATAAGCACATCTTATAAATATATGCTATTTCTTTAGAATTTTTTCTAAGTAATTCAGAAAATCCGTGATGTGTTCATCCCAATAATCCCATCCATGAATTCCTTCATGTTCCTCATATACATAATGATATGGATTTCCTTCCATCCCCTGGAAAAAGTCTCTGGTCTCTCTGGCCTTTTCAATCAGAAAATCCTCTGATCCACAAGTATGAAAAATCTCTGGCAATACCGGACGGTTTTTCTGCTTTTCTGCCATATAGAAGGTATCTTCTTCTGTTCCTCTCCAGTCTTTTCTGCCATATTTTGTGAAGTTCATCATATTCCATTTCTGATCATCAAACATACCGCTGTTATTCGGCATAGGTTTTCCGCCATTTGCTCCGGCTGAAAAGCAGCCAATTGCAGCATACCGATCCGGATTGTTGATTCCTATCTTCATTGCACCATATCCACCCATGGAATTGCCTGCAATAAAGTTGTCCTCTCTCTTCTCTGACAGTGGGAAAAACTGTCGCATCAGAACCGGCAGTTCTTCTACAATATAAGTATAAAATGCACCGCCATGAGCCATATCTGTATAAGAGCTCAGATGGGCACTCGGCATCACAACTGCCAGTCCAAGAGGTGCCACATATCGTTCGATGGATGTCCGCCTCTGCCACGTTGTCTGGTCATCGGTTGCTCCATGAAGCAGCCACAGTGTCGGATATTTCTGATCCGTTTTTTCTCCGGATTCCAGTCCGATCTCATTCTTTACCGGCTGCGGTAAGATCACATCCACGCCCACTGCCATATGAAGTGCCTGACTGAACATTTCTACCTGCATATATGCCATATCAATCTGCCTCCTTTCGGATCTGATCTATCCAGTTCAGAATATCCTGGATCCAGACATCCCAGTATTTCCAGCTGTGATCTCCCTCTGCTTCTTTATATACATAATCATAATCCAGTTCCTTCAGTGTCTGGTTCATCTCACGGTTTTGTTCGATCAGAAAATCATCTACGCCACACCACATATAAAATTTTGGCATCGGCGTATATTCTTCTTTTCGTTTTTTGCCAGTGCAAACAAATCGTGTTTACTTCCTTTGAATTTCTCCGGATCTCCAAAGATGTCCTCCCCCAGTGTGGGATAAAAATTCTCATTATTCAATCTGGCACAGATATCTACTCCAAATCCACCGGACAGACTGGCAATTCCTGCATATTTTTCCGGACAGGTAAGTCCCAGTTTGAAGGCACCGTATCCGCCCATAGAATTGCCTGCCACAAAGCGGTCTTTCGGATCATTGGATATACATGGGAAAAATCTTTCACACAATGTCGGTAATTCTTCCGAGAAAAATGTAAAGTAATCAAAACCATATTGCATATCAGTATACCATCCAAGATGAGCATTCGGCATCACAACTGCTATGCCATGTTCTGCTGCATATCGTTCAATGGAAGTGTTTCTTGTCCATATGGTCTGGTTATCTGTCATCCCATGAAGCAGATACAATACCGGATATTTATTCTGTTTTTCCACATGTCCGATTCCGATCTGCCCTTCCGTCTGCTGAGGAAGGATTACCTCCATCTGAGAACTCATCCCCAGAACTTCTGAGAAAAAATCAACATGAATCAATGCCACGTTACTTCACCTGCTTTCTATTATTTGATGGCACTGTCTACCTGACCCTGTACAAATGCATCCTGCAGGAGCAGATAGATAATGGTTAACGGTAAAATAGCTAAAACTGCAGACGCTGCCGCACCTCCGTAGTTATTACCTACACTTGAAAAATATTTTTTAATCGTCAGTGTGATCGTTAATAATTCCGGCTTCTGCATAATATACATGGAGTATGCATATTCATTCCATGCAGCAACACCGTGGAGAATTACAACCGTCGCAATGATCGGCTTCAGCTGTGGCAGAATAATATAGAAAAATGTCTGTATAATATTAGCCCCATCTATGATGCTTGCTTCATCCAATGCCCTTGGTATGGATGAAATAAAGTTCGTAAACATAAACACGGACATTGGTAATCCAAACGCTACCAGCGTAAGAATCAGTCCCCAGTAACTGTTGATTGCTTTCAGATCAACCAGGAAGGTATACACACCAACCAGGATCGTCAGTGGCGGGATCATCATAACCCCCATGAATACGTTCCGGATAAATCCGTTGAATTTTGAGTCATTTCTGGAAAGTGGATAAGCTGCCATGCATGCCAGAACTACCTCGATCACGATGGTAAAGACTGCAATAATCGCCGAATTTTTAAATGCTCTTAAGATAGTTCCATCTTTAATTACGGAAGTGTAATTATCTATTCTCCACACCTCCGGAAATCCCAGTGCTGTGGATCCATCTGACATGCTTTTAAAAGACTGCATAAATAAAACATACAACGGAATCAGATAAATAGCAATGATCAAAAATGCCAGCAGATACTTCCACCAGTATCCTTTTTTCTGTCCCGCATAGTAGTGGGTACCCTCTTCTATATTTTTTTTCACTTTTTCTCTTGTTTTCATTACATCTCCACCTCCTTCTTCCGGAAGTATCCATTCAATATCAGGGAACAAAGCAGGATAAACAGGAACATCACTACACCGACCGCGGAAGCGTAACCAGCCTGCTCCGCTTTAAAGTACCTGTTATCGATATACCAGGACAACGATGAAGTTTCAAATCCCGGACCACCGCCGGACAGAGATACTACTACATCGTAAAGTTTCAGTCCACCGATCAGATTGATGACAAATGCTGAAGACATTGCCGGAATCAGGAGAGGCAGTGTAATAGAACGGAAGATCTGGAAAGTTCCCGCACCGTCTATAGCTGCTGCTTCATAATACATACGGGAGATATTCTGCAGACCTGCCATGTAGATGACCATACAGATTCCACAGTACTGCCAGGAGTTGATCAATGTAATAAATACTCTTCCCACTGCTCCGGAAGCCATCCAGTCACGTCCCTGAAGTCCGAACCAGCCAAGGATTTCATTGATTGCACCGGTATTCTGAACCACAAAGTACATAATATATCCCATGATCAGTCCAGAAATCATAACCGGAAGATATACGATAGTACGGACAACTTTATGTCCTGCAAACTTGGTATTTAAAAACAGGGCCAGCGCCAGTCCAAGGACATTTTGTAAAATCGTACTTCCAAAGCCATACAGGATCGTGTTCAGAAATGCCATCTTAAAGTTTTCATCCTTGAACAGATCCAGATAATTCTTCATGCCCACAAACTTCTTCACCGGTGAATATCCGTTCCAGTTATAAAAGGATGTCTTTACGGATGTAACAAGCGGTAATAACACAAACAGCAACACCAGTCCAAGCGCAGGCAGATATAATAAATTCATTCGTCTATTTCTTTTTGTCATATGTTACCTCCGAAAAAAGCTGCTGCCTTACTATGCAAAGCAGCAGCTTTTTTATTATCAGCCATTTGTTCCTAACAATGTTTTATAGTTTTCCTGAAAATAGGATGCTGCCTCTGCTACACGATCTTTTGCTGTTCCTACTTCTCCATTATATAATTTTGCCATGGTTTCCTGCATAACGTTCCACATTCCGCTTGGAAGATATTCACGGTCAAAGAAGTTGGAATATGTAATGTTATCCCCAGCAGCTTCTACAGATTTTTTGTAGAGTTCCAGGCTTTCGCTGTCTTCCGGTGTTACATCACTCAGACCAGGCATTCCACCATTGGCTGTGCAGTACTCTGTCAGATTGTCTTTTTCCAGAAGGAAGTTCAGCAGAGCTTTGCAGCAGTCAATGTTTTCGGAAGTGTTGGAAATTGCCAGGCAACTACCTTCACCAACGGTATATGCTGCATTTCCACCTTCTTCTACTGCCGGAACCGGGATGATTCCAAAGTTGACATCCGGTGTATATGTCTTCATTGTCTGAATATTCGCCGGTGAACCCCACGGAATAAATCCATAATCTCCGCTTCCCAGATATTTGAACTGAGTCGTCTGGTCTGCTGTGAAGATGTCTTCGTTGAACCATCCGTTATCATACAGTTCTGCATACAGATCCAGGAACTGGGTATTCTTTGTAAAATCAAAGCTTCCGTCTTTCAGTGCTTCTCTGCTCTCATACGGTGCTCCATCGATCGTATAGAAAGAGTTTAACTGTTCCATGGTACCGGTCAGTGTACTTCCGTTCTTTCCTGAGATAACCAATGGAGTTGTTCCGTTTGCTTCCAGTTTCTCACAGGCAGCCTTGAAATCATCCCATGTCTTGATCGCACAAGGATCAATATCATTTGCTTCCAGCACATCTGCATTGTAAAGCATTCCATATACCCACTGTGTTAACGGTGCGGTACAAACTTTTCCATTTTCATCTGTGATAACCGCTTTTACTGCGTCATCCAGACGGCTTACCCATTCTTCTCCGCTCAGATCTTCACAGAAATCGTTGTAACGAAGGGTTGACCAGCCGTGAGTTACAAACATATCCGGCATATCCTGAGATGCCATACGGGTCTTCATGATATTTTCATGGTCACTTCCGTTTTGAACGACCTCAACCTCTGCTCCTGTCTGCTGGCTGAACTCGTCGATCAGTTTGTTGAAGCAATCCAGCGTATTCTGATCACCCTGGATAGAATCTTCAATGTCTACTTCGATCTTAACGCCATCAAAAGATCCGTCGGAACTGTCTGCAGATGCTTCGCCGCTGTCTGTTGTCTCTGTACTGCTGCTGTCATCTGTCTTTGCATCTGTCTGTTTTCCGGAATCTGAGGAACCGCACGCTCCAAGGGTTCCCATCATGCTTGCTGCCAGCAATACTGCCAAAACTTTTCTCTTCATGTAAAATCCTCCTTTTGTGATGTGTTCGCTCACATCTGTCTTGTTGCTTTACATTTTAACAGGTCGATGGTATACTTTGGTTATAAATTTTAGTGCACTTTTGTTAGTTTTTCAATGATTCTTGAGGTATTTTTATGAAATTAAAACGAAAGATTTTTCTGATTTTTTCTCTGGTCGCCGTGATTCCGATGATTTTCCTGACTACCTATACGGTTGTCCAGTATACTCATATGATTGATAATCGTATGGAAGATATTTCCCATGAGCAGCAGGAAAATCTATCAGATGCTATCGATGCTTCGTATACTTCCATCCGTCAGGTTTTCATGCTGTTGACCTTTGCAAGTAACACAGATTCTTCGATTATCAAAATTCTGCGGCCTTACGCAGACCCGGAAATTCATATGACGAATATGGAGATCTACCGTGCCTGTCTTCAACTTCGCAATGCGAATCAGAATATTTTTTATACTTACGATTTTCTGAACGGTGTCTATGTCTATACGCCTTCCGGAAATCTGATTTCCTATGAAACAAGTAAGAACGGAACCATTGCTCAGACCTACAATCCCAAAAATGATGACTGGTATAATCGCACCATTGAATCGGGTGGAAAAATGTATTACAGCTCTCTGGATGAACATCCTATGTTTGAGTCCAAGAATAAAAGTATCTTTTTTTCTCAGACCATTATCGATCCGGATACCGGTAAGTTTCTCGGTGTACTCATTATCGACTGTTCTCCGGAGCTTTTCAATCTGGATTCGGTCAATGCCCTTGGTAATATGAACCTGATCACTCTGACCAATACAAACAATCAATCAGTCTACTATACCAACGATTCAGATGGTTCTTTTTCTATAAAGCCAGATGCATCCAATACTCTTTATACTGAGATTGATCATACGCCTCTTCTTCTCGCACTCACTCTGGATTATTCCTCTTTGCGGGAAGATTACACCAGAATTGCATTTCTTCTGGTTATCGTCTCTGCGCTCTGTATTTTATGTGTATTACTGTTTACTTTTTATTTTTCGAACAGTATGCTCCTTCCGATCGAAGAACTCAGTGAACAGATGCTCCATCAGTACGATCCCGTTGTCCACTCGAAAAAGGATTATACCTGTCGGAAAGATGAAATCGGAACCCTTTACCGTCAGTACGACATGATGCTGGAAAAGTTAAATGCATCGATAAAAAAAGATTATCAGGACAAACTGATCGTTCTTGATGCACAGATGAAATCCCTGGAGGCACGGATTAATTCACACTTTCTTTTTAACACGCTGGAATCCATTAACAGCCTGGCTGAAATCGACGAAAACGAAGATATAGCCACCATGTCACTGGCTCTTGGCAATATGTTTCGCTACGCTATTAAGACAGAAAGCGAACTGGTAACGCTGGAGCAGGAACTTCGTCATGTACAGGACTATGTGGCAATTCAATCTATCCGGTTTGATAACCGTTTCCATTTATCGGTTACGATTCCAGAAGAATTGTATGAGCTAAAGGTCTTGAAACTAATTCTGCAGCCGCTGGTGGAAAATGCACTTTGCCACGGTCTTCATTATTGCACCAGTGGTGATCAGATTACGATTCACGGATATGTATCAGATCGTATTCTTCATATATTTGTATCGGATAACGGCTGTGGCATCTCGCTGGAAGAACTGGAACGGATCCGGCAGCATCTGAATGAAGAAGCTGTCTTTACCGAACTCGGACACAGAAACAAACAGAGTATCGGCCTGAAAAATATCCAGTCGCGGATTGAATTATATTATGGAAAAGGCTATGGACTGACCATCCATAGTCAGCTGACGCAGGGCACCGAGATTGAAATCAAGATCCCTGTTTTTCAGTCGAAGGAGGACTGATTGTATGTATACTTATGTGATTATAGACGATGAACCACTGATTCGAAGAGGAACGAAGAAAAAACTGGAACCTTTATCTCATCTGCTCACCTGCTGTGGGGAGGCTTCTGATGGAAGGGAAGGTCTGGAACTGGTCCGACAGTTAAAACCCGACATCGTAATCCTGGATATGCAGATGCCGGTTATGGACGGTACGGAACTACTTCCCGCTCTTTCTGAGGAATTTCCTTCCACCGCTTTGATCGTTATCAGTGGCTTCCAAAATTTTGACTATATGAAACAGGCGATTTCTTCCAAAGTCATTGACTACATCTTAAAGCCATTCAGCAAAGATGAGATTCAGCAGACTGTCTTAAAAACCATTGACTCTCTGAAAGATAAAGAAGCGGAAGACCATCATCTGACTTCTATGGTTCAGGAAAAAGAAGAGGCCTTCTATTCTCTTGATCTGAAGCTACTGACAGATTTTCTGCTTGGCTATACAGATACCGCACACTCGTCTGTCAGCTCTCAGAAACTATCTTTTATCAATGAAATGCATCACTTTGTGTTACTGACACTTTATTCTCTTCCGGAACAAGATTCACTCCCGGTACAGAACTGGCTGGAGCGAAATGGGTTTACAGATCTTGCCCTTTATCTTCCGGACGGAAATACGCCTTCTTTTCATTTTCTGATTGTATTTCTTCCTGAGACCTCCGCAGACAGTGCTGTCTCCAACTGTTTACTGCGTCAGTTTTTAAACGATTTTCTTCCGTGGCTGGAACATTTTCCTGCCTATCCACTGGTGGGGATCAGCGCAGTTCACAAAGATCTTTCGAAACTGCACACTGCTTATACGGAGTGCCGGGAAGCACTGAATATGCAACCTGTAGGTATTTCCCATACAGACAGTTGTTTCTTTTATCAGCCTTCCGATCCACCTTCTTCTATCAGCTGGGAAAAACAGGACGAATTCCTTTTTCGTATCGAATCCGGCGAAGGCGAGGTTGTCCGGGAGATGGTCGAAGAACTGTTTTCTTACTATCTTACACTCACTCCCTGTACACTCTGGGATGTGAAATGCCATTGCGAACAGCTGACGTATCATTGTCATACGGTTTTAAATTACTATCTGAAAAAAACTGACGATTCCTGGAAAGCTTCTCCCAATATGCAGGCAATCGTAAACACCTTATTTTCTTCTGATGAAGTAAAAGCGTATTATATGCAGTTTTTCCTGAATATTACATCCCTGTTGAAGAAACAAAGTGTCTACAATACTGGCGAACTGATTGATCAGATTCAGCTTTATATCCAGCGAAACTATCAGAAAAATATCACTCAGGAATTCATCGCTTCCCTCTTTTACCTGAACCGAAGCTATCTCAGCCAGCTTTTCAAAAAGCAGACCGGACAAAAATTTGTCGACTATCTGAATGATATTCGTATGAACAAAGCCAAAGAGCTGCTGATACATTCTGACCGTAAGATGTATCAAATTGCCAAAAATGTAGGCTACGACAATACAAAATATTTTTTCCGGATTTTCAAAAAGAAAATCGGACTGTCACCGGAGCAATATCGTGAGCAATTTGCCGATGTGCAGGCATAACGAGTAACTAAAAAAGGAAGGCTGTTTTCATGCTTTAGCATGCAACCTTCCTTCTGCTTTCTCTATTTTCCTTCATCCAGCAACTGTAAAAATTCATTTTCCGGCATCGGTTTATAGTAATAATATCCCTGGATATAATCACATCCGTTCGCCCGCAGGAATGCTACCTGTTCTTCGGTCTCTGCACCCTCCGCTACCAGTCGAATCTCCAGCTGATGTGCCATATCGATGATTGCCCGCAGGATACTCTCTGACTTTTTATTCACTCCGATATTTCGTACAAAACTGATATCCATCTTCAGAATATCAAAATCATAATCCTGCAGCATTCCAAAAGAGGAATATCCGCTTCCGAAGTCATCCAGCAGAATCTCTGCACCGTTTTCTTTCAGATGCATCAGCATACGGGTGTGATTCTCGCCTATTGCTGCCAGAGAAGTCTCAGTAATTTCAAAGCGGATCTTCTGTTCATTCGGATTGTTTTTTTTCCAGTCCCCGCACGATCCATTCCAGCATATTTTCATCGTAGAAGTCCATCCAGGAAAGATTGACGGATACAGGTACAAACCGTTTCTTTTCTGCTCTTCGCTGCTCCAGACAGCCTGTCACTTTCTCAATCATATAGCGATCCAGTTCGGAGATATAGCCTCCCTTTTCCAGTGCCGGAATAAACTGTCCGGGAGAAATAAATCCTTTCTGCTCATGAAACCAGCGCACCAGGGCCTCAGCCGATACGATTTTTCCGGTTTTCGCATCCACGACCGGCTGATAAAACACCTGAAATTCCTGTTTTTCAATCCCCTCTTCGAATTCCGAACAGATTTCCATCTCATCCACATAGGTATCTTCTATCGCTTTTAAAAATAGCATAGGGTTTCAGATACTCATCTGTGATATAT
>ENA-OQHF01000057-OQHF01000057.1-human-gut-metagenome-genome-assembly--contig:-NODE-57-length-63448-cov-13.775288_pt1 | contig 63448 bp, 54 predicted proteins | sample MGYA00242559_ERZ504709 | MGnify/ENA primary metagenome ERZ504709 (study PRJEB26092, sample SAMD00036203) | human gut metagenome | host: Homo sapiens | study: EMG produced TPA metagenomics assembly of... | reverse complement strand
GTACTTGTATAAAATCAAGGAAGGGAATACCAGCGTATATCCGAAGAAATCCGGTATTACACTACAAAATATGAATTTTTCAAGGTGCTATAGAAATAGAGGACAAAGTTATTTATGGTTTTGACCCCAACATCATCATATTAGAATATAAAAATTGCTGTTACTTCGCTGTTTCAGAAAAAGGAGACTATGGCAAAAAGAACGTAAAAGAAAGTGAATAAGTCTTGAAATTGTTTTCTTGATCTGATAGAGTGAAGATATTTTCCATCCAGATTTTGTCGTAACCATCTGCTTTCAGACATCTGCATTTACATAGATGGGTAAGGTATCATTTTGCGACAAAGCCACAGAGAAAAATAAAGAAAAACAAAGAAAGGAACCATTTACATGAGTATCAGAAAAAACGAAATTCCCATTCTGGAATTTGATGACAATCCGATGGCTGTCATCAATCCGACACATGAAAATCAGAATATTTCATTGCCGCCCAAATGTGTATTTGCATTTGTGGGAGGATATATTGATGTGTACGCGCAGGAGCATCATGCGCAAAAAGTGGCCGAATTTGTCAGCGCAACAAAAGAATATCCGGTCTATGTTTTAGAAGATGCAGGGGAAGAAATGGTTCTGTGTCAGGCGCCGGTAGGGGCGGCACCTGCAGTACAGCTCCTTGACTGGCTGATTGGCTACGGAGTAAAGAAAATTATTTCCACAGGATCCTGCGGCGCGCTTGTACCATTTCCGGAAAGCACGTTTCTTGTTCCGTACAAAGCCCTGCGTGATGAAGGGACTTCCTACCATTATGCAGCACCTTCGCGTTTTATGGAAGTCAGTCAGACGGCAAGAAAAGCAATAGAAGAAACAGTATTAGAACATCATATGAAGTACCAGGAAGTGGTTACCTGGTCAACGGATGGATTTTATCGGGAAACAAAGGAAAAAGTAGAATATCGCAAGAGTGAGGGCTGCTCGGTTGTCGAAATGGAATGTTCTGCGCTTGCTGCCTGCGCCGCTTTTCGAAATGTGACATGGGGAATGATTCTTTACACCGCAGATACGCTTGCGGATGTAGAACGGTATGATGAGCGGAACTGGGGCGGAGATTCTTATGCGTATGCACTCAGGCTGTGTATGGACGCGGTGAAAAAGCTGTAATGAATTTAGAATGAAGGTCCAATCAACGACAGATCGAGTCCACAGAAAAAGATAGCCAGGTGTGTTAGAAAAAACGTGATAAACCTATTGACATGATAGGAATACAGGAATATGATGAATAAAATTGGAAATGGGAAGGAGAAAGGCATGAGCGAAATTACAAGAGATGAGGCATTTGCCTTACTGAAAAAATACAACAAGGATCCCTTTCATATTCAGCATGCGCTTACCGTAGAAGCAGTTATGAAATGGTATGCAAGAGAGCTTGGCTATGGAGCGGAAGAGGAACACTGGGGGATTGTCGGTCTGCTGCATGATATTGATTTTGAACTTTATCCGGCAGAGCACTGCCTGAAAGCACCGGAGCTTTTACGGGAGGACGGCGTATCGGAAGACATCATTCACGGTGTCGTTTCGCACGGCTACGGCATTACCATCGAGTGCGGCGTGACGCTGGATGTAGAACCGGTGCATGAAATGGAAAAAGTGCTGTTTGCTGCGGATGAACTTACCGGCCTGATCTGGGCGGCTGCACTGATGCGGCCTTCCAAAAGCACAAAGGATATGGAACTGAAATCTCTGAAGAAAAAATATAAGAGCAAAGGCTTTGCAGCAGGATGTTCCAGAGAAGTTATCGAGCGCGGAGCTGACCAGCTCGGCTGGCCGCTGGAAAAACTGCTGACCATGACACTTCAGGCCATGGCAGACAGCGAGGACGAGATCAACCGGGAAGTAGAAGCGGAGCAGGGAAGAGATGCAGCGGATTCTGAAATCAACGATGGAGCTGACGTTTCAGTTTGAAGCAGAAAAACATAAGATTATCATTCAGAATTTTAACGGAAAAAAAGAAAACGTGGTTTACACGGAACAGTCTCTTGGAGAAGCTTTGCTGACACGCGGACTGATCAAGAAAAAAGACGAAGAGATCCTGCAGGACTGTTTTGCGAGATGCTGTATGGGAGAACTTAGAAGAGCGGCGCAGACGGATGCGCTGACCGGGTTGTGGAATGTCGGCGGCGGAAAAGAGCATATACAGAAAATACTGGCCGGGCAAAAAGAAGAGGAAATAAACGGGAATGCGATGTTCCTGATGGATGTGGATAATTTTAAGTCTGTGAATGACACCATGGGTCATATGGTGGGAGACGAAACGTTAAAGCAGCTGGCACAGGTGCTGAAAAACAGTTTTGAAAAAGAGGATGTTGTATTCCGGCTGGGCGGAGATGAATTTGCTGCATTCGTTCGGAATATGGAAAATCCGGATGAAAAAATTGCACAGATTATGTGCCGTATGAAGCATGAACTTGAGGCGGCACGGGAGGCGAAGAAATTCTGTGATACAGGGACAGAAAAACGAAAGGACACAGGATAACGTGATTAGTGAAAAAATTTTTGAACTGATTCTTCGAAATAGCATAACGCAGAAGGAGTTTTCAGAAAAAACCGGAATTTCCCAGAGCACCATCAGCGACTGGAAACGAAAGGGAACCAATCCATCGGCGGACAAAATTCTGAAGATCTGCGAAGTGCTGAAGGTTACGCCATACGAACTTTTAGGGGAGAGTGGAACAGAACAAAAGCCGATGGATCCTGAACTGAGTGCCGCAAACGAAGAAGAAAAAATAATTCTGGAAGGCTTCCGCAATCTGCCGGGCAGACAAAAAGAAAGAATCTTAGGTTATCTGGCGGCATTGCAGGAGGAAAGATAGGATCAGGAAACAAAGGAAAAGATGAAAGAAACACAGGAAAACTTACAAATGCAAAGAGTGCAGGCCCTGCAGCGGCTTCATCGGGAACGGACAGAAGAAGCTCTGTGGGAGTGCTTACTCACATTCCAGGATTTTGAATTTCATACCTATTCCGGCCTGCCGTATTCCTACCATATGAAATACGGCAGAAGCGGCACTTATACAAAAGAACTCTGGATCGACCGCCGGGAGAAAAGCAAAAGCCTTGTCTGGAGTTCTGTGCGGACGGCGTATCAGAAAGTGCTGGAATTGCAGCAGGAAAGCGAAAGGCCGGTCGTTGCCCGCCCGAAAGCACTGGGAGATATCCGCGGAATTACGTACATTTATGGGATTTTTTACGAGTTTGCACTGCTTGAAATGCCGGAGAAAGCAAAAGAAAAATTTTTGATGCAGACAGAAGCAAAAAAATCACAGGAAAAATAAATTTTCACCCAATGCAGGGCTTGACAATCAGTTATTGGGTGATATAATCTAAAACTATCGGGAGCCAAAAGCACCGAACAGGAAAACAGCAAAGCGTAGAAGAGACGAGTAAATCACAGCGAATGTGACAGAGAGAAACCCCGTTTTGTGGTGCAAGGGTTTTAACAGGAACGTGATCGAAGACCAGCTCTGAGCGGCCCCAATCCGGCCCGGTGATTCCGTTATCGTCAAATGAAGTGGTTTGAAAAAACAAAATGGGTGGAACCGCGGTGAATGAAAATACATCGTCCCTTTTGACAGCATAAGCGTGTCAGAAGGGACTTTTTTGTTGCTGTAAAAAGTATAAAAATTCTGAAACACGCTTGCGAAAAATATACAAAGAAAGAGGTAAAGCAAATGATCATCACACTGAAAGATGGAAGTACCAAAGAGTACTCCGAACCGAAATCCATCATTGAGATCGCAGCAGACATCAGCGAAGGCCTTGCAAGAATGGCCTGTGCAGGTGAAGTAAACGGTGAAGTAGAAGATCTTCGTACCGTCATCGACAAGGACTGCAATCTTTCCATTCTGACCTTCAACGATGAAGGCGGAAAAGCAGCATTCCGTCACACCACATCCCATATCATGGCACAGGCAATCAAGAGACTGTACCCGGATACCAAGCTTGCAATCGGACCGTCCATCGCAGACGGATTCTACTACGATGTAGACAGAGATACTCCACTCACCAGCGAAGACCTTGAAAAAATCGAAGCAGAAATGAAGAAAATTGTAAAAGAGGATCTGAAACTGGAGCGTTTTGAGCTGCCGAGAGCAGAAGCCATCGCTTTCATGAAAGAAAAAGAAGAGCCATATAAAGTAGAACTGATCGAAGATCTGCCGGAAGACGCAGTCATCAGCTTCTATCGCCAGGGTGAATTCACGGACCTGTGCGCAGGCCCTCATCTGATGAGCACAAAGCCGGTCAAAGCCTTCAAACTGACCAGCCTTGCAGGCGCATACTGGAGAGGCAGCGAGAAAAACAAGATGCTGCAGAGAATCTACGGAACTGCATTCACAAAGAAAGCAGAGCTTGAAGAGTACCTCCACATGATCGAGGAAGCAAAGAAGCGTGACCACAGAAAACTCGGAAAAGAGCTCGGCCTGTTTATGATGAGTGAGGACGGCCCGGGATTCCCGTTCTTCCTTCCAAAAGGAATGGATCTGAAAAATGCACTGATGGATTACTGGCGTGAAATCCACAGAAAAGCAGGATACGTAGAAATCTCCACACCGATCATCCTGAACCGTCGCCTGTGGGAGACCTCCGGTCATTGGGATCACTACAAAGAAAACATGTATACCACCGTCATCGACGATGAAGATTATGCAATCAAACCGATGAACTGCCCGGGCGGCGTTCTCGTTTACAAATCCGAGCCTCGTTCCTACCGTGATCTGCCGCTGCGTCTGGCAGAGGTTGGTCTGGTACATCGTCATGAGAAATCCGGCCAGCTGCACGGCCTGATGCGTGTACGCTGCTTCAACCAGGACGATGCCCATATCTTCATGACACCGGAGCAGATCAAAGACGAAATCAAAGGCGTTGCAAACCTGATTGACCAGGTTTACAAACTGTTCGGATTCAAATATCACGTAGAGCTGTCCACCCGTCCGGAAGACAGCATGGGAAGCGATGAGGACTGGGAGGTAGCAACCGAAGGTCTCCGCGGCGCACTCGATGATCTTGGCCTTGACTATGTAGTCAACGAAGGCGACGGCGCATTCTATGGCCCGAAGATCGACTTCCATCTGGAAGACTCCATCGGAAGAACGTGGCAGTGCGGTACCATCCAGCTTGACTTCCAGCTGCCGCAGAGATTCGAGCTGGAATACACAGGAGCAGACGGCGAGAAGCATCGTCCGATTATGATCCACCGTGTTGTTTACGGTTCTGTTGAGCGTTTCATCGGTATCCTGATCGAGCATTTTGCAGGTGCATTCCCAACCTGGCTTGCACCGGTACAGGTAAAGGTTCTGCCAATCTCCGACAAATACGCAGATTACGGTAAGAAGGTTCTGGACGCCCTTCACGAGGCAGGCATCCGCGCAGAGATGGATACCCGTTCCGAGAAGATTGGATATAAGATCCGTGAGGCACAGGGACAGAAGATTCCATACATGCTGATCGCCGGAGCAAAAGAGGAAGAGGCAGGTCTTGTATCTGTCAGAAGCCGTTTTGCAGGTGATGAAGGCCAGAGAAGCCTGGAGCAGTTTATCGCAGATATCAAAGAAGAAATCGCAGGCCGCGTTAACCGCCCGGTTACTGTTGAAACAAAAGAAAATAAATAATAAAGCATAAAAAATTACCTCTTGGAAATAATGGTTTCTATGCGGGCGAAACCGCAGAAAACTAAATTTCAGGAGGTAATTTATTATGCCAGCATTAAGTTGTTCCGCTATGACCTGTGTTTACAACCAGAACGAGCTCTGTTCCAAAGGAGATATCCGCGTAGGCGGAAGCGAAGCCAAAAGCTCCATGGAAACGTGCTGCGAGAGCTTCAAGGAGCGCGGTGAGGGCACGATGTTCAACTCTACCGGCTGCGGCTGTACGAAAATCGGTGTCGACTGCAAGGCGCAGAACTGTACCTTTAACGACAACTGTAAATGCGAAGCCGGAGACATCCATATCGCCGGAGACAGCGCATGCAGCTGCCAGGAAACCGAGTGCAGCTCCTTCCGCTGTGGCTGCGGGAGATAAATACGAAAAAATGCGAAAATCAGTATTGACAACAGGATGGGAGAGTGCTATACTGCAATAGTCTGAGAAAAAGAAAGTAGAGTATCCACTCTCACCCTAGCGCAAACACGCGACTACGGTCCAATATTGATCTTAAGTTCTCTTTGTGTAGAGATTTATGTACAATGTTAAGTGGATAGTCTGTCTATCCACTTTTCTTGCGTTATCAGTCAAATCCGGTCCGGTGAGCCGAGTTTGATTTCGTTACACCGCAAAAGCGGGAACACAGTCTTTTATAATGATGGAGGTGCACTACAATTAGCGAATTAATGATTAATGAGCAGATCAGAGACAGAGAAATTCGTCTGATCGGTCAGAACGGAGAACAGCTTGGAATTATGTCTGCCAGAGATGCGTACCTGAAAGCACAGGAAGCAGGTCTGGATCTTGTGAAAATTGCTCCGACAGCGAAACCGCCGGTTTGCAAAATTATCGACTACGGAAAGTACAGATATGAACTGGCCCGCAAGGAAAAAGAAGCAAAGAAAAAACAGAAAACAATTGAAATCAAGGAAGTTCGCCTTTCTCCAAACATTGACACCAATGATCTTAATACCAAAGTAGGTGCAGCCCGCAAGTTCATTACAAAGGGAGACAAAGTAAAAGTAACACTTCGTTTCCGCGGCCGTGAGATGGCACATATGAACAGTAGCAAATACATCCTCGATGAATTTGCAGAGAGTCTGTCCGATATTGCAACGGTTGACAAAGCGCCGAAGGTGGAAGGCAGAAGCATGACCATGTTTTTGACGGCTAAACGTTAAAATACATTTGAATCAATATCAAGGAGGAAATTAAAATGCCAAAGGTAAAAACAAGCAGAGCAGCTGCAAAGCGTTTTAAAACAACAGGAACAGGAAAATTAGTAAGAAATAAAGCTTACAAGAGCCATATCTTAACCAAGAAATCTCAGAAGAGAAAAAGAAACCTGAGAAAACAGACTACTGTTGATGCAACAAACGTAAAGAACATGAAGAAAATCTTACCTTACATGTAATTTTTGCAAGGTAGAGTTACGCCCAACAGATCAAGGAGGAAAATAAGAAATGGCAAGAATTAAAGGCGGCATGAACGCTAAGAAAAAACATAACAGAGTATTAAAACTGGCTAAAGGTTACAGAGGAGCCAGAAGCAAACAGTATAGAGTAGCAAAACAGTCCGTAATGCGCGCACTGACCAGCTCCTACGCAGGAAGAAAACAGAAAAAACGTCAGTTCCGTCAGCTGTGGATCGCTCGTATCAACGCAGCAGCAAGAATGAACGGTCTGTCCTACAGCAAATTTATGTATGGTCTGAAACTGGCAGGCGTTGAGCTGAACCGTAAAGTTCTGGCTGACATGGCAGTTAACGATGCAGAAGGATTTGCAACACTGGCTGAGCTTGCAAAAAGCAAAGTAGCATAAGTAAAAACATATTCTGTGTGAATATACGAAGAAGCTGTGAGAACCGGTAAGGGGATCGCAGCTTCTTTTGAAATATAGAAAAACATGAGGTGAATATGAAAAAAAGCAAAGTGGCAGTGGTTGCCTGTCCCGACTATGAGCCGGCGCACGTAAAGGAAAGCCTGCAAAAGGGATTGGAAGCAATTGGCGGCCTGGAATCTCTGATCGGAAAAGAAGAGAATATCTTATTAAAACCAAACCTCGTCCGCTCCGCAAAACGAGAACGCGCCGTCGTGACCGACCCGGAAGTTATGGATGCCCTGATCACGATTTTGCAGGAAAATGGCTATGAGAATATTTCCTGCGGCGATTCCTGCGGCCTTGGCACCCCGGAGGGCATTGCAAAGGAAGCCGGGCTGAAAGAGGTGCTGGAAAAACACAACGTTCCGCTGAAAGATTTCCTTACGAGCGAGCGCGTAGAAACCGCCGATGGTAAATTTCTGATGATTGCGAAAGATGCACTCGACTGCGACGCCCTCATCAGCGTCAGCAAAATGAAAACCCACGCGCTGGAACGCATCACCGGAGCTGTCAAGAACCAGTACGGCTGCATCAGCGGCGTCTACAAAAAACTCGGCCACACGCAGTATCCGAACGCTGAGAGCTTCGCGCACATGCTGATCGAGCTGAACCAGAAAGTCGCCCCGCGCCTCTATATCTGCGACGGCATCGTAGCAATGGAAGGCAATGGTCCGACTTCCGGCGACCCGGTTTCGATGGGAGTTCTTCTTATGTCCACCGATCCGATTGCACTGGATACCGTGTTCTGCCATCTGGTGAACCTCGATCCGTCGTATGTGCCGACAAATCTCTACGGGGAAACGCTCGGCCTTGGAACGTGGCACGACGACCGCATCGAAATCGTGACAGCGGATGGCACCATATCCGAGAAAGAACTGAAAAGAAAGTACGGAAATCCAAACTTCAACGTCGACCGCCGCAAAGCCCGCAAAAAAGGAGCCCTCGACCTGCTCGAGATCCTCGGGGTCTTCCAGAGCCGCCCCTATATCATAGAAGAAAAATGTAAAAAATGCGGCGTCTGCGTCGAGAGCTGCCCGGTGGAAGGGAAAGCCGTCCGCTTTGATAACGGCCGCAGAAATCCGCCGGTCTACGATTATAAAAAGTGCATCCGCTGTTTCTGCTGTCAGGAAATGTGCCCGCATCAGGCAATCCAGGTAAAGAAACACCGTCTGCCGTGGGAAAAATAAGGGAGCTATCCTACAAAGTGACTGGAAAAGCAAAAAGAGAAGTGTTATACTTGAAACCGGACAAAATTTAGTACAGGAGGAACAACACCATGGAATTAGAAACTTTAAGAAGTGATATGATAGCAGCAATGAAAGCCAAAGACAAAGCGAGAAAAGAGGCCATCTCTTCCCTGATCTCCGCAGCAAAGAAAGTAGCCATCGACGAGGGCTGCCGCGATGACATCAAACCGGAGCTGGTAGACCGCGTCATCTTAAAAGAGCTGAAGACCGTAAAAGAGCAGATCGATACCTGCCCGGCATCCCGTGAGGACTTAAAAGCAGAGTATCAGTTCCGCTATGACGTCATCAGCGAGTATGCACCGAAACAGATGAGTGCAGACGAAGTCAAAGCCTACATCAAGGAGAAATTCGCAGACGTTCTGGCAACCAAGAGCAAAGGTGCCATCATGAAGGCCGTTATGGCAGATATGAAAGGTAAAGCAGACGGAAAAGTCATCAACCAGACCGTTGCAGAACTGTGCAAATGAATATCATCAACATCGAACACATCAGCAAACTGTTCGGCGATAAACTGATTTTTGACGATGCTTCCTTCGGCCTGCAGGAGGGCGACAAGGTCGGCATCGTCGGAATCAACGGAACCGGAAAATCCACGCTGCTGCGCATAGTAGCAGGAGATGAGACCCCGGATTCCGGCCAGATTATCCGCCAGAACAACCTCAAAATGGCCTATCTTCCGCAGACACCGGAATTTCCAAAGGATGCCACCGTGCTGTCCTACGCCCTTTCCGGCGATGAGGAGGACTGGCAGGTGCAGAGCAACCTTGTACAGCTCGGTATCACCGAATACGACGCAAAAATCGACACCCTCTCGGGCGGCCAGCGCCGCAAGGTTGCCCTGGCAAAAGTGCTTGCGTCCGATTTTGACGTCCTGATCCTCGACGAGCCGACAAACCATCTCGACAATGCGATGCTCTCCTGGCTCGAGGATTACCTGAAAAATTACCGCGGAACCGTCTTTATGGTCACCCATGACCGTTATTTCCTGGATAAAGTGTCGAACCGCATCCTCGAAATCAGCCACGGAAAAATGTACAGCTACGATTCCAACTATTCCCGTTTTCTGGAACTGAAAGCTGAGCGCGAGGAGATGGAACTCGCCTCTGAACGGAAACGCCAGAGCATCCTGCGCATGGAACTCGAATGGGCGAAACGCGGCTGCCGCGCAAGAAGCACAAAACAGCGCGCAAGACTCGAACGTCTCGAAGTACTCAAAAATGGCACGGCACCGACCGCAGACGCTGTCGTGGAGATGGATGCTGTCGAGACCCGCATGGGAAAGAAAACGATTGAATTCCATAACGTCAGCAAAGCCTTCGGCGATAAAACGCTGATGAAAGATTTCGAATACATCTTCCTGCGGAACCAGAGTGTCGGCATCATTGGCCCGAACGGCTGCGGAAAATCCACAATGCTGCGGATGATCACCGGAGAAGTCCTGCCGGATGCGGGAACCATCGAAATCGGCGACACGATCCGCATCGGCTATCTGGCACAGGAAGAGCCGGACATGGATACGAATCAGCGCGTGATCGACTACGTGAAAGATATCGCTGAGTATGTCCAGACCCGTGACGGCCGCATCAGCGCATCGCAGATGCTCGAACGCTTCCTGTTCACACCGGATATGCAGTACACCCCGATTTCCAAACTCTCCGGAGGCGAAAAACGGAGACTGTATCTCTTATCCGTCTTAGTGAGCGGCGCCAATGTTCTGATCCTCGACGAGCCGTCCAACAACGTTGATATCCCGACCCTGACCGTGCTTGAGGATTTCCTGAACACGTTCGTCGGCATCGTCATCACCGTTTCCCACGACCGCTATTTCCTGGATAACGTCGTGGACCGCATCTTCGAATTCGACGGAAACGGAAATCTTCTGCAGTACGAGGGCGGCTACACCGATTACCTCGAAGCAAAAGAACGCCGTTTCGGCGGAAGTGCGGAAGAAACGGCAAAAGCAGCGCCGTCCAAAACGTCCGCGGACGAACCTGCAAAGTCAAAGAACAATGACTGGAAGCAGAACCGTCCGACCCGCCTGAAATTTACGTTCAAAGAACAGCGCGAGTACGAGACCATCGATGACGATATCGCTGTACTCGAGGAAAAGATTGCATCGCTTGACGATCAGATGCTCAAAAACGCCACCAACTCTGCAAAGCTCGCCGAACTGATGGTGGAAAAAGAGAAGACCGAAGCTGCTCTGGAAGAAAAAACCGAGAGATGGGTTTATCTAACCGACCTCGCAGAACAGATTGAGGCGCAGAATCAGAAATAAAAGAAGCAAAGGAACTGTCCGCAGAAGAGAAAAAATATGCGGGTCGTTCCTTCTTTTTTTATCAAGAAATTCGACGCGGAATTACCAGAAGTTGTAAAAAACTTGTATTTTTCCCTGAACACCCACAGAAAATCTGGACAGAATGCCCAATCGGTGTTATAATTCAAATACTGGACATAGTGGCATTGCCATGCCCTTATCCGGGTTTTTCGAAGCGCGGAGGCAACCGAAACCCGGCAGAACACCAACCTGAGAAAAGCCAAAGTAATTTTTGGTCATCATTTTTTAAGGAGGATAAAATCAAATGGCTAGAAAGATGAAAACCATGGATGGTAACCAGGCTGCAGCACATGCGTCTTATGCGTATACCGACGTAGCAGCTATTTACCCAATTACCCCTTCATCCGTTATGGCGGAGCATACCGATGAGTGGGCAACCCAGGGAAGAAAGAACATTTTCGGACAGGAAGTTCAGGTAACTGAGATGCAGTCTGAGGCAGGAGCAGCAGGTGCAGTACACGGATCACTGGCAGCCGGAGCTCTTACCACAACCTACACCGCATCCCAGGGACTTCTTCTGATGATCCCGAACCTTTATAAAATTGCCGGCGAGCAGCTCCCGGGCGTATTCAACGTATCCGCTCGTGCCCTTGCAAGCCACGCACTTTCCATCTTCGGAGATCATTCAGACGTTTACGCCTGTCGTCAGACCGGAGTCGCAATGCTCTGCGAATCCAGCGTACAGGAGGTTATGGACCTGACACCGGTTGCACACTGTGCAGCACTGAAAGGCAAAGTTCCATTTATCAACTTCTTCGACGGATTCCGTACCTCCCACGAGATTCAGAAAATCGAGACATGGGATTACGAAGATCTGAAAGACATGGTAGATATGGATGCAGTAGATGCATTCCGTAAACATGCCCTGAACCCGAACCATCCGTGCCAGAGAGGATCCGCACAGAACCCGGATATCTTCTTCCAGGCAAGAGAAGCATGTAACCCGTACTACGATGCTCTTCCGGCAATCGTACAGGAGTACATGGACAAAGTAAACGAGAAAATCGGAACCGATTACAAACTGTTCAACTATTATGGAGCAGCAGACGCTGAGCACGTAATCATCGCTATGGGTTCTGTCTGCGATACCATCGAGGAGACCATCGATTACCTCGTAGCAGCAGGCAAGAAAGTCGGCGTTGTAAAGGTACGTCTGTACCGTCCGTTCTCCGCAGAAGCACTCATCAATGCAATTCCGGAGACTGTAAAACAGATTTCCGTTCTGGACAGAACAAAAGAGCCGGGATCTCTTGGCGAGCCTCTGTACCTGGACGTAGTAGCAGCATTAAAAGGCAGCAGATTCGAGAGCACACCGGTCTTCACAGGTCGTTACGGACTTGGTTCCAAGGACACCACACCGGCTCAGATCGTTGCTGTATATGAAAATACAGAGAAACAGAGATTTACCATTGGTATCGTAGACGATGTTACCAATCTGTCTCTGCCGGTTGGCGCTCCTCTGGTAACAACTCCGGAAGGAACCATCAACTGCAAATTCTGGGGACTTGGCGCAGACGGTACCGTAGGTGCAAACAAGAACTCCATCAAGATCATCGGTGACAACACAGACATGTACGCTCAGGCTTACTTCGATTATGACTCCAAGAAGTCCGGCGGTGTAACGATGTCTCACCTGCGTTTCGGAAAGAAACCGATCAAATCCACCTACCTGATCCACAAAGCAAACTTTGTTGCATGTCATAATCCTTCCTATGTGAACAAATATCACATGGTAGAGGAGCTGGTAGACGGAGGAACCTTCCTTCTGAACTGTCCATGGGATGAAGCAGGACTGGAAGAGCATCTGCCAGGTCAGGTAAAAGCATTCATCGCAAACCATAACATCAAATTCTATGTGATCGACGGCGTTAAGATCGGTATCGAGACCGGCATGGGACCGACCCGTATCAACACCATTCTTCAGTCTGCATTCTTCAAGCTTGCGAAGATCATTCCGGAAGAAAAAGCCATCGAACTCATGAAAGCAGCAGCAAAAGCTACCTATGGCCGTAAAGGTGATGATGTCGTAGCAAAGAACTGGGCAGCAATCGATGAGGGTGCAAAACAGATCAAAGAAGTTGCAGTTCCGGAAAGCTGGAAAAATGCAGCAGACGAAGGTCTGACCACAACTCATGCAGAGAGCGGCCGCGCTGACGCTGTTAAATTCGTAAATACCATCCAGGCAAAAGTAACTTCCCAGGAAGGAAACAACCTGCCTGTATCCGCATTTGCAGACTACGTAGACGGAACAACTCCGTCCGGCACATCCGCATACGAGAAACGTGGTATCGCCGTAAACGTACCTGTATGGAATCCGGAAAACTGTATCCAGTGTAACAGATGTTCCTTCGTCTGCCCGCACGCTGTTATCCGTCCGGTTGCCATGACCGCAGAAGAAGCAGCAGCAGCTCCGGAAGGCATCCAGACCATGCCGATGACCGGTATGCCGGACTACACCTTCACAATGGCTATTTCCCAGCTTGACTGTACCGGATGTGGTTCCTGTGCAAACGTATGCCCGGGCAAGAAGGGTGTGAAAGCACTGGCTATGGAAAGCCTTGCAGCACACGAAGCAGAGCAGAAATACTTCGATTATGCAGCAGCTCTTCCAGAGAAGACAGACGTTGTAGCAAAATTCAAAGAAAATACCGTAAAGGGCAGCCAGTTCAAGAAACCGCTGCTTGAGTTCTCCGGCGCATGCGCAGGCTGCGGCGAGACTCCTTACGCAAAACTGATCACCCAGCTGTTTGGTGACAGAATGTACATCGCAAACGCAACAGGATGCTCTTCTATCTGGGGCAACTCCTCACCGTCCACTCCTTACACCGTAAACGAGAAAGGACAGGGCCCGGCATGGTCCAACTCCCTGTTCGAGGACAACGCAGAGTTCGGTTATGGTATGCTTCTTGCTCAGAAAGCAATCCGCGGCGGCCTGAAAGCCAAAGTTGAAGCTGTTATGAACTCTGAGAAAGCTCCGGAAGAAGTAAAAGCAGCATGCAAAGAGTATCTGGATACCTTTGACTGCGGCGCAACCAACGGAACCGCAACCGATAAACTCGTAGAAGCAATCAAAGATGCTGACTGCGATACCTGCAGAGAAATCGTGAAGAACAAAGACTTCCTCGCTAAGAAATCCCAGTGGATCTTCGGTGGTGACGGATGGGCTTACGATATCGGATTCGGCGGCGTAGACCACGTACTTGCCAGCGGAAAAGATATCAACGTAATGGTATTCGATACCGAGGTTTACTCCAACACAGGCGGACAGTCCTCCAAAGCTACTCCGACCGGTGCAGTTGCACAGTTCGCAGCAGGCGGTAAAGAAACCAAGAAGAAAGATATGGCAAGCATCGCAATGAGCTATGGCTATGTATACGTAGCACAGATCGCTATGGGCGCTGATTACAATCAGGCAGTCAAAGCAATCGCAGAGGCAGAGGCATATCCGGGACCGTCCCTCATTATCGCTTACGCTCCGTGTATCAACCATGGTATCAAGAAAGGTATGAGCAAAGCACAGACCGAGGAGCAGCTCGCTGTTCAGACCGGATACTGGCATTGCTTCCGCTTCAACCCGGCACTCGCTGCAGAAGGCAAGAGCGCATTCACACTGGATTCCAAGGCTCCGTCAGGAGATTATCAGGAATTCCTGAACGGCGAGGTACGTTACAACTCTCTGAAACGTGCAAACCCGGCGAAAGCAGAAAGACTGTTCGGCAAGAACGAGCAGGAAGCAAAAGACCGTTACACTTACCTGAACAAACTCGTAAAACTGTACGGCGCAGAAGAAGAGTAATTCTTTTTCCTTAAAAAGAATTTGAAAAAGGAGAGAAGTCATACTTGAGAGAGTATGGCTTCTTTCTTTTTGGGAGAAAAAATGAATTAGCGACATTTGGCAATAGTTTTGTATCGTTTGTCAACATTTTTATCCCGGAAAATGTTGACAAACGATACATTTTTGCGCAAGAAGGCTTTGAGATATGGTATAATGTGCGTATCACGATATAATGAGCGTTAGCGAGAGGAATTTTATTATGTTGAAAATATATCTTGGAGAAATGAAAGGTGCAATCTATCATCCGCCAACCTATTTTGATAATTGTTATGAAGATGAATGGCTGACCACGCCACTGGCAAAAGAAATGATCCGCGATGTGGATCGCTCGGAGGTAATCAGTGCGCATCTGATTGACAGCCCGGTGCTTGGTCCGATTCCACCGAAAGATTTATCCGGAGGAATCAAAACGTTGCTGCTGATGGCATACGATACAGACGGAAAGATCTTTAATGCCTCCGTATGTGGAGATAATTGTGCAAAATGGATTTTAAAATTAGGAGAGCAAAAGGATCTGACGATTAATCTGCGTCATGTGATGCGGTTTGGCAAAGATCCTTTTGAAATCCTGATTTTAAATACAGGGACTATTGTGCGGAATATGTCCGAATTTGTAGATGTTGCCGAGGCTTATGTATAGGTGGATGTATGAAGGGAAAGAAAAGAGTTATTATTCAAAATAACAGAGTTCATTATGAATTTGTGATAAAGCGTAATATTACAATCATCCAGGGGGATAGTGCATCAGGAAAAACAACACTGGTAAATATGATCCGGCAGGCAGAAAATTTAGGGGAGTCCAGCGGAATCAACGTTTCCTGTGAAGTACCGTGCAGAGTGCTGGAAGGTGTTAATTGGAAAATTATTTTGGAAAACAGCCGGGAAAGCATCTTTTTCATAGACGAGGAGAATTATTTTATAAAAACAGAAGAATTTGCTTCTGCCATACGGGGTTCAGAAAACTATTTTGTATTGATTACGAGAGAAAACTTATATAATTTGCCGTATAGTGTAGAAGAGATTTATGGATTGCATGTTTCCGGAAAATACAGAGATACCAGAAAAATATATCAGAAAATGTATCAGATCTATCCCAAAACAGCACGGCTTCCTGTTAGAGTACAAAAAATAATTACGGAAGATTCCAATTCTGGGTATCAATTTTTTGAAAATGTATGTGCAGAAAGGAATATTACATGTGAAAGCGCTGGTGGAAAAACAAAAATACCGGAAATGATCGGCAAGGCAGGAACAGAAGAAACCTGTATTATTGCGGACGGTGCTGCAATTGGAGCAGAAATGAATCTTCTCAGCAATAAAATAGAGGAAAAACAGAACGTACATTTATATTTACCGGAGTCTTTTGAATGGCTGATTTTAAATTCAGATCTTTTACAGGACAAAGAGGTTCGTAAAATTCTGGAAAATCCAGAAGATTATATCGACAGCACAGAGTTTTTTAGCTGGGAACAATATTTTACAAAATTGCTGATTCAGAAAACAGAAGGAACATATTTGCAGTATAAAAAAGCAAAATTAAATCCATCTTAATTTGCAGGATAAAAATAAAAACAAATACTGGAGAGTATACAAGGGATTCAGTGGAAAATAAAATCCTTAAAATAGCAAAAATAATGAAAGAATAGAGAGAAGAACATGAACTATACAATTTATGACTATCTCGGCCTGTTTTTCTTTTACGCCTTCCTTGGATGGCTTCTGGAAACTTCTGTGGCCGCGATCCGGAAAAAACATATGGTAAACAGAGGATTCTTAAATGGTCCGCTCTGCGCCATCTATGGAATCACAGCTGTCTTTATGACACGTTATCTGTATGAACTGCAGTCAAGCCCCGTCTTTTTGTTCCTTGGCTGTATGATTATCGCTACCGCAGCCGAGTGGCTGGCCGGTCACGCGCTGGAACGCATTGGCCATGGCAAATGGTGGGACTATTCCAATAAAAAATGGAACATGGACGGCTATATCTGCCTCCAGTATTCTGTACTCTGGGGAATTTTAGGACTGCTTGCCATGAAAATCGGCAATCGCCTCTGCTTTACAGTTCTTCATTTAATTCCGGCCGGTTTCCTGCATATCACATCCTGGATTCTCTTTGGTATATTGGTAGTAGATGCCGTCGGTTCCTATGCTGTTCTGCACCACATCACGAAAAAAATGCCGCGGATCAGCGCTATGAACGATCAGATCGACGCCTTCACCAGACGCCTTTCTGTCCGTGTTTACCGCTATCTGGAGCGTCGTGTGGAACGTGCCTATCCGGCCGTACAGCCAGTTCCGGAGAAAAAAGAGAAAACAGAAACCGGCGTATTTGCCGAAGGATGCAGCTTTTACAAAATCGTTCTTCTCTTCATCATCGGCGCATTTTTGGGCGATATTACAGAAACCATATTCTGCCGCATCACCGCCGGTGTCTGGATGAGCCGCAGCAGCCTTGTCTGGGGCCCGTTCAGCATCGTCTGGGGCCTGGCCATCGCCCTCGCTACCTGGTTCCTCTACAACTACCGCGACCGCTCCGATGGATTCCTGTTTGCCTTTGGTACCTTCCTCGGCGGAGCCTACGAATACATCTGCAGTGTGTTCACCGAAATCGTATTCGGAAAAGTCTTCTGGGACTACAGCGACATTCCCTTCAACCTCGGAGGCCGTATCAACCTCCTGTACTGTTTCTTCTGGGGAATAGCCGCCGTCGTCTGGCTCAAAAAATTCTATCCTGTCATTTCGCGCTGGATTGAAAAAATCCCGATGAAATTCGGAGAAATCATCACTTGGATCCTGATCGTGTTCATGGTGGCCAACATGCTCGTATCTACCCTTGCTCTCGCCCGATACGACGAACGCGCCCACCAAAAGCCCGCAGCTAATGCCATCGAGCAGACCATAGATGCCCATTTCCCGGACGCCCGAATGGAAAAAATCTACCCCAATGCCAAAGCGATTAACTAGAATGTGTTAAAAAACATTTCCGTAGTCTGCACGCCCCAATTACAGACTACAAAAAGCCCTCTCCCGCCGTCATGCAAAGTCAGGCCCCGTTTCGACAGCTTTGGTCTGCGCGGTCCGTCACCCCAAAAGAAAACCTTTGGCAACCCACCAAAAGTATGATATAATGTCACATAGATATTTTAGGGATACCATATCCTCTAAGAGCGAAGAAAGGACTCAACCACAAATGACAGTAGACAACAGCTTCACAATGAAGAAATTTCAAAGCATGGAAATCATCTATGTCACATTTTCCCAGATCACGAAACTCCCATACGTAGAGTGCGATCCGGAAACCTTTGACGATCAGGTATATATGTTTACCGAAGAAGAAGCAGCTAAAGAATTTGCAAAATCCTATGTAGAGAAGAATACCCCGCTGCTTACCGTAAAAGTACTGCGCAAGCAGATGCCGAACTTCTATATGGGCCTCTACGCAGAAGGTGTCAACATGGTCATCTTCCACGAAGGCGATCAGACCCGCCGCATCGAGCTGGAGCAGATCTTCCCGAAACCGGACATGGAAAAAATGAACAAACAGCATCTTCCAGTCCTCAACCCTGGCGTACAGCTCACTGTAGTCTATTTCCTGCAGGAGCTCCGCAAACCAAACCAGAGAAGAGACGATGCCGAGCGCATGCAGCACCTGCGTGAACTCGAAGAAGAAATGCTTGTCAACCTGATGCGAAGCAAATTCATCCTTGCCATCGACATCTCCCAGGTACAGGGCGAATTCGATCCGGCCAACCCGGGACCGGATGTGCGCATCCCGTACATCAAAAACCAGAACGAAGAAATCTTCCAGCCATTGTTCTCCGATATCGGTGAATTCCAGAAATTCCGTCCGGATCCGCAGGCAAAACTCCGGCTGGCAGCCATCCCGTTCCAGCACCTTCTGCCGTACCTGATGAAACAGGCCAAAGGCTTCGTCATCAACCCGTCCGGCTTCAACCTTCTGTTGACCAGAGAACAGCTCCAGAGAATCATGGGAGCCCAGGCGCAGAGCGTCCGCCCGAATCTCGAGGCGATGATGGCACAGGCTGCCGCAGCTCAGGCGCAGAGAAATGCGCAGAACAATGCTGCAAATGACGAAGTAAAAGATCATGTGGATGAGGCGGAAACTACCGACGCAGAAACAGACCACGAAGAATAAAAACCGACAGGGCCGCAGAAAATCCCAGTAAACGGGCACTGCGGTCCGTTTTTGACTGCATAAAACCGGAAATAACCGAGAAAAACAACAAGAAAGGACACTTTTAACATGAACGCAGAACATTGCAAAGCCTACACCCTGCTGCAGGAACAGCAGATTGATGATATCCACGCACATGGCTACCTCCTTCGCCACAACAAAAGCGGAGCCCGCGTGCTGCTTCTCGAGACGGAGGATGACAACAAAGTATTCAACATTGCCTTCCGTACCCCGCCGGCCGACAGCACCGGCGTAGCCCACATCCTCGAGCACAGCGTCCTCTGCGGCTCCCGCGAATTCCCGTTAAAGGATCCCTTCGTAGAACTCGTCAAAGGATCCCTGAACACCTTCTTAAATGCTATGACCTACCCGGATAAAACCATGTACCCGGTAGCCAGCACCAACGATGCCGACTTCCAGAACCTGATGCATGTCTACATGGACGCCGTATTCTACCCGAACATTTACAAACACGACGAAATCTTCCGGCAGGAAGGCTGGAGCTATCATCTGGAAAGCGAAGACGGCCCGCTGACCTACAACGGTGTTGTATACAACGAGATGAAAGGAGCCTTCTCCTCCGCAGACGATGTCCTGGAGCGTGAAACCTTCAACACCCTGTTCCCGGACACTCCGTACGGCGTAGAATCCGGCGGAGATCCGTCCTGCATCCCGAACCTGACCTACGAAAACTTCCTGAATTTCCATCAGACCTATTACCATCCGTCCAACAGCTATATCTACCTGTACGGAAACATGGATATGGAAGAAAAACTGGCATGGATGGATGAAAAATACCTGTCCCATTTTAATGCAAAAGAAGTAAAATCCGAAATTCCGTATCAGAAACCATTTGCAGAGACCCTCGACATTGTACACGAGTACCCGGTACTCGACGGCGATCCGCTTGAAAACAATGCGTACCTGTCCTACAACATGGTCATCGGCAGCGGTCTGGATGTAAAATTAAACGTGGCATTTTCTGTTCTGGAGTATGCACTCCTTGACGCACCGGGAGCCCCGGTCAAACAGGCACTCCTTGACGCACACATCGGAAAAGATGTTTACGGCTCCTACGAGGACGGCATCCTGCAGCCATTCTTCTCCATCGTAGCCAAGAACGCCGATGAAAATGAGAAAGAAAAATTCCTGTCCATCATCCGCGGCACCCTCGAGGATATCGTGAAAAACGGCATGGATCAGAAAGCCATCGAGGCAGGCATCAACTATTTCGAATTCCGTTTCCGTGAGGCGGACTTCTCCAGCTTCCCGAAGGGCCTGATGTACGGCATTGACGTCTTCGACAGCTGGCTGTACGACGAGAACAAACCGTTCGCCTACCTGCAGCAGCTTGCAATCTACGATGAGCTGAAAAAACTGGCAAAAGAAGGCTATTTCGAAAACTTGATCCAGACGTATCTGCTGGACAACACCCATGCCTCCATCGTGACCCTCATTCCAAAGACCGGTCTTGCCGCAGAAAATGATGCAAAGACCGCAGAAAAACTGCAGAAATACAAAGAGAGCCTGTCAAAAGAAGAGATCGAGAAAATCATTGCTGACACCAAAGAGCTGGCAGCATATCAGGAAGAAGAGGAGAGCGAGGAAGCACTCGAGACGATTCCGCTCCTGAAACGAAGCGATATCAAACGTGAGTCTGTCAAACTTTACAATGACGAGCATGAAGTCGATGGAACGACGGTTCTTCATCACAACGTATTCACGAACGGCATCGGTTACTTAAGCTTGCTGTTTGATACGAAAAATGTGCCGAACGATCTGATCCCGTACATGGGCGTATTAAAATCCGTTCTCGGCTATGTGGACACCGAACACTACACCTACGGCGAGCTGTTCAACGAGATCAATGCACAGACCGGCGGCATCAACTGCGGACTGCAGGTATTCCGCATTCCGGAAAATGATGACGACTGCCGCAGAATGTTTGGCATCCGCGCGAAATTCCTGTACGACAAACTGGATTTCGTCATGAAAATGATCGAGGAAATCCTGAACACCTCCCGCCTGGATGATGAGAAACGTATTCACGAGATCATCGCCAGCATGAAATCCGGCCTGCAGAACCGCCTGTCTTCCGCCGGAAATGCAACGGCTGTGATGCGTGCAGCTTCCTATTACTCCCCGATGAGCAATTTCCAGGACCGCATCGCAGGCATCGGCTTCTACCAGCTCTTAAAAGATCTGGACGAGAACTTCGATGAGAAAAAAGCAGAACTGATTAAAAATCTGCAGACCCTGATGAAATACATCTTCCGCAAAGAGAATCTGACCGTCTCCTATACCGCAGACGAGACAGGCTACGCACCGCTGGAAGAAAAAATCGCAGCATTCAAAGAGAATCTGTACACCGACGAAGTGGAGCCGGGCAGCATTGTGTATGACTTTGAACAGAAAAACGAAGCCTTCCAGACCTCCGGCCAGGTACAGTACGTGGCACTCTGTGGAAACTTCGAGCGCGAAGGCTACGACTACACAGGAGCCCTGCGCATCCTGCGTGTCATGCTGAGCTATGACTATCTGTGGATCAACATCCGTGTCAAAGGCGGCGCTTACGGCTGCGGCGGAGCTTTCGGAAGAGGCGGAAACGCGTGCATTTCTTCCTACCGTGATCCGAATGTCGGAAGAACCCTTGAAGTATACCGCGGTATCGGCGATTACGTGCGCAATTTCGAAGCAGACGAACGCCAGATGACCAAATACATCATCGGAACGATCAGCGAACTCGACGTTCCGATGAACCCGTCTGCAAAAGGCCAGACCTCCGAGAGCGCATGGTTCAACGGCATCACCGAAGCAGACTTCCAGCAGGAGAGAGATCAGATCCTCGATGCAACCCTGGACGACATTCATGCACTGGCAGACCTTGTAGATGCAGCCTTAAAACAGAACAACATCTGCGTTGTCGGAAGCGAAGCAGCCATTCAGAAAGAGAAAGAACTGTTTAAGAACGTAGAGAACTTATAAATGAGGAGAAGAGACAGCAATGGAAAACAATGCAAATTATAAATCCGGCTTTGTAGCCCTGATTGGCCGTCCGAACGTGGGAAAATCCACGCTGATGAACCACCTGATCGGACAGAAGATTGCGATTACATCCAAGAAACCGCAGACCACCCGCAACCGCATCCAGACCGTTTATACGTGTGACGAGGGACAGATCGTGTTCCTCGACACACCGGGTATCCACAAGGCGAAAAATAAGCTCGGCGAGTACATGGTCGATGTAGCCGAGAAAACGTTAAAAGAAGTCGATGTGATTCTCTGGCTGGTAGAGCCGAGCAACTTCATCGGAGCAGGAGAGCGTCATATCGCAGAGATCCTGGAGAAAGTCAATGCGCCGGTCATCCTCATTATCAACAAGACCGATACCGTGGAGAAAGATAAAATCCTGGAATTCATCGATACGTACCGCAAGCTGTTCCAGTTTGCCGAGATCATTCCGTGCTCGGCACTCCGCCATCAGAACACCGATGATATCATTCCGAGCATCTTCAAATACCTGCCGTACGGCCCGCAGTTCTACGATGAGGACACCATCACCGATCAGCCGATGCGCCAGATCGTGGCTGAGATCATCCGCGAGAAAGCACTGTACGCCTTAAACGAAGAGATCCCGCATGGTATCGCCGTTGTGATCGACCAGATGAAAGACCGCCCGAACGGAAAAATCGTTGATATCGACGCGACCATCATCTGCGAGCGCGATTCCCACAAGGGCATCATCATCGGAAAACAGGGCGCGATGCTCAAGAAGATCGGAAGCAACGCGCGGTATGAGCTGGAGCAGATGCTGGAGCAGAAAGTCAACCTGAAGCTCTGGGTCAAAGTCAAAAAAGACTGGCGCGACAGCGATTTCCTCGTGAAGAACTTCGGATATGATAAAAAGAAACTCGATTTATAATATTGCATTATAATAAGGAAGAAACATGCGAGAACCAATCAATGTAAGCGGAATGGTATTATCCGCCTCCCCGGTCGGAGAGTATGACAAGCGCGTCGTGATCCTGACCCGGGAGCTCGGCAAAATCACCGCCTTCGCGCGCGGCGCCCGCCGCATGAAAAGCCCGCTGATGGCCGTCTCCAATCCGTTCGTCTTCGGCGAGTTTCAGGTTTACGAGGGCCGTGACAGCTACACCCTCTCCGGCGCAAACATTAAAGAATACTTCCTCGACCTGGCGCAGATGCAGCCCGGCGTTTATTACGGCTTTTATTTTCTGGAACTGGCCGAATATTTCGGCCAGGAAGGAAACGATGAAACCCAGATGCTGAACCTTCTGTACGTGACGATGAACGCCATCCGCCGCGGAAAACAGGACCTCCGCCTGATCCGGTGCATCTTCGAACTGCGGACGATCACAATCAGCGGAGAAGCACCGCAGATGTTCTCCTGCATGGAGTGCGGCACGAAAGAGAATCTGATCGTTTTCTCCCTGCGCGACAGCGCCATCTACTGCCCAAACTGTGGAAAAACCATCAGAGATCCATGGCCGCTGCAGCCGGGCACCGTGCTGGCATGCCGCTATATCATTGCGGCACCGCTCGCGAAGCTGTATGGTTTTACCGTAAATGAAGAGATCCTGGACGAACTGGAACGATTGCTGCGTGCATATCTCCATCGCTATGTCGAAAAGAAGATGAAAACATTACAGATTCTGGATGTGATGAAATAATATAAAATGTAATAATTTGCAAAAATGTGAAATAATTATGTCCAAAAGTGTGTCCACACCTTTACAAATAAGTAGAAATGGGATAGAATATTTGGAATAAAGAAAAAAATGGTTCTGTATTCGTCACAGAAGATATTACAAATGCATAGTACCAGAAAAAATGAGAAGGTTTTAGTGAAAATGGTAATATAAAAGCTAGAAAAACTATGCGAAACAAGAGAATGTTACGAGTACGGCGAAAAAAATACGACAGGGGAGAAAGGTATGTACAAAAAATCATCCACAGGATGGCTGAAGCATCTGGATTTTATGGTTCTTGATATTATCTGTCTTCAGCTGGCTTTCGTCATGGGTTATTTCTTAAGACATCACAGTTTTAAGCCATATGGAAGCCCAATTTACCGAAATGAGGCTATCGTATTCGCTCTGATCCAGCTGATGATCATGTTTTTTGACGATTCCTTCAAAAACGTCATGAAGCGCGGATACCTCGTGGAAATCGGAATGACTGTAAAAAATATGGTATACATCATCGTTCTTGGTGTATTCTACCTGTTCCTGATTCAGGAGGGAGATCAGTTCTCCAGAGCAACCATTATGCTGACCGGTGCTCTGTACGGAATGCTTTCCTATCTGATGCGCATCGGATGGAAGGCTGTGGTAAAGAAACGCAGCAGCGGGGAACACAGCGGCCGTTCGCTTCTGATCATCACGACCGAAAAACAGTCACAGTCCGTTGTAAAGAGCATGCTGGATTTCGATTACATCGGCGTTCGTCCGACTGGCGTTGTTCTCGTAGACCAGGACAGAACCGGACACAAAATCCACGGCGTACCGGTGGTATCGAACCTTGCAGATGCAGCTGAGTATGTCTGCCGTGAGTGGTTCGACGAAGTGCTGATCGTTCTGCCGGAAGGCAGAGAAATCCCGCAGAAAGTATTCGACGCATTCGCCGAGATGGGCATTACGATCCACGTAAAAATTGCGGACGTGAACGAAATGCAGGGAAAAAATCAGACTGTAGAGCGCATGGGCAACTATACCGTGGTCACCACCTGCATCAATATGGCAAGCGCAGGACAGCTTGTGCTGAAACGAATCATGGACATCTGCGGCGGTCTTGCCGGATGTATTCTGACCGGAATCATCTTCCTGTTCGTTGCCCCTGCGATTTATATCAAGTCTCCGGGCCCGATCTTCTTCTCACAGTACCGTGTCGGAAAGAACGGAAGAAAATTCAAAATTTACAAGTTCCGTAGCATGTACATGGATGCGGAAGAGCGGAAAAAAGAACTGATGAAACAGAACCGCGTCAGCGATGGTCTGATGTTCAAAATGGAGAATGACCCGCGTGTCATCGGAAGCGAAAAAGGACCAGGCAAAGGAATCGGAAACTTTATCCGCAAAACCTCGCTGGATGAATTCCCGCAGTTCTTCAATGTGTTAAAAGGCGACATGAGCCTTGTAGGAACCCGTCCGCCGACAGTGGATGAGTGGGAGAAATATGAGCTCCATCACAGAGCAAGACTGGCAATCAAGCCGGGACTGACTGGTATGTGGCAGGTAAGCGGACGAAGCGAGATTACAGATTTTGAAGAGGTTGTAAAACTGGATACGAAGTACATTTCAGAATGGTCCTTTATGCTGGATATTAAGATTTTGTTTAAAACTGTACTGATTGTATTAGGCCAGAAAGGTTCTATGTAAAAAAAATGAAAAATGGAGATATATTGTAGTTTTGGGAGTAGTGTGGTAAAATAAAGGTAAATTTTAAGAAAAATTTATGAATGGAAGCGCAAAGAAGTCCTGATGACGGCGAAAAGGAAAAAGGCTTCCTTTGACAGGTGGTCCAAATAATGTTAATTATTTGGACCTTTTTATGTGAACTTCCTGAAATATTAACTCTCGTTTCGACATGTTCTTGCTTTAAGCCAGTTGTAGCATACTTTAAAAGGAATTTTATGAGAGTTAATTTTATAGGAAGTTCACATATATACTACCACAAAAGTAATTATCTTTCACTGACAACTATCCTAACACACAGGGGATTGAAAAAGTCATAAAGTTATGGTATAATCGAAAACAAAAGTTCATGAAAAATGAAAGAAGGAAGTATATGAACAATTCGAAACAAGATATATTGAACAACCTGATAAAAGAACCCTTCATCAATCAGCGTATCCTTGCCGCGCAGACCGGCCATTCGCTTGGTATTGTTAATCGTTCGCTTAAGGAGCTGATTTCAGAAGGTTACCTGGATGAAGAGATCCGTCCGACAGAAAAGGCACTGCGTGAAGCAAAAGAAAAAGCGCCGAAAAACGCCATTATTCTTGCCGCTGGATTTGGTATGCGGATGGTTCCGATTAATACAGAGACACCGAAAGGACTTCTGGAAATCAAAGGAGAGCGGCTGATTGAGTGCACAATCCGTCAGCTTCATGAAGTCGGCATTACAGAGATTTACATCGTTGTCGGATTTATGAAAGAGCAGTATGAATATCTGATCGATGAATACGGCGTAGACCTGATCGTTGCTCCGGATTATACGTCGAAAAACAATCTGCATTCCCTGAAAACGGCGGCAGATCATTTATCAAACAGCTACATCATTCCCTGTGATATCTGGTGTGAAAAGAATCCATACAGCAGAAATGAATTATACTCCTGGTACATGGTCAGTGATCTGGTAGATGATGACAGTACCGTTCGTGTAAACCGGAAGCAGGAGCTGGTTGTACAGAAAGAGCAGGCTGGCGGAAACGCCATGATTGGTATCTGTTATCTATTGGAAGCGGAAGCAGCGATCGTGCGGGAGCGTCTGGAAGAACTGGGAAGAGATTCCCGATACGACGGAGCGTTCTGGGAGGAAACCTTATACCGGAAAGACAGAATGATTGTGACCGCCCGTGTTGTACATGCAGCAGATGCCGTAGAAATTAATACTTATGAGCAGCTGCGTGAGATTGACAGCGATTCCAGCCAGCTGCAGACGGATGCCATTCAGGTGATCTGTGAAGCACTTGGAGCACAGCAGGACGAAGTAACAAACATTACAGTTCTGAAAAAGGGAATGACAAATCGATCCTTTTTATTCTCCTGCAAAGATAAAAAATACATTATGCGTATCCCGGGAGAGGGAACAGATCAGCTGATCAACCGCCGCCAGGAAGCAGCCGTCTATCAGACGATCGCCGGCCGCAGGATCTGTGATGAGATTGCCTATATTAACCCGGAGAACGGCTACAAAATCACAGAATATCTCGAAGGTGCGCGGGTCTGCGATGCAGAAAAGGAAGAAGATCTTCAGAAATGCATGAAGAAACTGCGGGAGTTTCACGGGCAGAAATTAAGAGTAGACCATTCCTTCGACCTGTTCGGACAGATGGAATACTATGAAAGCCTCTGGGAAGGAACTCCGTCAGCATATAAAGATTACGAAAAGACGAAAGCGCATGTGCTTCAGTTAAAGGATTACATCGAAGCAAATGCCGGAGAGCGGGTGCTCACCCACATTGATGCCGTGCCGGACAATTTTCTGTTTGTGGAAGAAAACGGAAAAGAGGAGATCCGCCTGATCGACTGGGAATACGCCGGAATGCAGGATCCGCATGTGGATATCGCAATGTTCTGTATCTATTCTCTCTACAAAAAAGAGCAGGTGGATCATCTGGATTGATCTTTATTTTGAAGGAAACTGTGACGACAGAACACGCATAAAAATCTACTGCTACATCGCGGTCTGTGGTCTGCTCTGGAGTAACTGGTGCGAGTACAAACGGAAATTAGGCGTAGAATTCGGAGAGTATTCTCTGCGGCAGTACCGCTACGCAAAAGATTATTACAAAATAGTCCAGCAGGAACTGGGAGAGGAAGAAAAAGAAACATGTACAAAGTAGAGCGTGCCATTATTATGGCGGCAGGCCTCGGAAACCGGATGAAGCCGGTAACGTTAAAAACACCAAAACCGCTGGTCCGGGTAAACGGTGTGCGGATGATTGATACCGTCATCGATGGACTGCACAAAAACGGAATCACAGAAATTTACGTGGTAATCGGTTACCTCAAAGAACAGTTCCAGACACTGGAAGAGGAGTACCCGGGACTGAAACTGATCGACAATCCGTGGTACGATACCTGCAACAACATCGCATCGCTGTATGTGGCGCGGGAACATCTGGAAAATGCGATTATTCTTGACGGTGACCAGATCATCTATCATCCGGAAATTCTGGCACCGGAGTTTGAGCGATCCGGTTACAACAGCGTGTGGACCGATGATGAGACTGACGAGTGGCTGCAGACCGTGGAAAACGGCATTGTGACAGGCTGCAGCAGAACCGGCGGAAAGGGCGGATGGCAGCTATACAGCATTTCCCGATGGACAGCAGAAGATGGAAAGCGGTTAAAAGGCCATCTGGAGCAGGAGTTTGAAGTAAAGAAAAACCGTCAGATTTACTGGGACGATGTGGCAATGTTCTGCTACCCGAAAGAGTATCAGCTTGGCATCCGGCCAATGAAGGCAGAGGATATCATAGAAGTAGACAATTTCAGCGAGCTTGTTGCACTCGATGCATCGTATGCGGATTACGCAGAAAGGGAAGAAAATGAACAGTAAGAACCAACAGAAGAAAAAAGAAATCGACTGGATGATTACGCTGGTGCCTCTGGCGCTGATCGTTGCTCTATGTATCGTATTTTTCTTTGCACCGGAGCAGTCGAATCAGGTACTTGGCCAGATTCGATTTCTGTTTGGAGACACCTTTGGAACGTATTACCTAGTCATCGGACTTGGCATTTTCTTTCTGTCTCTGTTTCTGGCAGGCTCCAAATACGGAAATATTGTGCTTGGAAAGCCGGATGAGAAGCCAAAATATTCCTTTTTTGCATGGGGATGCATGATGTTTACCTGTGGTCTGGCAGCAGATATTCTGTTTTATTCGTTCTCTGAGTGGATTTTGTACGCAACAGATCCTCACATCGCAGAACTTGGCAGCATTCAGGACTGGGCAGGCGTATTTCCACTGTTTCACTGGAGCTTTATCCCGTGGGGATTCTATCTGGTACTGGCTGTTGCGTTTGGCTTTATGCTTCATGTAAGAAAACGAAACCGTCAGAAATACAGCGAGGCGTGCCGTCCGATTCTGGGAAAACAGACAGATGGAATTGGCGGCCGTCTGATTGACCTTCTGGCTGTCTTTGCACTGCTGGCCGGAACTGCTACCACTTTTAGTGTGGCAACTCCTCTGATGGCGGAAATCATCGGCGAGCTGTTCCATATGGAAGTCAGCAGAACTGTGATTAATATTATCATTCTTCTGATCACCTGCTGTGTTTATACCTATTCTCTTCTGCATGGATTCAAAGGAATCAGCATTCTGGCCAAGGTGTGCATTTATCTGTTTTTCGGACTCCTTGCCTTCGTCCTGCTGTTTGGGGGAGAGACGCGGTATATTATTGAAACTGGATTTTCTTCTCTTGGAAAAATGATTCAGAACTTTATCGGCTTATCAACGTATACGGACCCGATGCGTACGACAAACTTCCCACAGAACTGGACCATTTATTACTGGGCATACTGGATGGTATGGTGTGTGGCAGCACCGTTCTTCATTGGCAGCATTTCCCGCGGAAGAACCGTGCGCCAGACAATTATCGGCGGATACGGTTTTGGTGTGGGTTCCACGCTTGTCAGCTTTATTATTCTTGGAAATTATTCGATGGGAAAGCAGATTTCAGGTGCAATTGATTTCATTTCGCAGTATAATGAAAATGGAGATTTATATCATCTGATCGTGTCGATGATCAAAACCATGCCGTGTGCACCGCTGATTATGGTTGTTGTATTAGTTACGATGGTTGCATTTTATGCGACATCGTTCGACTCGATCGCATTGACGGCATCGTGCTACAGCTACCGGAAACTGGAAGACGGCGAAGAGCCGGCAAAAGGAATTCAGCTGATGTGGTGTATCCTGCTGATCCTGCTTCCGATTGCACTTCTTTTTGCAGAGAGTTCCATGAACAGTCTGCAGTCTGTCAGTATCGTAGCGGCATTTCCGATCGGCATTGTGATCGTGATGATTGCGGTCAGCTTCTTAAAAGATGCAAAACTGTATTTAGAAGAATTGCAGGGAGGAAAAGCGCATGGAGAGGAGAAAAAAGAGAATCGTTAAACTGACAGCATTTTTGTTTCTGCTTGCGGCATCCATTTTTGTGATGCCGCAAAAGGCGTTTGCGGACGAAAATGAGGATGTTACATTGCCGACGGGCGATATTAAACCATGGAACCACAGCAGGATGAGTCCGGGATTGATACATACGGGGTCGATGAAGGCGATGAGTTCAGCGGAACGGAGTATGAATTGTATACGGTTCTGGAGAATCGTGTGAAAGAAGCGATGCTGGCTGGAAATGAATGGGTATCCATTAAAGATTTAAAAATAAGAAGGGATACCTATGACTTAAGCTTTTATTATGGCTATTCGCCGTATTTTCCGAGTGATACGTATAATAGAATCATTGCCTGGTATGGTGATGCATACTATACAGGTTTGAGAATTACCAATACATTCGGAACACCGGAAGAAACCAAACAGATTTTTAATGCAGTGGATGAGAAACTGGCATCCATCTATAAACTGATGAACAATTCCATGACAGATGAGTAGAAGGCGTTTGTAATTCACGATTATCTGGTATTGCATGCAGAGTATGATCTGAATTATAAGAATTATACCAGTTATGGTGTGCTGATGGACGGAAGAGGTGTGTGTCAGTTGTATGCATTGGCCTATATGTATATTCTGAATCATTTGGAAATCGAAACACATAAAGCAGTGAGAATCCCCCATGGTTGAATGGAAGCGTTCAACCATGGGGGATTTTAATGGATGTTCCTCTTGCAGTCCCCCCCATTTTGTGTTAACATAAAACACGCAAATAACCAACAGCAAGGAGTTCTATTTTACATGAACATTACCTCAAAATACCGTTCTCTCTCCGTCCAGGCGAAGGCGGCGCTTTGGTTTACGATCTGCAGTTTTTTACAGAAAGGCATTTCGTTCATCACAGTTCCGATTTTCACGCGTCTGATGAGCACCGAGGAGTACGGAACCTATACGGTTTATCTGTCCTGGCTGCAGATTTTGACGATTATGACATCGCTGTATTTATTTAATGGTGTTTATGACAATGCGATGGCAAAGTACGAGAAGCAGCGGGATGAATATACATCTGCAATGCAGGGACTGACGCTTGTGATTACGGGTGCGGTTTTTGCATTGTATTGTTTTACATCGGGTTTCTGGGAGAAGATTTTAAATCTGCCGAAATCCATGATTCTGCTGATGTTTCTGGAAGCGCTGCTGAGTCCGGCGCTTTCTTACTGGTCGGGGCGGCAGCGGTTTGAGTATCGGTACCGGATTCTGGTCTGCGTGACGATTCTGCAGGCGCTGATGAACCCGATCGCGAGCCTGGTGCTGATCCGTATCAACGGCGGTACGGCCATGATGCGGATCTTAGGTATCGTCGGGGTGCAGGTCTGCATCTGTGTGCCGATTATTGTGTTCCAGTTTTGCAAAGGAAAAGAGTTCTTTTCGAAGGAATACTGGGGCTACGCACTGCGGATCGGAATTCCGATTGTGCCGCATTATCTGTCCGGTATTATCCTGAATCAGGGCGACCGCATCATGATCGACAAGATGGTCGGAAAGACGGAGGTTGCGCTGTACGGGCTGGCGTACAGCATTGGTATGCTGGTGCAGCTTTTCATCAGTGGTATGAACAGTGCATTGACACCGTGGATGTACAGCAAGATCAAAAAGGGCGACATCCGCTCGATGCGGAAGGTGCTGCAGCTACTGAGCATTGTAGTGGTCGGCATAGCCGTGGCGCTGATGCTGATCAGCCCGGAGCTGGTGCTGATTTTCGGATCACCGAAGTACCGCGAGGCGGTGTACGTCATTCCGCCGGTGGCAGCGAGTGTGTTCTTTATCTTCATTTATAATATTCTCTCGATGCCGCAGTTTTATTATGAAAAAACACAGTTTCTGATGGCTGCATCCATGGCGGCGGCTGGAGCGAATGTGGTGCTGAACTTTATTTTTATCCGCCTGTTCGGTTACATCGCGGCCGGTTACACGACGCTGGCATGCTATATGCTGTATTCGGTCGGCCATTATATTGTGAGCAAACGGATTCTGGTGAACGAAGGAATCCAGGAAAATCTGATGAATCCAGGATTTCTTCTGGCGTGCTCCGTTTTTCTGATTGGAGCAAGTATCATCTGCAATCTGATTTTCCCGTACAGGATCCTGCGTTACGCGATTCTGCTCGCAAGTGCAGGGCTGGTCTTCTGGAAGAAAGAACTTCTGCTGAAGACGATGGCGGATATCCGGAAAAAATAAAAAAGTGGGGGAGGATTTGAAACGAATGTTCAGAGACTCCCCGTTTTTGTGCGTTTTTTCTTGACAGTCACAGAAAAAACGATACAATGAAAGAATGAAGAAAAGTAAGGCATTTTAATTAGAAAAGGAAAAATTACATGAGTACCAGTATTTCAATAAAAGAACTAAAAGAGCTCGATCCGTCAAGCTATCAGATCGTCGATATCCGCGATGCGGTAGAGATCTCCCACGGCGCGATTCCGGGAGCGCTTGTGATGAAGACAGAAGAAATCGAGACAAGTGATGCGATTGACCGGAGCAAAAAGACGATTATCTGCTGCAGCCGCGGCCGGTTCAGTGTCGCAGCGGCGGAAGAATTACAGGAAAAGGGCTGGGACGCTGTGAGCCTGGAGGGCGGTTACATCGCCTGGCTGATGGATGTGATGAGCGCGCCGGAGGAGCAGGACAAGGCGGCAGACGTGGAGAAGAGTCTCCGCAAAAAATTCAAAAAGTCGATCTGGTCCAAATTTACGAAAGCGATCAACACATACGAGCTGGTAAAACCGGGCGATAAAATCGCTGTCTGTATTTCCGGCGGAAAAGATTCGATGTTGATGGCGAAATGCTTTCAGGAGTTAAAGCTTCACAATAAATTTGATTTCGAAGTAAAATTCGTTGTCATGGATCCGGGATACAGCCCGGAGAACCGCAAGGTGATCGAGGATAACGCAAAAAGCCTCCATATTCCGATCACGATTTTCGAGACCGATATTTTCGATTCGGTTTACCATGTCGAAAATTCGCCGTGTTACCTCTGCGCGAGAATGCGCCGCGGCCATCTGTACCATTTTGCACAGCAGCTTGGCTGCAACAAGATCGCACTCGGCCATCATTACGATGATGTCATCGAGACAATCCTCATGGGAATGCTCTACGGTGCGCAGGTGCAGACGATGATGCCGAAGCTTCACAGCATCCACTTCGAGGGCATGGAGCTGATCCGCCCGTTGTATCTGGTGCGCGAGGATGATATCAAGGCGTGGAGAGATTATAACGGTCTGCATTTCATCCAGTGTGCCTGCAAGTTTACCGATACCTGCACGACCTGCAATAACGAGGAGAATCGTTCGAAACGCGTGGAGATTAAGGAACTGATCAAAAACCTGAAAAAGGTGAATCCGTTCGTGGAGAGCAATATTTTCCGCAGTGTCGAAAATGTCAACATTGACACCGTGGTCGGCTACAAGCAGCACGGCATCCGCCACAATTTCCTGGAAGGATACGACGACAATCCGGGGTATGTGCCGGAGGCAGAAAAAGCAGCGGCGGAAACGGAGCAGGAAAAAGAAGGAAAGTAATGCACAGAAAAATAGAAGAAACGCCGGGGCGGGAGAAAATGCTGATCCGGCTGAAAGAGCTCCGTCTGGAACGCGGTTACTCGATGACACAGGCGGCGCGGAAGATTTTCAGTCACCCGGACACCTACAACCGGTATGAAAAAGGCATCCGTGAGATTCCGTTGGACTGTCTGATTACGCTGGCAAAGCTGTATGACTGCAGTCTCGATTATCTCGCGGGTGTTTCCGATCAGCCGCGAAAATACGGAAGGTGATGTAAATGGCAATTCCTCTTTATCTGACAACGATTGAACAGGATATTTTTGATACATTCCGGTATCTGCCGCATGCGGTTGCAGTCGGTGTCGGCTTTGTGACGGTTGCGGCGGCGTGGAAAAATCAGCAGATCCAGAAGAAACGGAAACGGCTGGAGCAGTACCGTGCGCTGCACGGCGGGCAGCTTCTGGCGTGGTTTCTGGTAGCCGTCTATTTTGCCATGCTGATTTCGATTACACTGCTTTCGAGAGAACCGGGTTCGAGAACAGGTGTGGATTTGAAGCTATTTGAAACCTGGGGAAACCAGTGTCTGCCGGACCGGTATTTTGTGGAAAATATTCTGCTGTTTCTGCCGTTCGGTGTATTACTGCCGGCGGCGGTGCCGTTTCTTCGGAGATGGTGGTACTGTGTGTATGCCGCATTTGCCACGAGCATGATGTTGGAAACTGTGCAGCTTTTAACAGAGCGCGGCTTCTGCCAGTTAGATGATGTTGTGACGAATACGCTTGGAGCAGCTATCGGGTATCTGGTGTTTGCACTGGTGCGGAAATGTTGGAGAGGGAAGATAGAAGAATAGAAGGAAAACAAGAAGGCTCTGCCCAAATGGACAGAGCTTTTTTCTTCCCTGTTTTTATAGCAAGACCCGAAAATAATGCAAAAAATTCAGCACCGCAGAGCGTGAATTACTGCGTCACAGATTTTCGTCGTACCCCGGTACGCCTTCAAATCTGTTCCTTGCAATTCGCGCTCTGCAGCACTTGCCTTTTTGCATTATTTTCGGGTCTTGCTATAGATGGAAGTGCAGGAGAGTTAATCCACCCGTTCGTTCCCCCAGAAAAACAATGCCACGGTTCCCGGCCCTGTGTGGCTGCCGATGGTGGTTCCGATGTTGTTGATCTCGACTTTTCCGTTCAGATTGGGAAAGCGTTCCTCGATAAGATCCGCAACGGCCCGCGCATCGTCGTAGCAGGCGGACTGGGAAATGTAGCATTTGCCGGAGTAGGAGAGGCCGCCCTCGGCGTTTTCTTCCATCTGGTCGACGATTTTTTTGATGACTTTTTTCTTCGTACGGATTTTAAACCGCGGAATCAGACGGCCTTCGTTGTCCATGTTGAGCAGCGGGCAGATGCCGAGGAGTCCGCCGATTGCGCCGGAGGCTTTGGAGATGCGGCCGCCGCGCACGTAGAAGGTGAGGTCCGTGGAGAAGAACCAGTGATGGACTTTGAGGCGGTTTTTCATCGCGAAATCGTAAACCTCTTCCAGCGGTTTTCCTTCATCGCGCAGGTCGGCAAGGCGGTCCATCAGAAGACCGTAGCCGGAGGAAGCGCCGAGGGAATCCACGATGAGGATTTTCCGTTCCGGGTAGCGCTCTTCAAGGTCGGCTTTGGCGATCATCGCGGAATTCAGTACACCGGAAATGCCGGAGGAGAGGCAGACGTGGAGAATGTCTTTGCCGTCCTGCAGGAATGTTTCAAAATAGGCTTCAAATTCATCGGCATTCACCTGGGATGTTTTCGTGGAAGCGCCGGCGGCCATGGCGGCATAGAACTGATCGAACGGCATGGATTTGCCGAGATCATCCGCGTACTCGGTGTCATTTAATTTGTAATGGAAACAGATGTATGAGATTTCCCGTTTGGAGAAATGTTCTTCGGTAAGGTCTGCCGTAGAGCAGCAGCTGATGACATAGGAACTCATAAAATAATCCCTCCTCGTAAAAATGAAAGTAAGAACTCTGGTTTCTGTGCCTATTGTAGCATCTCGAATGGGAAAAGGCAACTGCGGAACGTGATTATATCCGTAATGAAAGGGAAAGCGAAATGGTGTTAAGCCTTGTATTTGCGGTGCGGCCTGTGGTAGAATAGAACTATGAGAATACGAAAATACGAAGGAGGTTTTTGCATATGCAGAATTATTCAGGAGAAGAAGGGCTGCAGTATCATCTGCAGATCCGAAAAGGCGATGTGGGACGGTATGTGATTCTGCCGGGAGATCCCAAACGGTGTAAAAAAATTGCAGCTTACTTTGAGAACCCGGTGCTCGTCGCAGACAGCCGGGAATTTGTGACTTATACGGGTGCTTTGGACGGTGTAAAGGTTTCCGTTACATCTACCGGCATCGGCGGTCCGTCGGCTTCCATCGCGATGGAAGAGCTGATCCAGTGCGGCGCCGATACGTTTATCCGCGTCGGAACATGCGGCGGTATGGCACTCGATGTAGAGGGCGGCGATATCGTGGTGGCAACGGGAGCGATCCGTGCGGAGGGAACGTCAAAGGAATACGCACCGATCGAGTTCCCGGCAGTCGCAGACCTTACCGTGACGAATGCGCTGGTGCAGGCGGCAAAGAATCTTGGGAAAAAATGGCATGCGGGCGTGGTACAGTGCAAGGATTCCTTCTACGGCCAGCACGACCCGGAGCAGATGCCGGTCGGCGATGAGCTGCTGAAAAAATGGGATGCGTGGATGAAACTTGGATGCAAAGCGTCAGAGATGGAATCGGCGGCACTCTTTATCGTGGCAAGTGCCCGCGGCGTCCGTGCCGGATCGGATTTTCTTGTGATGGGAAATCAGGAGAGAGTGAAACGCGGCATGGAGAACCACATTACGCACGATACGGAAGGTGCGATTCAGGTAGCCATCGAGGCACTGCGGATTCTGATCCGGGAAGATCAGAAATAAGAAAGAAAAAATAAGGGGATACTGGAAAGGGGATGCTGGATATGAAACAGGAAATCAGTACAGAAATAAAACAGGAGCTGGTAAAACAGGCTCTGGCAGCGCGGAAATTTGCGTATGTGCCGTATTCGAAATTCCGCGTAGGCGCGGCGGTTCTGGCAAAGAATGGAGCGATTTATACCGGTTGCAACATTGAAAATGCGGCGTATACACCGACAAACTGCGCGGAGCGCACCGCGGTCTTCAAAGCCGTATCCGAGGGCATAACGGAATTTGACGCGATCGCCGTCTGCGGCGGCCCGGGAGAGGCAGAGCCGGAGGATTTCTGCACACCGTGCGGTGTCTGCCGTCAGGTGCTGCGGGAATTCGTTGATCCGAACAAATTTCTCGTCCTTCTCTGCAAGGGCGACGGTTCCTGGAAAGAAATGACACTCGAGGAGCTGCTGCCAATGGGATTCGGAAAAGAAAATTTATAAACAGAAGCCGGAAAAGAAAAAATCCAGGGCAGGTACGGAAAGTACCGTATGCCCTGGATTTTTTATGTCCAAGATATAAAAATTATTTACTGAAATTTCGGCTCACAGGTCAGATCGCATCCCAGACGCTGGAACATTTTGCGGTCCACATCGGAGAGCATAACGCTGGAGTGCACCTGGCAGCCCTTTAACTGCGGCAGGCAGGAGAGTGCTTTCTGTGCATCCTCGCTCTGTGCAGCGGTAGCGGACAGGGCGATCAGAACTTCGTCAGTATGGAGACGCGGATTTTTGCTTCCGAGATACTTTGTTTTCAGTGTCTGGATCGGAGCGATGGATTCCGGTGAGAGAACGTGTACGTCGTGTTCAATACCGGAAAGGTCTTTTAAAGCATTCAGCAGAAGTGCTGCGCTTGAGCCGAGCAGATCGCTTGTCTTTCCGGTGATGATGCGTCCGTCCAAAAGCTCCATGGCAGCAGCCGGTGCGCCGGTCGCTTCAGCGCGGACAAGAGCCGGGGAAACGGTGGTGCGGTCTGCGGCAACGATGTTCTCCTGTTTCATCAGAAGCTCGATTTTGTAAGCCTCTGTCTCGGAACGGGAACCGTCTGCGATGCCGTCCACAGCGTTATAGTAGCGGCGGATGATCTCCTGGCGGGAAGCCTCGCAGCATGCGGCATCATCGACAATGCAGTTTCCGGCCATGTTGACACCCATGTCGGTCGGGGATTTGTATGGGCTCTCGCCGAAAATCTGCTGGAAAATGGCGCGCAGAACCGGGAAAATCTCAACATCACGGTTATAGTTGACGGTTGTTACATCGTATGCCTCAAGATGGAACGGGTCGATCATGTTGACATCGTTCAGATCGGCGGTAGCAGCCTCATAGGCCAGGTTGACCGGGTGCTTCAGCGGCAGATTCCAGATCGGGAAGGTTTCATATTTGGCATAGCCGGCGTTTACACCGCGTTTGTGCTCGTGGTAAAGCTGGGAAAGACAGGTTGCCATCTTTCCGCTTCCCGGTCCCGGTGCGGTAACGACAACGAGCGGGCGTGTCGTTTCGATGTATTCGTTCTTTCCATATCCCTCATCGCTTACGATCAGCGGTACATTGTGCGGGTAGCCCGGAATTGTGTAGTGAATGTAAACCGGGATGCCGAGCTTTTGCAGTCTCTTTTTAAAGGCATCTGCGCTGTGCTGGCCGGAATACTGGGTAATTACTACGCTTCCGACGTAGAGGCCGCGTCCGCGGAACTCGTCGATCAGACGGAGTACATCACTGTCGTAGGTGATGCCGAGGTCACCGCGGATTTTGTTTTTCTCAATATCGGATGCGGAAATTGCCATAACAATCTCGGCCTGATCGGAAAGCTGCATCAGCATGCGCAGTTTTGCGTCCGGTGCAAAGCCCGGAAGAACGCGGGATGCGTGGAAATCGTCGAACAGCTTTCCACCGAATTCCAGATACAGCTTGTTGTCAAACTGGTTGATGCGGTCGCGGATGTGCTCGGACTGCATTTTCAGGTATTTTTCATTGTCAAATCCAATTTTCATGGTATTTTTCTCCCTTTTTTCCATGGTATTTGTTTGAAAGAAACGGATCATTCCTGCAGGGATGATGCAAAGTTTTCCCCATTGGGTTCTGAAGAGTTACAAACAACTGATTTTATTTTACTATAGAGAAAAGTCACGTGCAAGAAAAAAATGCGGCAGGAATAGAAGCGATTCAGAAAAAGCACTCCTTCGCGCAAGCATGATTCGCGATTTTTCCGGAATTTCGCATGGATCTGAATCGTTACAAAAAAAATCTCCCCAAAAGGAGAGAGGCCGGGACTTGGTTGAAGCCCCGGCGGTATGAAAAAGAAATCTATCTATTAGAAAGGTTGGCGTTGGAGACGTGCTTCCAGAAATGCTTTGCCGTCTCCGGTTTATTTATAGAGAAACAATGGAGGTTGTTTTTTACTTCCTTTGTTGTTGATAAGATTAGTATACGGGAAAATTGTGACCAGAATGTGTACACGGGATAAAGCTTTTCTGAAGAGAACATGAAAACAAAAGGAAGAAAATCTGACGGAATTGTAAAGAAGTAGTCAAAAAGGATTCATGCACCGTGGAAAAGGCGCATAAAATGCAGGAGAAGAAAAAGAGCATTTCCGGCAGGAAAACCGATAAGACCGGAAAACCGGCTATCTGGCAGCTGCGGGGAAGAGGTTTCTATGCCGGAAATGAAAAGGAAGAGAAAAATTTGCAGAGCGTGATTCTGGATATGGTCAACCGTTTTGGCTATCTTGGTATTCTGATTCTGATTGCGGTGGAAAATGTATTTCCACCGATTCCCTCCGAGGTGATTCTGACCTTTGGCGGTTTTCTGACAACGTGTACTCGGCTGCACCCGGCGGGGGTTGTGCTGGCATCTACGGCGGGCTCACTGCTTGGCGCGCTGGTGCTGTACGGAGCCGGAACCCTCGTCAGCCCGGAAGGGCTTGCCGAGCTGCTCGAGAGCCGGCCGATGAAGCTTCTGGGGTTTCGGGCAGAGGATGCCTGGAAGACCATTGCCTGGTTTCAGAAAAAGGGGCAGCGGGCTGTGCTGCTCGGCCGATGCATTCCGATCATCCGAAGTCTCATCTCGGTTCCGGCCGGCATGGCGGGGATGAAGATGCCGGGATTTCTGCTATATACCATAGTCGGGAGTACGGTCTGGAATCTTCTTCTGGTTGGCATCGGTGCAGCGGTCGGCGCTGCATGGGAGCAGGCGGCAGAATATGTGAAGCTATATGCGGATGTGGTTTTCCTTATTTTAATGGTGGGAACCGTATGCTTTCCGGCATTCCATTTATATAGGAAGAAACACCGTCAAAAATAATAGGATGCATGAAATCATGCATGATATGCAAAAAATATGCTTGCAATTTAGCAATAAGTGTGCTAAGATTCATCTCAACAAATAAAAGGGAGTAGCGAAACGCCGCGGGATCTGAAATAAAAACATCCCGTGCGGGTTTGAAACCGTCAGCCGATGTTGAGAAACATCCGTATCAAATGAGAACGCAAGACTTTTATTGTGGCAGATGTCATGATAGGAGTCTTTTTTTATCCTTCGACTCCTGAATACCAAACATGAACTGCCATCCGTTGCCAGCGAAAGAAGCGTGGCGGAGAGAGAGGAATGTATGAGCAGCCAAAGAGTAAAAAAAGAATTGTACGAAACTGCAATGACAGGAGAAAAGGCACTGACCAGCCTGATGTATGTACAGATGACACTGTATGCAGCAAAAAGCCAGAAAACGTATGCCAGGGTGCGAAGCGAGGGGCGTGCAAGGATGCGCCACACGGGGCTTCATATGAATCAGTATTTAAGAGCGGCAGGAAAGGATCTGGAAAGCTTTCGAAACCGTCTGAAAGAGACACATCTGCCGGAAGAGCTTCAGTCAAAGGCAGAAACATTTCTGGTCCAGACGGTACATGCGCTGGATGTGACGGAGAAAAAACAGATGTACCGCAGGGAACTGATCGGGATGGAAGAGAAAGTAAAGGAAACAGCAGAACAGATCGAGGAGCTGCTGAAAAGCATGCGGGAGCTTGGAGTATAAGTCACCGTCTGGCAGGCTCTGCGTGACCCGTAACGTGTAGTATCCGCAGGGGAGTCGGCGAAGGGGAATGCGCATGGTGGACTTTTCAAAAACAAAATGTTAAGATAAAACATATGGTAATGATTCAGAGCCATGCGAAATAGAAGAGAAGATGCAGGAAAGAAAAGGAGTAAGAAACGTGGCAGAAGAAATTGCAATGAAGGTGATCGCCCGAATCCACACGGATTTCCCGGAAAAATTCGGGATTCCGAGGCAGAGCGGACTGATCGAAGAACTAAAGAGTACGATCGTTTTTGAACCGGAGTTCCGCGATGCAAATGCACTGAGGGGGCTGGAAGAATATTCCCATCTCTGGTTGATCTGGGAGTTTTCGGAAGCCGTGCGGGATACCTGGTCTCCGATGGTGCGGCCGCCGCGGCTTGGCGGAAATAAGCGTGTCGGCGTATTTGCTACGCGTTCGCCGTTCCGTCCGAATCCGATCGGTCTTTCTTCGGTAAAGCTGGAATATGTGGAGCAGCATCCGTCGCTTGGTCCGGTATTGCACCTTACGGGAGCAGATCTGATGGACGGCACACCGATTCTGGATATCAAACCGTATCTGCCGCATGTAGACAGTCACGTGGAGGCACTTGGCAGCTTTACGGAAAAGACGAAAGAATACTTTATTCCGGTTGAGATTCCGGACGAGCTGCTGGAAAAGGTTCCGGCAGACCACCGTGCGGCGCTGAAAAAAGTGCTGGAGCAGGATCCGCGTCCATCGTATCAGAACAGCGAAGAACGCGTCTACGGACTTTCCTTTGCGGGAATGGAAATCAAATTCCAGGTAAAGGACGAGGTACTGCATGTTGTGGGAGTAGAAATGTGAGGAAGAAATAAAGATCGGGAGAAAAGACCGAAAGCAAGGATCGAAAGCAAAGATCAAAAGCGAAGATCAAAAGCAAAGATCAAAAGCAAGGATTAAAAGCAAAGATCGAGAGAAGAGACCAAAAGCAAGGATTAAGAGAAAAGATAGGAAGAAAAAATGGAACGAAATGTAGAGATAGATAAAATTTCAGATGGAAAACGATACGGAGCTAATGATCTTGTAAAAGTGGGCTGCGACGACTGCCGCGGATGCTCCGCCTGCTGTCATGGGATGGGAGATTCGATTGTACTCGACCCGATGGATGTCTACCGCCTGGAGAAAAAGCTGGGAAAGACGATGGAAGAGATTTTGCTGGCTGGGAACGTGGCGCTTCGTGTCGTGGACGGTGTTATTCTGCCACATCTGAAGATGACAGAGCAGTCAGACCGGTGCAGCTTTTTAAATGAAGAAGGCCGCTGCAGCATCCACGATGCACGCCCGGGCTTCTGTCGGATGTTTCCGCTGGGTCGGCTGTATGAGGATGGAACATTTTCTTATTTCCTTCAGGTGAACGAATGTCCGAAGGAGAACAAGACAAAGGTCAAGGTCCGCCGCTGGCTCGATACGCCGGAGCTTGGGAAATACGAAGCCTTTACGACAAAATGGCATTATTATCTGAAGGAAAAACAGAATGCGGCGCGCGAAAGCGAGGACGATGCATTCCGGCAGCAGATCAGCATGAACATTCTGAAGCTGTTTTATCTGCTTCCGTATGACGGAAATACAGATTTTTATACACAGTTTGCAGCTCGAATGGAGCTTGCAGCAGACAAGCATTAAGCAAAAACATATATTAACAGGAGAGGCTGTCGCACGAAGCGAAAACACTACAAAATCTATATTTTGTGGAAATTTTTCTTCGTGCGGCAGCCCTCCTGTTTTTTTATATCGTTTCGTAGGAAAACTTTCCTGCTCCGGCGTAGACCAGGAAGGCTTCCCGGGTCTCACGCCTCCGCCGGCGGCTGCAGAAAATGATCTGCCCATTTTTCAGCAGAACTTCGCCAGTTACCTGTACAAGGGAAACGTGGGCAAAGTTGATCAGCAGACCTTTTCCGCCGTGGAAAAAACGATCACTTGGTGTAAGGCAGACCGTCAGGTCGGCAAATGTGCAGCGGGTTGTAAAATCTCCCTGAATGGTGTGGAGAATCAGTCGGTGCTGGCAGGCTTCAACGTAAATCAGGTCGTCGAGCGCCAGCCGGTATTTTTGGGAAACACCCTGTGAGATAATGACTGGAATTTCGAGCAGAACAGAATCGTTCGGATCGAGTGGGAATATTAATTTGGAATACAAGAAAAACACCTCCGGGAAAGTATACCGTTTGCGTCGAAGTGCAGCCGTTCAAGTCGAAGCGGTTGTCCAGCGCAAAGAAACATGATAGGGTACAAAATAAAAGCAGGAGGAGAGCATTACAGCAAACATCATAAAAATACAAAGTGTAGTTTAACACAGTGACAGAATCTCATTCAAGCCGAATTGACGGACTTCTGTTAAAATCGTTCGACAGAAAGTGACACCGTATGGCAGAAAGGGGCGAAAAAAGTAAAAAAAGGAACGATAGACAGAAAAAGCAGAAGAAAAAAACAGGAAAATCAAAAGAAAATCGAAAGAAAAGGAGGCAGAGAAGATTGACGATGCGAGATTGATTTGGTATAATATTCCAAAAATAATTATTACATATAACATTACCATAAAAGAATAAATATCATATGGAGAGAAATATGAACAGAGAAGTAGAAACAATCAGAGAAAAAGTACATACAACAGCAGATGCAGCATTATTTTTATGCTTTCAGGAAGTGAAGGGAAGCCATTCCAAAGGAGTGATCCGGCTGCCGCTGCTTCATTATGACATTCCGTTTGAGGGATACGGAGAAATGCTGCTTCGGATGAACCGCATTTATGACCTGCTCGGCATGCCGGATGCAGGAAGCTGTATGCGGAGCCTTTCAGAAGGGGAAAAAGAAGAGTGGGAATTTACAGATGAAATGAAGAACAATCAGGATACAACGCTTCCAGCCGGAACCGAGCGTATGGTCAGTATTCAGATTCAGTTCCGACAGCACTGTAGTCTGCAGGGATTTCTGATCTGCGGAAAACAGAAAGCAGGTTTTCGTTCAGCACTTGAAATGCTGTATTTACTGGAAGATTGTCTGCAGGAACAGGATAACTGAATACGGGAGAAAAACGCAACAGAATGAGAGTGGGAGCTATGAAGGAAGAAAAAAAGATCAGAAAGAAAATAAAAATTGAGGATTTGTTGCCAAGAGATCCCATCCGGGTGGATCTCGATGCAATCCTGGGCTATGTGAAGGGAAAAACAATCCTGGTAACAGGCGGAGGCGGTTCGATCGGAAGTGAGATCTGCCGCCAGCTGGCCGGACACGACGTCGGGCATCTGATCATTTTTGACATCTACGAAAACAATGCGTACCAGATTCAGAAATCTCTGGAATGGGAGTTCCCAGATCTCAATTTGACAGTACTGATTGGTTCTGTGCGGGATGAGCGGAGGCTGGAATCAATTTTTTCGAAGTACTGGCCGGACATCGTCTTTCACGCAGCAGCCCACAAGCATGTGCCGCTGATGGAGGACAGCCCGAATGAAGCGATTAAAAACAATGTTATTGGAACCTTAAAAACGGCGCGCACAGCAAGCCATTATCAGGTAAAGAAGTTTATCCTGATATCAACAGACAAGGCAGTCAACCCGACCAACATCATGGGAGCGAGCAAGCGGCTCTGTGAGATGGTGATTCAGCTGATCGGAAGACACAGCACGACAGAGTTTGCGGCAGTGCGCTTTGGAAATGTACTGGGAAGCAACGGAAGTGTCATTCCGCTGTTCCGCCGTCAGATCGAACACGGCGGTCCGGTGACGGTTACGCATCCGGATATCATTCGATATTTTATGACGATTCCGGAGGCAGTCAGCCTTGTACTTGAGGCAGGCGCCTATGCGAAAAACGGTCAGATCTTTGTCCTGAATATGGGAGATCCGGTCAGAATCGCAGACCTGGCCAAAAATATGATCCGCCTTTCCGGATATGAGCCGGAAAAAGAAATCAAGATCAAATACATTGGCCTGCGACCCGGCGAAAAGCTGTATGAGGAACTTCTGATGAATGAAGAGGGCATGCAGACCACAGAAAACAGCCGGATTTTTATCGGCAGACAGATTGCATTTGACGAGAAGGTATTCCGGGAGCAGATAAAGGAACTCGCGAAGGAAGCGGAAAACGAATGTCCGAACATCTGTTATCTGGTAAAGAAAATGGTACCGGAATACCAGTACGAAGGAGAAAAACAGGGATGACGGACCTTCATGTACATATTCTGCCGGGAGTGGACGACGGATCCCCGAATTTGTCCACCTCCCTTGAAATGGCAGAAATGGCGGCACAAAGCGGGGTGCGTATCCTCGCGGTGACGCCGCATGCAAACCAGACGGGAATCGAAGGCGTGGAGGACGGATACGTCAACTACGAATCGGAACAGTTAGAAGAGCAATTTTACCGTCTGGAGAGGGAAATCAACAGAGAACACATTCCCATCAGCCTGGTGCGCGGCATGGAAATCATGAGCATCGGACCGCTGGAGAAAAAAATCAGAGAGAGAAAGCTGATACCGCTCCATGAGAGCCGCTATTATCTGATCGAGGTGCCGTTTGATATGGCGCCGGACGGAATCAGAAAGCGGCTGCTGGAATTTCCGGCGATGGGAAAAATCCCGGTGCTGGCGCATCCGGAGCGGTATTTCTGCGTGCAGGATACACCGGAGCTTCTATACGAATTCCGGGAAATGGGCGCGGTTTTGCAGATCAACAAAGGAAGCGTGTTTGGAAGATTTGGAGAAGAGGCTGAGCGGACAGCAAGGTTTCTACTGGAAAACCGCCTTGCGGGCTGTGTGGCAAGCGATGCCCACGGAGCCGATTACCGGACCACGGACATGCGGCCAGTCCGGCAGTTTCTGGAGGAGCGGTATGGAGAAGCGTATGCACAGCTTTTAGTGAAAGTGAATCCGAGAAGAATCCTGGAGGACCGTCAGATTTTCTATGAACCGTCCCCGGAACGAAAACGGAAAAGACGCTGGTTCCTCTAAAAACAGGAAGAATGGCGTTACAGAAACGAAAGGAGCATCTTTGATATGCACAAAACGAGAGCGGCAGTTCTCATTCTGTTTCTGGCTTCCACACTTGCCTTTGGCGGGTGTCTGGTGCGGCAGCAGACGGGAAAAGACGGAAAAGGGCCGGAAATTACGATGGACAACAGTGAGATTTCTGCCAGCATCCATGCAGAGGAGTCAGAACTTCTGGCCGGAGTAACTGCTTACGATAAAAAAGACGGCGATGTGACGAGTTCTCTTGCTGTGGAACATATTTCGAATTTTGTGGAAAAAGGGCGGCGGAAAATCAGTATCGTCGCCTTTGATTCCGATAACCACGTTACGCATGCGGAGCGGGAACTGGTGTATAACGATTACACCTCACCGGTCTTTTCCCTGGATCGCCCGCTGCGGTTCAGCCTGAATGCAGATGATCTGACAGAGGGACTTTCCGCGGAGGACTGCCTGGACGGAACGATTACCGACCGCATCCGGATTTCTTACGAGGATGAGATCAGCAGTACACCGGGACTGTACCACGTGACATATTCGGTTGCAAACCGCGCCGGAGATGTGACAAGTCTTCCGGTGACAGTAGAACTCTACGATCCGGCAGAGGAGAACGGAAGGCCGCAGATTACCCTGAGCGATTACCTGATTCATCTGGATCTGCAGCAGCCATTTGATCCGCAGGCATATCTGGAAAGCGTGAGTGTGGATCAGATGCTGTATGAAAAGAGAGAAGACGGTGCGCTTCATGCAGCTTCGTATGAAGAAGAGCTTCTGGGAGAAAATCAGTTTTCCATTGACAATCCGGTCGATACCGGCAGTGCGGGTGTTTATGAAGTGACATACACTGCGACAGCGGAGGATGGGCAGACAAGCTCTGTCCGCCTGATCGTCTGTGTAAACGAATAGGGGGGATCCAGATGGGAGAATACGACAGAACAGGAAACGGGCAGAGCAGCAAAACAGACTGGGATCTCCGAAGTATCCTGTGCGACATTGCAAAAAACTGGTGGGTCATCCTTCTGATTGCCTGTTCGGCGGCAATGATAACCTATACTGTGATGGCGACCGTACACAAAGACCGGTATACGGTAAAAACCACATTTGCCGTTATGGGACGCGGGGTGGATGCCAATGCGGCATCGAGCCTGTCGGCCACATATGAGATGGCACAGAAATTTGAAGCAATTCTGGAAAATACGATTTTGAAGAAAAAAGTGATGGAGGAGCTCAGCCTGTCCTCGTTTCCGGCAAAAATGAATGCTTCCATTGTGCCGGAATCCAATCTGATGGAGCTGTCTGTGACCGCAGATTCGCCGGAAATGGCATTTCGGATCTTAAAGTCGGTACTGAACAATTATACGAGCATTTCCGACTATATTATTCCGAATGTAGTGTTGGAGACACTGCAGCAGCCGCAGGTTTCCGGTGTGCCATCGAACCAGATTCCGACCAAAAAGTATGCCGCGACCGCATTTCTTGCGGCAGCCCTTGCTATGGCGGCACTCATCGGACTCTTTTCCTTTCTGCGGGATACCGTCAAAAATGAGGCAGAATTCACCCGCAAAATCGATGCGGACCTGCTGGGCGTTGTGTATCACGAAAAGAAGAAGAAAAACAGCTCCATGCTGATTACCAATCCGGCGCGGAGCTTTCTGTATGTGGAATCCTTAAAGCGTATTGCATCGCGTGTGCGGGGGCGTCTGGACCGAAAAGGCGGAAAAGTGCTGCTGGTGACCAGTGTGGCGGAAAATGAAGGAAAATCGACCCTTGCGGCAAATCTGGCGCTTGCTCTTGCAGAAGAGCAGAACCGTGTACTGCTTTTGGACTGCGATTTCCGACAGCCGGCGTTACATAAAATCTTTGAGATTCCGGAAAAAGACGGAAAGGATTTCGGAAAGGTTGTCCTCGGAAAAGAGTCGGCATCCGGCGTTTTTGAGAAACACAAGGATACCAACGTATATACCGGAATCTGCCGTAATCGTCTGGAAGAGCCGTCGCTTGCAATCGGCGGTGAGATTTTCCACCGGATTCTGGAGACATGCCGGACCAATATGGACTACATTATTCTGGATACGCCGCCGATGGGAATGACGGCGGATGCAGAAGAGCTTGCAGAGTATGCCGATGCGGCAGTTCTTTCCGTGCGGCAGGACGGCGTACTGACGAGGGATATCAACGATGCGATTGATGCATTGAACCAGAAAGAGGAAAAAGTGATCGGCTGTGTATTTGGAAATGTTTACCCGGGATTCGGTGAGCGGATCGGCAACAGCTACGGTTATGGATATGGATACGGCACCTACAGCAGGGCAGAACGATAAGAGGGAGCAAAGAGCATGAGCAGAGAAACGTATGAAACCTATTCGGCGGAACCGGAGAAAATCGATCTGATCGCCTTTCTGGCAGAATATTTCCAGGCATTCCGAAAATTCTTTTTGGGCGTGCTGATTCTTGTGATCCTCATGGGAGGCGGCTCCTTTCTGACGGCAAAGCTGCGGTATCAGCCCATGTATGAGGCATACACCTCATTTGTGGTCGGATCAAACCGCGCGGTCGGCTATTCCTATTATGACAATGTGACGGCGCAGCAGCTTGGAAAAACCTTTCCTTATATCGTAACAAGCGGTGTATTAAAGGATGTTGTAGCACGGGATCTTCAGGTGGGAGCAGTGACATCCCAAATTGAGGCGAGCGTGATGGAAAACACCAACCTGTTCACAATTCGCGTAAAAGATTCTTCACCGGATACGGCATATCGCGTACTTCAGTCCGTCATTACCAATTATCCGGAGGTAGCAGAGTACATAATCGGTGCGACAACGCTGACGGTGGTAGACGACAGCGGCGTACCGGTATCCCCGATCAACAGCCAGGATGCGGTACATGCCGGAATGATCGGAGCAGCGGCGGGACTTGCCGTTGCACTGCTTTTGGTCTTCATCTATGTGAGAACAAGAAAAACAATTCGCCAGGCAGATGACGTGAAAAAGCTGACGAACGCAGCGTTCCTTGGAAATCTGCCGGAGGCGAAAATCAAGAAACGAAGCAACGTAAAAGAACAGACCATCACGATCTGTAACCCCAAAGTGCCGGATTCCTTCAAAGAAGCAATGCAGCTCATCCGGACAAGAACAGAGGACGGGCTTGGAAAAGCCGACTGTCCTGTTTTGCTTGTGACAAGCTCTGTGCCGGGAGAGGGAAAGACAACCGTTGCCGTGAATCTCGCAGAAGCATTCGCAAAGAAGAAGTACCGCGTAGTGCTGCTGGACGGAGATCTGCGAAATCCGTCGGTATTGAAGTGTATCGGACTTTCCGAGCGGAAGGGACGTGGAATCATAGGAGTGCTGAAAGGACAGATCAGCCTGGATGAGGCACTTACCGATTATCGGGATCTGTCGCTGAAAATTCTGCCGGGTGTCGGAAGTACACAAAATCCGGCCGGCCTGCTGCGTTCCGCGCGGATGAAAACGCTGATCGAAGAATTGAAAGAGGATGCGGATCTTCTGATTATTGATACGCCGCCGTGCGGAGTACTGTCGGATGCATCCCTTTTGGGCGGAATCGCAGATTCTGCAGTTCTTGTCGTACACCAGGGAACTACCAAGGACCGTGAAGTACAGCGGGCACTGGAATTCTTCGAGGATTCGCAAATTCCGGTCTGCGGCTATGTACTGAACGGCGTGCCGGAGGGTGCGACAGGCTACGGATACAGCACCTATGGCGGTTATGGCTACGGAAAATATGGTTATGGTTACGGAAAGTACGGCTATGGAAAAGAAAAAGAAGGCCGGAAAAGTAACCAGTCGGTGAAAGAATAGGGGGAAGAAAACATGAGGGAATCTGGAATTTATCAAATGTATCTGAAAAATCTGCTGGACCGGCTGCTTGCACTGGTTGGAACGGCAGCACTGTCGTGGTTGCTGATTTTGCTTGGCATAGCGATCCATCTCGATTCGCCGGGACCGATTTTCTTCCGGCAGAAGCGGGCAGGAAAGAACGGCACGTATTTTTACATATATAAATTCCGCACGATGCGTATCGATACCCCACATGATATGCCGACCCATATGCTGAATAATCCCGATCTTTTCATCACAAGAGTCGGACGGTTTCTCCGGAAAACATCCCTCGATGAGCTGCCACAGCTCTTTAATATCCTGAAGGGCGATATGGCGCTGGTTGGCCCGCGTCCGGCACTCTGGAATCAGTATGACCTCCTTGTGGAGCGTGAGCAGTACGGCGCAAACAGCGTCCGTCCGGGTCTTACCGGATGGGCACAGATCCATGGACGGGATGAGCTGCCGATCCGGCAAAAAGCTGAACTGGATGGATATTATGTGCACCATATCCAGCTCAAAATGGATCTGGAATGTCTCTGGAGAACAGCAGGAGCCGTACTGCGGCAGGATGGAATTCACGAAGGCAGACTGGAAAAACAGCAGATGAAGGGTGCAAAAGAGGTTGTGAAGGTTGGAAAATAGAAGAAGATAAAAAAGATAGAAAAAGACAGAGAAAGATAGAAAAACAGCAAAAGATAGAAAAAGTAGTAAAAGACAGCAAAAGATAGAAAAAATAGCAAAGATAGCAAAAGATAGGAAGAAACGGGCAGGATGTTTTTGGGAAGGAAAGCATGCTGCCTCGTTTTACATAGAAGCTGGAAAATAATGAGAAAAGTAATTGCATATTGATTGAAAGATGATATAATTTTATAAAGAAAAATAATGAAATTAGTAATGAAACAATGCGGAATATTACACCGAAACAGGAAAGAAAATGAAAAACGAATTCTAATTGTAACCAATCATTCGTATATGTTCTGGCAGTTTCGCAAAGAATTGGTGGAAGCCTTGCAGAAAGAGCATGAAGTGATTCTTGCCATGCCATTTGTCGGGCATGAAGAAGATTTTCGGAAAATGGGAATCGAGTGTATTCCCGTATCCATGAACCGACGTGGCGTGAATCCTTTTGCCGAGGCAAAGCTGTTGCGGGACTATAAGCGGCTTCTGCAAAAAATCAGCCCGGACTTTGTGCTTACATATTCCATTAAACCAAATATCTATATGGGTCTGCTCTGCAGTTGCAAAAAGATTCCCTATTATGCCAACGTACAGGGACTTGGAACTGCATTCCAAAAACCAGTACTGGCCGGATTTGTTACGGTACTGTATCGAATCGCTTTCCGAAAAGTAAAATATGTCTTTTTTGAAAATAAAGAAAACGCCCGCGAATTTGGCGAACGAAACATCGTATCGGCAGATCGTCAGGTTGTTCTGCCCGGTGCGGGAATTAACCTGGAAAAATACAAAATGGAACCTTACCCGAATCACAGCCGTGTCCATTTTCTGTATCTCGGACGAATCATGAAAGAAAAAGGAATAGAAGAACTCTTTTATGCCGTTCGGCGGCTGAAAGAAGAAAACGAAGACTTTGTCCTTGATCTGGCCGGATTCTTTGAAGATATCTACAAAAAGCAGGTAGAAGAACTGGAACAGCTTGGAATCGCCCATTTTTACGGCTTTCAGTCAGACCCGCGCCCATTTTATGCAGAAGCAGACTGTGTCGTTCTTCCCAGCTATCATGAAGGCATGAGCAACGTCCTCCTGGAAGCAGCGGCAACCGGCCGCCCTGTTATCACAAGCAATATCCCGGGCTGCCGGGAAAGCGTAGAAAATGGAAAAAGCGGTCTGCTGGTTGAAGTAAAAAACAAAGAGATGCTGTATCAGGCAATGAAAAAGATGCTGCATTGCAGCAGAGAAGAACGGGAAAAAATGGGTAAAGCAGGAAGAGAGAAGATGAAAAGAGAGTTTCGGAAGGAAGCTGTGGTGGAGAGAACGGTGAGGAGCCTGGAGTAAAAACAGGCAAAGACAAATCGGATCGGAAACTTACGAGGGAAATGGGAGTTGGAGAAAAGCTAAACGGATGATAGAGAGCAGCTTATAAATGCAGGTTCTTTGGGGAGGAGTAGTGCGAGGGATTGGACGTGTGCATATAAGCTGTTTTATATTTGAGGAATTGGGAAAGAGTAGGGACTTGAAAAAGAGTGAGGGGATTGGATTATAAAAGGGAACTGGAGAGAATGACATGACATTGACGAATTATCCCGTTAGCATTGCATAGTATAATTAAAACTATAAAGGAGAAATTGTATGTCACAATATATTTTTATATTGGTGTGGATTGCAGCAATGTTTTTTTTGAAGTCAGTAATGAGTGGTGGATATCGTGTAGAAAACATATTAGGTAAAAAAGAGTATAGGGTTTCGTGGGGATTTGCGGCGTTTGCTTTTTGTCCAGTTGTTATAATGGCAACATTTAGAGGGGATATGGGGGACAGCTATGCATATAAGACAATGTTTAGAAACTTGCCCAACACAATATCTGGTCTTTTAAACTATATCCCATCTGTAACAAAGGATAAAGGTTTTTCTGCATTAAGCGGTATTATAAAATGCATCTTTGGAAGTAATGATGTAGTATATTTCTGTGTGTTAGCAAGTATTCAAGCTATAATACTTGTTACGATTTATAGAAAGTATTCCACGAATTATTTGTTGTCTATTTTTTTGTTTATTGCGTCAACAGATTACTTATCATGGATGTTTAACGGTGTAAGACAGTTTGCCGCAGTAACGATAATTTTTGCATCAACAAAATTTATGTTAGAAAAAAAGTGGGTTCCTACTATTTTGATGATTTTACTTGCGTCTACAATGCATCAATCAGCGTTAGTGATGATACCTATTGTGATAATTGTGCAAGGTAAAGCATGGAATAAAAGGACGATTTTGTTTTTAAGTGCAGCATTAGTGGCGGTGACTTTTGTAAATCAGTTTACAAGTATACTGGATAATATGATGCAGGAAACGCAGTATGCAAACATGGTGAATGACTGGACCTTGTGGGGAGATGATGGAACTAATGTATTTAGGGTTTTAGTGTATTCTGTACCAACGATTTTGTCTCTTATTGGACTGAAATACATTCATTATGAAAATGATCCTGTAATCAATTTTTGTGCAAATATGTCAATTGTATCTACCGGATTATATATTATTTCCATGTTTACAAGTGGCATCTTTATTGGTCGTTTGCCAATTTATGCATCATTATATAATTATATTTTGTTGCCATGGGAAATAGATCATATGTTCACTAAAAAATCATCTAAAATCATGGGACTATTTATGGTGGTAGCGTATTTAGCGTTTTATTGGTATCAGGTTGTAATTACTTGGTGAAGAAAGATGAAATGCGATGAGAGGGATAAAGTTATGAATTATTGCCCCAAATTTACTGTTATTATACCTGTATATAATGTTGCTGCTTATTTAGCTAAATGCATTGATAGTGTTTTAAAACAGGAGTTCAAACAGTATGAAGTGATTTTGATTGATGATGGCTCAACAGATGAAAGTGGTACAATATGTGATAAATTTGCTGAACAAGATAAGAGAATAGTGGTCATTCATCAGAAAAACAAAGGATTATCTGCCGCAAGAAATATTGGAATAGAAAATGCGAAAGGAGAATACATATTATTTTTAGATAGCGATGATTATTGGCATGATAGTAGTGCGTTAAATATAATATATTCTCGATTGAACGTAAGTAATGCGGACATACTATCTTTTAATTACATGAAATTTTGTGATGATGTATTTGAAAAACCATATTTTAAACAAGATACTAATATGCCATTAGACAAACTGGAAAAGAATTCACTGGAATATCAAGTAGATCATGATTTATGGATTGCATGTGCTTGGAATAAAGTGATTAAAAGAGAATTATTTTATCAAGGGAAGCTATATTTTAATTTGGGAATTACATCCGAAGACATAGATTGGTGTTTGCGATTGGCGTTATATGCGGAAAAATTCGATTTTATCGCAAATGTGATTGTTTGCTACAGACAAAGAAAAACTTCAATTTCAAATAGTATTACAGTGCAAAAGATGGATATGCTTATTGATAATATTGAAGTTTGTTTGTCTTTGCTAGAAAAAGAACAAAAGATTCGAAAAATAGACATTTTAAAACCATATATAGGATATCAGTATGGAACTGCCATCTATTCAATGTCTTTTATTACCAATAAAAAAGAATACAATCGAATAATGAAAAGGTTGAACCAAAATAAGGATGTTTTAAGATGGTCAAAGAATCGAAAGGTTCAAATGCTTCAATTGGTAGATTATATAGGAGGAAATAAACTCTTAGTATTCTTATTAAGAATAAAAAACAGACTAAATAAGTTACAATGAAAGAATTGGAAAATATGAATTTAATTACAGTTTTTACACCTACATATAATAGAGCGTATTGCTTGAATAAATGTTATGAAAGTATGCAAAAACAATCTTGCAAAGCATTTGATTGGTTGATTGTTGATGATGGGTCAACAGATAATACAAAAGAACTTGTAGAAAAATGGATCAAACAAAAAACGGAGTTTAACATTCGATATATTTATAAAGAAAATGGAGGAATGCATACAGCGTATAATACAGCTTATGCGAACATAGATACAGAGCTTTCTGTGAATGTTGATTCAGATGATTATTTAACGGATACTGCTATTGAAGATATCTTATCATTCTGGAAAAAAAACAAGAGAGAGAATATTGGTGCAATATATGCATTAGATCAATATGAAGATGGTAATGTAGTAGGGACACCTTTTCCAAACGATTTAAAGGAATTCAAGGGGTGGGGATATAAAAATATAGTTTATTATAGTGGAGGAAAGAAAAAAGTCTTTCGAAATAGTGGTGATAAAAAGTTGATTGGTGTAACTGCTGTTATAAATAAATATCCGCCAATTCCAGTTTTTGAAGGTGAAAAATACCATAGTTTATATTATAAACAACATTTGTTGGAGAGAGATTACACTGTGTTAATTATGAATAAGCCGGTATGCGTGGTTGAATATATGAATGATGGAAGTTCAAAAAATATGTTTTATCAATATGTACGTAATCCTAAGGGATTTTGTAATGAACGTAGATATGTGATGAAATATGCACCTAGTTTTAAGCTAAAGATAGAGGCATGTATACATTATGTTGCAGAGAGTTTATTAGCAAAAGATTATTACTTCATAGGGCATTCAACAAATAGGCTTTTTACTTTAATTTCAGTAGTTCCAGGTGTGTTATTATATTTTATAATAAAAAGGAAAACAAAGAAATGAAAATTGCAATTATTATAGCATATTTTGGGAAATTGCCGGAGTATATACAATTGTTTTTGGATTCATGCAAACTTAATTATGGCTTTGAATGGCTGATTTTTTCAGATGATGATACAACTTATAACTATCCTAGTAATGTGCATCTGATTAAAATGAATTTCGGTGAGTGCAAAAAATTGATTCAGTCGAAGTTTGATTTTGAAATTACATTATCGAAACCGCAAAAGTTATGTGACTATAAATGTGCATATGGAGTGATATTTGAAGATTATATTCAGGACTACGATTGGTGGGGACATTGCGATTTAGACCAAATATTTGGGAATCTAAATATGTTTGTCACGGAGGATATGCTAAGAAAATATGATAAACTGTTTTCACTTGGACACTTGTCTTTATATAAAAACTCATATAAAAATAATAGAATTTTCATGGGAAAAATTGAAGGAAAGATCAGATATAAAGAAGTGTTTGTAACAGAACGAGGATGTGGATTCGATGAATGGCTGCCTGGAAATGTGAATGATATATATATGCAAACTAATAGTCCTATTATGCTAGAAAATATTGGTGCAGACATCAATCCTTATAAAACATCTTTCGAAACAGTTAGTTTTGATATTAATGAGCGATGCTACAAATCGAATCTTATTAGAAATTCTATATTTGAAGTAGCCAAGGGACATCTTTTTCAAATATATTCAGTTAATGGTGAGTTACATACAAGAGAGTTTCCATATGTTCATTTACAGAAAAGAAAGATGAGGGATTTGAGAAAAAATAAAAACTCTGATAATTACTATCTTATACCAAATTGCTTTATAGATAAGGATATTAATCCGAGTGTTTTATTGCGGGTATGTACGATATGGAGAGTATTCAATTATCAATTTTTTAGAGTGAAAATAAATAGTTTGAAATATAGATTTAAAAATTCTGATTGGAAGTTTACAAATGTATTTAAATAAGATCAAAACGGGATGAAATTTTTGAACTTTACAAACAAACATCTAAAGTGATTCATTTGTTTTGATTTGCTAAAGGCAGTAAGAAAAAAATAGAAATGGAAAATGAGATTGAAAAATCCAGCATATTTTGAATAGTATATAAAAATTTTAGTGACAAAGCGGAATATATCCATGAGTTTTTGCGTATGATCTGTTGGATATGGGAGTGCATATTATATAAATAAAAGTAAAGAGGAAGTAGAGGGTTATGAGTAACGACGGACATAGCAAAATTAAAATTTTGTTTGTGATTCATGATTTATCGGTTGGTGGCGCAGAAAAAGTACTAATTAACTTGGTAAACAATATGGATTATTTGAAATTTGATGTTACGGTACTTGCTTTGTTTGATGAAGGTGTTAATAAACAGTTTTTGAATTCTAAAATTAAATATCGTTACGCATTTAGACATGCGATTCGTGGAAATTCACATTATATGAAGTTGCTTTCTCCAAAACAACTTTACCGTTGGCTTGTATCGGATGAGTATGACATTGTGATTTCGTATTTAGAAGGGCCTTCGGCCAGAATTGTAGCAGGTTGTCCTAAAAACAAAACGAAGATTGTGTCTTGGATTCATTGTACATATCATAATAAAGAAGAATTGGCAAAATCATTTCGTGACATTAAAGAGGCGTACAAGTGTTACGAGAAGTCAGACAGAATGATTTTTGTGTCAGAGGAAGTAAAACAAGCTTTTATTAGATATTGTCCGATAAAATGTGAAACGCATGTATTATATAACACAAATGAATCTGAAAAAATCATTGTGAAAGCTGCTGAAAGGATAGAAGAAGACTTATTTAAAAAAAACACTTTTTTTTGGTGTGGCGTAGGAAAAATTGTTCCGAATAAAGGTTTTGATCGAATGATTAGGATTCAAAGACGTTTGCTCGAAGAAGGATATGACGTACAATTGTTGATTTTAGGCACTGGATGGCAACAAAAGGAATTAGAAAATTTGTGTGAGGAGAATGGTGTTTCAAATGCAGTTACTTTTTTGGGATATCAAACAAATCCATATAAATACGTTTCTAATTGTGATTTGTTTGTATGTGCTAGTTACGCAGAAGGTTTTTCTACTGCAACAACCGAAGCGTTAATTGTAGGAACACCAGTATGTACGGTGAATGTGTCAGGCATGAAAGAAATGCTTGGTGAAAATGATGAGTTTGGCGTTATAGTGGAGAATAATGAAGAAGCTTTGTATTCGGGAATTAAAAAATTAATGGATAATCCAGAGTTGTTAAAGCACTATAAAAATATGTCAATTCAACGCGGAAAAGCGTTTAGCACAGCAGAAACAGTAAATGCTGTACAAAATATGTTGATTCGACTAATGGAGGAATAAGGTGAATTATCTAAAAGAGTTAATATATCGAATACGTGGTGAATATACAACGGAAAAGCTTATAAAAATGGGAATGAGAGTAGGTGAAAATTTTACTCGTCTGAATGATGTCATTCTTGATCCAGCACATTGTTGGTTAATTGAAATTGGTAATAATGTGACAATGGCACCTAGAGTACATGTGCTTTGCCATGATGCAAGTACAAAACAGTTTATCGGTTACACTAAAATAGGTGGGGTGAAGGTTGGAAATAATGTATTTGTAGGTGCGGACACGGTTATTTTGCCTAGTGTAACTATCGGAAATAATGTGATAATTGGTGCTCATAGCACAGTTACACATGATATTACGGACAATTCAGTAGTAGTAGGTTCACCAGCCAAGATTATTTGTTCATTGGATGAGTATTTAGGAAAAGAAAAAAAACGAATGAAAAACAGTAAGTGTTATGGAGAGGAATATACTTTAAGAAAAAATGTTTCTATGGAAATGAGAATGAAACAGAACGAAGAGCTGAAAGGTAAAATAGGGTATATTGACTGATGAGCAGTGTTTTAATATCAATTATAGTACCTGCGTACAACATTGAATCACATATTGGTCGTTGTTTGGATAGCATCCTTGCGCAGACGCATAAGAGGATAGAAATAATAATTGTAGACGATGGTTCGACAGATGGTACAGGAATAATAATTGATCAATATGCATCAATAGATCAGCGTATTATTCCAATCCATAAAGAGAATGGTGGGGTAACTAGTGCAAGAATTGATGGAATAAAAAAAGCATCAGGTGAATATCTGGGATTTGTGGATGGAGATGATTATATTGAACCAGAAATGTTTGAGAAACTGCTGGATAATGCGATAAAGTATGACGCTGATATTTCACATTGTGGATATCAAATGGTCTTTCCAGGTCGCGTAGAGTATTACTATAATACAGGGCGAATTGTGCAGCAGGATAAAATAGCTGGTTTAAAAGATCTGTTGTCAGGTTCATTCATTGAGCCTGGTTTGTGGAACAAACTTTATCATAAGAAATTGTTTTATACTTTATTATATGAAAATGTTATGCCAATGGATATAAGAATAAATGAAGATGTATTAATGAATTATTGGCTATTTAAAGCTGCAGATTCAGCAGTGTATGAAGATTTTTGTCCATATCATTATATTCTACGTAAAGATTCAGCTGCTACATCAATACTAAATGAGCATAAATTAAAAGATCCTGTGCGTGTGATGAGAATAATTCAACAAGATTCAAAGGATATTCCAGAAGTCAAAGAAGTTGTTGAGGAAAGACTGACAAGGCAGTTAATTGCTATATCTATCTTATCAGTTAAGAAACAAGGGGAGCTAATCAGACCTTTCCGAAAAGAAATTCGTAATGAATTAAGAACAAAATTAAAGTTGATTTTATCAAACTCTTATATGAGTAAATCAGTAAAGATAAGGGCAGGATGGGTCGTTTTATTTCCGGATAGTTATTGTTGGTTTCATACGTTATATGCCAAAATTACCGGCTTGGATAAGAAGTATAAGATAGAATAAGGAGATAAGGATGAAAGACCTGATCAGTGTTATAGTTCCTGTCTACAATGTAGAATCATATTTAAATAGGTGCATTGAATCACTTGTTCGACAGACGTACAAATATTTGGAAATCATATTAGTAGATGATGGATCACTGGATGGATGTCCCCATATATGTGACAAATGGAGCGAAAGGGATAATAGAATCCATGTGATACATAAAACGAATGGAGGATTATCCTCAGCAAGAAATGCAGGCTTAAAGGTTGCTAAAGGTGAATATATTGCATTTTTGGATAGTGATGATTGGATTCATACAAAATTTATAGAACATTTATACATAACAATAAAAGATTATAAAGTGGATATCGCAGCATGTGATATTTGCCAGGTATATACTGAAAAACAGGATGAGAAGATAAACAAACTATCGGTAAAGATATATTCAACCGAGGAAGCATTAGAAACGTTGATTAATGGTGAAACATTTAGAGCTGTTGCATGGAATAAACTATATCATAAAAATATGCTGATTGGTGAGCAATTCGAAACTGGACGTTATCACGAAGATGAATTTTTCACGTATAGAATTATGGCAAAAACCAATAAACTGGCTTATGTAGATGAGAAATTATACTATTACTTTCAACGTAAAGGTAGCATTATGAACTCTATATCTTATAAACATCTAGATGCGTTGGATGCATATTTGGAGAGAATTGCATATTTCAAAGACCTGTATCCCAAATTATATAAAATCGACAAAATGAGGTTTTGCATAGCATGTATATATTTTTATCAAGAAACCTTCAAGCTAAATGATAAAGAAAAAAGAGAGTGCAAGAATAGAATTAAGTCTAGTAGACATAGCATAAGATTTAATTGTTCTGAGTTAAAACAATACTCTTTAAAAGAAAGTATCAGTATAGTTGGCAGTCGTGTATGTATTGGATTATTGAGTCAGTTAATGTCATTAAAAAGGAATAAATTAAAATGAAAACGTTAACGTCAAGAATAAAAAGACGAGTTTTATTGCTTATTAATAATTTTAAATCAGATTGTGCCTTTTCGATATTGTATGCGCTATTAAGAGTTATGGATGAACTTTGTGGACGAGTTCACTTGAATAAACTTTCAAATATAGCACACGAAAAAAAAGATAAATGGATATTAAATTATTTGGAAAGACAATTGAGTGACTTGATCCAAAAATATAAAAACATTGATGATATAGGCGTGTTTGAAGAAAATGCACCTGTATGGGTTTGTTGGTGGACTGGTGTAGAAATGGCACCTGATTTAGTAAAGCAGTGTATAAAAAGTATTAGAAAACAAACTGGTTCTCATCCAGTACATGTTATTGACCAAAATTCATATTCGGTTTATATAGACATACCTGATTATATGATGCACAAAGTAAAAAATGGACAAATGGGAATAGCACATTTATCGGATTACATACGTGTTTCGTTGCTTGAAAAGTACGGTGGCTTATGGTTAGATTCTACAATATTTTGTGCATCTTCTTTGCCAGAATCATATTTCGAGTTGCCTTTTTTTACTTGTAAAAGTAATCCGACCTCTTGTGGTTATTTGTCACAAATGAGATGGACAACGTTTGTATTAGGGGGATGGAGAGGAAATGTTTTCTATCGATTTATAAAAGAAGCATTTGAAGAATACTGGTCACAAGAGCAAGCAGCAGTTGATTATTTGTTTTTTGATTATTTGATAGAAGTAGCAAGATGTGAAATTCCGGCAATATCTATGTTCCTGAAGAAAGTGCCAAATAACAATTTGCATAGAGATGATTTACAGGCTGCAATGAATCAGGCAATTGGTAGCGAAAATTTTGAACAAGTTATCAAATCTGATACTGTATTATATAAATTATCTTGGAGAGAAACGTATAGATTAAGAACAATTGATGGTAGTGAAAGTATTTATCAATATTTTTTAAACTATCATTTTTAGACAATAGGAAGGAAAAAGTTGATACCAAAAATAATTCATTATTGCTGGTTTGGGGGAAATCCCAAATCAAATCTTATAAAACAGTGTATTGATAGTTGGAAAAAATATTGTCCTGATTATCAGCTTATCGAGTGGAATGAGAGCAATTTTGATATAAATTGTAATCCATATGTGAAAGCAGCGTATGAAGATAAGAAATGGGCTTTTGTGTCAGATTATGTCAGACTGTACATTGTGTATAACCAGGGAGGAGTATATCTTGACACGGATGTATTATTGCATAACGGGATTGATGAATTGTTGAAAAATAGCTGTTGGATGGCGTCTGATGATGTGAGATATATAAGTACGGGGCTTGGCTTTGGCGCAGAAAAGGGAAATTGGTTAATTAAAGCAATAATGGAGGCATATGAAGGATATGAGTATCCTTCGGGGACAAATGTTACTCGTGATACTGTGGTTATTGAAAAACAACTATCAGAGTGGAAAAAAACTGATAGAACTCAGTTAGTAAATGGTATTATGTTAATCGGATTAAAAGATTATGGTAAGTATGCAACACATTTATATACATATACATGGGCAGATGACGAAGTACGGAAAAAAAGAGAAGCTGATATTATGGCGGATAAAAAGAAATCTAGTAGAACAAAAGTGATCTGGAAGATAAAAACCATATTGAGAAATCCTCGCTTTATTTCTTTTTTTGATGGTGTGAGAGGAACTAAAATAGATAAAGTATATACATTCATTGCGTATGATTTGTTGGATTATGGATTATTATATTTTGTTCAGAGACTTTTGAGAAAAATAAGGAAGTGATGATTGTGAATGTAGAGATAACTGTATTTACACCGACGTATAATCGTGCTTATATTATTAATCGATTATACGAGTCATTGCAAAGACAGGAAATTCATAATTTTGAATGGCTGGTTGTGGATGATGGATCTGTGGATGAAACAGAGGAGCTATTTAGAACATGGATGAACAACGAAAGTAAATTTCCTATTCGTTATTACAAAAAAAAGAATGGTGGAAAATGTAGAGCAATTAATTTCGCATTGGATCTTGCAAAGGGAAAATTGTTTTTTGTTGTTGATTCAGATGATTATTTGACAGATGATGCGTTGAAGAAAATAATTGCATGGGAAAAGTCATTACCAAAAGATGAAAAATACTGTGGTGTAGCCGGAAATCTTGGTATGAGTTCCAATTTTACACCGAACACATTGTTTGAAACAGATTATTATGATGGGACATTGCTGGATCGATACCGGAATATTGACGGAGAGAGAGCGTTGGCTTTTTTTACGGAGATTCATAAAAAATATAGATATCCAGAGTATTCCGGAGAAAAATTTATGACTGAAGCAGTAATATATAACAGAATGGCTAATGATGGATATAAGATGCGATTCTACAATGATATAGTTTGGATATATGAATATCGAAGTGATGGACTAACCAAGGCGGGTAATTCACTTTTTTTGAATAATCCAAGAGGGTATGGACTTTGGTTAAAAGAAAAAGCACTTTTTATGAATTTTTCTCTAATAAAAAGAATTAAAATGTATTATACTTTTTCATGCGATTTGATAGGTAAATATAGCACTAAAGTCATTGCTGAGTGTATAGGAGCTCCAGTTGTAATGATTAGAGCATTGATTTCAATACATACGTTAGGTGCGTTAATTAGAAGAAAAAGATAGAGCAAAGCCCTGGTTGAAGTTGCGCACAACAGTGTTGGACTTAACGGAAAAATTGAAACAAAAAGTGAATTGTATATGCTGCTTGAAGAGCAGCGATTATGGACTTCGCAGTTGGAAGCCATCAAAAAAGTACTTGAGGAAATAATCCGAAGAGTATCGTATGTGGAGAAGTTATTCGCCATTAAAAGAGTAGGAAGCATCACAATAGCAGGATTCATAGCTGAGGTGGGTGATATCAGACGTTTTGATTCACCGAAACAGATCCAGCATAAAGGGAGAACCCGGATTAGCAAACGCGGGAGAAGAAAACACAGAAAGATCTGGTATCAGGTAATGGTATCGTTGCTTGCAAGAAACAAGGAGTTCCGTGGAATTTATGATCATTATGTAATCTGTGTAAAGAATCCGTTGAAACGGTGACAGGAAAAGGTTGCTGTCAGCGGTAAATTGATCCGTGTATTTTATGCGAAAATGATGTCAGATATCCATCAGGAAGGCAACTTTATAGCCGCTTGAGCAAGAAGTACTGTAAACAGGAAAGCGTCCGCCATCAATGGTGCTGTGAAACAGGAATGCAAAAAATATGAGAAAAAGTAGAGCCAGTAGCTGCATTGACATTTTTTATAGGTAAGTGCAAAATAATTCGACGGATTGTGTTGCCCTAAAAAATATCCCATAATAATCAATAGAGAATGCAAGCATTTTACTTCATCTTTTCTTGCTAGAAATGATAGATGCGAGCATTTTACTCTATTAAAGTTATGGAGGTGTGCTCATGAGAAGCAAAAGAATACCTGCCGAAGAACAATACCGTCTCATCATGGAATGCCGTCAAAGTGGATTGACAGATCATCAATGGTGTGTGGAACATGATATCAAGCCAGGAACTTTTTACAACTGGGTAAAAAGACTGCGTCAGAAAGGTTGTGTGGATTTGCCGGCGTCAACTGGACGCACCTATCGCGCACCAGAAAGCCAGGAAGTTGTCAGAGTGGAGTTTCATGATACTGACCCGATTCCTTATGAACAGCCATTAAATGTAA
>ENA-OQHF01000051-OQHF01000051.1-human-gut-metagenome-genome-assembly--contig:-NODE-51-length-66034-cov-6.614760_pt1 | contig 66034 bp, 60 predicted proteins | sample MGYA00242559_ERZ504709 | MGnify/ENA primary metagenome ERZ504709 (study PRJEB26092, sample SAMD00036203) | human gut metagenome | host: Homo sapiens | study: EMG produced TPA metagenomics assembly of... | reverse complement strand
ATTCTTCATCATTCTGCTTCAAATAAATTAATTGTGCTAAAATAATCAACCGTTGCAATGCATCCGCTTTTTCTTGCGCCGTCCCAATCTCCATCAACTGTCGAATTTGAATTATAATATTATTATACAAATCATCATTAATTTTGTATTTTTCTTTTGGCCGTTTTAAATAATTTACTGGATCATAATATGTTCGTCTCTCATTCGTCTTCATTGGAAATCTCAAAATCTTTTCGATACGTTCACCCTGTTCTTTTTCTGTATACGCATTGCATACCCCTTCCAAAATTTTATTTATTCCTTTAAAATTATCACGCACATTACTGCTGCAGAGAATTAACATATAATCTAAAATCTGATCCAATATTTCAATTGAACATTTGTAACATAATCTTGATATAATTTGTGGAAGAATTTTTGCTGAATTATCATATACCGATGTAGACCAATTAGCATTTTCAGGTTTTATATTTTTACTCACTAAATCAAGTGCTTTTATATACTCTTGTATACAATTATCAACCTCCTCTTGTGTCATTCCGGAAAGCTTATTTCTTCCAAATAACATATCAATTCTTTTTCATTCGTGCAATCAATATCTGTATTAAAACACCACTGTGGATAATATAAATATAATGTTTCTATTACCCTTTGAAAGCCTTTCGTATTCGTTACCATTTGTATTCTAAATGGATGCCCTGTTTGCTCTAAAAATCTCAAATAATCTAAAGCATAATAAATTTTACTATTACATCTACCCATATGAGATGTATAGGTTATACTCAAATCATAATTTGTCTGCACTGATGTCTCAGGTTTTTTGTCTTCCTTTTCATTTAAATGGAACAATATTCTTCATTTCTCCCCACCAGTTTACGTCCCCAGTTTGAATACAAGCTTCCATCTCCGCATCTAAATTTACCTGCCAGTCACCTTGCCGCATGAAATTGAGCAATGAAACAATACACTCTTCAATCGAGCACAAATATTCATCTTTGCTATTTTTCACTAGTTGTTGCCGGATTTTAGGAAGAATTTCACCAAGAATTTGTTCTCCTTTAACTTTTTCACCAGCTATTGCATACATACTACTTTTAATTATTGGCCAATACAAATCTCCCTGTGCTAAATCCCATTTATTTAATAAATCTATCAAATTTACATCTTTAAACCGATACATCTTCATCCACCAATCATTTGAATACAGAAATTGTTTTTCCTCGTATTTTAATGTTGATTCCAAAATCTTCGCTCTACATAAATCATATTTTTCCCAATCAGCCAATTCACGATATGCTCTCAGCAATTGTAAATATATATATTGTATTTTATATTCTGTTTTTTCTTCTTTTTCTTTACTGTTCTCCAATATATCCCAAAATTTTTTCTGCTGTTTCTAATATAATCGGACGTCCCACAATATTTAAAAATTTTACATACTCATACATATATTCTATCTGCATACTAAATGAAATATCCACAAGTTTTTCTTTTTTTGCGAAAAAGTCCCATTCATCATCCAATTCTTCCAAAACACGATTTACCTTATATTTCATTTTCCATGGTAAAAAATCCAGCCAGGGTAAGAGTTATTTAAAACTTTTAATTTTTTGTTTTTTCTTCAAAACTATTTTCTGCTGATATCGCTATTTCACTTAAATCAAACCACTGATCTTTTTTGTCCTTCTCTTCAATCAATTTTCTTAAATTCTCAAAGAAACTCTTAAGTCTTTCCGGAATTTCTTTTTCTGGATATAATTCCTGTAAATCCACCACAATTATATTTTTATCAAATAACAATTTTTGTTTCGCTTCAGATATATGTTCTATAGAAATCATATATATTTTCTGAGAACTGCTTTTTCCCAAATTATCATGAATCCAGCCAATCCAGCTAAGAAAATTGGGATCTTCACAGGAAAACCCTATCATGCAAAACACATTTTCCAACAAAGCCTGTTGAACAGTATTTACCATTGCTGCAAATTTTATTGGATAAGTTCTATAATCTTCTTCTGTAATTATGAATGGCCGTTGAGACGGAAATGATCCATGAAGTTTTAAAATTCTAGGTGCATCATTACTGTTAACCAAATCCTCTTGATTCACCACTACATTATATCTTCTCTTAGAAACTTTATCGGCAGCTCGCTCTAAAAGAGTGTCATAATTTGTTGTAAATACGTCCCTCCATGGCAATTCCATTAATTTTGTATACACTTCTGAAGGGCCATAATCTTCATCTGGAACAGCCTCTTTTAAAATATTTTCCAATTTAGGACGTCCTACTGTAATTTCAACCTCTTGTGCTAATCGAAGTGAACTATTATATTCTTTTCCAGGTCCAGCATTCCCATATACCGTTTCATAAAACATATCAGACAATTCATTCCAGTTTTTAAACCATTTATCTGTTGAAGAAATTTTATCTGCGTTTTTAGAAAATCCAGCTCCAATCATCACGGCCGCATGATTGGCTGACATCGCTTCCGCTATTTCTTTTATGTAATCCACAAGTCTCTACCTCCATTAATTTCAACATGTATATTTATTCCTATACAATTAATTCGCAATCCTTCAATATCTTCTCGATAGCCTCCCATGCAGTCAATGAAGGATTCTCTTTATAATACTGATACCCTTTATATTGATACAACGTATATCCATTGTCTTGATTTCTCTGCATGATTTTTCTTGCCCGATCAACAGCCGCAATTACATTGGACAAGTCCATTTTCTTAAGACATCTCTTGAAATTATTCTCTTCTTTGAATTCGTCCATATTTTGAAATTTTTCTCCAAACGCCCGGTTAATCGGTGTAATATACTGTTTTCGATGTGAAAATGACGCATTACAGTTCGTCATATGAAGAATGATCCATAAATCAAAAGTAAAATTACTATATCCCGATTTATATTTTATCTGTTTTCCTATTTTTTCTGCCTTCTTCATATTGTCCAGAGCTTCTTGAAAGCCTTTGACATGAAGCGGTTCATCACTTTCATAATCAAAAAAATGATAGATTTCAATCTTTCTGGTAACGGTCAATGATTTCGCATGCTTTAATGGATTTTTTCTTACCGGACAATCAATAGACACCTTGCATGCAACTTTTTCAGTATTATTTATCGTATCCTGCAGCCATTTTAAGTACTACTGCTCCGTTTCTCCCTCAACACTGAAATAATATTTATTTGTTGGTTTTCTCTTTGCCATCCCTATCCCTCTTTTTCATCACATAAGATTTCTTCAAAGATTGGAGTAAAATCAATATCCTTTATTGCTCCATACTGGCTGATGAAATACTTGCTCATATAATCTTCGTGCTTACGAACACCCTTATCACCTGTTGTACCAAAATCAGATAATGCGTATAATACACTGTCATGGGTATCATCGCCACGCTCAACAAACTTAATCTCGTCTCTCCTAAAAAGGTTTGAATTCAAAAATATCGGATTATGAGTATTAAATATAAGCTGTGCATGATGGATGTTTACATCATCATTGTGAAATACATTGATAATACTCATCAATGCCATCGGATGAATGGATGCATCAAATTCATCCACCACCAATATTCCACCCGTTTGCATCGCTTTAATTACAAGAGGAAACATATTTATAAATCGAATCGTTCCATATGACTCAAAAATATCTGCTGCAACCGCTGTAGTCTTTTTGTTTTTCATATTTTTAAATACAGAATATAATTTTGCATCCGGCTCGTCATCGCTCACAACGTATCCTACTGCATTAGAATTGATTCCAAATAATTTTGCAGCTTCATCTGTTGTTTTTTCAACATAGATTGCTTTCTTTTTTGGATCTGCAAATCTTTTAATCAGTTGCATCGAATCCGCACGATAAATCACCATAAACTTATTCGTAAACCAATCAACAATCAGCTTTGTGAATTTAGGCGAAAAAATCAACTTAAAACCATTGGTTAAAAATAATTCTTCTTGATTCAAACTGTTTTTCGCAATTTCATTTACACTGTCTGCGTTCTGTTCTGTTATATCCGACAAATAATCTTTAATAACCTTTAAGTTCTCTATTTTCAGATCTTGCGTACGTTCAAATACTCTTTCTCCATTGACCTCCAGCACTTCTGCAAGGATTTTTCTTTGATGTTCCTCCTCAAGAAAGGTTCCAAGATCAACCTCTAATTCATAGTGTATTTTAAATTTATGATCTTCTCCATCTTCCTCATAAAATTCTATTTCAAAACATACCGGTTTTGATTCCATTTCATTATTATTTGGAATCAATTCTAATGCTGCTGCAGCTGGGTTTGGTGATGATTTTTCTTCAGAATTTCTGATATTTCCTCTCAAAACAATTGCCCGCAATACATCCATCGCACCAATAATATTAGTTTTTCCTGCCGCATTCGGTCCATAAATAACCGAAGAACTTAACCCTTTTATCTCTTTTCCTTTTATTTTTGTCTTCATAAGACTATAATCTAATCCCTTTTGTTTTGGCGCAGCTACCATTGAAAAGCTTGCCTCTTCTACAAAAGATTTATAATTTTTTGTTTTAAATTCAAGAAGCATTTTATTACCTCCATTCTGCTTGTTTTTAACAAAATCATATTTATATTATAGTCTTATTGTATGATAGAGTCAATTTTTTATTCTTATTTTGCGCTTTTTCTTCAAAATCATTTTATTTTTGTTAAGTCAAGGAATCTTTATATCATAGATTCCCTGACTCTCCACCGCTTGCCCTATCTTTCCCAATCCATCCTTCCTGTCACATTCAACATCTTTTCTTCTCGGAAACTAAGCATCTTTCCATTAGTTCCGCCGACAATGATATGATCCAGCAATTCTATCCCCAATAGTTGTCCACACTTCTGCAGTTTTCCCGTAACGATTATATCCTCTTTTGATCAATGAACGGTTCAAGTGCTTCAAGACAATCCTCGATAATTTCTTGCTTATCTCCATACACATCAATCGTAATGATTTCCTTAGCATGTCCCATCATCTTCGATACTGCTTTTGGATTAAAGTCATTCTTCAATAAAATGGTACAGTATGTAGCTCTCAGATCATGCCAACGAATGTCTGGCAAATCATTTTCCTGTAACAGTTGTTTAAAATACTTCCAATGAAAATCCTTACTTCGTGGCTTTCCATAAGTAGAACAACATATATAATTCCCATCAAAAAAACGGATTGTTCTTGTCATTGATTCTTCTCTTACGATTCTTCTCGTATTTCTGCCTTTCTTCTAAAATCGCTTCAAACAGAATATCTGGAATTGGAATCACTCTGTTACTGGATTCTGTCTTCACATCAATCTCCTGCTTTGTATAGGTCTTAGGCTTATAGTCCTCTTTCTTGCTCATAGGCACTTTCCCCAACTGACGCTCCACATGCAGTGTTCTGTTGATGTAATCTATATCAGAATATTTTACTCCGATTATCTCGCTTCGACGTAATCCCATAAGTACGGCAAACATTACCTGCAAATAAATCGGAGTTTTTTTCGCAGCTTCTATAAGAACCTCTACCTGCTTCTGATTCAATGTCTTTTGCTCATCTATATGGCGAGTTCTAAACTCAGTTTTCTTTTTTTGCTTTGGCAAATCACTCCCTTCTGCCGGATTGACAGAAATCATCTTCTTGTCCAGAGCATATACCATTGACGTATTCATTATTGTCTTTACCAATTTCGCAACAGATTCCGATATTTTAAATTCCTTATTATAAAGCTGTTGCACATTACCTCTACTTAGCTTTATCAGTTTCGTATTCCCCAAATGCGGATTGATGTGTTTCACAATCGCATTTCGATAAGCAACGTAAGATGGATCTGTCATTTCAGGACGCATAATATCTTCCAACCAAAATTCCAGAAAATCCTCCATTGCTACGTTATCATAGACAACGTAGATATTGGAATATAATTGACCTATAACCTCTGTACGAGCTTGTTCCGCTGTCTTTTTTGATGTAAAACCACCTTTCTGCTGTGTAACATCACTGCCGTCCTGAAAAATAAGTTTTACTCTAAACCATATTTATTTTTAATAGTGGTAGTACCATTTTAATCTTTCCACTCTGAACATAAGAACACAAGTGTCCTAATGTACCATCATCTCTCAAGTCATACCCAGTGGAATCAAAAATATTAGTATCTATTGTTACATATAATGGATATCTTATCACCCGTATTATGCGTATTAAATCTATTAGGAAGTTCTTACAACTCCAAACTATTTTCCTTTAATAAAAAGTCATAGATACTCATCGTAGTAATTCCATCTTCATCCCTTGTAACATTTACAACATCTTTCACAACGATAATCTTTTTAAAAGAATCATTTACATTTACAAGCGGAGCTTTTTCCTGAATACACTTTTCTTCTGTCGGCATACTGAAAGCGGACTGGATATAATAACGTTTACTGCCAAGATTAGCTACAAAGTCAATTTCCAACTGATTCTTGTACTCTTTACCATTTTCATCAGTTCCACGCTTTTCTACAACACCAACATCTACTGTGTATCCCCTGCTTCGTAATTCGTTGTAAATAATATTCTCCATCAGATGTGTTTCTTCAACCTGTCTAAATCCTAATCTCGCATTTCTAAGTCCCACATCTTCAAAATAATATTTCAACGGTGTACCAATGTATTTTCTGCCTTTTACATTATAACGATTGGCTTTATTGATAATAAATGCATCTTCCAAATGTTCAATATACTGTCTGATTGTATTTAGGCTAATTGTTGACTGAATCGCACTTTTAAAGATAGCTTCAATTTTCGGGGGATTTGTAAACGAACCAATGGCAGAGGCTAAGATATTAACCAAATCTTCTAGCTCCTGCTTTTTTTCAATATGGTGTCTTTCAATAATATCCTTCAGATAAGTCTCTTTAAAAAGATTTGTCAGATAGCTAATTTTCTGTTCTTCCGTTTTCATTGTTACAGTAAGCGGAAGACCACCATACACAACATACTCTGCCCATCCACGGTACATATCACCATCGTAGGCTTCCATAAACTCTTTGAACGTTAATGGATAAATATGAATTTCGTCACCTCTGCCTCTAAACTCCGTAATCACATCCTTAGATAAGAATTTAGAGTTACTTCCTGTCACATATATATCCGCATTTCTGATATGAAGCAGCGAATTTAAAACTTCTTCAAACTCCTGTAACATCTGCACTTCATCAAGCATGATGTAATACTGCTCATCATCTTCTATCAAAGACTCGATGTAATCTAATATTGTATCCGGGTCACGATACTTTTTGTTTTTACGTTGATCCAGTTCAATCGTAATAATATGCGAAGCAGTCACACCATGCTCCAACAAATAATTTTAAAAATATTAAATAACAGATAAGACTTTCCACATCTTCTGATACCAGTTACAACTTTTATCATTCCATTGTGCATACGATTAATCAAATCATTCAAGTATTTATCTCTCTTGATATCCATAAGTCACTCTCCTTTATTGCACATTTTATACGATTCCGTAAAAAATATTCAATCAAATAAATTTTCACTTTATCTAGTTAAATTATCATTGAATATTTTTTACGTTTGCGTCTTGTTTGTTCAACGATATTATACTTCTTTACAATGCAAAACGCAAACCTTATTGAATATTTTGGACAGTTCCGTAAAAAATATTCAATATAAATAGTCCTATATGTAAAAGAGGCAGCTTTCGCCACCTCTCAAACCTTATTTCTTATTCTGCTTTTTCTTTCGACTATAGCATTTACCTTTTTTACGTAGGCTGTCTCTTTGCTTTATTCATAGTCTTATGCTCCAATCTTATAAACTAACATCTTCACGCCGAGGTGTTTTCTTAGTTCCGGCAAAAGTCTTGGATTCTTCTTTTTCTGTTCTCCTGTCCTCGTATCTGGAAGCCTTTTCAAACACCTTATCTGTTACATCGTAATGATACACCTGATCCGTAAACTTGTCTTGTGTGTCAACCTGCGTTGCATTTATCTCTGTAACCATATCCTCCTTTTACAACTTCCAATTTTTAATCATTAAACAAACTGTAATTTACATAAATCTACTTACCAAGTTATATACAGTGACTACATAGACAAAGATTGCTACACCTGCAAATATCATAGCATCTTTCTTTGCACCATTATCATAACACTCCCTTGCATTCGTCAAAAGGGTTAATCCCATAAAAACAAACATAATTGGCAGTGTTATATCAGTAGACACTATGTTCATCAGTCCAAGAGAACCGAAAATAATCGTTAAAACACTAAATATTACTTTCTTGGTACGCATAAGTACTTCTCCTCCCAACTTCTGTCCTTTTTAGATACACTCATTTATTCGAGATTTTTTATAACTAAGTTGTAATCGCTATCATAATGCAGTCCAAGTTCTCTACACATTCTATCGTTTACCTTATCTAAGGCTTTTTTGTATTCTGCGTACTGTGGAGATAGCACCATCAAATTAGGAATGAATATGTCGTTATATCCTTTATCTTGGAACTCTTTCTGCATTTTTCTCTGGGCAATAAATGACGGATGATATTTCATAATGCCAGTTTTCATTTTAGCACCTTTCTTTACCATTTCTTTTAATTTTTCATATTCGCTTTCACTCATATCACGATAATAAGCTATCATCTCATCTGCAGTTCTTGTTTCCGGTGCAATCCCACCTGCTATTTTTACACCTATTCCCATAATAAAAGGAACTTTCAATGTCGTTTCATCACAATACTCTAATATGTTCCGTAAGGCTTGCTTCTGCTCCAGAGTCTTTAATCTCACATTAAGAAATGGTTTGAAGTGACTTTTTAAGTAATCTCCCCATTCTTTCCCCGGTAATAAAGACTCAATCGCATTTTCGACAGTTTGGTAATCAAGTATCTCATTTGCCTTGTCTGCATTACCATCATCTATAAATTGCTTCAACGCTTCAAGTTCTGAGTCCTGTAAAATTTTTTCCTGTAATTTTTCCTGATAAATACGTAAAAGAATACTTTTATCATCTTTTTCCAAAAGGGTTTGTATATCTTTAATACCAATCCCAAGCTTTCTATATACCGAAATTTTTTTTAAAGTTTTAACGTCTTGCATGGAGTAGTTTCGATAGCCGTTGCTATCTTTATCTACTAACAACAATCCTTTTTCTTCATAGTATTTAACTGCACGCTTTGTCATTCCGACTTCCTTAATAATTTCATTTAATAACATCGGACACACCTCCTTGTGATGATAGTATAAGGGTGTACGTTACGTACAAGTCAATATATTTTTGAAGTTTTCATTTCAATCATACAAATTCTTATTTCTACGTCTTTTTGTGTCTACATTATATCATTTTCTAATGCTTGCAACAATAATTCAAAATCTTAAGATTACTATTTTTTTCTGCTTTTGAAAAACTACTTATCTGTCTATGATTTGTAAAGGGTGCTAAAGCATTGCTTACGCAACAAGCCCTTGACAAACCATATCCCGATAAGTTTAGGATAATCAAGCAGAAATGAAATAGTCTGTTGTTTCAAGCCAACGAAAAGAGATACCAGCACATTTATGCAGTATCTCTAACTTAATAGCATTATTCTTTTATTCACAAGCAGGTAAACACAGGCTATTTCTTAATATCCTTTTGTTTGGGAACCTCCTGTTTCGTATTTTGAAAGTGTCTGTCTACTTACACCAATCTTTTCAGCCAGTTCATCCTGCGAAAAGCCATGCATTTTACGTGCGGATACAAGGTTGTCTTTAAACTCAAACCCTGAGGGGCATCTCCATTCAACTTAAAGACACTACTTTTATTTACATCGCCCTCTTCGTGATTCTTTTCGTTTTCCCGGAGATGATAGGGTTTGATTCCAAACAGGACATCGATATACGGAAGACACAGTGTACAGAAGTCTCCGTTTCGTCATCAATACTCCAGGTAAGCCCCCTTCATCGGACTTGCTGCATGCTGGCTGAAAAGTCTCAGCACACCTTTTTTGTATTTTGGTTCTACCGGTTTCCAGTTTTTCCGTCTTTCGGCAAGAATCTGGTCAATTTCCTCCATCGACTTACGCTCTCCTGCAACTCCGATGATATTCAGTTTTCTTTCCATAACATCAATTTCAATCAGATCACCTTCTTCTACAAGTGCGATCGGACCGCCGTCAACCGCCTCAGGACTGCAATGACCGATAACCGGACCTGTGGATGCGCCGGAAAAACGACCGTCTGTAATCAGCGCAATACTCTTTCCAAGCTCTTTATCACTGCTGATTGCCTCTGATGTATAGAACATCTCCGGCATTCCGCTTCCTTTTGGTCCCTCATAGCGGATGAAAACGGCGTCTCCCTTCTGCACCTTATGCTTCAGGACAGCATCCAGGCATTCTTCTTCGCTGTCGAACGGTCTGGCACGGAGCACAGCTTTAAACATCTCTTTCGGACATGCCGTATGCTTGATCACGGCTCCTTCCGGTGCAAGATTTCCACGGAGAATTGCAATACTTCCATCGGTTCCGATCGCCTTCTCATACGGACGGATAATATCTTCTTTTGTGAGGTTTACCTGATACCGTCTGTTGAATTCCTGAAGCCATTTTTCACATTTCTCATAGAATCCGTTCCGCTTCAGCTCTTCCAGATTTTCTCCTAATGTCTTTCCTGTAACAGTCATTACATCCAGATGGAGGTGTTCCTTGATTTCTTCCATGATAGCCGGTACACCGCCTGCATAGTAGAAGCACTCTGCCGGCCAGCGTCCTGCAGGACGTACATCCAGAAGATATCTGGCATTTCTGTGCAGTCTGTCAAAGGTATCTCCGGTAATCTCAATACCAAATTCATGTGCAATTGCCGGAAGATGAAGCAGGCAGTTGGTGCTTCCTGAAATTGCCGCATGTACGAGAATTGCATTTTCAAAGCTTTCCATCGTCACAATATCTGAAGGACGCATATGTTCCATCTTTGCCAGTCTTACCGCCTGTCTTCCAGCCTCTCTTGCCAATGCAAGGAGATCCGGGCTGGTTGCCGGCATCAGTGCTGTTCCCGGAAGTGCAAGACCAAGCGCCTCTGCCATGATCTGCATCGTAGAAGCTGTTCCGATAAAAGAACATGCACCGCAGCTCGGGCAGGCATTGCATTTCGCCCAGTCAAGTTTTTCTTCATCAATCTCGCCGCGCTCAAACTTTGCACTGTACATTCCGAGCTGCTCCAGAGTCAGCATTTCCGGACCCGCATTCATGGTTCCACCCGGAACAAACACGGACGGAATATCGACTCTGGCAAGTCCGATCAGATTTCCCGGCACTCCTTTGTCGCAGCTGGAAAGATAGACACCGGCATCAAACGGAGTCGCATTTGCATGAATCTCGATCATATTTGCAATCATTTCACGGCTGGCCAGGCTGTAATTGATTCCGTCTGTTCCCTGACTTTCGCCGTCACAGATATCGGTGCAGTGATAGCGTGCACCAAATCCGCCTTCCTCTGCAATTCCTTTCCGTACCTCTTCCTCCAGGATATTCAGGTGGCCGCTGCCCGGATGACTGTCACCATACGTGCTTTCCACTATGACCTGAACCTTTCCCAGATCTTCTTTCGTCCATCCGGTTCCGATGCGCAGCGGATCCAGCTCCGGCGCAAGTTTTCTCATTTTCTGACTTTTTAACTGCATTATCTTTTCCTCCCTGTACCTTTTATGTACTTTCGGAATCTTCCTACACTTTCTTTTGCGGCTGATTTTCCGGCAGTTGCAATCATCAGCCGCATTGGATCCGCCGCAAACGTTGTTCCTTCCATTCTTCTGTCTTCTCCTAATTCATCTGATGTTTTTTCACATCATACACCAGCATTTCCTGCTATTTTCTTGTGTTACACGAATATCTTTTGTTGTTCAGCTTCGAATTCATCCGATGTATTTATCGTATAATTATCTTATTTAAAAATCAATATTGGAATTTTATCTAAAAAAACATTTTTGTTTTTGTGTGTTTTGATACTTTGACTTCGATCTATAAAGATATTATGATAAGAAGTAATAACGGAACAGCTAAGAAACGGAGCAAATCATATGATGACTTTATCACAGGAAGAAAAAGGTCTTCCGCAAAAAATATCAGATGACATCATCGCGCTTATTTTAGAGGAAAATTTGAAGCCGGGAGACAAACTCCCCAATGAAACCATTCTCTCGCAGCGCCTGGATGTGGGAAGAAGTTCTCTCCGGGAAGCCATGAAGCTTCTGGCCTCCCGAAACATTGTCACCGTCCGCCAGGGATCCGGAACCTATATCGCCGCGTCTCCTGGTATGGTAGAAGATCCCCTTGGATTTATTTTCATTGACAATAAACAGAAGCTGGTTCAGGATCTTCTGGAGGTTCGTTTTCTGCTCGAACCTTCGATTGCTGCCATGGCTGCCACACGCGCAGATGAAAAAGACATCAAAAAAATCACTGCACTCTGCGATGAAGTAGAAACGCTCTTAAAAAATCATGAAGATCACACACAAAAAGATATTGATTTTCACACAGCTATCGCTTTAAGCAGCAAAAACGTTGTTGTACCAAGGCTGATACCTGTGATCAACAGTTCCATTCCTCTGTTTGTGGAGACAACCGGGGGAATCCTTCGCAGGGAAACCATAGAAAGCCACCGTGAAATTGCCGATGCGATTGCCTGCCACGATCCGCTCCGCGCACAGGATGCCATGTATCTCCATCTTGTCTATAACCGCAAATGGATCTGCAGCCTCTCGCAGAAGCAATGAATTATACAAAAAGCCCGGGCACTTGGCTCCGGGCTTTTTTCGTTTAAACAAGCAAGCACAAAATACGGAAAGGTGTAAATATCATCACCATAACGAATTCCGAAGCACAATAACTCCGAAAATCAGTAATACCACTCCCGGGATAAAAAAGAGGACACCCCCAAGTACCGGTTTTTGCGGCTGATATTCTGTGATATTTTGGGGATTGGACGGTTCATAATAGCCGGTACGCTGCATGCCGGGCTTTTGCACGGTGTCAGATCCATGACGGCTCGTATAGTGATAGACCTCTCCGTTTACTGTGTACTCATAGGTCGGCAGATAACAAATATCCGTGACCAGTTCCTGATTGCCGTCACCCTTGTCTTCCCATCGCTGGGTTTCTGATTTCGTCTGTTTGATCAGCGTCATAGTTGTGGTGGCTGTGTACTTTTGGCTGTCATCCTCATACTCGGCATAAACCTTTTTCCGATGCCGGGTTCCCAGCCAAAACAGAAGTATTGCTCCCAAAAGTAACCCAATTGCCAGACCCATACATTTCCCCCTTCCTGTCTGCTTTCTTTTGTAAGTATTGATTTATAGTAACTATTCAGTAGCCACTGTCCCGCGAGGTGTTTTGACATGAATATGTCAAAATCCCGAGACATACAAGCCAAAATGCCATCACCGATTTCTTCTGTTTTTATTATAACAGAACCCTTCTTTCCGCACTACTATATTATTCATCTGTGCAAAAAGATTGTTACTGGTTACTCTCCACTCCGTTCTCAGCAACCCGCCTTGCAGAATATCATCAGTGAACAGCAACAAAGGATTCCATAAAATAATTTCATGTAAACTATGAGAAACACACTGCGCATCCTCGCGGAGCGTTTTTTACTTTACAGGAAAGCAATTTCCTGTAGAGCAAAAAAAGCTTCCCGGGAAAATCCCGGGAAGCTTTCTGAATTTATATTTTTTATTCTATTTCTTCCGGCTCCATGCTCAGCACGTGCTCTTCACTTTTGTCAGTGATATCATATTTCTTTTTGTACTCGCTGAAGTATGTGTAATATTCGAAACTGTCCGTCGGATAGATCTTACTGTCGCGGATATGCATATCCGGATCTTGTTCGCCACTCTTCATCAGGGCTACCATGGCACTTGCACAATGGGATGCAATTCGTCCAAAGCTATTCAGGATGTCGTTAAATACAGTTCCCTCTTCCAGCCCGCAATTGCCATTGCTCAGTCGTTCCACATGGTGCATCTTCAGCTCGTCACACAGATGTGTGATGACCACACCGAGAGGAGCCACCCTCTGTGCTGCCTCTTTATCATCATTCAGAAAAGCATTGCAGGTAATGTTGATTTCTTCGCGTACCGCTTCCATAACGATATTCAGCTCATTCCATGCTGCCGGTGAAAAGTCTGTGTGATTGTCATGCATCTCGTTGGACATATGCGCAATATAAGAAGCATGGTCTCCGATACGCTCAAAGTCACCGATCGTGTGCAGATACAGAGATACCTGACGGGTCTGTACCGTGTTCATCTCACGCTTTGTCAGCTGAATCAGATATTCTCCCAGACGGCTTTCATATTTGTCAATCAGATCTTCTTTTCTCTGTACTTTGTCAAACTTATCCTGCTGATATTCATTCAACAGATTCATGGCTCTGTTGACATTCTTGCGAAGTTTCTTTGCCATGCCGTTCATCGCACGGTGACACTGTGCAATTGCCAGTGCCGGATAGTTCAGCAGACGTTCCTCTAACAGATCAAAATCTGCTTCGTCTTCCAGTTCTTCCGCACTGTCTTTTACCAGGATACATACCAGCTTCTCGAGTTTCGGAATAAACGGGAACAGTACTACTACAGTTGCCACACGGAATACTGTATTTAACAGTGCGATAGATACCGGTGTCATCACCATATCTGTAAAGGTAAAGTGCACAAATGCATTGGCTGTATAAAAGATAACAGACCACATGATCAGTCCGAACAGGTCGTTCAGCAGATAGACCAGTGCGGTTCTCTTTCCATTTTTATTGGCGCCGATCGCAGAGATCAGAACCGGACAGGCCGCACCAACACCGATTCCCAGTACGATAGGGAAAGCACTTGCAAATGTTAAGAGACCAGTAACAGAAAGTGCCTGCAGCACACCAACGGTGGCAGATGCACTCTGTAAAACTGCTGTAAACAGGATACCTACCAGAATACCTGCCAGCGGGTTGGAAAACATCGTCAGCATCTTGATAAAGGTAGGATTTTCACGCAGCGGAGAAACCGCTCCACTCATCATCTGCATACCTGTCATCAAAATGGCAAAACCAAGCATGATATTTCCAATATTCTTATGTACGGAACGTTTGCAGAACATACGGAAAATAATGCCAACTACAGCTACAACGGCAGAAATCGTCGCAGTAGAAAAGATACTTGCGATTCCGCCACCGCTTCCTCCAATATAAGAAAGACACAGGATCCAGCCGGTAATACTGGTTCCGATGTTGGCACCCATGATGATACCGATCGCCTGCTTCAGTTTCATCATACCGGAGTTTACAAAACCGATGACCATGACCGTCGTGGCGGATGATGACTGAATCACACTGGTAACACCCGTACCAAGAGCTACTCCTTTCAACGGTGTATTTGTCATTCGATATAAGAAGGCTTCCAGTTTGTTACCTGCCACCATCTTCAGGCCATCGCCCATCAAAGACATTCCAAACAAAAATAATGCTACACCGCATAGCAAAGACAAAATCATTGAAAAAATTGCCATATTTTTCTCCTCTGTTGTCTGACATCCCGGATCTGTTTCCGGAATGGACACATTCTAAATTTGGTTTCTTTTTACTTTTGTTTTACTTCTTATTTTCTTTTTCTTAACATTTCCTTTCTTATTATGCCATGTTGCCGTCATGATTACAATGTTTGATTGTTTTCCTACGTGATTTTTATCATCCCGTCAAAAATGCGCCGTTTTTTTTGTGTAAATTTCAGCAATTTTCCAACTATTTTCTCTATTGACATACTTGTGTGTACCTTTATGTCAATTTCGACTTTTCTGTTAAATTTTTAACGTCGCAGTATGGCTCTCCGTAGAATGTTTTTTCATTTACGGGAAGAAAATTGGCCGGAAACAAAAAAACGATGTCTCATCCCCTGTTCAGAAGTTATGAAACATCGTCTTACTTTTACAGATACGAACGAATATCCACCGTAAGTTTTTCTTCTATATTAATCAGCCGTTTGGCAATATCCTTTGCCTTTTCGTCAGCCTCTGCATACTGGTTCAGACAGCGGTGCAGCGACTTGATTCCCATATTGCATCCATCCGTCATCAGATCGGCGATCGTTGCGTCAGACTCATCCAGCACCAGTTTTCCTTTCGTCTTCATCCAGAACATGCCTTTTGCCATCAGGTTCGGTTCTTTCCTCTCATCCCGGTTAACTTCCAGTTTCTGCCGGATCTCCTCCTGCAGTTTTTCATGTTTATCCCTGCATCCAAGTAACAGCTGCCGGAATTTTTCTTCTTTTACATACGGAAGTACCTTCTGAATCGAAGCAATTCCCATCTGTACACCGGCGTCACACTCCTGTAACAGCCGGATTGTCTCTTCCTGTCCCATCATTTCTGACTGCCTCCTTTTTTTGTTACATGCAGATATAGTATGACGTTTGAAAAAGACTTTTATGCGAATATTTTTGTTTTTCTGAAAGCCTCATGCATGATTGACGTAACATGTTTTGATGTATTTTTCAGACTTCCACGATTGCTCTGCTCCAGATTTCCGTCAGTTTTTCCAGAGAATACGCTGCATTGGCAGGGCTTGTGGACGGCAGTTCTTCCATCGGAAGGTTCAGTTCCTTATCCTGATACTTCCTGTAAAGTTTTCCTGCCGTTTTTCCGTTGGTGTAAACTTTCTGGATCTGCGACGTTTCCACGATTATCCCAAGATTAGCCGGAATCACATCTTTGATACTACTGTCACTGGATCCTATGATACTGCACTGTTCAATCACATCATACACAGCAACACCATGTCTGAGAAGCATCTCCTTTTTCTCTTCCACCGTTTCTGGCTCATCCTCCTTCAATACCGCCGCCAGTACTTTCCAGAAGCGATTCCGCGGATGCCCGTAAAAAAATGCCTGTTCCCTTGATTTCACAGATGGGAAACTTCCCAGAATCAGAATCCGTGATTCTCTGTTATACACCGGCCCAAAGCCGTGGCTGATGTTTTGATATTCTTTCATATATCTACTCCTTTTTTTACCCGCCTAAAAATAAGGGAATCTCCACCAAGCAAGGCGAATCTTCCCTTATTTTCTCATTATTTTTTATTTCACTGCCCGTTTCTTCCCGGACAACACTGTTCCTGCAATCAGTAACACCGGAAAAACAATCGCTGCAAGGATTCCTCTTTTCAGATCTTCGGAAAACATGCTGGATACATAGCCGACCAGTGTCGGACCGCCGGAGCAGCCGAGGTCACCGCCGAGGGCTAACAATGCAAACATAGCGGTTCCACCGTTTCGCATGACAGCAGATGCCTTGCTGAAACTTCCCGGCCACATAATTCCTACGGACAGACCGCAGATTGCACATCCCAGCAGGGACAGCTGTGGAAGCGGAGACAGGGAAATCAGCAGATAAGAGCCTATACAAAGCAGCCCGCTGCCCACCATGAACTTGTCAAGATCGATTTTATCACCGAACTTTCCATAAAACGCTCTGGCACTTCCCATCAGGATGGCGAAAGCCATCGGTCCTGCCAGATCGCCGATCGATTTGCTTACTCCCAGACCTTTTTCCGCGAAAGTGGACGCCCACTGGCTGACCGCCTGCTCGCTGGCTCCGGCGCAAACCATCATCAATAACAGGATCCAGAATGTTTTCTCCCTGCACAGGTCAAGAATTGTCATTCCCGTTTCTCCTTCTTCTACCAGAGGAGCAATCGGTGCTTTTGTAAAAATCAGTCCGTTCACAATCGGGATGATCGCCCAGACACACGCAAGGATCTTCCAGTTTTCAATCCCGAAAATTTTAAAAAAGCAGGTGGAGATCAGTACAACTGCCACATGTCCCCAGCAGTAAAATGAATGCAACAGACTCATCGCTTTTTCTTTGTTGTCTGTCGGGCAGCTCTCCATGATCGGACTGATCAGTACTTCGATCAGACCGCCGCCGATCGCATAGATCATAACAGACAATAGAATTCCTGTATACGCATCCGGTAAAAGGTTTGGCAGTACGACCAGTCCGATCAGTCCCAGCGCGGATGCCGCATGTGCGATCACGATCGATACCCTGTAGCCGATCTTATCGACAAATCCGGCAGATAGCAGATCCACGATCAGCTGAACACCAAAGTTGAGTGTGATCAGCATGGTAATCTTACTCAACGGAATCCCATACGTTTTTTCAAAGGTTAAAAATAGCAACGGTACAAAGTTATTGACCACCGCCTGCACCACATAGCCGATAAAACAGGCATATATGGTTTTCTGATACTTATCTTTCATCACTTTCCTCCCATGTGCGCCCCGTTTTCCGGAGCTTATCCTGTTTATATTATATATCAGCCTGTGTCGTTTGTAATTGCATTTATTTCACTTCTTTTTATACTATATCAGTAACTGTTCAGTACCTTCACAGTTACGCTACCTGCTGAATAGTTACATTCATTCATCCTTTAGCTGAGATACTTTCTGATTGCAGCCTCTTGCAACCCTTCCCCGATCACGATCAGGATCTCCTGTCCTTCTTTGATCGGCTGTTTTTTCAGTTCATGGCGAGTTGCATTGACCTCGATCCAGCTGCCATTTTCCTCCTGCATAAATCCTTTGATCCGGAAGACTGCCCCACAGGACGGATCTGCAAAGATTTTTTTCATTCCAGCAAGAATTTTCTCCACCGGCATCTGACGTTCCATCACATACACCGTGTCAAAACTGTTTTCTTCTGTAAAATCCATTTTCTGATAATTTTCCTGCACATAACCGCATTGCTGAAGCTTTGCAAAATCCTCATCCGTGAGCGCCAGACTGCCTTTTCGGATAATTTCCTGATCCAGTCTGCGACCGCAGCGTACCTTTTCCAGTGCTCTGTCCAGATGTGTGACCGTTGCCTTGATTTCTTCCTTCGTTGCCTCTTCTGCTCGGCTCAACACAACCGCACCCGCATGTGCCGCCTCCGAAGCCAGCAGATACTCAGACATGTCCGAAAGTTCCGACTCCAGCTTTGCGTTGACTACGGTAATGACATTTCCGATCTGATACCACCGATCCAGTGGTTCATCCCGCAGCACATCAAAGAATTCATCCACATCGTATACACCGGATGGTTCCACCAGTACCCGATCATACCCGCACATTCCCATCGCGATCAGCTTCGTGCGAAATCTCCTCCGGTGTGTTTCCCTGTCGCATCCACCGGCGATCATCTCCAACTCGCACTTATCCCCCATCAGTTCCTGCAATAATAACATATCCACATTGACCGCGCCAAAATCATTTTCCAGAATCCCGATGTTCATTCCCTGATCCATCAGATATTTTGCATAGTGTTTGATAAATGTCGTTTTTCCCGAACCTAAGAATCCGGTGATAAGATCAATTGTAACCATAGTTTCTCACCTTACCCTCTTGTCACACGATGGATCCGGGTTTCATCATAACGATCCTGCTGGGTTCTCTCTTCTGCAGGATATCCCAGTGCGAAGATACCGAAGGCCCTCTGACTTTCCGGAATACCGATGATTTTTTCCACTTCTTCCATCCGGTCTTCTAACGGTGCGATTCCCATCCAGACACCGCCAAGTCCCACTTCATCGGTGGCAAGCCACATATTTTCCATACAGATACTCAGGTCAATCTGTGCGTACGCCGGTGCAGTACATTCTTTCCGATAAGCGGTAACGATCGCCATCGGTGCTTTTGCAGTGAGTTTTGCGTATGGTGTTGTCTCAGAAAGTTCTTCTAAAATCTCCGGATCTTCCACAATGTAAAATTCCCACGGCTGCTGGTTGCAGGCAGATGGTGCTGCCATAGACGCCCTCAGAATATAATCCAGTTTTTCCGGTCTACCTTTTTTTGCCTGATACTTTCTAATACTGACTCTGTGAAATAAATCTGCCATTGTTTTGCCTCCTTACATTTTTCATATCTGCTATCTTATCATTTTTTACACAAAATCTTCCAATCTATTTCTTCATACAGCTGCTTCTGACATTATTTCCGATTACTGTTCAGTACACCCACAGTTACGGGTAAAATCCATTCCAGGTCTTCTGTCATTCTTAAACATAAAAAAGTTCGAATCCATCTGTTGTACAACAACTTATGAATTCGAACTTTTCAGTATTCCCTACAGGCTGAACACACCCAGTGACTGCAGAAGCAGTGCTGCCAGCAGAACCGGCGCGATGAATTTTACCATAACAATATACAGTTTCTTTCTTCCGAACTTATAGCCGCCAATCGTTACTTCATCGATAATGGTCTGTGGTTTTACCACCCAGCCGATCAGGATACAGCTGAGCAGTGCAACAGTCGGCATCAACAGGTTGTTGCTCAGGTAATCCATCAGATCCAGAATCTGTGCAACCGCACCATTCGGAAGTTTCAGTTCAAAGTACAGGACATTGTATCCCAGACACACGATCACTCCGACAATACATGCATAGATTGTTACCAGAACCGTTCCTTTCTTTCTGCTCACATGGAACCTGTCAATAATGTTTGATACAATCGATTCCATGACAGATACGGAAGATGTTACCGCTGCAAAAGATACCATCAGGAAGAAAATCGTTCCGATGACCGGACCGGCTGCTCCCATCGCCTCAAAAATCTTCGGCAGTGATACAAACATCAGTCCCGGACCGGCGGACATTCCCTCCGTTCCCATGAACGTATACACGGCCGGAACGATCATCAGACCGGCCAGCAGAGCCACCGCGGTATCAAACCATTCAATCTGATTAATAGACCGCATCAGATTGGTCTCTTTCTGTACGTAAGATCCATAAGTGACCATAATACCCATCGCCACACTGATCGAGAAGAACAGCTGCCCCAGTGCATCGACAAATACGATCACAAAGTCTTTCAGTGTCATACCACTGAAATTTGGTACCAGATAAACTTTCAGCCCCTGCAGACCGGTTCTTGTCACACCGTGCGCATCGCTGTGAGACAGCGTCATCGAAAAAATAGAGATGCCAACGATCATTACCAGAAGAATAGGCATCAGGATCCTGCTGTAATTTTCAATTCCTTTATTTACCCCTTTATAGACAACAAAAGCTGTCAACAACAGATAGATAAACAGCCAGAGGATCGGCTGCCACATACTTGTGATATAGCCGGTAAAATAACCGTCCTGTGCGGCTTCCACCCCATGTCCGGTGATAAAGGTTCCCAGATATTTCAGTACCCATCCACCGATGGAACAGTAATAGGGCAGAATCACAACCGGAATGATACACGCCAGAATGCCAAGACCGCCCCATTTGGGGTGAATCATCCGGTACGCATTCAACGGACTCTGTCCGGTTTTTCTTCCGATGGCTACATCTGTGGTCAACAGCGTAAAACCAAAGGTCAGTGCCAGAATAATGTAAACCAGAATGAAGGTTCCTCCTCCATCCTTCGCTGCCAGATACGGAAATCTCCAGATATTTCCCAGTCCGACAGCACTTCCTGCTGCTGCAAGTACGAATCCAATAGATCCGGTAAAATTTCCTCGTTTGTTTCCTTTCTCCATACGTTACTCACTTTCTAAAATTTTGTACCTTACTACTGTACCCTGATTTCAGAATCTTGTCTATCATTTTCCTGATTTTTTTTTGGTTTTTTATAATCCTTCAGCAGACAGGATCCCATGAGGTGTTCCGACATGAAAATGGTTACCGTTCACTCCGTTCCCAGTAATACGCTTTGCGATGCACAGAATTTATACTAATCGCATAAACAGATATTTTTAACATTTCCCGCGAAATCATGTTATAATTTAATCTGATACGAATGAAGCTTACTATCTTTCGGAATATATAAGAATAAATGGAGGAACTATGGAGCATCAACGACTGACAAATAAAGAAGTGAAAAAGAAAAACCGGAATCAGATTTTCCGTTATATTTGTACCCATGGAACGGTATCCAATCCGGATATTGTCTCCGACCTGCACCTGAGTCTCCCAACCGTGACCAACACCACCAGAGAACTTCTCGAATCGGGGCTTCTGCGGGATCTCGGAGAGATGCAGTCCACCGGTGGCCGCAGAGCCAGAGCGCTGTGTGCCGCTTCGGATTATCGGTTTTCCATCGGACTGGATATCACCCGAAATCATCTTGGCATCCTTCTTTTGAATCTGACCGGAGACATTATAAAATATGAAAGAATGCAACTTGGTTTTTCCAGAAGTTCCGCCTATTTCTCCGAAGTTTGTCAGAAAATTGATGATTTTCTCCTGGAAACGGAGATTTCCGGAGAACAGATCCTCGGTCTTGGCATCTCTCTTCCAGGAATCGTCGATCCGGTACAGAAAATGATCACGTATTCCCATGCCCTCGGTGTGCGGGATCTGCTTTTTTCGGAAATACAATCGTATTTCCCATGGCACTGTACCTTTTTAAACGATGCAAATGCAGGTGCTTTTGCGGAAGGCATCGGTTCGGATCTGCCTTCCTCCTTCTTTTATCTTTCTCTGAGTAACACCGTGGGCGGTGCCATCTTTCACGATGGCAATCTGCTTCCGGGCGATGCTTTCCGCTGTGGAGAAGCCGGTCACATGACTCTGATTCCCGATGGAAAACCATGTTACTGCGGAAAAACCGGCTGCGTCGATGCCTACTGTTCCGCCAGACTCCTCTCGGATCTGTCCGGCGGACGGCTGGAAGATTTCTTTCTCGGACTTCAGCAGAACAACCCGGACTATCGTTCTGTCTGGGACACCTATCTGAAACATCTGGCTGTCGTCATCAATAATCTGCATATGATCCTCGACTACGACATTGTCCTCGGCGGCTACGTCGGAAGTTTCCTCTCCCCCTGGCTCGATACGATCCGCCGGCTGGTTGCCGAACACAATACCTTCGAAGACGATGGAAGTTTCGTAAAACTATGTACTTATCAGACCGGAGCGGCGGCTTATGGGGCGGCGATGGATGTGATGGAAGAGTTTTTACGGACGGTGTGAGTTCCTGACAGGATTCATTCTGATACCCAAAGAGATCCACCAGATTTTCAGAAAAAATCTGGTGGATCTCTTTTCTTTTATTTCAAAATATGTTTTACAGATATGCAATACTCTGATTCTCAAATACCGCACTTCCATCTGTAACTCCCAGGCAGATTCCCTCCCCAGGATTTGTATACATGCGGGTATTCATAGCAACTCCGTCCACATACAGTGTAGCAATCGTATCATCCACGATAATCTGTACATGATATTTCTTTCCAGGAACCAGACGAATCAGACGTTCCAGTCCCATATTGTTCATCTGCGGCCACGGCCAGTTCGGAGATTTCTCGAAGATCACACGATCCTTCGGGCATTCAAATGTAAAGGAATAGAATTCATCATCCGCTTCCTGAGCCCGTACTCCGATTGAAAATCCACGGGTACCCTCAGCAAATGTGACATCTGCTTCGTATCGATAGCAGTCACCGGTCTTCGTTACTACATGCTGTAATGCTCTTCCTGATTCTTTTTCCAGTTTTACATCATCAAGCTTTTTCTCATCCTTAAATGCATTCCATACCGTATCCGGGATCCGGCAGCCTAAAGTGCCGTCTTCTCTCTGATACAGTTCATGTGCCACAAAAGTTCCTGCCCAGATAAAATCTTCTTTATCTGCCTCCGGTCTGTACCAGAGATTTGCACTGTCTGTCTCGTTGGCACGTGTCGGGACCCATCCGAACAGAATCCTCTGATCATTCAACATAAAGGTTCTTCCCGCATAATAAGCTCTTCCGTCAAAGGCATCGTCATCCGGTGCGATCCAGGGTCCTTTCAGGCTTTTTGCCATACGGTACACCTGTGTGGATGCATGGGAATATTCTGTTGTGATCAGATACCACCAGTCGCCCATCTTGAAAAGATCCGGCATCTCATGCATGGTAAACAGATCCGGTGCCCAGAAATCTCCCTGGAACTCCCAGTCTGCAAGATTATCTGATGTAAAATATACGGTTCTCCCCGTTGTTTTATGCTTGTCTCCTTCCAGGCGTGCTCCCAGGATCAGGATATATTTTTCTGATTCGTCATCCCACAGTACAAACGGATCTCTCCAGTCATCCGGATCATATCCCGGCTGCGGAACAAAGGTCACTGCATCCTGCGTCTTTGTCCAGTGTTTCAGATCCTCACTGACCGCATGCATCAGTACCTGAGATGGTTTTCCCTGTTTTGGATAATCTCTGTTGTAACCGGTATAAAACGCATGATACTTTCCTTCTCTGTCTTCACAGATGCTTCCGGCAAAAATGAACTGATCCTGTTCTTCATCCGTTCCTCTCGGAATCGCCACACCGCAATCCTCATAAGTCACAAAATCCTTTGTGGTTGCCAGATCCCAGCCAAATGGTTCTCCAAAAGGACACGGGACTCTGGTATCTCTCTGGTGGAACAGATAGAATGTATCATCCTTTCCAAAAGGCATGCAATCGCCAAACCAGGTATTTGGATGCTGATAATAAATTTTCATGATTTTCCTCTCTTTCCTGCCCGCAGGCATATAAAATTATCCTTTGACTGCTCCGGCGGTCAAACCGCTGAGCATGTACTTATTCGTAAAGAAATAAAACAAAAATGTCGGTAACACAGTGACGGTAATTGCCGCAAATGTAGCACCCCAGTCTGTAGTTCCCATAAAACCGACAAAGTCGTTCAGCCCCAACGTAACAGTTTTCATATTGGTAGATCTCGTAAACGTATAGGCATTGATAAAATCATTCCATGTAAAGACACCCTGCATCGTTGCTACCGTCAGCAGCGAGTTCGTCGACATCGGAAATACAATCTTGAAAAATGTCCGCATCGGTGAACACCCATCAATGATTGCAGCCTCGATAATCTCATCCGGCAGGAATTTACTGAATGAATAAAACAGCTGAATCGAGTATGACAGAGAGAACGCAATCTGTGGCAAAATGACTGCCGGATAGGTGTTGAGGATTCCCATCTTACTAAAAATAGTGAATAACGGAATCAATGCAACCTGAAACGGAAGCATCAATCCAAGTAAAAAGTAAGACAAAATCTTCTTATTTCCCCTGAATTGGATCTTACTCAACGCAAACCCTGCCATAAAACTGATCAACAGTAACGGAATTAAAACTCCTACTGTGATTATAATACTATTCTTAAAATAGTTCAGCATTGGACTCGTTGTAAGATTTTCTATTATATATTCAAAAGGAAGCAAAAAAACGCTCTCCGTTTTCCTGCTTACTTTCATTTTCCATATGTATCCGTTTATACCTGCGGAAATACCTCCGTAAACACCGCATCCATCAGTTCCTGGTCTCTGCGGCATTCTGCGATAACAGTGATAACCGCGTTTTTCTCCCGACTGATGATGGACCACTGGCAATATTTTCCGTCGGCTCGGAAAGTGTTTTCCCTGCCGCCCCAGAACAGATAGCCATAGCCGAAGCTGTCTTTGTCGTTTTCCACCTGTTTGCTGGTGGCTTCCTTTACCCAGTTTTCCGGTACCAGTTGTTTTCCGTTCCAGTTTCCGTTCTGCAGATAGAGAAGTCCCAGTTTATGGAGTTCGTCCATTGTCAGGAAAAGTCCGCCGGCACCAAAGACATGACCATAGGAATCCAGCTCCCAGGTCGGACGGGCGATGCCCAGCGGTTTGAACAGCCGCGGATACAGGTAGGATACCAGATCACATCCGGCTCTCCGCTCTACCAGAACACCTGCAAGATACGGACCTACGTTATTGTATACAAACTTTGTGCCCGGCTCGTAGACAAACGGGAAGGCAAGACTCATCTTTACCCAGTCCTCTTCCTCGTAAACCGGACGCTGTGCACCCATCAGTTCTGCTTTTTCCTGTCCGAGACACATAGTCAAAAGGTCTTTTACTGTTGCCTTTGCCAGATTGTCACTGACAGTTTCCGGAAGATCTTCGGCAAAACAGTCCACCAGTTTTTCATCCAGGGATAGCAGACCTTCTTTTACTGCGATTCCCACAGCTGTGGAAGTGAAACTTTTACTTGCAGAATATACATTTCTTCTGCACTGTTCATCCCACAGTTTCTTTCCGATCTCTTTGCCGTCCTTCGTCACAACGATCCCCAGCACACCCAGTTCCTTTGCTTTTTTCTCGAATGCATCAAAATTCATGAAAGTTCCTCCTGTCATATGATACCGGATTGTTCCCCTGGTATCCTTTACATCTTATGTTTACCCATTTTCGCGTAACTGTCGGTCCGCGGCAGCCAGTCCAGGAATTCCGGCAATTCCAGCTCCCAGAATCTCCATTCATGTTCATAACCATCCACCCGGTCAAAGCGGTGGTCGATCTTTAATTCATTCAGATATTCTTCAAAACGGTCCACCGATTCAATCAGGAAATCGTTGTTTCCCACACAGAAGAAGATATCCGGCAGCTTCTTACCCGCATCCACATCGTCACGGATGATCTGGTACAGATCCATCGGTTCCGGGAACTTATGGCCTACTTTTTCTTCCAGATCTTTCGCCCATACCGTTGCCGGTGAAAAAGCACCGACCGCACGATACTGCTCGGTATCTTTCATCGCATGGACAAGTGCTCCGTAGCCGCCCATGGACGCACCGGCAATATACGTGTGTTCCGGCCGGTCTGTGACCGGGAAATATGCCTTCACGAATTCCGGAACCTCTTTTCCGATAAATTCATAGTATTTTTCTCCGTAGATGGTATCCATGTACAGGGTATTTCCTACCGATACCGAGACTACCGCGATCCGGTACTCTTCCGCATAACGGCTGACGCAGGTAAAACGCTGCCAGGAAAGATAATCATTTCCATGGCCGTGTAAGAGGTATAACACCGGGAATTTTTCCGGCATCTGATGTGTTAATAAAGCCGGATCATCCATATCACAGGGACTTACCCCCGGCAGGGTGATCGTAAGATCTACTCCGTGTCCCAGGGAGTAGGAAAAAAAATTTACAGTGCATCTGTGGCATATTTCATTCCTCCTTTTATTTTACAAGCAGCCAGGCCATGCTCTTTGCAGCGATCTCCAGCTGATGATCTTCTGTCTTTTTCGGTGCCCCTCCACGGCAGATCAACTGTTCGGTCTGATCGATGCCGAAGTCTTCAACAAAAAGTGGCTGATCGAACGGATTCAGCACCACGTATCCGCAGCTTCCTTCTTTTTCTCTTTTTAACACGATCGGAGAGCATCCTTTTTCCGCCTTGACAAATTCCGCATACCCGTCATTTCCAAAGCACGGATACGCTTTTCTGAGTGCGATCAGCCGCTGGATCCAGTGATATAAGCTGTCTTCCTGCGCCATCTGGCTTTCCGCGTCCGGACGGTCGGTGTCCGGATCCATCGCCATATATAACATCCGGGACGGTGCACTGGAAAAATCTCCGTTGACTCCCTTCGACCACTGCATCGGGGTTCTCGAACCGGTACGCTCGTAACCGCCTTCCACAGAGATCATATCCGGGATATAACGCATCCCGATCTCATCGCCATAATATAAGAACGGTGCTCCCGGAAAACCATAGATAAATCCATAGGCCAGACGCAGCTGCTCTTCATCCAGCTGATAAGAGATCCGGGCCATATCGTGATTGCCGCTTGGCATACACATCATGCCTTTCCCCCGCAGATTCTCCTGATTTTTTGCAAAGATCCCTGCAAATACAGAGATATCACTCTCCGGATCTCCACCAAAATAAGGATGATCTCCCCGGAACAGATCCATATAACCGGTATCTCCAAAATGCAGATAAAAGTCCATATCAAATCCCGCTTCCAGTGCCACCTCCGGTTTTCCCCACTCGGATACCAGCGCCGCTTCCGGGAATTCTTTATTCAAAAATGCCCGCACATCCTGCCACAGGCGGATCGTCTCTTTTTTATCTTCATCGTTTTTCACCAGCGAACCGGCCATATCCACACGGAAACCGTCACAGCCAAGTGTCAGCCAGAAACGCATGATGTTTTTCAGTTCTTCTCTGGTAGCCATCGGTCCCGGCGCATCGGTCGGCTGCTGCCAGCCGGCATCGGTAATATTAGCAAATCCATAGTTCAGCGCCGGCTGCGTGGAAAAACAGTTGACGCCGCAGCTGGCCGGACGTGGGGAGATGCCACGCAGGACACTGACGATTCCTTTGACATCTTCCATTCGTTTATACAGACTGTCGGTCCATACATAGCGGTCGGTATATTCATTTTTCTCCGCTTTCATCGATTCCTGAAACCACGGATGTGTCACAGCGGTATGTCCCGGCACCAGATCCAGAAGTACGTGCATCCCTCTTTGGTGTGCCGCTTCAAATAATTTTTTCAGATCTTCATTGGTTCCATACCGCGGAGCCACGCTATAATAATCTTCCACATCATATCCCGCATCGTAAAACGGTGAGGTAAAACAGGGATTGATCCACAGGGCGTTACAGCCCAGTTCCTGAATATACTCTAATTTTTCTGTAATTCCCGGGATATCCCCGATTCCGTCTCCGTTGCTGTCGCGGAAACTCTGTGGATATACCTCATAAAACACTGCATCTTCCAGCCACTTTATCATCTCAAGTCCTCCATTATTTTTCTTCTGTCACAAGCGTTTTCGTTGTCGATCCCTCCTGAAAGCTCACCGGAATCTTTGTATTTCCTTCTGTTTTTCCATTCGCGATCAGTTCGTTCAGGCACCTTACAGCCTCTTTTGCAATCTCATGCACCGGCTGCGCGATGCTCGATACGATTGGTTTCCCCTGATTTAAGAACTGCAGACCATCGTATCCGATAATCTGGATATCTTCCGGAACCCGTTTTCCCATCTCTTCGAGTTCTTCCCGTACAATCGTTGCGAGGTGATCCGAACTGGTAAAGATTCCATCAATGGAATGTTCTCCCATGGAAGGGGAAATATAAGCCCGCAGCATATTGTGGATCAGTTTTCTGGATCCGTAGGATTCATAGACCGAAACAATCTGTTTTTCTGACATTTCCACACTGTTACAGGAAAGATCATGTTCCATACAATATTCAGTAAAACCGACTCTTCTTTTTCGGACTTCACTGTCTACGGATGACATTGTCATAAAGCACAACAGGTTGGTGGATCCTCTTTTATGCAGATTCTCTGCTGCAAGCCAGCCGCCCTGCCAGTTATCTCCTGCCACACATGGGATGTGTGACTTGTAATGACGGTCGATGGAAACAAAAGCCATGTTTTCGATCCGTTCCTCTTCTACCTTACTGTAAGTCACACCAATGATTCCGTCAACTTTATTTTGTTTTGCCATATCCATAAATGCCACTTCCCGTTCGGCATCATCACCGGACAGGCATAGCAGTACCTGTTTTCCGACTGCTGACAATTCGCTTTCCAGAGCATCCAGCAACAGTGCAAAATACGGATTGATCAGATTCGGCAGAATGACAACCACATAATCGGTCTTCTGCATCCGCATTCCCTTTGCCAGAGTATTCACCTGATACCCCAGTTTTTCTATGGACGCTTCTACCAGCTTTCTCCTCGCTTCACTGACACGTCCTCCATTCAGTACGTTCGACACGGTTCCCACCGATACACCGGCATCCCGTGCAACGTCTTTGATTGTTACCATTTGATTTTCCTCCTCCACACCATCCTATCAGATACTCAAGTTCGACACTGCAAGTTTCTGACATGACGCGTCCTTCATCGGAACCTGAAAAGGCTATATCTATTTTTATTAGAGAATTATTTTCTCGTATTGTCTATGTATTGTTATGCACTTTATTTTCTATGATACCAGGATCGTGAGAGTACGAAGTACGGATCAATCCGGTATCAAAGGGGGGGTAAAATACCTTTTGACCCCAACGTCTTTCCGTTTATATAAGAAAAGGTGAGTGTATCTTTTCTTTATCAGATTCAGATACACTCACCTTTCAGTACCGCTTTATTATGATTTTACTGCACCGGCAACTACACCAGCGATAATATATTTCTGTAATGCGATATACAGGATGATTACCGGGATGATTGCCATAACCAGTGCCGCCATCAGAAGATCCATATCATTGCTGTATGTTCCCTGGAACAGCTTGGTTGCGATCGGGATCGTGTACAGAGATTTATCTGTCAGGATCAGGCTCGGCAGCAGGTAATCGTTCCACAGAGACAGGGCATACAGGATAACCAGTGTTGCTGTGGTCGGTTTTAACAGAGGGAACACAATCTGAAAGAATGTTCTCAGTCTTCCTGCTCCGTCAATCTGTGCTGCCTCTTCCAGTGAGATCGGTACACCGCCTTTGATAAATCCATGGAACATGAATACCGCCATAGATACCGAGAAGCCCAGATGCATGAATATCAATGTTGCTCTGTGGTTCAGGATTCCAAATGTCCCACCGTAGATAGAGATCAGCGGGATCATAACTACCTGGAACGGGATTACCATGGAAAACAGCATTACCATGAAGATGATCTGGTTGATCTTCCATGCTTTTCTTACGAAGATGTAAGCTGCCATGGAGGAGAACAGAATGATCAGGAACACACTCACACAGGTAATGATCAGGGAGTTCTTCAGGATGTTCATGAAGTTCATCTGCTGGAAAGCATCTACAAAGTTATCTGTTGTAAAACCTCTTTTACCACCCCAGCTCAATGGCATTTTGATAATATCACGTTTGTGTTTGAAGGCATTCAGCACGATCATGTAGAACGGGAACATATAGATGATAAACAGCACTACAGTTACCAGTGTTTTCAGGAACGTTTTGATGCCTCTTACTGTCTTTTCCTGTCCTTCCATTATGCTTCAACCTCCTTCCGTTTATTGATGATTGTCTGAGATACTGCAATAACCGCTGTAAAGATAAACAGGATGATTGCTTCTGTCTGTCCGACACCATACTGTTTTGCAGAAAAGGCTTTCTGAAATACATACATGGCAGCCATAACAGTAGATCCGTAAGGACCACCTTCTGTCAGGGACAGGTTCACATCGTAGATCATGAAACATCTGGTGATGGTCAGGAACATACAGATCGTGAAAGATGCTCTCATCAGCGGAAGTACGATATATCTTGTTGTCTGAGATTCGTTACAGCCATCGATCTTGGCTGCTTCTTTCAGGTCTTCGGATACACCGGTCAGACCTGCGATATAAATTAACATCATGTAACCGGAGAACTGCCAGATTGTTACCAGTACCAGTGCTGCGAATGCAGAGGCACTTCCTGACAGCATGGATTTCTGCAGAACGGTAACGTTCAGTGCATCACCAAAGTAAACAATAACTTTGTTAAATACGAACTGCCAGATATAACCAAGGATGATACCACCGATCAGGTTCGGGGTAAAGAATCCGGCACGGAAGAAATTCTTTCCTTTAATTTTTCCGGTTACCAGCAGTGCCAGTAAAAATCCGATCACGTTTACCAGTATTACGGAAACTACCACATACAGCAGTGTCAGTCCCAGGGACTGCCAGAAGCTGCTGTCTGCAACTACTGCCGCATAGTTTTTCAGTCCTACAAAAGGTTTGTTGCTGGATACGCCGTCCCAGCTTGTAAATGTCAGATATACACCATATAAGAATGGTACGATTACCACGGCCAGGAATGAGAAGGTTGCAGGACCTGCAAATACCAGGAACGTGGAAACTTTGCTCCATAAGTTTTCTTTTTTACTATTCATCTCGTTGCCTTTCTTTCCCTCTTTTAGTAGCAGTTGCCGGGTCAGTGTTCATTACTCTGCCCGGCAACTTCTTAACTAGCAACCAATTATGTATCTGCCTTTTTGATTATTCGGAAAGGTTTGTCCAGTAATCCTGAACTTCTTTTGCGAATTCGGCACGGTCGATCTGTTTGTCCAGATATTTCTGCATGATCGCACCAACTTCTGACCAGTGATCTCCAGGATAATTAGAAGGCTGATCAAACAGTTTTCCTTCTACTGTGTATCTCTGGATACTCTGTCCCAGCATATTTGTAGCTTCTTCTGTGATGTTGGAGAATGCAGGTACTAAAGAGCAATCATCAACCAGTACTTTGTTTCCTTCAGCTGTGTTTGCCAGCCAGTCAAGGAAATCTTTTGCTGCTGCCTGCTGTTTTTCATCGTTACATTCTTTATCGATCATAACCTGTTTGGTAGCACCACCACAGATGTAATCATTTACGTTAGCATTTCCTTCTGTTCCGTTCTGCGGTACCGGCATGATTCCGATTTCAGTATCGTCTTCAATGTAATCAGAAATCTCTGCCCATGCCCAGTTTCCGTTGAACCAGAATGCCACATCACCTTCTGCCAGGTCTGCAGCGTTTTCATCGTAATCAGCAGCCAGCGGATCTGCTTTATTGATGTTATATTTCATCAGCAGATCGTAGGTATCCATCAGAGAAGTAAATCTTTCGTTGGACATCAGATCTACGCTTCCGTTTCTCAGATCTTCCATAATCTTTTCTGTACCGGTCAGTGTTCCGTCCTGCTCTTCATATACCTGTGTGAAGTAATGTCCTGCATTGCTCCAGTCTTCCTGGTTCAGAGCCACCGGGCTTTCCATACCGTTGTCTACCAGTTTTTTCAGCAGTGCTTCGAAGTCATCCATGTTTGTTACAGAAGCCGGATCCCAGTCTTCTCCCAGAGTATCTTCGATTGCTGTTTTGTTGTAGACCATACCTCTGCCTTCGATACAGAATGGGAAGCTGTACAGTTTTCCGTCATTACCTGTGATACCATACTGTGTACCACCATTTGCTGCCCAGGATTCATCACTCAGATCTACGCCTTTTTCTTCACAGATAGAAGCAACGTCCTGTGGGTCACACATGATCAGTGTCGGTGCATTCTTTGCTGCGTATCTTGCAGATACTTCCTGAGAAGGTGTACCACTACCGATGGTGTAAACTTCCAGTTTTGCTCCTGTCAGTTCACCCCACTGTTCAGCGGCAGCTTCCATCTGAGATTCGATCTCACTCTTTGTGTTCAGCATGGTGATAGATACACCGCTGAAATCTTCACGCGCGCTGGCTGTGGAATCACTGCTTCCGCTTTCATCTGTTGTTGTGGTTTCGCTCTTGGAAGAAGAGTCATCGGAAGAAGAACTTCCGCATCCTGCCAGCAGGCTTCCTGCCATTGCCATTGTTAATACTGCTGCAACTACTTTTCTTTTCATATCAGATATCCTCCTAAAATAGTTTATGCACTTTGCTACTTTGAAACGGTTCATTTTCGTTACTTCGTAGTTCCTTTCGTTGTATTTACTATACTACAACATCTTGTACAAAGCAATTGTGATTTTTGATCAAAGTTACCGGTTACTTTTTGTGCATTTTTACCTTTCCTTCCATTTTCCTATTTAGTTTTTATCTTCTTTATCTTTGAACCGTTTCATTTTATATGAATCAATCAATAAAATCTATGGGTTTCAATTTGATTTTTTCGCATATCTCCAAGTATCAATATGTGTTCAAATTTTCATTCCTCTGCTGGCTAAATTATTTCACTGTTCAATTGCCCCCGTTTATACAGCTTTTTTCCCAATTCTCAATTTCTATCTTTGTGTATTTTTACTACTGGTACTTTTTGCGGATTTATCCTATGATTAATTTATATATTGAATCATTTCATTTTATAAAATAACGTAACGGAGATAACAAGGAGGTTATCCAATGGCAACTTTAACAGCTGTATCAAGTAATTATGGAACTATTAACGGTATTCAGAAAGATGGATATTCTGTTTTTCGGGGCATTCCATTTGCAAAGGTTCCCACAGGTGCTCTTCGTTTTGCACCACCTCAAAAACCGGAAAGCTTCAAAGAAGCTTATGATGCGTTTACTTTCCGTTCCATCCCCATGCAGCATTTCACCGACCCGGACGGTTTATATCAGAAAGAATTCTATGATAACCCGGACTTTCATTTTCCGATTTCTGAAGACTGTCTGTATCTGAACATCTGGACGCCGGCACATACTGCTTCTGAAAAACTTCCGGTAGCAGTATGGATTCACGGGGGTGGCTTTGAACATGGGTTTTCCACAGAACTGGAGTTTGATGGGGAAGCTTATGCAAAAAAAGGTGTGATCCTGGCGACTATTTCTTACCGCGTCAACGTGTTTGGTTTCCTTTATGATCAGAAACAGGAAGAGGAACTTGGTTTCAGTGGCAACCAGGGACTGCTCGACCAGATTGCCGCACTGGAGTGGATCTCTGAAAATATCGCTGCCTTCGGTGGGAATCCGGATAACATCACAATCATGGGCCAGTCCGCCGGAGCTATGAGTTCACATGTACTCACATTTTCTCCGCTGGCCACACCGATGATCCATCAGGCTATCCTTCAGAGCGGAAGCATTGCCTGTTTTCCGTCTCCAATGGTATTTACCAAAGCACAGGCGCAGGCGGTAACGGATAAGTTCTATGAACTGTGCGGTGTTTCTTCTATCGAAGAGTTACGCAGACTCCCCGCAGAAGATCTGCTGGACAAATCCGATGAACTGATGGCTCTGTACCCATCCCTTCCGTTTCGTCCGGTCGTCGACGGTCATGTACTTCCGGATACTCCGGATGTTCTGACAAAAGAAGGGGGCATGGCCCATATCCCCTATCTGATGGGTGTTACCAAGGATGATCTGTTTATTCCGGAGGGTGCTTCCCACAGAGAGGGTGGGTTCTTCACTGCTGCCGTTTCTTTTGCAAATGCCTGCCGGAAACAGAATCTCCCGGTATATCTCTATGAATTCTGCCATGATCTGCCGGGTAGTGATGACGGTGCTTTCCACTCTTCGGAACTGTGGTACACCTTCGGAACTCTGAACCGTTGCTGGCGCCCGATGACCGATGAGGATCATGCACTGGCTGAGGAAATGGTGACCTGCTGGACGAGCTTTATGAAGCAGGGAGATCCGAATGAAGATGTGAAGGAAGAATGGAAGGCCTGGACAGAGGATGGCTGCTTTATTAAAAACCTTTGCTTAATCGTTGAACGCTTCGCGAATTTGACTCGTTGGCGCGGTAGTCGTCAAGGTCTCGTGCAATGCAAAAAAATGGAACCAGGCATTCATTTTTGAATTGTCAGGTTCCATTTTATTTTCAGTATATATTTTTCTTTTATACGAAATATCCGGATCAAAAACATGAGTAAGTAGCCATTCTCCAAAGTAAAACGTGCATATTACAAATGTTTTTGAGCGTTACAGGTATATAGAACAGCCATACAATATTTGACTGTTTTCGGTTACCTCAGATTTTTCCATCCAATCGTTCCAGCATATCCCAACATCCCCACAGATACATGATTCCCAGTGCCCGGTCATACAGTCCGTAGCCCGGTCGGCAATGGGCTTCTTCTCCCCAGAGATGTCTTCCGTGATCCGGGCGTACATAGCCGGTATAACCACAGTCGTGATAGGCTCGCATAATTTCCAGAATCCCTGTATCACCGTCACAGTCTCTGTGGGAAACTTCTGAAAAATCTCCGTTCGGGTAGTGTCGGAGGTTTCGGATATGGGCAAAAGCGATCCGGTCACAGTAGGTTCGAATGATATCTGCCACATTATTTTCCATATTCGCACCCAGCGATCCGGAACACAGACACAGACAGTTGTATTCATCATCTACCATATGAAGAAACCTTCCTATAGATTCTTTATCACAAAGCAGTCTCGGAATCCCGAAAATATCCCATGGGGGATCATCCTGATGGATCGCCATCTTGATCCCGGTCTCATGGCAGGTCGGCATAATGGCTTCCAGAAAATACTGCAGGTTTTCCCAGAGTTTTTCCTTCGTCACCGGGCGGTACGCCTCAAAAAGTTCATCCAGTTTCGCCATCCGCTCCGGCTCCCAACCCGGAAATGTTTTCCCGTGCAGATTTTTCAGGATATACTCCGCCATCTCCTTATAATCATCCTGTATCTTGCTTTTTTCATAATATAACGCATTGGATCCATCCTCCAGCGGATGAAAAAGATCCGTCCGTGTCCAGTCAAAGATCGGCATAAAATTGTAAGTCACTACTTTGACACCGAATTTTGCAAGGTTTTTCAATGTTGTCTTATAATTTTCAATATACTGATCCCGTGTGGGCAGACCGATCTTAATATCGTCATGGACGTTGACACTCTCCACCACATCCATGTGAAAACCTGCACCCTCGATGCGCGCTCGCACTTTCTCAATCTCTTCCACTGTCCAGATCTCTCCCGGCTGCTTGTCGTGAAGTGCCCAGACAAGTCCGCCCACGCCCGGAATCTGCCGGATCATCTCCGGTGTAATATCATCATTTCCATCGCCATACCAGCGAAATGTCATCTGCATCCCGACACCTCCATCTGCTATGCAAACACTACCCGCAGTTCCACCGCTTCGTGTCCCGTCAGTGCCGTACTTCTGGCATCCGGCTGAGTGGTTGCTACATACAGAGAGAATTTGTTGCTATCGACATAACGTTTTCCCTCTTCGTCCACGATGGTAAATGCCCGCGGATCGATGGTAAGTTCTGTCTCGATGCTCTCTCCCGCCTTCACCCTCACGCGCCGGAATCCGCACAGGCTGTGATTTCGGACTGCATATTTTGACTTCCAGTCTTTGATGTAAACCTGAACAACCTCTTCTGTATCCCATTTTCCCGTATTTGTCACCGTACAGCGAATCTTTACCGGTTTTTCTTTTTCCGGCTGTTCAGCAAATTCTGCTGCTGACACCTTCACATTCCCATAAGTCAGACCAAAGCCAAACGGATACAACGCTTCCTGTTCCATATAACGGTAAGTTCTGTTTTTCATGGAATAATCGGTAAATTCCGGTAGGTCGGAGGTATCCTTATAGAAGGTCACCGGCAATTTGCCGCTCGGCGATACTCTGCCAAAAAGGACATCCGCCACAGCAGTTCCCCCCTCTGCTCCCGGATACCATGCCTGTAAGATGGCATTCGTATGGGCATCCGCATACCGAAGATCCATGGCGCTTCCGGAGAGAACAACAGTGATCACCGGTTTTCCGACAGCCACAACCGCCTCGAGGAGTCTCTGCTGACAACCCGGGAATTCCAGAGAGGCTTTGTCTCCTGCCTGTCCTCGGTTGCTCTGATCCGGTTCCTCTCCTTCCATCAGTTCATCCAGACCCAGTACCACGATCGTCACATCACACTGTTTCGCCGTGATCACCGCTTCCGAGATCCTGTCATCCTTCCAGGCCAGATTCTCCATCGTATCTTTATACATATGTGATCCTTCTGCATAATATACCCGGCAGTCGTCTTCCACTTCTTTCTGGATACCTTCCAACACCGTTACGTAACGGGAAGAAGTTCCATGATAATTCCCCTGCAGTGCGATCCGGTTGTTGGCGTTCGGTCCCACAACGCCAATCGTACGGATTTTCCGTTTATCCAACGGCAGGATACCGTCATTTTTCAAAAGTACCATTCCCTTGTGCGCCGCTTCCACAGCCAGGTTTCGATGTTCCTTACACTCCACAACCTCATATGGAATATCATCGTATTCACTTCCGTCGAACATTCCCAGAAGAAAACGGGTGGTAAACACACGGATACAGGCTTCGGTGATCTGTTCTTCCGTCACCAGTCCGTCCTGCAGTGCAGCCATGATATATGCATAGGTGCATCCACAGTTCAGGTCACATCCCGCTTCCAGTGCCATCTGCGCGGACTCTTTCGGTCCGTTTGTAATCTTATGGAACTGGTGAAAATCCTGGATTGCCCAGCAGTCCGATACCACATGTCCCTCAAATCCCCAGTCTTCCCGAAGAATTTTTTTCAGTAGCGTTTTGCTTCCGCAACATGGTTCCCCGTTTGTCCGGTTATATCCTCCCATCACTGCTTCCACACCGCCTTCTTTAACTGCCGCCTCAAAAGCCGGAAGATAGGTCTCATACAGGTCTTTTTGTGAAACTACCGCATCAAACTCATGACGGATCGCCTCCGGACCGGAATGTACGGCAAAATGCTTTGCACATGCCGCCACTTTCATCGTCTCACCATCTCCCTGTAAGCCCTTGATAAACGACACACCGAGTCTCGCGGTCAGAAACGGATCTTCTCCATACGTTTCATGCCCGCGTCCCCACCTCGGATCACGGAAAATATTGATATTCGGTGACCAGAAAGTCAGTCCTTTGTAAATATCTCTGTCTTCTTCTTTGGAAAATGCATTATACTTGGCTCTGCCCTCTTCTGCAATCACATCAGCGATCTTCTGCATCTCCTCTTCATCAAACATGGCCGCACAACCGATTGCCTGTGGAAACACCGTTGCAGTACCTGCACGTGCCACTCCGTGAAGTGCCTCATTCCACCAGTTATAAGTCGGAATTCCCAGCCGTTCAATCGCCGGGGCATCGTATTTGAGCTGTCCAGCCCGCTCCTCGATGGTCATTTTTGCTACCAGGGCTTCTGCTTTTTTTCTTGCCTGCGCTCTGTCCATATTTTTTCTTCTCCTCCTTGGTATGTTGCTGTTAAAAATCCCCTTCTGTGCCAAATATCATTTTCTTTTTTTGCACAGAATTCCTTACTGCAAATTTTACCATATTTTTCTGTATCTGTGTTTAATTTCAGTATTTTTACACAAAAAATCCTGTACGAAAAAAACGCTTTCCATTCTCTCCGTACAGGATGTTATCTTTTTTATTTGCTCAGTTTTTCTCCCTTGTTCTGCAGACACGCTCTACAGTATGTCACCGATGTTACCAGCCAGATCACTGACGGCATCACGATGGCAAGGATCCCCGTATCAAAAAACATGTGCAGGATCAGCGCCACAAACGTCAGGATCGGCGCCCATTTCATCACGGTCTGATAGCCTTTGTAACTTGCCTGGTAGATACATTCCTTTTCTGCCTCATCGCAGCTTTCCAGCCATTGCTTCGGGAATTTTAAAGAAGTCGGATCTCCTTTTTTGTCCGGATAGATCTTCTGTATCACGCGGACATAGCGAATCTGCCATACATTCAGATACACTTCCAGTGCAATAAATGTAAGAATTTCAAGCAGAAACCACATTATCCCAGAACCGTTCAGACTTTCAATATATTTTGTGGAATATCCGGTTGCGAGAAGCAGAATCATCACAATACTTCCGGCAAAGCTTACGATCATTCCCCTACTTCCCGCAGCTTCCAGCTCGTAATCCAGCCGTTCATACGCTTCATCTTCTGCCTGTTCCATGGCTTCGCCCGCTCTTTTCAGTCTGCCCATATACTGCTCACAAAGTACCAGCGCTATCACTCCACAGATTGCCATCAGCGGAAGCATCCAGGTGCGGACACTGTTCAGGAAGAATTGCATTCCCTCCTGAATACCTGTCAGAACTCCATGCACATGTCCCATTTCCATGACACCCCCAGAATTCCTCCCAGCGCACCGCTGATACACATGATTACCGCATTATTTTACATATACATTTTTCTTTTTGTTTTATTCAATCATTCTCTTCCTCCTGTATATGCTGCAAAATATCTTCCACCGGTTACCTGACAGATCTTTGCCAGCTTTAGCGCCAGCGTTACCGACGGTGAATAATCCCCCCGCTCGATCAGACTGATCGTCTGCCGGGACACTCCTGCCCGTTTTCCCATATCCGCCTGATTGATGCCAAGTCTGGCGCGATGTTCCTTTAACCTGTTTTCCAGCGGCATATCTGCTTCTCCTTTCTTGTTTCTGTTTTGACTTGTATTCTTGTCATTTTGACAACTTTATTTGTCATTTAACTTGTGTTTATTCTATCATTGACAACTATAGTTGTCAACACATACTTTCAGAAAAAGTAAAAAGCCGCTGTTCTCAAAAAATACTGAGAACAACGACTTTTCACTTTTTCATTCATCCATTTTTACATAACTATCCATCCAAATGCATTTGCCACAGAACTTGCCAGAATGATCAGGGCGAAGATCGGGCACAGATACTTGATCATGACTACAAAGATTTTCTTTCTTCGGAAAGCACTCTCGCCGTGGCGGATCTCTTCTTCGATCTTATCCACACCGATCACACGGGATACCAGAAGGCTGGTCATCAGGGCTGCGATCGGCATCATGACGGAGTTTGTCAGGAAGTCAAAGAAATCCAAAAACTGCATGCCGATGATCTTTACAAAATCCAGCGGACCATATCCCAGACAGGACAGGGTTCCCAGGGCGATCATGATCACACCGGTCAGTACGGTTGCTTTCTTTCTTCCCCAGCCAAGTTCGTCCTCGAAAGTAGATACCGCACTTTCTGTCAGGGCGATAGAACTTGTCACTGCCGCAAACAGCACCAGCACGAAGAACAGGATACCGACTGCGGTTCCGAATCCCATGTTGGCAAATACTTTCGGGATCGTGATAAACATCAGAGACGGACCTGCCTGCAGGGTATCCGGATCGCCGCCGGAGAATGCGAAGACCGCCGGGATGATCATCAGACCTGCCATCATCGCAATCGCAGTATCAAAGATTTCCACGTTTCTTGTGGAATCTTCGATGGAGGTATCTTTTCTCATATAAGAGCCAAAGGTTACCAGGATACCCATGGCGATCGACAGGGAATAGAACATCTGTCCCATAGCCGCCACTACCGTCATCCAGGAGAAGTTTTTCACATTCGGTACGAGGAAATATTTCACACCTTCGATGGCTCCCGGTCTTGTGACCGAATAAATCGCAATGATTACGGACAGAACAATCAGAATCGGCATCATGATCTTTGACACACGTTCGATACCATTCTGTACACCTGCGTAGATGATCACCAGGGTGAACATACAGAAGATCACAAAACAGATTTCTGTAGTTCCTCCGTTTGAGATAAAACCGGAGAAGTATCCGTCTTCCGCCAGTTTGCTGCCATTTCCTCTGATATACTCAAACAGATATTTGACTACCCATCCACCGATTACAGAATAATACGGTACGATCAGTACCGGGATGATCGCGTTGATCCAGCCACCGAAGCTGAGCCAGCCAACCTTCTTTCCCTTTGCAAAGCTTCGAAATGCCCCAACCGGACTTTTTCTTGTCATACGTCCAAGGGCGGACTCCGCAACGATCATAGTATACCCGAAGGTCAGTGCCAGTATGATATACACCAGCAGGAAAATTCCTCCTCCATACTTCGCCGCCAGATACGGGAATCTCCAGATATTTCCCAGTCCGACAGACGCACCGGCCGCCGACAGGACATAACCGATTTTCCCTGAAAATGCGCTTCTTTTCTTATTCATCTGCGTCTTTTCCACTCTCTTTCTTTTAACTTTTCCGACATTTTCTCTCAAAATGCCCTGCGGGACTTCTCACCCACAGAATACTTGTTATTCTACCACGCTTACCGGATAAAGTCACGCCTAACAGAAAAAAACGCAAAAAGATTGTTTTACTTTTCTACAAAATATTTCCAGTTATTCCACGATCTTATAATATGCCCTTGCCGTGATTGTATACACGATCAGGTACACAATAGCGAACGCCACAATCGTCACTGCAGTAGCTACCAGAAAAATACCACTGTCCGGGAAATTCATCATCGTCATCAGCTGTCTCGTCACCGGAAATGCCACCACGGTGTGCAGAATAGCCACTACAAGCGGCAGGAAAAATACGGTAACAACCTGTGACCGGATGGTCTGGCGGACTTCCTGACGGCTCATGCCTACTTTCTGCATGATCTGAAAACGCTTCCGGTCATCAAATCCTTCGGAAATCTGTTTGTAGTAAATGATCATCACTGCACCCATAAGGAACAAAGTACCGACAAAAATTCCAAGGAACATAATGGAGCCGTACATCTGATAAAGGCTGGCCTTGTTATTTTCCCGTACTTCCACATAGCCGTCACATTGCGCCTGGTTCACAAGCTTCTCAATTCCCTGTCCGATCCGCGTCTCAAGCTTCGTATCCCCAATCAGATCTATCTGATACTTCCAGCTGTATCCGGCAGGTGTTCTTCCGGTCATTGCCACATATGCTGCCTGTGCTTCTTCTCCGTCTGCAAATACGATAATTCTGGTATCATACATTACATTCGTGGTTTCCACCATATCTTCCTGTGTATTTTCCGTATGTTTTACCTCACAGCTGATCGTATCTCCGAACTGTATCGTATCATATTTGTATGGTTCCTCTTTTCTGGTAAATACAAGTACCTGGCCCGGTTTCAGATCTGCAGATTTTCCGGTCATCCGTTCATATTCCGAAGCTTCCATGAATTCGATCATGCTGCGACCGTCCTCAAACCCTTTCAGTTCCTTCGTCAGGCCTACCCAGTTTTCTTTGTTTTCTGCCACTGCTAACCAGTAGGTTTCATCCCGTTCAAATCGTTTTGACACCTGCTGCTCCTCCAGATAGTTGTTAATCTGTTCCCGCACAGAACTGATTTCTTCTTTTGTCAGCGCAGTACCGTCACCATTGGCCGACATAAGAGTGTCGTTGACTTCCACCGCTATCTGATGGGGAAATCTTGTCTGGATAATTTCCTGCATGCCAAACCACAGACAACTGGTGGTGGAGATTACCAGAAGCACACCGGTAGACAGGATGCAGATGTTGGCAAGTCCTATCGCATTCTGTTTCATCCGGTATAACATTCCGGATATACTGGTGAAGTGTCTCGTCTGGTAATAATATCTTTTGTTGCTTTTTAACAGTTTCAGCAGTGCGATACTACCTGCCGAAAACAGACAGTAGGTTCCCGCCATAACCAGAAGCACTGCACCGAAAAACTTGCCCAGAGCCTCCATAGGTTTCTGACAGGTCAGTGCCAGATAATAACCAAGTCCCAGACAAATCAGTCCGATCCATGCGGTAAGAAGCTTCGTTTTCGGCTCCCGCTCTCCCTCCTGTTCACCATGAAGCAGTTCTATCGGCTGAGCTGCGTGGATCTGGTGGAGGCTTTTCAGATAATTGATCAGAAAAATCACGGCAAATAAAACCACCGTGTTTCCTGCAGCCTTCCAGTGAAAAGCAAAATGGATCGTTCCCTGAAACCGGGTCAATTTTAACAGCACCAGAAACAGCAGCTTGTAACACAGGATTCCAAGCAGAATCCCACCTCCAACCGACAGGATCCAAAGATACAGACTTTCAAAAAACAGAACCTTTGCAAGATGTTTCTTTTCCATGCCAAGGATCTGAAACAGTCCAAATTCTTTTTTCCTGCGTTTTGCCAGAAAACTGTTGCTATAGATCAGAAAGATCACAGCAAAAAGTCCAATGATATATACGCCAAACTGCATTACTATCTGAATCGTGGCTTCCCCCATCATTTTTTTAAAACCTTCACTCAAAGACAGAGTACTCATAATATAAAACATAATAACCGTACCGATACACGACAACCAATAAGGAAGAATATTCTGTCTGTTCTTACTGAGATTTGTTTTTGCAAGTTTTGCATACAGCAGACTATTCATGACGCTCACCACCTGTCGCAATAATGGTCAGCGTATCCGAGATCTTCTGATACATCTCATCCCGTCCCAGATTTCCCCGGTACAGCTGGTGAAAAACTTCTCCGTCTTTGATAAAAAGAACCCGTTTTGCAGCACAGGCCGCCTTCACGCTGTGAGTGACCATCACAATGGTCTGTCCCTCCTGATTGATTTCCTCAAACAGCTGCATCAGTGCATCTGCCGCATGGGAATCCAGAGCTCCGCTCGGCTCATCCGCCAGCACCAGCCGTGGATCCGTGATCAGGGCACGCGCCACCGCAGCCCGCTGTTTTTGTCCGCCGGACACTTCATACGGATATTTTTCCAACAGATTGCTGATTCCCAGTTTTCTGGCGATCGGATCTGCTTTCTGCTTCATCTCCCGGTATCGTTTGCCTTCCAGCACCAGCGGGAGAAAAATATTATCTTTCAGCGAAAAGGTATCCAGCAGATTAAAATCCTGAAAGACAAATCCGAGATTCTCCCGCCGGAATGCCGCGATCTCTTTTTCTTTCAGATCTCCCAGATTTTTTCCGTTTAACCGGATCTGACCACCGGTCGGTTTATCGAGTGCCGCCAGGAGATTCAGCAGTGTGGTCTTGCCACTTCCGGACTCTCCCATAATTGCTACAAATTCGCCCTGTTCCACATTGAAATTAACGTCCCGTAACGCTTCCACCCGGTTGCTTCCGAGGCGGGTCGTATATGTTTTTTTCAGATGTTCTACTTCCAGAATTACCATTTATTTTTCTGTCCTTTCTGTACTGTGTTTTCCAGAACCCGCTATTTCCTGTTTCTTTATCGAAATCTGTCGGTTCTGTTCCTATTTACAGGCTTATTATAGCAATCCATTCTTCCGGCTGCCTTAACCTCTGCTTACAAAAATACCGGAAACCTTACATTCGTGTAAGATTCCCGGTAGCATTCTCATTTTATCGCGCTAGAGCGTGTCTGAAAAAGGCTTTTCGTGAGCTGCGAGTCTTAGTTTGTGGGAGATTTTATCCGAATGAGGGCGGCGTAGCGGGCTACGACAACCGAATGAGGGTAAAATATACCGCAAAGTGGGGCTTGCAGATTGCGGAAATGATTTTTCAGACACGCTCCTGGACCTTTCTGCTCCATTTTTTGCATACTCTGCTTTTCGTCCTGATCCTCTTATAATTCCACCGTATCTAGCCCAAGATACACCCGCGTTCCCACACTCATCTCCGATTCGATCCGGATCGTGTGGGAAAGCCGGTCCATGATCTGTCTGCACAGGTACAGACCGATACCTGTGGATCGTTTGTCCGTGCGACCGTTATAGCCGGTATACCCGCGCTCAAAGACCCGCGGAAGATCTTCCGGCGCTATCCCGATACCGGTATCTTCGATCACCAGCGTCTTAGGGCTTTGTGGATCCATATAAATTTTTATCTTTCCCTTCCTGGTGTATTTCAGGGCGTTCGAGAGAACCTGTTCAAGGACAAATTCCAGCCATTTTTCATCGGTAAGTATCTGACAATGGACATCCTCATATTGCAATGCGATCTTTCGACGGATAAACAGAGGTGCGTATTTTCGTACTGCCTGATGGATCAGAGCGTCCAGTTCCTGTTTTTCAAATACCAGATCCGTGTTCATCCTTTCCATCCGCAAATACTGTAGTGCCATCTGTACATACTGTTCCACCTGAAAAAGTTCTCCCTGTAATTCTTTGGAAACCGGTGTTTCTTCTTCCTGTAATAACAGGTGCATGGCAGCGATCGGCGTTTTGATCTGGTGGGTCCACATCGTATAATACTCCACCATCTCCCGGTATCTGTCATCCATCTGCTGTTCTTCTTTTCGCAGTTCCCGCTCATATTGCCCGATGATCTGCCGGTACAGTTTCTCCGACAGAGTGTCCGGATTCGGGAACGCTTCTATCTTGTCTCTGGGATCCTTTGTCAGCAGTTCCAGTGTCTTACAGCGCTTCCGATAGCGGATGAAGCGAACGATCAATACTGCAATACCGGTAAAAGAGGCAAGTTGCAATGTGTAAATGGTGACATCCTGTGGAATATCTTCCAGGAAACACAAAAGCCAAAAAATTCCGATAAAAAACACCACCCAGAGAAGGATCCCCGCCTCTTCCCGCAAAAATGCAAGGATAATTCTTTTTTCCTGATTCTTTTTTCTTCCCTTTTCCTGCATCGTTCTTCTCCGTTTTTCTACTTCCTTCTCTCAGAATCCTCTTTTCAAAAGAGTAACACTTTGAAAATCTCCTGAACCATATGATAAATCCCATATTATGTCAACAGATATCCCACACCTTTTTTCGTCTGAATATAATCCGAAAGCCCGATTTCTTCCAGTTTTCTTCGAAGTCTCGTCACATTCACGGTCAGTGTATTGTCATCGATAAAGCTGTCCGACTCCCACAGCCGCATCATCAGCGTGTCTCTGCTCACCGCTTTTCCCTTGTGTTCCATTAAGACCTGCAGGATCCGCCACTCATTTTTCGTAAGTTCGATCTTTTCTCCCTGATACGTCAGAATCCCGTTTTCTTTATCCAGGATTGCTCCTTTGTGCTCCAACAGATTCGTGGCTCCAGCAAATTCATAGGTTCTTCGAAGCAGTGCCTGTACCTTAGCAGTAAGCACATTCAGGTCAAATGGTTTTGCGATAAAATCATCACCGCCCATGTTGACTGCCATGATGATGCTCATATTATCAGAAGCGGAAGAAAGGAAAAGCACCAGTACTTTCGACACTTTCCGGATCTCCTGGCACCAGTGGTAACCGTTAAAAAAGGGAAGATGAATGTCCATCAGCACCAGTTGCGGACCGGTTGCGGCAAATTCTGTCAGCACATCGGAAAAATCCTGCACACAGAACGCCTCCATGCCCCACGAAACCAGGTGTTGCCGGATCGCATTTGCAATCACTTCATCATCTTCCACGATCATAATTCGATACATATATTCCTCATTTTCTAAATCTTCCCATGGATAGGTCATCAGGAAGATTCCTGGTTTGAACTTTTATAAATCGGGCTGTATACCTTTTGTGACACACAGAAACATTCTATATAAACTCTCCCGTTTCTGTCTGCTTCAGGACACAGCCCGTTTTCTGTTCTTTTTATCTTTTTATTTTCGCACTGACTGTTCATGTTCGGAGCAGTTACGTTACGTTTTTATGAAAGTTCGTAACTGTTCAGTACCTTCACAGTTACGAAAGCTCTTCCTATACTCTGACAATATAGTTCGCTTTTCTTTCTTTCGCTTCCGGGTATTCGCAGTCGCGATATCCAAGGATGCAGTGTCCGATGCCGACCAGATTTTCCGGAAGTCCCCACTCTTTTAAGAGTTCTTTTCCCTCTGCACTCTCAAATTCTTCTTTTGCCCGGTGGATCCAGCAGGAATCCACACCTACCGCATGAGCTGCCAGCATCAGATTGCCCATAACCAGAGAACCGTCCTCATGATAGGTTCCGATCTCCGGATCTGCGAGTACGATCAGAACCGTCGGTGCACCGTAAAACGGATCATTGCTGCTTCCCATCACAGCTGCGTTCATCTTCGAAAGTTTTGCGATCAGTTCCGGTTTCTGCACTACCACGATCACCGGAGACTGTTTTCCCATTCCGGTAGCCGCATACGTTCCGGCTTCCAGGATCGCATCCAGCTGCTCGTCTGTGATCTGCTCCGGTTTGTATTTGCGGATGCTTCTACGGGTTTTCATTGCTTTCAATACTTCATTGTTCATGGTAAAATCCTCCTTTGTCCCATTTTTATCGTTTTTTTCTGATACCTATTATAGTACAGATTTCTGTGAATCTCAACGCCAGACGAGTTCCTGATCTTCTTAATTTTTTAAAAAGCCCCATACCTGCTGTCTTTGTCACGCAGATATGCAATCACCTATTATCGCGAGCAGGTCACGCTTTCATCATCTTTCTGATAATCAAATTTCCCGTCATTTTTTTCTTCCAGGGCTTTTATGATATGGTATGTGTATTCGTTATATGGTGTTGGGATTCCCAGTTCTTGGCCCATACGGATCAGCGCACCTGAGAACATATCGATTTCTGTGTGGCGTCCTGCATCCAGATCCTGAAGGGTAGAATATCTTGCGGATGGCGGAACGGCACTTCCGTGACTGGAGGAATCATCTGCCTTACGGATGTCGATTCCTTTTACTGCTGCAATCGCCTCCAGTTCCTCCCGGAGTTTATTACTGATTTCTTTCATATGCATACTGTCCCGATAGCAGCCTACACCTGCGCCGAGAACCGCCTGTGGAAGGTTGCTACCGACATTCAGACGGAATTTGCACCACATTTCTTCTTTGATATATTCTGTGGTGCGGTAATGCAGCCCGGTATCTGCAAAAAGATCCTCGATCGCCTGTACACGTTCGCTCTGATACGGTGCTGTCAGTTCACCGAAAATAATTCCGATCGTCGTTTCCGGGTTGAAACAGTAGCCATTTCCTTCTTTATGAGAAGCCACCTTGATCAGCGCGTGCAGAATATGAGCAGCCCCGATCTCTTTTGCAATAATCTCTTCACTGTCTACGCCGTTCATAAGACTCATAACAGTGGTATGTTCTCCGGTGATCGTGCGGATGCTCTCCAATGCACCCGGTAATGCCCCGTATTTTAAAGCCACAAGTAACAGATCTGTCCCTTTTGCTTCCTGCGGGGTCCATACTTCTGGATGATAGGTGATGCCGTTAATGATGCATCCTTTTTTCATTCTTTCTGCGCGTTCCCCTTCTGCGATCACGCCCAACCGGATATCTTTCCGGTTTGAGAGTCCCCATATCACATACGATCCAACTGCTCCTGCGCCAAGAACTGCAACTGTTTTTATCTTCATGTTTTTCTCTCCTTCCACAAAAACAACTTATTGGGCAGAATACTATCTGTTGCATATTTGCTTTTATTCTTTTAGCGAGATAAAATATGCTTCACAAATTTTACTCGTTGCATTTTATATCAATAATTGATCCGGTGGATCAATTTTGATTATCGCGCTAGAGCGTGTCTGAAAAAGGCTTTTCGTGAGCTGCGATTCCCGGTTTGTGGGAGATTTTATCCGAATAAGGGCGGCGTAGCGGGCTACGGCAACCGAATGAGGGTAAAATATACCGCAAAGTGGGGCTTGCAGATTGCGGAAATGATTTTTCAGACACGCTCTAGTCACCAAGGTCTCATACAAGCATGGACTTTGGCTCGTTACCCGCATAAATTACTGTAAATATATCATATTTGCCGAAAGATTGCCACTGCCCAGCCTGACAGTGCAAAATGCAAATCCCTCTCTGTCCCTTCCGTTGCTTTTTTCTTTTGGTTGTATTACAATCATAAGTAACAATTGTCAGATTATCAAAGGAGCAGCCGCCGTTATGGATAAAAAAAGTGTGACAACTCTCACGTTAAAACAAATCAACAAACATACCGTCTATCAGTACATCTACCGCCAGCGGGAAACTTCCAAATTTCAGATCGTACAGGATCTGAACATGGGACTTTCCACGGTCAGTCAGAATCTGACCACGTTAGAAAAAGAAGGGCTGATCGAACGAAACGGGTATTTTGCCTCTACCGGAGGACGGAAAGCACAGATTATCCGGATCGTACCGGATCTCAGGATCGCCATCGGGATCGGAATTTTAAAGAACATGTTTCATCTCGTTGCGGTGGATCTGTACGGGGAGACCGTCGCGCTGGAGACGATTCCACTTGCCTACGAGGACACGCCGGAATATTACAACACGTTCGCCGGCGAGGTGCTTCATTTTATTGAAAAAAATAAGTACCCCACGGAAAAAATCTCAGGGATCTCCATTGCCACACAGGGAATCATTTCCCCGGATGGTTCGTCCGTGACTTACGGTGCTATTATGGGAAATACGCGGATGCAGCTTTCTGATTTTGCTTCCCGGCTTCCTTTTCCGTGTCATCTGGTTCACGACTCCAAGGCAGCCGCGGATCTGGAACTCTGGAATCATCCGAAACTGGACAGCGCTCTTGTCTTCTTATTAAATCGAAATCTCGGCGGTGCAGTAATCACCAATCACAGCGTTCATCAGGGTTTTTCCATGCACAGCGGTTCTCTGGAACACATCTGTGTGGAACCGGATGGTCCAGTCTGTTACTGCGGAAATCGCGGCTGCCTGGAAACCTTCTGTTCCGCCAGTGCACTGGAACTGCGCAGCGGACTTCCAGTAAAAGAATTTTTCCTGAAATTGCGGGATCCGGATAGCTCAGGGGAACATTTACAGGACATCTGGCAGGACTATCTGCGGCATCTGGCTTTCGCCATCCGTAACCTCAACCTGCTGATCGACAGTCCGGTGATCCTGAGCGGATATCTTGCACCTTATTTTTTCCCGGAGGATCTGGATCGGCTGCTTGCTCTGATCAATGAGCATACACCGTTTCCTCTGGCGAAAGATTCGCTTCTTACCGGCACCCACGGACAGTATACACCGGCAATTGGGGCGGCGCTGTTTTACGTGAAAAATTTTCTGGATACATAGGCATAGCCATGGTACTTTCTCCTTACGCTGCTTTATTCTTATGCAAACCAACAGGGAGATGATAATTCAATGTTACCGGCCACGGAATGAACAGCAACAATTTCATATATTTTCCGGTATTCTCTTGCACCCTCTTTCCATGAGTGCTATAATCCTTTCAAACAGCAGAGAAACCCTATGTGTCTGCTGTTTCGATTGAAATACTATGCAAAATAGGTTTCCATGCGTCAAGTGTTTTGTGGATGGGGAGTTGCCACAGAAACGAAAAGTCGGTTCGCCTGCGGACCGGACTTACGATATGGTTACCGCACCCGTTGCAACAACCAGATGATTAACATCCGATTGTGAAGGGATATACTCATAGTTATTTTTCAGTAGCTTTATTTTCTTCACATCAGGGTGTTTTTTTCTTACATATTATTCTGTACACCTATGCAGAACATCCTGATGCATATTTTTGTATGCTCAGAATCTTTCTATGTCCGATTTTACAGGAAGTTTCTCAGTATACAGCATTATTTACACAGGAGGTTTTGTACCATGATGGATCACGAAAAAATCAAAGAAGGCGTTCGTCTGATGCTGGAAGGTATCGGCGAAGACGTCAATCGAGAAGGTTTACTCGAAACACCCGACCGTATCGCCAGAATGTGCGAGCAGATCTACGGCGGGCTCTATGAAGATGCCGGTGTGCATCTGTCCAAACAATTTCACGCTACCAATAACAATATCGTTCTGGAAAAAGATATCACCTTTTATTCCACTTGCGAACATCATCTGCTGCCCTTCTACGGAAAAGCTCATGTGGCTTATATCCCGGATCAGCGCGTGGCAGGTTTAAGCAAACTGGCCCGCACAGTAGAAGTCTATGCAAGACGCCCGCAGATCCAGGAAAATATGACCGCACAGATTGCGGACGCTCTCGAAGAACATCTGCAGCCGAAGGGTGTGATGGTCATGATCGAGGCAGAACATATGTGTATGACCATGCGCGGTGTTCAGAAACCAGGCAGCAAAACTGTAACCACCATCGTGCGTGGAGCCTTTGCGGAAGATTTTTCCCTGCAGCAGACCTTTTTACAGATGGTAAAGGCTTAAATCTGTCATGGAACAGCGAATTATTATGAAACGCATCGATCAGATTTTATCCCACCCTGTCTTTCGAGAGCAGTTTGCACTGTTACAGGAAGCAGAAAAAGACCGGATCTTCTGCCGTCACACGATGGAGCATTTTCTGGATGTGGCGCGGCTGATGTATATTTATAATCTGGAAGATCAGGCTGGCTTTTCCAAGGAAATGATCTACGCCGCCGGACTTCTTCACGATATCGGCCGTTATGAACAGATGGAAAAAGGTACTCCTCACCATCTGGCAGGGGCAAGACTGGCGGAACGCATCCTTACGGACTGTGATTTTTCTCTTACTGAGCAGAAATCGATTCTTGCTGCGATCCGAAGCCACCGGGTAAAAGATACTGCGGAAACTCCCTTATTTTCCCGCTATCTCTACCGTGCGGACAAACAGTCACGAAACTGTTTGTACTGTCCTGCAAGAAATGCATGCAACTGGCCAGAGGAGAAGATGAATCTGACGATTTGTTATTAATTTTGAACTTATGTAAACTTCAAGAGGAGAAAACATGTATGAGAATTGGTAATCGTGAATTTGATACAAAGAATGAAACTTATATTATGGGAATCCTGAATGTGACTCCCGACTCTTTTTCCGACGGTGGAAAATTCAATCATATGGATGCTGCTCTCGCTCACGCCGAGCAGATGATCCGGGACGGCGCTGACATTATCGATATCGGCGGTGAATCCACCCGTCCGGGACATACCGTGATCTCTGACGAGGAAGAAATCGCAAGAGTAACGCCGGTCATCGAGGCGGTCAAATCACATTTTGATGTTCCGGTTTCCATCGACACTTACAAAGGAAATGTCGCAGAGGCCGCTCTTCAGGCCGGTGCGGATCTGGTCAATGATATCTGGGGATTCAAGTTCGACTATAAAACCGCCGAGGTGACCGCCCGTTACCACGCTGCCTGCTGCCTGATGCACAACCGAAACGAAGCCATATATCAGAATTTTCTGGAAGACATGGTCGCCGATATGAAAGAATGCGTTGCTATTGCACACAAAGCAGGTGTTCCGGACGATAAAATCATGCTGGATCCGGGTGTCGGCTTTGGAAAAACGTATGAGCAGAATCTGGAAGCCATCAATCATGTAGATGTCTTGCAGGAACTCGGACTCCCGATTCTTCTCGGCACTTCCAGAAAATCTGTCATCGGCAACACCCTGGATCTGCCGGTAGATCAGCGCGTGGAAGGAACACTTGCCACCACCGTGATCGGCATGCTCCGCGGATGCTCCTTTGTCCGGGTACACGATATCAAAGAAAACCACCGGATCATTCAGATGACGAAAGCGATCCTGTCCTGCTAGGAGGAAATTTATGGATAAAATAAGAATTGAGAATCTGGAAATCTTTGCAAAGCATGGAGTATTTCCGGAAGAGAATTTTTTAGGACAAAAGTTTGTACTCTCCGCCGTTTTGCATACCGACACCAGAAAAGCCGGGCTCACCGATGAGCTTTCTTATTCGGTACATTACGGTGAAGTCAGCCATCTGATCAAAAAAGTAGTCGAAGAAAATACCTGGAAACTGCTGGAGACGGTGGCGGAGGCGACCGCAAAAGCGATTCTGCTCTCCTACCCGATGGTCTCTCAGGTAGATCTTACCATCAAAAAACCGTGGGCGCCCATCGGTCTGCCTCTGGATACCGTATCGGTGGAGATCAGTCGCGGCTGGCATACCGCTTATATCGCGCTCGGCTCCAATATGGGGGACAAGGAAAAATACCTGAACGAGGCAGTTGAAAAACTACAGCAGACTTCGGACTGCCAGGTGCTGAAAGTGTCTGATTTTCTGGTGACCGCACCCTACGGCGGTGTGGAGCAGGATGACTTTTTAAACGGTGCACTGGCACTGAAAACACTGCTGACACCGCAGGAACTGCTCGAACGCCTCCATGAGATCGAACAGGAAGCGCACCGGGAGCGCCTGATCCACTGGGGACCGCGGACGCTGGATCTGGATATCTTACTGTATGACGATCTGGTACTGGACACCCCGGATCTGATCATTCCACATGTGGAGATGCATCTGCGGGACTTCGTCCTGATCCCGCTGACACAGATTGCTCCGTGGAAACGCCACCCGATACTGGGACTTACCGTTTCACAGATGCTGGCAGATCTGCAGGCGAAGCAGGAATCCTGATCTGCTATACGGATTCCTCATTCTTGTAATTATGTAAACCATTCTGCTATTTCTGACCGTCAGACTCCTCCTTCGTCTGCTCATTTGACGAATCCACCGGATTGCCCTGTGGCGCGTCCCCCTGCGGGCGTTCCCCGTTTTGCGTATCCGGTGGATTTCCCTGTCCCTGCGGCAGGGTCGGACGGTCTGAGTTATCCGAATTGTCAGAATCGCCACTATTATCTCCCATCGGACCACCCTGTGGTTTCTGTCCTCCACCCTGTCCCGGCGCATTCGTCACTTCTCCGTCGGTGTATACCAGACCTTCCATGGTTACTTCCCGGCTGTTCTCCCCTGTGTGTATCGTATAGGTACTTCCATCGCTTAATTCTGCGCAGCTGATGACCACGGAATTATATTCACGCATCGGTGTATAACTTACCAACGTATTGCCATCCGCATCTTCCAGTGTGATCTTCCTGCTCTGGTTATCCGTCAGGTTCATCATCAGTGAGCCCTGTGTGGAATCGGAACCGAAATTCTGTTCCATGCCGCTCATACCGGCTGCTACCAGCGTTCCCCCGGTGATCGTCGCCGTTCCATTGTAATCCCGAGCACCATTTCCGTTATCGCTCGGGCCGGAAACAAAGATGTTTCCTCCGCTGACGGTCAGATCCCCATTGCTGTCAATGCCGTCTCCGGTGGCATCGATCGTGACAGTTCCACCGGAAATCGTGATCCAGGCATCCTCGTCTGCCGAGAACATATCCCCACCAAATCCGCCCATACCGCTCTGGTCGTTTCCACCGGCTGCATTCAATCCGTCATCGCTGGCTGTGATATCGATGGTTCCACCGGAGATTTCCATATTCTGTCCTTTGATTCCTTCGTAACATGTTTTGATCGTAATCTCTCCTCCATATACCTGATCTGCCCCATCCGCATGCATACCATCATCTCCGGTGCTGAGTGTGTAAGTTCCTCCGCAGATGGACAAATTGCCGTTGGTATGCAAACTGTCATCGCAGAAATCTATCGTAAAGGTTCCATCTTTTAATTTCTTTTTCAACTCGATAAAGGCTTCGCTGTCATCCTGTGCCCGTCCATAGGTACGCAGCCGGATCTTTTCTTTGTACACCTTTCCTTCGATCGATCTTCGGATCAGAAGATAATCCGGCGTATCAAAATACAGGTTACAGATGGTATTGCGTCCGAATGTATCCGGTTTCATATACGTTTCCATATAAGCCTGCAGGTCTTTTTTCTGATCTGCGGTAAGCAGATATTTGTATTCATATCGTTTAAAAATTGTCTGATTTGCCATCTCGGTTCCTCCTTATGGATGTGATTGTATCGGAGAAACCTTAAATGAAGTTTAAAGAAACATAGAAAACACAGAATCTACACATTTATTCAAAACAAGGAATATACTTTCTCACTCTCGCGAATTTTACTCGTTGCATTGCATATCAATAATTGATCCAGTGGATCAATTTTGATTATCGCGACAGTCGCAAGGTCTCGTGCAAGTACAAACTTTGACTCGTTGCTCGCGTAAATTAAAAAACAGAACCCGCATAAAATCCTTATGCAAAGTTCTGCTTTTTATATGACTTTATATAAACCTTATCACTTTTTCCCTTCTACACAGATCCAGTCCGTACCCTCTTTTACGTGGATCTGAATGTCTGTGAAACCTGCTTTTTCAAACAGTTTCCTGAATTCTTCAGCGGTCGGAGTAAATAGGTGAAAACGGCAAATATTTTCCAGTGTCTTCGGATCCAGACCATCTTTGTTATAGGTATCCGCCACCAACAGGAACGTACCACCATTTTTCAGTACCCGCCGTACTTCTTTCAGGTTTTCCTGTGGATCCGGCCAGAAATAAAAGCTTTCTACCGTGATGATCTTGTCAAATCCATCATCTGCAAAAGGCAGTGCTTCCACGGAGCCTTCCAGAACTTTCATCTTTCCGCTTTCCACATCCTGTCGATTCGTTTTCAGCGAGGTTTTCACAGACACCGGTGAATAATCTACGCCCGTCAGATGACCTGTCGTTATCTTCTCACCCATCCGTTTTAACGTAGCACCACCACCGCAGCCAATGTCCAGAAGCTCCTCTTCCGGTGCAATCTGCCAGTGCTCCAGCGCCCAACATGTCACCGGTGAATGACTCTCATTCATTCGTTTCAGCATTGTTGCTCCATCCTCACCCTGTGGTTTTGCCGGATTTCCGGAAATGGTGATTTCTTCCTGCGTTCGTTCTGTTTTCTTTGCTGTATGAATATTACACATATTGCTTCTTCCCATTATACTTATCTCCTTTACAGTCATTTCCACATAATACTGCTTTTTCATTTCCGTCATTCATCACTAACTCTAGTATGTTACTGTTCACTCCATTCTCAGTAACACTAGTATAACCCACCCCACAACTCACTGCAAGTTCACGTTGTATTTTCCTTTCAAGTCATGTATACTCATTTTAAACAACAGATTTTATCCCCTGGTGAAATAATAAGGTGTGTTTTCGTCCGTGTATCAGAAGATAGTCATGTACCTAATATACCGTCTTTTTACAGATACTTTTACAGATTCAGAAAGGATTTTTATGATTCAGGATATTACCCCACATCATCTTTATAATGAATTTACTCCGAGATCTCCGCAGAACGGAGATCTGATTTTTGCTTTCCGTGACCGAAAACTTTTGGCAGATCTCTCAGCAAATACCTGCCGGTTTCCACTATGGGAAAATGTTTCTTCACAGTTTCCCACCACTACTTCTCTGATCTGGCTGTTTACTCTGGATCAAACCTCCTGTTTTCTTGTGATGGATGCGGATCTGGACTTTCCGGAAACTTATACTTTCCACTCTCTTCAGGAAATCCGCGGTCGAGAGCCCAAGCATCATATTTTTGCTGCAATGACGGCTTTTCATCTGTATGACTGGTATCGGAACAATCGTTTCTGCGGACGTTGCGGAACTCCTGTTGTTCCGGATCCTTCCCATAAAGAACGGATGCTCTCCTGCCCACAATGTGGAAATACCATTTATCCGAAAATCTGTCCGGCTATTATTGTCGGAGTAATCGACGGGGAAAGAATTCTGCTGACAAAATATGCCGGACGGAATAATCCTAATTATGCGCTGATTGCCGGTTTTACTGAAATCGGGGAGACCGCCGAGGAAACAGTAATGCGGGAGGTTTATGAAGAAGTAGGAGTAAGAGTGAAAAATCTGCGGTATTACAAAACCCAACCCTGGGGAATGGCGTCGGATCTCCTGATCGGCTATTACGCAGAGTTGGACGGTGATCCTTCCATCACTCTTGACCGCAACGAACTTTCCACCGGACTCTGGATGGACAGGAAAGATATCATCATTGAAGACGAAGACTTCAGCCTGACACGGGAAATGATCGTACGTTTTGCAAAGACCGGTCGTGCTGTACTGAATTAATATCGTGCTGTATTTACATATTTCGTAACTGTTCAGTAGCCTCACAGTTACGAGTCGAAATGCATTTCTAATCACCTTCGGTGATGGCATTTTGACTTGTATGTCTCGGGATTTTGGCAATAAACATGCCAAAACGCCTCGCGGAATGCTACCTACTGAGTAGTTGCCACATTTCTATAAAAAGGAGAACTCAGAATATGTCATCATTAACACTTTCAAAAGAGGAAGAAAAAAGACTGAAAGGGCTTGGTTTTTTGAATAATAAGGGGACAGATAATTTTTCTGCCCGTATTTTAACAGTAAATGGAAAAGTTACCGCTGCCCAGCACCGGGCGATGGCAGACGCAGCAGAAACGTTTGGAAACGGAATTCTGACCTTTACCACGAGACAGACCGTTGAAGTACAGGGTATTCCTTATGAAAAACTGGAAGAGTTTCAGGAGTTTGTCGAGAATGCCGGTATGGCTATCGGTGGTACGGGCGCTAAAGTTCGTCCCGTAGTTTCCTGTAAAGGAACCACCTGTCAGTATGGACTTCTGGATTCGTTTGCGATTTCAGAGGAGATTCATAAACGTTTTTATGAGGGGTATCACGATGTAAAGCTGCCTCATAAGTTTAAAATTGCAGTAGGCGGTTGTCCGAATAACTGTGTAAAACCGAATCTGAACGATCTGGGTATTATCGGGCAACGAATTCCTCATTTTAAAGCAGAGCTTTGTAAAGGATGTAAGAAATGTAGTGTTGAGGCAGTTTGCCCGATGGGAGCTGCCAAAGTATCGGATAAGAAATTACATATTGATGAGAATGTCTGTATTCACTGTGGTCGATGTGTGGGAAACTGCAGATTCGATTCGATTACAGACGGAACGTATGGGTTTAAAATTTTTGTTGGCGGGCGCTGGGGGAAGAAGATTTCTCATGGTCGTGCACTGAGTAAGGTGTTTACTACTAAGGATGAGGCAATGGATGTGATTGAGAAGGCGATTTTACTGTTCCGTGAGAGAGGACTCGCAGGAGAAAGGTTTGCGGTTATGATTGATCGGATTGGGTTTGAAACGGTTGAGGAAGCGCTTTTGAGGGATGATTCGTTATTGGAACGGAAAGAAGAGATCCTGTCCCGGGAATTATAAAATGCTATTGTCGCTACATAAATGATTTCGCTGCACAGATGAACCGGATCGACGAGTGCAAAAGACAGTTCAGCTTCATTTAGAATACAGTGCTGAGCTGTCTTTTATTTCTCTTATGGTATGTCTTTCGTGGTTTCTCTTTCTATTTTCTTTTTATCTTCTATATCCCTTCTGGTGTTATGCCGTTTTTTCAGCTGCCTGTCCGTAAGTCTTTTTTCTAACAAAGTAATAGCAGATCACCTGCATGATGATAGTAATGATCCAGGAACCCGGATAGGAAATAAAGAGGATGTAGAGACTTCTGTGGGATGGGAATATTCCAAAGATCCACAGAATTCTTGTGCCTACAGTTCCTATGACGGACAGGATCATGGGGACGGTGGATGATCCCATGCCCCTCAGGGCTCCCGGAAAAAGATCCATGATTCCGCAGAGGAAGTAGGGGACGGTGGTAATAGACAGGATCTCAAGGCCTGCTTTGATAACTTCAGGATCCTCTGTGTAGATGGAGAGGACCGGGGAGCCGCCGAAATAGGCTCCACAGCCGAGAACACCTCCTACGATCACCGAAAGAATCAGGCAATCGATCAGAACTTTGTCCATTCGTTTGTATTTTCCCACACCGTAGTTCTGACTGGTAAAACTCATGCATGCCTGTGTTACGGCATTGATGGATACGTAGAGGAATCCGAGGATATTGTTGGCTGCCGTGTACCCTGCCATAGCTACCGAACCGAAGGAATTGACCGAGGATTGCAGCAGGGCATTGGAAAAGTTAATAACCGTACTCTGGATACCCGCCGGAACACCTACCTGAAAGATCTGCATCAGATAAGCTTTTTTCATGGTCAGTTTTGAGAATCGCAACTGATAGCTTCCCTCTGACCGATACAGACACCGCAGTACCAGAATACATGAAATCAGCTGCGAAATGACCGTTGCAATGGCAACACCTTCCACCGCCATATGAAAGAAAATGACCAGAATCATATTTAACACAGCATTGATCACACCCGAAATAATCAGATAGAATAGCGGGCGCTTCGTATCTCCTACCGCCCGCAAAATGGCAGCACCATAGTTATACACCATGAAAAATGGCATACCCAGGAAATAGATCTGCATGTATAATGTTGCCTGGGCAATCACATCCTCCGGCGTTCCCATCACTTCCAGAGACCAGCGGGAAAAGATCAGTCCGATCACTGCCATTGCCACACCGCTGATCAGTGCCAGTGCAATAGACGTATGAACCGTTTCTGACATTTCTTTTGTTTTTCCTGCTCCGTAGAACCTGGCCGCCAGTACATTGGTTCCCAGAGAAATTCCGATAAACAGGTTGGTAAAAACATTGATGAGTGCTGTTGTAGATCCTACGGCCGCCAGTGACTGGCTGCCGCTGAACCTTCCCACTACCACGATATCCACAGCATTGAACATCAGCTGCAGAATACCGGAAAGCATCAGCGGCAATGCAAAAGATATCAGTTTATCCATGATCGACCCGTTGCACATATCGATCTCATATTTATTATTTTTCATAGTGTGTTCTCCCTTACCTACGCCAGACGATCTGTTTCTTTTCTTTATATTCTGAACTATTTCCCCTATAAAATCAACATCTCTTTCTTTTATAATTATGCAAAATAACCACTGACTTTTTGCAAATTCGACATTTTTGAATTAAATACATCAATCCATTGAAATCGCTGTTTTTTTTCAGTATAATGACTAATGGTGATAGTGATTATACACCTATTGATAAGGAGGAATATATTATGGCAACATGGAAAAATCTGGACACCCTCTCATCTTATGATAAGCTTTCCGGACTGAAAAATCATGTGGATATTGCCACTGCAATGTCCGGAGAACAGGGTGGCGAACGTGTAAAGAACTACAGCACTCCAATGGCTGCAGGTTTACAGTACAATTACGCAGCAAAAGAAGTAGATGAAACTGTCCTGACAGCTCTGGCTGAACTGGCAGACGAAGCACAGTTAATTGATAAATTTGAGGAGCTGTACAACGGCGCCGTAATCAACACCGGCGAAAAACGTATGGTTCTGCATCACCTGGCACGTACACAGCTGGGTAATCCTGTCGTTGTTGACGGCGTTGACAAACGTGAATTCTATGTGGCACAGCAGAAAAAAGCTGCTGATTTTGCTAATAAAGTACATGCCGGTGAAATCGTAAACGAAGCCGGCGAGAAATTCACAACCGTTGTACAGATCGGTATCGGCGGAAGTGACCTGGGTCCCCGCGCTTTATATATCGCTCTGGAAAACTGGGCAAAAGCCAACAATACCTTCAAAATGGAAGCAAAATTCATCAGCAATGTAGATCCGGATGATGCAGCTGCTGTTCTGGCATCTGTAGATCTGGCACACGCACTGTTTATCGTAGTATCCAAATCGGGTACAACTCTGGAGACCCTGACCAATGAAGCATTCGTAAAAGATGCGCTGACAAAAGCAGGTCTGAATCCTTCCAAGCACATGCTGGCAGTTACCAGTGAGACTTCTCCACTGGCTAAGAGTGATGAATATCTGACTGCGATCTTCATGGATGACTATATCGGAGGACGTTACTCTTCCGTATCCGGTGTAGGTGGAGCGATCCTTTCTCTGGCTTTCGGACCGGAAGTTTTCGCAGAACTTCTGGATGGTGCAGCAGCCGAAGACAAACTGGCTACCAACCGTGATCTGTTGAAAAATCCGGATATGCTGGATGCTCTGATCGGCGTATATGAAAGAAATGTACAGGGATATCCTTCCACAGCAGTTCTTCCATACTCTCAGGCACTGAGCCGTTTCCCGGCACACCTGCAGCAGTGTGATATGGAATCCAACGGAAAATCTGTCAACCGTTTCGGTGAACCGGTAGATTATGTAACCGGACCGGTCATCTTCGGAGAACCGGGAACCAACGGACAGCACTCTTTCTACCAGTTACTGCATCAGGGAACTGACATCGTTCCACTGCAGTTCATCGGCTTCAAAAACAGCCAGCTGGGTGTAGATGTGGATATCGAAAGCAGCACCAGCCAGCAGAAGCTGTGTGCAAACGTAGCTGCCCAGATCGTGGCATTTGCCTGCGGTAAAGAAGACGAAAATCTGAACAAAAATTTCAAAGGAAAACGTCCTTCCAGCATCATTGTAGGAGACAAACTGACACCGGCATCTTTAGGTGCCCTGTTAGCTCACTTTGAAAACAAAATCATGTTCCAGGGCTTTGTATGGAATCTGAACAGCTTTGACCAGGAAGGCGTACAGCTTGGTAAGATTCTTGCAAAACGTGTTCTGGCTCATGATACCGACGGTGCACTGAAAGTCTTCAGTGATATGCTGAATATCTAAGCAAAACTGTTTGTGCAACGATATCAGATTTCCTTGTATTCATGGATTCCTGAACGTTGTCCTCTGTAAAAAGAAGCCATATCATCTTTCACAGGATGATATGGCTTCTTTTATCTCTTTACACATTTTCTGTGGCAGTTTTCTTTTTATAGAGATCATAATATTTTGAGGTTCTCTGCCGATATAACATCAGACAGCCACGAACACAAAGTTCCACCGCCATAGCGATCCACATACCGTAAAGCCCCAGACTTTTTACAAGAATCATTGCCAGACCCAGCCGGACGATCCAGATACTTCCAAGATTCATAAGGCTTGGAACAAAAGTATCACCTGCGCCACGAAGTGCTCCTGCTGCCACGATAGATGCTCCAAACAATGGTTCCGCCAGAAGTTCGATACGAAGTACCTGTGCCGCCAGTGTCCGTACGGATGGATCCGGTGTCAATACCCGGAATACAATCGGACAGATCAGCATCATGATCGCTCCGGTTGCAGCCATGAAGCATGCACCCATCGCTGTACAGATATTCCCATACCTTTTTGCCTGTTTCGCCTCACCTGCACCCACGCTTCTCCCAACCAGTGTTGTTGCCGCCGACCCAATACCATATCCCGGCATATAGCACAGACTCTCCGCTGTCACTGCAAAAGAATTTGCCGCAATAGAAACAGCGCCCAATGGGGCGATGATCATTGTAGCTGCCACCATCGCACTGTTTATGGCTATTTCCTGCACTGCCACCGGCGTTCCGATCCGGAATGCTCTCTTTAATATCTCCGGATCATAGTGAAACCCTTCCGTTCTCCTGAGATGCAGTTTTTCATTGTGGACACAGCACCGCGCCGTCATGGTCAGGCTGACGCATGCACAGGCAAGCGCTGTTCCCATCCCGGCACCCATAACTCCGAATCTTGGTATCAGAAGTGCATTGAAAATCACATCCAACACACACATGATTGCATTCAGGATACTTGGTGTCACCATGTCTCCGCTGCACTGCAGGAAAGACGAATTCAGGGAATTGATCTGTGAAAACGGTACCATCAGCGCATAGACCATAAAATACGCCGATGCATCTTTCCGGATCTCCGGATTACCGCCCAGCCACACCGGCAGTCTTCCGCTGATGGAAAGTCCGATCAGACACAAAATTCCTGATACCAGAAGTGCAACCAGCAGACCATGGCATACCACCTGTCTGGCTTCTTTCTCTTTTTTCCCTCCAATATGATGTGCGACCTGTACGGAAAATCCCGCTGCTATCGCATAAGTAATTCCGCCAAACAACCAGGTAGTTGTTGCTACCAGACCGATCGCAGCAGAAGCATTTGCTCCCAGTGCTCCCACCATCGCAGAATCTATATATTGCATGGCTATTGTTGTAATTTGTGTCAGAATAGCTGGCAGGCTCAAATGCCATACTTCTCCAATCTGCTGCCACAATTCCTGACTGCGTTGTTCTCTCATTTTTCTTCCTCTTATCTTCCCGTTTTTTCCCTAACATTGCCATGGTCCGAATCATCTAATTTAGTTCCATTAGCATTTTATCTATATTTTTTTAATTTTTTCTCATTTTTGTTATACTTTCACAATTGATTATACTATCTCCCAGAGATTTTCACAATGGATATACTGCAAGTTTCTGCTTCATATACAGGATAACTGTTTTCTGCAAACATTTATGTCTCCCGGTGCTATTTTTTTTCTACCATCAATACCCGATCTTTTACTGTAATACCTGGTATCTGAGGCAGGGCGGTATCTGTATGACAGGAGCGGTAAAGATCCGCAAGTCTCACCGGTGTCTGTGCCGATGAATCGGTACGATTTTCATACAACCCGGTAAGAAAATCTCCCAGTGAGATCCCCTGCTCTTCCACGGCCTGCGACAGTTCCGAAAGACTGTCTGTTGTGAAAATACAGAGACTGTTTCCGAGGCTGCTCTCCGACTCCATTCCCGTAAGCACTTCTCTTAATCTCTCCCTGTTTTCCCGGAGAGAGGTACCAAAAATTACTGCTTTTACATGTCCGATATCCAGATACTGTTCCCTGGTCGCTTCGTAAGCAGTATGGATCTGCGCCCCATCCGAACCGGTAAAATACAGTTCGTTTCCCGGCTGCGTCTCTGCGCTTTGTTTCCTCTGCCCGGTGTCTTCGGCAAGCGATGCCATATGCATCCACACTGTATACCTTTGTTCTTCTTTCTGCCAGTCGATGCCGATCACCTGCGGATACGCCCGTTTTTCCGGTTCCACCGCCTGACAGGCAATAAGAAAAACAAATCCAGATACAAGCAGGCAAAACAGAAGTTTCACTCCAGTCCGGATGCTCTGCCTTTCTTTATCTTTTTCCATAAGATTTTCTCCTCGCCCATGCTGCACAGACCGTCATCATCAAACATACGGGCAGATAGATTCGACTTAACATCCTCGGGTACTGACGACTCCAGTTCCACTGCTCCTGTGCTGTTGTTCCCAGTAAAAAACAAAGAATCGCTGACGGAAGACGGCCAATGGAAATATGAATCCTGTCCGCCACATAGCTGCTGTAAAAGAAGATACTGCCTAGCAAAAAGGCCAGCGAAAACAATAGTATGCTTAAAAAAATCAAATCTACCCGTCTTAAAAAGCCACCGGGGAGCTCCACGCCCGCCATCACTTCCAGAATCGGACAAGTATTCATAGTTGTTGCATCTGTTCTAAAATTGACAGTGAGAAGCACCGCTCCCGTCAGAAACCAGAGGGACAACTGACCAATGGCCGGCGCAAGTCCTTCTTTTCTTCTTTTTTCTTTACTGTCACGAACCTGTACCGTCAGCCAGGTCATCAGACCGATGCCAGATCCGTATGCCACATATTTTCCGATGCTTTTCACACTCCGTTTCCAGTCAAACCCTGTTGTTTCCAGATGTTGATCGCCCCACACCATCTCCAGAGAAGTACTGTTTTGAACTGCAGCCAGCAACAGCAAGATCCCTCCCAGCCATGCTGCAACCCCCCATGAGATTTGCGCCAGCCGCCCCCGTGCCTGTACATGATGGGATCCTCCCAGTGCCGCAAGAACAAAAATAAGAGAAAGTAATGTCTCCGGCACTCCGGAAACCAGATATTCTCCTGCCAGATGCCCGACTTTTCCCACCAGCCATCCACCGGTAAGCACCAGATAGCTCTCCCAGATTCCAGCTATCAGCCAGGCGGGAACTTTTCCCAGATACCGGATCGGATCCCGGAATACTGTCATCTGCCTTCGAAGGATCCCGCTCCACAGGACGAGAAGTACACCGCCGATCAGGATTCCTACTGCTCCTTCTCTTCCGGTAAATTCCGGAATTCCCCATATCAATCCCATGCCCAGTGCCGCAAGCAAGCACTGACAGTGCATCTGCGACCATGAGATTCTATTATTCTCTGCAAACATTGCCTCCGTCACTCCTCATTTTTCTATTTTTCCCTTAAGCGAACTCTCTGGAATCTTCGCGTATAGATCGGACGATACCGCATTTTCCTCATCGGTGCCCGCACCAGAAGATCCCGTTCGTCCTGATATCCGGCAATATCTTTTCCGATAAATGGCATCAGATATGGAATCTTAAAACTGGTCAGCCGGGCCAGATGTCCCAGAAGCAGATACAGCCCCAGTACGATTCCATACATGCCCAACAGTCCTCCAAGCAGAATAAAACCATATTTGATCAGCCTGAATGCCGAAGTACATTCTTCATTCGGTATAGCAAAAGAACTCAATGCACTTAACGCCACGATCACCACCGCCATCGGACTCACCAGATTGGCACTCACCGCCGCATCACCGATGATCAGCCCTCCTACAATACCAATCGTTCCACTTAAAGCTCCTGGCATCCGAATCCCCGCCTCACGGATCAGTTCAAATGCCAGTTCCATAAACAATACTTCCAGAAGACTTGGAAACGGAACCCCCTGCCGGGACTCTGCAAAGGACAGGATCAGATTGGTCGGCAGGATCATCGTATGGAACCCAATCACTGCCAGATATGTTCCGGATAACAAAAAAGAAAAGATCATCGCCGCATATCGGATCACCCGTTCAAAAGAGGCAATCTCAAACCGGTTATAACGATCCTCCGTCACATTCATAAAATCCTGAAATACACTGGGGAGCAACAATGCTACCGGTGAATTGTCACACAACAGAACAACTCTTCCATCCAGTACTTCCATCGCAGCAAGATCCGGTCGTTCGGTAGTCTGAAACTGTGGAAACGGTGACACCCAGTCCTCCTCTGTCAGCTGCTCAATGATTCCACTGTCAAGAACCCCATCAATTACAAATTGATCAATGCCCCGCCGGATCTGTTCCAGCACTTCCGGATATACCAGCTCTTTCATATATACCAGTACCAGCCTTGTATTTGACCGCACACCTGCGGTCAGCTCTTCTACTTTCATATCTGTACTCCGGATTCTTTTTCGGATCAGTGCTGTATTGGTTTTTACCGACTCGGTAAATCCTTCGTTGGATCCCCTCAGCACCTTTTCTGTATCTGTATTATCTACAGAGCGTGCGGGATATCCCTTACTTCCGATTTTCAGCCCTTTATCATATCCCTCTACCAGAAGAAGCAGATTCCCTGCCAGCATTGCATTCATCCCTTCTTCCCGGGTCTGCAGTGGCTGTGCTTCCGAAAGCCCCAGGCTGTTTGCTTCCACTGCCTGATACACTTCTTTCGGATCTTTCCTCGCCATGTCGATAAACATCCGTCCAAGCACTGATTCTTCCAGGATCAGATTCGGTACGGTATTTTCCACATAGATGGCAAGCGCAGAGACGCTGCCGTCTTTCCCGAGTCTCATGGGCTGGAGTTTAATATCCGAACACCCTTCGCAGCGGCTTCGAAACCAGACCTCGTTTTCTTCCAGATTTTTTGTTACCGGTGTTCCATCTGTCATCCTTTT
>ENA-OQHF01000050-OQHF01000050.1-human-gut-metagenome-genome-assembly--contig:-NODE-50-length-66103-cov-6.038150_pt1 | contig 66103 bp, 64 predicted proteins | sample MGYA00242559_ERZ504709 | MGnify/ENA primary metagenome ERZ504709 (study PRJEB26092, sample SAMD00036203) | human gut metagenome | host: Homo sapiens | study: EMG produced TPA metagenomics assembly of... | reverse complement strand
GAATGAAATAATTTGTTTGTGAGAGAACTGGATGAAAACAAAGGAAAGAAAGACGATGAAATCGTACTTGGATATGACACCCCTGAAAGATGTAGTGGCTAAATATATCTATCAAAGCAGACCACCAATGAACCAGATTACAACGTATTTGTTTGGTTATGAGGTGGACAATCCGAGTGCGGATTACTTAAGGTATAAGATTTTGATGAGCCGTATTCCGGTACGGTCAATGAAACCTACTACACAAAAAATCTCAAATTTGCAAAGAGTTTCTTTAGGGAGAACTTAACGGCTCTCTATGAAACGAGGGGATTGAAGGAATCAATAATCTCTATTTGAAACTCACATTGAAATTGATGTTCAATATACATGAGATAGACGATGATTATGATGATTTTTGTGGCTTTTGAAACCATGAATAATCGTGGCAAGAAACTGACGAATCTGGAGCTGCTGAAAAACAGGCTTATATATCTTACTACACTGTATTCAGACGAAAAATTCGATGAGATGGAGAAGTCTCACCTGAGAAAACAGATCAATGATGCGTGGAAGGAAGTATATTTTCAACTTGGCAGAAATGAAAATGTTCCTCTTTCTGATGACGATTTTTTAAGAGCACATTGGACAATATATTTTGCCTATTCCAGAAGGAAGGGAGATGACTATATTCGTTTCCTGCTGAATAAGTTTTCTGCTAAAAACATATTTGAAAAGAAAACTGTTCTTATGAGTGAATTGCCAAATGGATATGTTATGGACACAGATTACGAAGAGGAAAACGATGTAGATGATACAGAAACGGAAACCATAGAAGTTTCAAAATTAGCACCTACTGAAATTGCTGACTATGTAAATAGCCTTAGAATATGGCTAAATACTGGTACGATACTTTCTTCCCTACTAAGAGTGAAAATCTAACGAAAGAGGAGCAGATATGGATAGATAAGTTGAATCGTATCGGTATTGGACATTTCCGGCCGTTAGTAACTGTAATCATCAGCAGACGTGACTTTAGCCCAGAAGAACGAATTGAGTCCTTTAAGGCAATCGAGCGTTTTTATATTTATCTGTTTCAGGCTAGGAAATTTTAATGCTTCGTTCTGTAGCAGCGAATATTATCGTGCATCAAGAAGTTTGTACTTGAACGAAATGACACTGGAAGATCTGGTGGCAGATATTGTTGAAACCACAGATGCTAATATTGAATATGCAATTCCGAACTTTGTAACAAAAATTGAAAAGCATTTCTCCAATGGCGGAGGTTTTTATTATTGGAACTCTATTCGTTATTTCTTATATGAATATGAAACGAGTCTTGCGCAGAAAAATAATATTGACCGTATAGGCAGTTGGGAAATGTTTACTAAAACAGAAAAGGATAAAGTTTCCATTGAGCATATTCTTCCCCAGACTCGTCAAAGTATTATTGGCAAAATCAGTATCGACAGTTTACTGATGAAGAGGTGGAGATGCTGGCGGGTGCTTTAGGCAACCTGATACCGTTGTCACAGAGTGTAAATTCCAGCTTGCAGAATGACAGTTTCTATGACAAAAAAACTCAAAAGCCGGAAGACGCGGTTTATGAAAATGGACTGTCAACTCTGAAATTGAAGTGGCAAAGTATAATGACTGGACTGCTGAAAAACATTTATACACGTAGCAAGAAACTTCTTGAGTTTATGGAGAATCGTTGGGAGTTCAGTTTTAATAGTGAGCAATTGGACAAGCTGGTATATGTGAATTTTGCAGTTGATGGTAGAACTGTTCCAGAAGAATTACCAGTACCTGAAGAAAAGCCGATACAATCAAAAGAGGATACGGATACTCATGAGTATAGTAGTCTTGACGAGCAACAGAAAGCTTTCTGGGTTAATTTTGTAAAGCATTGCAATGACCGCGATAGAGAAGATATTGTAGGAAGAAAGCCACTTGTTCAGAATTGGTATGATATTCCTGTCGGTGCCAATGATTTCCTGCTACAGTTTACCATTACTCGCAGTAAATATGTCTCGCTTGTCATTTACGCTTTTGATGGCGAGACCTTTAAAAGATTGGAAAGCAAAAAGAGCGTGATTGAGAAAGTATTCGGTAATAAGTTTGATTGGTATTCCAGCCGAGAAAAAAGCACCGCAAAGCGTATTGTGTATAAGCATGAGGCCGATGTTTTCAATCCTGGAAAACAAGAAGAATTATTTGATTGGATGATAGAAAAATTTGATTTATTGGTGGTCGCACTTGTGTCTGCTGATGAGTTAGATAATGAAGAACCATCCGGTGAGAAGTTTTCAGAAATAAAAAAGTATTTGGAGTCATGTGGTAAAAGCAAGATTTCCTTGACCTTTGCAGAAGTCGAAAATATTATCGGAACCGAACTGTGCAGATCAGCATATACTTACCCTGTTTACTGGAAACCATCGAAAACGCATACTATGGCAAACACAATTGTTGCAGCGGGATATGAGGTTATCTCGGTAGACTTGACATCAAAAAAGATTGACTTAGAAAAGAGAAATTGAATGATTGGAGGTGTACCACAGTGCCAGACATGAAACAGATACATGATTTTGCTGTCAAATGGTGCGATAAATTTTGTGATCAGAACATTAATTATATAGATTTGGTTGACCACTTTATGGCTGATGATTGTGCTGCTCTTGGTTTTGAGATGGACTGTGGCCACGCTTTGTGGAGAATACTGACTTATGAAAATACATATTATTGGTTGCAGTGGTTCTGGAAAAACCTATTTAGCAAATGCACTTTCAAAGAAGTATAATATTTCTCATTTCGACTTAGATGATATTCAATGGGATAATAACGCTAAAGAATATGGCAAAAAGAGAACGCTTGATGAACGAAAAGCGTTATTACAAGAAATATTATATAATAATGATGAGTGGATAATTGAGGGGGTATATTATGCCTGGGTACAGCAAAGTTTTGATGAAGCTGATAAAATATATGTTTTAGATATGCCTGGTTATTTATATAAAAGTAGAATTATTATGCGCTCTATAAAAAGAAAATTGGGAATACTAAAAGGGAAAAAAGAAACTTTGAAATCGGTCTATAACCTTTTGAAATGGACTGAAACTTTTCAGAATAAAAATCTGAAAGAAATAAGAAGCATTTTAGATAGATATGACAATAAAGTTGTATGGTTATCAGGAAAAAAGGATGTAGAGAAAATAATAAAGGCGGTATGATAACTCCCAAGTTGGCGCAGTTGAGGCAGAATGTTTTCCGCCTACGGAAGCAGCAACAGAAAAGGAACTTGCTGACTCCTTTGGGCGAACTTGTAGAAGTCAACGGTCACAACATGAGTGTATATACGGAGGGCGACGGTGACAAAACATTTGTATTTATGTCAGGAAGCGGAACATGCTCGCCTATATTGGATTTTAAGTCACTGTATTCGCTGTTGAGCAATGAGTACAAAATTGCAGTAGTGGAAAAATTCGGCTATGGTTTCAGTGATGTGGCAGATAAAAACAGGGATATTGATACAATATTGAGCGAAACCAGAATGGCACTTGATAAGGCAGGAATAGAACCGCCGTATGTGCTTTGCCCACATTCAATGTCCGGATTAGAAGCTTTATACTGGGCTCAGAAGTATCCGGAAGAAGTTGAAGCTATTGTCGGTTTGGATATGGCTGTGCCGGACTATTATGATGAAATGAACATCAATATTCCTATAATGAGATTAGGACAGTATTGCGCCGGATTGGGAATTACAAGATGGATACCAAGCCTTGCGGAAAGTAATGCCATCAAATCGGGAACGCTCTCTCAAAAGGAAAAAGAAATTTACAGGGCTATATTTTACCAAAAAACCGCAACTGTAACGATGATTGACGAAGCAAAAGCGGTAAAAAAGAATGCGGGTGTTGTAAAGGAAAAGGGCATCCCACAAGTGCCGATGTTATTGTTTATCTCTGACGGTTCCGGTGGAACAGGTTTTACAAAAGAAAAGTGGAGAAGTATTCCTAAAGAATATATTTCAAACCACAACAACGCAAGTTGTATTGAACTGGACTGTCCTCATTATATTCACGACTACGAATATCAAAGAATAAGTGAAGAAATCAGAAGCTTCATCCGGTGAATTAATAAGGCAATGAGTAAGACCGCTTGTGGTTGATACGGAATGCTCGCAAATTCATTATTTGTCAAATTGGGAAATTAAAAATTAGGGGAAATTGATAATGACAATAGAAGAAATTTTTAGTGATTTATATGATAAATATGATGAAGATTTTAACTGGTATATGATTCCATTAACACAGGCTGACGGAGTATTTGTTACTGAATTGAAAAATGAAATCGGGGAAGACCACTTCTTATATGACAAAAGAATTTGGGCAGCAGCAAAGTGTGAATCTAATGATGATGTGTTATATGTTATTGACAACGGAAGAAATGCGGACAGCTACTATATTTTCCATTTGACTTACTCAAAGCATAATCCTGCCGGATTTCCGCGATATGAAGAATTAAAAGATGTATATGCAGTAAAGGCATTTATTGAGCAGTCCATAAAAACAAAGCAGGAGTTTGCGGATTTATAGTATGTAAAACAATTTTGACACCCGGAAAACACAGATGTCAATACACTTTGATAGCAAAAATACTGCTTTGCGATTAACATGAGTATGCAAGGAGGTGACGGAATGGAACTTGGAAAACAAATAAAAATGCATCGTCAGGAAGCAGAGTTATCCCAAGAGGAATTAGCCAATCGTGTTTATGTTTCAAGACAGACAATTTTAAATTGGGAAAACGATAAAAGTTACCCGGATGTGAACAGTTTGGTATTACTGAGTGAAATTTTTCAAATCTCTCTTGATAAGCTAATCAAAGGAGATATTGGTGTTATGAAAGAGGTAATTCAAAAAGAAGAAATTGAAAAAATGAAACGCTACGGAAGAATCTACACTATAATGTTGATTGTGACTGTTGTTTCTGCGGTTCCGCTATTTATGTGGCTTGGTGTCTGTGTATTAATTGGCTTTCTGATGCACGTCTTTTTGAATTAATAGTGATATTGCGTTTTAAAATTCAGAAGGTCAATTCTAAAATGAGGTTATATACAGCCGCAAATTCAATTGCAAAAAAATACGATTGAATTTACGGCTGTTTTTACATATAATAATTATAATTAATTGGGAAAAATTAAAATTATGTGTGAAACGAGGGGAATAAGTAATAGAATTTGAAGAATTACCATGTGATAAGCAGAAATTAACATTTAATGGTTTAAATTCGGGATTTGAGGAGGAAATATGGCATCAAGCAAGGAATACTTAGAGTTTATTTTAGGGCAGCTATCTGAGTTAGAAGAAATTACTTATCGAGCTATGATGGGAGAATTTATTATTTATTATCGTGGCAAGATTGTAGGCGGTATCTATGATGATAGATTACTTGTTAAACCAGTAAAATCGGCAATTAGTTATATGCCGACAGCTCCGTATGAATTACCCTATGAGGGAGCAAAAGAGATGTTGTTGGTAGATGAAGTTGATAATAAGGAATTTTTGACAGGCTTGTTTCATGCAATGTATGATGAACTGCCAGCCCCAAAACCGAAAAAGAAGAAATAGACAACTTAACAATTTGTAAAAGAGCATTTCGTTAGATTTTATAGGGGGGAATATTTATGCTAATGAATTATGATGAAAGCATCCGTGCCTGTCAGCATATTGACGGTTGGAAATTTGTAACGAGTTTTTCTGTTGGAGGTTTTGAATGGCTTGGGTTTTCTAAGAAAATTTCAAATAAAATGATTATCATTTCTTCTCAAAAAACTACTATTCTGGATTGTGACAATGGAAAAATTGAAAATTGTATGATTGATTATGATGAAGAAGAACTTATTGCAATTTGTGATAAATTACCGGACGAACAGATTTTAATAGCAGGAGAATACGGTGGAAACTTACCTGATACAACAAATAAGGGCGAAAGGGTTCTTATTCAGAAAACAAAAGAGTATATTACGACTATAACTTTTATTCCTGGTCAAAGTGATGAAATAAAAGTTTATGAAAATTATGGTGCATACATCTGTGGATTTAGCTACGATGGAAAGTATTTTGTTATTGCAAATGATGGAGGAATTATTGTTATAAAGAGATGTTGCTAACTTTTCAATTAGTATGTTAATATAATTTTGGCACTGCCATTCACGGTAGGCGGTTTAGTCGATACCTTCGAGAGGAGGTGAGACTATGGTGACTTATTCAGATATGTTTACATATACATTAGTATTATGTGCAGTTGCAACGCTTGTTGCTTCCATTTGTAATAAAAAACCAAAAAATAACCGCCCCAGCCACGGTAACGGTTATTTTTAATAACTTGTATCCTAAAGGCTAAACCGTCTATCGACAGAGCCTTTTTATATATTCATATTACTCTATTTCCATATTTATGTCAAATTTATATTGAAAATCCGTTTTGCAGCTTTTACAGCAAAAACATTTAGACAGCGGCAACACCAAAATGCTATAATAAAAGCACATATTATATTGGTAATAATGGGGAGAAAGAAAACATGGACAGAGAAGTAGACGCAATGGGCTACGGGATTTGTATATTTTCCGCAGATACCGTACAGGACTTTTTGAAACGTGAAAAAATTCGGAAAAGAAAGCTGTTAAGTCTTTTACAAAAGGATAAGGAACTTTATTTGTCTACGCAGAAAGAGGGCATTTTAATTCCGTTAGTAGGAATTAATGCGTATAATTACGCAATCCGGCTCGAAGGACGGGACGAGCCGTTTGACGACCGGTGGACACAAAAGATTGACTATGACGGATTTAATCTGGAAATTAAAGACGGGCTGTGGATTTCCAATATCCGGCAGCTTGAGCCTTTTGAGCCGAAAATATATCATGAAAAGGAAGAAGAATTTTACATCACGCCGGGACAGTTTGAACCGGTGGAGCGGTACCGCTCGCCATGGGAACGGTGGTATAAGGCGGAAACGGGAAAGGGAGAGCTTGTTAAAATTTATACAGATATCAAATATGATGTCCCTGCCGGAAAATATCTGCTGTCTATCAAAGGTTATGTCCGAAAGGAAAAACAGAAGTACCCTGTTCCGAATTGTGGCTTTTATCTTTCGCTGACGAAAGTGGAAGCATTTGAAGGCTTTAAAAATCCACGGGAAGCAGATGAGTACAATTTTAATATAGGAAGCATGGAGTAAGGCGCACATATAATTTGCACAGAGAGAAGGGAAAATATGATATTTAAAACAGCAGGTGACAAATCAAAACCGGCAATATTATTTTTTCATGCAATGGGAGTGACGGGTGACAGCAGTATGCCGGTAGCAGAGTGTCTGGAACAGAAATATTACTGCATTATGCCGACTTCGACAGTATATTGTGCCGGACAAAAATATCGCAGTAAAACAGATGAAATACAGCAGATAATGACATTTTTAAAAGAACAGGGAATCCGTGAGATAGAACTTGTGGTGGCTTCCTCAATCGGCGCAGACCTTGCAATGGTATTTCTAACCAATACACAGATACCCGTAAAACATGTCTTTTTTGACGGCGGGCAGTTTGCACAGATTGGAAAGACATTGAGAAAGATAATGGTTCCGTTCATATATCTGGCAATAAAAAGCATTCCCGGATTTGCCCGAAGAATTACAAAAAAGTACATATTGGGAGTTTGGCAGTGTGGAAGACCATTTAAAATACAGAAATGCCGTTATGCAGACTTATAAATATGGGAACTTTCCGGTTTTTAGCGGATTTAATCATATGCAGTATCAGATTCGTAATTCGAAAGAATTTGCCGAAATGTTGGAATCAATCATAGAAAAGAACGAATTACCGGAGCTGCCATTCCTTTACAAAGCCCCTGTTTCTGCGGGTTTGCAGAAAAAATAAAAAAATCTCAAAAAAAGTTGAAAAAAGTGCTTGACATTTACGCGATTATCGTATTATAATAACCAAGTCAGTTCACGAGAGAACAAAAACAACACAGCGCAAGCGGTTGCAGCGATTGTTCATCATGAATTTGAATATGGGATCTTAGCTCAGCTGGGAGAGCATCTGCCTTACAAGCAGAGGGTCATAGGTTCGAGCCCTATAGGTCCCATACATGAAAAGAATATGGCGAGATAGCTCAGTTGGCTAGAGCACACGGTTCATACCCGTGGTGTCGGGAGTTCGAGTCTCCCTCTCGCTACTACACGGACACCTTGAACAGAGGTGTCTTTTTTGCATATATAGGGAGAATACCGTAAAACACTGCCAAAGCGGAAATATTTTCACTTGTACAATTCATAGAATAATGGTATTCTTTTACGGGAAAATAAAATGATAGCAGTCAGAAAGGAGAATGAAAATGCGCGTTGGAATGGGGTATGATGTACACAGACTGGTGGAAGACAGAAAGCTGATTATAGGCGGAGTGGAAATTCCGTATGAAAAAGGTCTGCTGGGACATTCTGATGCGGATGTCCTGCTTCATGCGATTATGGACGCACTGCTCGGTGCGGCGGCGCTTGGAGATATTGGAAAGCATTTTCCGGACAACGATGACAGATATAAAGGCATTTCAAGTCTGGAACTGTTAAGACAGGTTGGAAAGCTTTTAGATGAAAAGAATTATGTCATTGAAAATATTGATGCAACGGTTATTGCGCAGAAGCCGAAAATGCGTCCGTATATCGATGAAATGCGCAAAAATATTGCAGACACCTTAAAGCTTGACATCGACCGTGTCAATGTAAAGGCAACGACCGAGGAAGGACTTGGCTTTACCGGTACGGGAGAGGGCATTTCTTCCCAGGCGGTTTGCAGCTTAAATGACGTGACTAATTATATCTATGGCGATTCGGATATGACAAATTGTTGTGGCGGATGTGGAGGTTGTTCCGTAAAATAAAGTAACAGCAATCAGGCATTGAGGAGTAGACATGGAGTTTTTTAAATATGTAAAACAGGAAATTGCGGTCATAAAGGACAGGGACCCGGCAATAAAATCAACGATGGAAGTGTTTTTATATCCGAGTTTCCATGCAATTTTAAAATATCGCAAGGCACATAAACTGTACCTGAAAAAGCATTATTACCGCGCACGCCGCATTTCGCAGAAAACGGCAAGAAAGACCGGTATTGAGATTCATCCGGGTGCCCAGATTGGTGAGGGCCTGTTTATCGACCATGGACATGGTGTGGTTATCGGTGAAACAGCCGTTATCGGGGATAATGTAACACTGTATCAGGGGGTAACGCTTGGTGGAACCGGAAAAGAAAGCGGAAAGCGCCACCCGACAGTGGGGAATAACGTATTAATCGGTGCGGGAGCAAAGGTGCTTGGTTCATTTACAATCGGAGATAACTGTAAGATTGGCGCCGGTTCGGTTGTTCTTGAAAATGTGCCGCCGAACTCAACGGTTGTCGGTGTGCCGGGCAAAATTGTCATTCAAAATGATGTACGTGTCAATGACGATTTAGACCAGATTCATCTGCCGGACCCGGTACAGACGGAAATGGACGATTTAAAGAGTGAAAATGCGCGCCTTCGGGTACGTCTTGATAAATTAGAGAAGGCATTGGAAAGTGTGACCAATCCATAAATTTAAGATTGTTCACACAACTATTTGTGCCGTAGATGCCACAAATAGATTTATCGCAGGGTTGAATGGAATTCAGCCCGCGTACCGCCGACACAAAGCGTCTACGGAAAAGAGGAGCAATAATGAAAATTTATAATACACTGACAAGAAAAAAAGAAGAATTTCAGCCGCTTGAAGAAGGCAAGGTAAAGATGTATGTCTGCGGACCGACCGTATACAACCTGATTCATATCGGAAATGCAAGACCGATGATCTGCTTTGATACGGTAAGAAGATATCTGGAATATAAGGGGTATGATGTCAATTACGTATCCAACTTTACGGATGTGGATGATAAGATTATTAAAAAGGCCAATGAAGAAGGTGTATCTGCCGAAGAAATTTCACAGCGTTATATCGCAGAGTGCAAAAAGGATATGGAAGGTATGAATATCAAGCCTGCCACAACACATCCGCTTGCAACACAGGAAATCGGCGGCATGATTGACATGATTCAGACATTGATTGACAAAGGCTATGCCTACAATGTCAACGGTACGGTTTATTACCGCACTAGAAAGTTTGAGGGCTACGGAAAGCTTTCAAAGAAGAATATTGATGATCTGGAAGCCGGACACAGAGATATCAAGGTTGCCGGAGAATCCGAAAAGGAAGACCCGTTAGACTTCGTATTGTGGAAGCCGAAAAAAGAAGGCGAGCCTTACTGGGAATCACCGTGGAGTGAGGGAAGACCGGGCTGGCATATTGAGTGTTCTGTCATGTCTAAGAAGTATCTGGCAGACGAGATTGATATTCATGCGGGCGGTGAGGATTTGATTTTTCCACACCATGAAAATGAAATTGCCCAGTCAGAAGCTGCAAACGGCGTACCATTTGCAAAATACTGGATGCATAACGCATTTTTAAATATTGACAATAAGAAGATGTCTAAATCTCTCGGTAACTTCTTTACTGTAAGAGATATCAGCAAAGAATACGATTTACAGGTACTGCGTTTCTTTATGTTAAGCGCACATTACAGAAATCCGATTAATTTCAGCCATGACCTGATGGAATCCGCAAAGAACGGTCTGGATAGAATCGTAACGGCAGTCGGCAATCTGACACACCTTGCGGAAAATGCACAGGCTGGTGCAATGACAGATGAAGAAAAGGCACTGCTTGAAAAGACTGCGGAAATGACGGCGAAATTTGAGGCAGCAATGAAGATGATTTAATACGCAGATGCGATTGCAGCTGTATTTGAATTGTAAATTTGCAAAGTTCTAATCACGGCAGGTAATACCGCAGAATATCTCAATGCGTTAAAGGCAAAGATTACAGCTTTGACAGATGTACTGGGACTTATAACGGAAAAAGAAGCGGAGATGTTAGATGAAGAAATCGAAAATCTGATTGCACAGCGTCAGCAGGCAAGAAAAGACAGAGATTTTGCAAAAGCAGATGAAATCAGGGATACTCTTTTAGCAAAGGGCATTGTGTTAGAAGATACAAGAGAAGGCGTAAGATGGAAAAGAGCTTAAATTTTGAAGAAAATCTGACACGGAATATCTGGCAGAATTTAGAGCTTGCACAGGTAGAACCGCGGCAGTTATCACCTCTGGTGCTTGCCTATATCGGCGACAGCATTTACGACCTTGTGATCCGCACCTATTTAATCAGCCTTGGCAACATGCCGGTCAACAAAATCAACCGGCATGCGTGCAGGCTGGTCAAGGCGGAAACGCAGTCTAAACTGATTGGCATCCTTGAAGAACAGCTGACGGAAAATGAATTGTCAGTCTATAAAAGGGGCAGAAATGCAAAGTCGTATACTTCTGCCAAAAACGCGACAATCGGTGATTACAGACGTGCAACCGGTTTTGAAGCCTTAATGGGATATCTGTATCTGGACGGGCAGTACGACCGCCTGACAAAGCTGGTACATACAGGTCTAGAGGCAATCGGGGAATGGGAACACCATAGAATGGAGAAAAAATGAGATATAAAGAATTTATTATAGAGGGCAGAAATGCCGTGCTGGAAGCATTCCGCGCAGGAAAGACCATTGACAAGCTGTTTGTGTTAGACGGCTGTCAGGACGGTCCTGTAAAAAGTATTTTGCGGGAAGCTAAAAAGACGGATACCATTATCAATTTTGTGGATAAAGAACGGCTGGACAGACTGGCAAACAGCGGACATCACCAGGGCGTTGTTGCGCAGGCGGCAGCATATGAATATGCGGAAGTCGAAGATATTTTAAATGCAGCAAAGGAAAAGGGCGAAGCCCCTTTTATTTTTATTCTGGACGAGATTGAAGACCCGCACAATCTGGGGGCAATTATCCGTACTGCAAACCTTTGCGGGGCACACGGTGTTATTATTCCGAAGCGCCGTGCCGTGGGACTTACGGCGACCGTAGCAAAAACCTCTGCCGGAGCGGTTAACTATACACCTGTGGCAAAAGTAACCAACATTGCAAAGACTATTGAAGAACTGAAAAAAGAAGGCATGTGGTTTGTGTGTGCCGATATGGATGGACAGACGATGTATGATTTAAACCTTACAGGACCGATTGGACTGGTTATCGGCAATGAAGGTGCGGGAGTGAGCCGTCTTGTAAAAGAAAAATGTGATTTTACGGCATCGATTCCGATGAAGGGCGATATTGATTCATTGAATGCTTCTGTAGCGGCAGGCGTGCTGGCATATGAGATTGTGCGCCAGCGTTTAAAGGCATAGGTAAAACAGATATTGGCAGAAAAGGTGTAAGCGGATAAAGCCGGATACCGCTCTGTGTGAAAACGCTTAAAATAAGGCGTGTTGGGGAGATTAAAACATGGATTTGAAACAGTGCAGTGATGAAGAATTGATTGTACGGTACCGCGATGGAGATACGGAGGCAATGGATTTTATATTTGAACGGTATAAACATCTGGTGCGTAAAAAAGCAAAAGCCATGTTTTTAGCCGGCGGTGATAATGACGATTTGATTCAGGAAGGCATGATTGGGCTATATAAGGCAATCCGGGATTATCATACAGACCGGGCGGCTTCTTTTGCGACCTTTGCAAGTATGTGCATCAATCGTCAGATGATTACGGCGGTGGCAGCATCAAATCGTAAAAAAAATATGCCGCTGAATACCTATGTTTCATATGATATGCCGGCCGGCGGTGATGAAGACAGTGATATGCGTCTTGTTGATATTCTGCAGTCGCAGACAGAGCTAAATCCTGAAAAACTGCTGATAGACAAAGAACATAACCGGGACTTAAAGAGCCGTTTAAAAGAAGTACTGAGTACCTTTGAACAGCAGGTGCTGGCTTATTATCTGGAAGGAATGGACTATACAGCAATTGCAAAAAAAATGCAGAAGCCGCCGAAGTCAGTTGATAATGCCCTGCAACGGATACGTAGTAAAGCGGCCCGTCTGACTTTAGAAAATTAAGTGATTGATGTTTGACAGGAAAAGTAGTATGCTGCTTATAGATAAAAAGTATTGTATGGCGGTGACGGATTTATAGGGGAATTAAGTGCAATGTGATACGGAATGACTGCGCCGCAGGCATCGCAGCAGTTCAGTCTTAAAGGTTGTTAATCAGGGAAATGTCTGCAGAATGGAGTTTACTATGAAAAAATGTTTGAAAAGGGTTATGGCACTTTTTATGACCTCATCACTACTGTTATCAGGGTGCGGTGCAGCAGAAAGTGCAGACGGCCGGAAACAGGAAACAGAAGGTACAGAAACGGTAGAGCTTACGGTATGGGGAGAAAAAGATAATACAGCAACGCTTACAAAGATGATAGACAGTTTTAAAGAACAGTATAAGGGACAGGCGGATTTTAATATCACACTTGAAACACAGGCGGATTCAGGGGTAAGAGATGTGATGCTTACAGATGTCCACGGCGGGGCAGATGTATTTTCGTTCCCGGATGACCAGCTTATATCGCTTGTTGCAGGCGGGGTGCTGGTTCCGGTTCCTAATGCAGAAGAAGTGTCGGCAGAGAATATAAAAGAGTCAGTGGATGCTGCAACTCTTAATGGAAAATTATACGGATATCCAATGACGGCAGACAATGGATATTTTATGTATTATAATAAGGACTATTTTACGGAGGAGGATGTAAAGTCGTTGGATAAAATGCTTTCCGTAGCACAGGCAGCGGGAAAGAAAGTGGCGATGGAATTTAATTCGGGCTGGTATCTGTATTCTTTTTTTGGTAATACGGGTCTGAAACTGTCATTGAATGAAGACGGAGTTACAAATGCCTGTAACTGGAATGATACATCCGGTGATATAAGAGGTGTTGATATAGAAGAGGCGTTAAAAAGGATTTACATCAAATGCCGGTTTTTTTAAGCTGCCCGAATGGGGAAATTGCGGACAAGATGAAATCGGGAGAAGTAATAGCCGGTATCAGTGGTGTATGGGATGTTATGAATGCAAAAGAAGCGTGGGGAGCTGACTATGGAGCATGTAAACTGCCAGCTTATACATGCGCCGGAAGAGAAGTGCAGATGGCTTCATTTACGGGATATAAAATGATGGGTGTCAATGCCTATTCTAAAAATAAAGACTGGGCATGCAAGCTTGCAGACTGGATGACAAATGAAGAAAATCAGAAAATACGTTTTACAGAGCGTAATCAGGGACCGTCAAATATTAATGCAGCTGCTTCACCGGATATTAAAAAGGTAGCAGCAATACAGGCTGTAATTGACCAGTCAAAGTATGGTACACTCCAGAGGGTTGGAAATAGCTACTGGGATGCCTGTAAATCGTTTGCAGATACGATTCTTAGCGGAAACACAGGTGGTCTTTCGGAACAGGAGCTTATGGATGTGCTTGTAGACGGGATTACGGTGTCAACGGTAAAATAATAACCGGAAAAGCTGTTTTGGGATTACGCATAAGAAAAGAGGGTTTATATGAATAGAAAAAGAACAAGCCTGAAGGTGCTGATACTGGTGCCGGTATTTATATTAGGAATATTATCTGTACTGTCAAATGTTATGGCAGTTAATAATATAAGAAAGGTAAATCGGAATGCTTCACGTATTGCAGATGATTGCATGAACAGCATTTCCGAGCTTTCTGCCATTGAGAACGAAACACAGTCTATACATAAGCTGGGTTTGTCCCATATTATAGCAACGGACCTCAATACAATGATTTCCATTGTTGAAGAAATGCAGACAGAACAGGAAACGTTAGAGCAGGAGCTTGAAGATTACAGAAAATATGTAGAGCCGGAGGATGAAAGCTCCTATGAAACGGTTGTGTCCAATTATGAGACGATGAAGTATGAGCTTGGTAATCTGATGGCATACAGCGCACTTGGGAAAAATACCGAGGCTTATGCACTGGCAAATGGAGTTGTCAGTGAAAGCAGCATGGCAATTCAAAATGAAATTAATGTCATGAAGGAGCATGCGAACACTGCGGCATCTGATGCGCGAGAAAAACTATCGGATGTTTATCTGGGGGCATTGGTAAGCAATGGCATAATTATTGCTATTAGTGTCACGCTTCTTATGGTGGCGTTATACTGTGTAATATGTTTTGTGATTAAACCGATTCTTGCCACGAATAGGGACATCAGGGACATTATCAGCGGAATTGATAAAGGTGAAGGAGATCTGACCAGGAGAGTTGCTGTTTTGTCAAATGATGAAATTGCTGATCTTGGAAATGGTATTAATCTGTTTATGGATAAACTCCAGCAGATACTAAAGATGATTATCGAGAACACGAACCATATGGAGAATGTAGTACGTGAAGTAGGAGAAAGTGTTGCAACGTCAAATGACAGTGCAACAGATTTATCGGCGATGACAGAAGAGCTGTCAGCAACTATGCAGGATGTAGGACATTCAGTCAGCGTTATTAATAATAATACTGAAAATGTACGCGGTGATGTTGAGATGATAGCACACAAGTCCGGTGAAATTAACGAATTCTCAAAAGAGATGAAGGCCAATGCGGATAAGATGGAGAGCGATGCAAGAAATAATATGGATAAAACCAATGAAACCATTGGAATTATATTAGAGGGACTTGGAAAGGCGATTGAAGACAGCCACAGTGTAGGACAGGTAACCAGCCTGACGGATGAAATTTTAAATATATCAAGCCAGACCAACCTGCTTGCGTTAAATGCGAGTATTGAAGCAGCAAGAGCCGGCGAGGCAGGAAAAGGTTTTGCAGTTGTAGCGGATGAAATCCGCGGTCTGGCGGATTCAAGCCGTGAAACGGCAAACAGAATCCAGCAGATAAATTCCGTTGTTGTAGCAGCTGTCAATAATCTTTCGGATAATGCCAATGAGCTTGTGGGTTATATACAAAATGCCATATTACCGGAATTCGAAGCATTTGTAGAAAGCGGTGTAAAATATAGGGATAATGCATCCTACATTGAAAATGCAATGCAGGAATTTACGGCAAAGACAGATATGTTAAAGAAAAATATCGATGAAATTGCATTGTCTATCAGTGCCATTACAACAGCAGTGGACGAAGGTGCAGAAGGAATTAATGGAGCTGCAAAAAGCACGCAGAATCTGGTTGAAGATATCGTAAATATCAGTGACAAAATGAATGAAAATAAAGTAATTGCACAGACATTGCAGAAAAGTACACATGTCTTTGCAAACTTCTAAAAAGAATGTTCTCTGCGGTAATAGTCTTCTACAGGAAGTTTTATCGCAGAGAAAATAAAAAGTTGACTTGACAAATAAAGCGAGGTATAATATTATAGTTCTTGCGTAGAACGCAGGCTGTTGTAGCTCAGTGGCAGAGCACTTCATTGGTAATGAAGAGGTCGGGGGTCCGACTCCCCTCAACAGCTTTATAAAAGAAGGAAAGACATTGAGCGGATTTTACAAAGTAGTCTGTTCAATGTCTTTTGTATATTATTTTTGTATTTTATATGAAATAACCGTTGCCTGTACTCCTATAGATGTGGTATTATAACAACGTGTGGTTTTTGGGGAAAACAAAATTTTCCTACAGGCACGATGAATACGTTTTATGCAGGCTGGTAAGAATCAGCGGAATGGAGGAAACTATGGTAAAAGCTATTGTTGGCGCGAACTGGGGTGACGAAGGTAAGGGTAAGATTACAGATATGCTTGCTGAGGAGTCAGATATTATCGTAAGATTCCAGGGAGGAAGCAACGCAGGACATACAATTATTAACGATTATGGTAAGTTTGCACTGCATTTGCTGCCATCAGGTGTTTTCTATAATCATACAACAAGTATTATCGGCAACGGTGTTGCTTTAAATATACCTTATCTGGTAAACGAATTAAAAAGTCTTACAGACAGAAATGTTCCGATGCCTAAGATTTTAGTGTCAGACAGAGCACAGATTCTTATGCCGTACCATGTGGATTTTGATACCTATGAAGAAGCAAGACTTGCAGGAAAGTCTTTTGGCTCTACAAAATCCGGTATTGCACCATTCTATTCAGATAAATACACGAAAATTGGTTTTCAGGTGAGCGAGCTTTTTGAAGAAAAAGACAAGCTGATGGAAAAAATTGAAAATGTCGTAACTTTAAAAAATGTGATGTTAGAGCATCTTTATCATAAGCCGTTACTTAACGCGGAAGACATTTACAATACATTAATGGAATATAAAGAAATGATTAAGCCGTATGTAACAGACACTTCCGCATATCTGCATCAGGCATTAAAGGAAGGCAAGAAGGTTTTATTGGAAGGACAGCTTGGTTCTTTAAAAGACCCTGACCACGGTATTTACCCGATGGTTACATCTTCTTCCACATTAGCACCTTACGGCGCAATCGGCGCAGGTATTCCGGCAAGCTCCATTCAGGATGTTGTAACGGTTGTTAAGGCTTATTCATCAGCAGTCGGTGCCGGTGCATTTGTCAGTGAAATCTTCGGAGAAGAAGCGGACGAATTAAGAAAGCGCGGCGGTGATGGCGGTGAATTCGGTGCGACAACAGGACGACCAAGACGTATGGGATGGTTTGATGCCGTTGCAACACGTTATGGTGTCAGAATGCAGGGAACAACAGAAGTTGCATTGACTGTTATTGATGTATTAGGTTATTTAGATGAAATCCCGATGTGTGTCGGCTATGAAATTGATGGTAAGGTGACAAAGGATTTCCCGACAACTGCACAGCTTGAAAAAGCAAAGCCGGTATTAAAGACATTCCCGGGCTGGAAGTCAGACATCAGAGGCATTACAAAGTATGAAGACCTTCCGGAAGCATGCAGAAATTATATCGAAGCCATTGAACAGGAAATTGAAGCACCAATTACAATGGTATCAAACGGACCGGGAAGACATGAAATTATTCACAGAGTAAGCAGTTATTCAAAGTAAAATAAATTGCAAAAAGGGGCTGTCACATGAAGAAATATGAAAATATTTCAACCGTGTGACAGCCGTATCCTTTTAATCGTCGGATTTGTGGGAGAGAATACGGTATACGAGCATCATGGCATAAATCACGATTGGAAAGATAATATCCGTAAAAATCAGACCGTTAAACAGTGTACGGGCAGAATCTGTATTGATAAAAGCTGTAATCAGTGTTACAAGCAGTAAAAGCCCCCATGCAATGACAGCAGTGAGTGCGGCAATGCGTTTGATTTTTTTCATTGTAGCATCCTTTCTAAGTAACTATGATTTATTTAGTGTAACATAAAGTGAAAGAGAAAAAAAGAAGTCATTCAGAATATGAAATGGTGGAATGGAGATTAGTGTGAAAAATATGCTTGATAGCATATTTTTCACACTGCTATTTGTTTCTGAGCGAAAACAAATAGCCATGATTGCAGATGAGAAATCGCCTACGCGAATTTCTCATCACATCTTCGCGACAAGTCGCTCAGAAATGGAGATTATTATGATAAAAAATGTTTTAGAGTATCTGGAGCAGTCTGCGGCAAAATCGCCGGATAAAACAGCGGTGGCAGATGAACATAATGCCTTTACCTATCAGGAACTGCTGGACAATGCGCAGAGAGTGGGTGCGGTACTGCAAAAGGAAACACCGGTGCGTACCGCAGTTCCGGTTTACATGGAAAAGAGCTGTAATGCACTGGCAGCATTTATGGGAGCGGCAAAGGCAGGCTGCTTTTACTGCCTGTTAGACCCCACACAGCCTGTAGAACGTATCCAGATGATTTTGTCAACACTGGGTGCAGAAATTATGATTATAGATGAAAAGTCTGCAAAGAAGCAGGAAAAGTTAGGATTTTCCGGTAAAGTATTAAAGATTGAAGAATTGCTGGAATATACACCGGACGAAGAAGAAATAAAACAGCTTGATATCATCCGTGAAAATGCGCTGGATATTGACCCGCTGTATTCGATTTTTACTTCCGGCTCAACTGGTGTGCCAAAGGGGGTTATTGTAAACCACCGTTCAGTTATTGACTTTATTGACTGCTTTACAGATACGTTCCACATTACGGAAAATGATGTCATCGGCAATCAGGCGCCGTTTGACTTTGACGTTTCGGTAAAGGATATTTATTCAACCTTAAAGACCGGTGCAACGATGCAGATTATTCCAAAGAAGCTGTTTTCATTTCCGATGCCGCTGATGGATTATCTGGATGACAGAAAGGTAACAACCCTGATCTGGGCCGTATCGGCACTCTGTATTGTAACGACCTTAAAAGGCTTTGATTACAAAAGACCGGGGTACATTAACAAAGTCATTTTCTCCGGAGAGGTTATGCCGGTGAAACATTTAAACAGCTGGCGGGAAACGTATCCAGAAGCCATGTTTGTCAATGTATACGGACCGACAGAAATTACCTGTAACTGTACTTATTACATTGTAGACCGTGAGTTTGCACTTGATGAAACACTGCCAATGGGAAAAGCATTTCCGAATGAACGTGTCTTTTTATTAGATGACAATGACAATCTGATTACGCCGGATACGCCGGATACAACCGGTGAAATCTGTGTATCGGGTACGGCGGTGACACTTGGATATTATAATAACAGGGAAAAGACGGATCAGGCGTTTGTACAGAATCCGTTAAATGACAAATACAACGAAATTATTTACCGTACAGGTGATTTGGGCTATTACAGCAAGGCGGGCGAGCTTTATTTTTCATCACGCAAGGATTTTCAGATTAAGCATATGGGACACCGCATTGAGCTGGGTGAAATTGATATGGCAATCAACGCGGTGGAAGGCTGCGTGCGTGCCTGCTGTATCTTTGACAAAGACAACAATAAGATTATCGGATTCTATGAAGGAACACCGGATAAGAAGACGATTACCCATGAGCTGATGAAAAAGCTTCCAAAATTTATGATTCCGCAGGAATTTGTTCAGGTGGCATCCATGCCGGTTACAAAAAACGGTAAGATTGACAGAAATGCCTTGATGGAGGGAAGAAAAAATGCTTGAGATTGCTAAAATTGTAGAACTGGCAAAGGAACATGCCACGCCGATGTATCTTTTTGATTTGGATGAATTACAGTCCAGAGTACAGGCAATGAAAGAAATTTTAGGAGAAGACATCCAGCTTTGTTATGCGATGAAAGCCAATCCGTTTCTGGTAGACAGCATGAAGCAGGCAGTTCACAAGTTTGAAGTCTGCTCACCCGGAGAATTTGCAATCTGTGAAAGAGAGCAGGTCGCAATGGCTGATATTGTGCTTTCGGGTGTCAATAAAGAAAAAGCAGATATTCTTCATGTGATGAAGGATTGCGGCGGCGTGGGCGTGTATACAATCGAATCCCGTACCCAGTTAGAACTGCTTCAGACATGTGCAAAAGAAACGAATCTGACAATCCGCGCACTGATCCGCGTGACAAGCGGCAACCAGTTCGGTGTTGACGAATCAGAACTGGAAGATATTATTGCAAACCGTACACAGTACCCGAATATTGACTTTTACGGTATCCAGTGTTATACAGGCACGCAGAAGAAAAAGATGAAACAGATTGAAGAAGAACTGACACATTTAGATGGATTGTGCGACAGCCTGAAAGAAAAGTACGACTGGACGGCAAAGGAATTTGAATACGGGCCGGGGCTTTTAGTTTCTTACTTCGGAGAAGAAGCATTAAATGACGGATTTGACGAATTAAAGGAATTTGCGGCACTTCTTGCACCAATTCGCGGCAAATATGAAATTACGCTTGAAATGGGACGTTTTATCGCAGCTTCCTGTGGGGTGTTTGTTTCATCGGTAGCGGATTTAAAGACGAATAAAGAGCAGAATTACTGTATTATTGACGGCGGAATTAACCATATTAATTACTATGGTCAGACCATGGCGATGAAGATTCCGGCATATACTTATGTAAAGGCGGACGGCAGCACAACGGCAGGCTTTGACATGGCAGCACGCAGGAAACTTGCAGATGCTGGAGAAACCGAAAAGTGGACAATCTGCGGCTCACTATGTACGGTTGGTGATGTCATTGTAAAAAATCTGCCGGTAGTAAAGCCCGAAATCGGGGATCTGATACTATTCTATAATATCGGTGCATATTCTGTGACAGAGGGAATTTACCTGTTTTTAAGCAGAAGAATGCCAAAGATTGTGGCGTACTCAAAAAAGGAAAAAGCCGTTGTATACAGGGATGTCCTGGCATCGGACACAATAAATTCACGGATGAGTCTGGTACGGAAATAAAAAAGGTACTTGACGAACATAGTGATGTGTTGTATTTTAAATTCGATACAGACAGCAGGTCTGTAAAAAAAGGAATGAATTTGAAAACAGAAAGGTTAGGTTTTACAGATGGATCAGTTAATGGAAATTTTAACAGAGGTTAATGCAGATGTAGATTTTGAAACATGTGATACACTTATTGATGACGGGATTTTAGATTCTTTTGATATTGTATCTATTGTTGGTGAATTAAACGATACATTTGATATCGATATCACACCGGCAGATATTGTTCCGGAAAATTTTAATTCTGCAGAAGCAATGTGGGATATGATTCAGAGACTTCAGGATCTTTAAGATTAATTTTATTTGATATCTTGAAAATGTGTGTTATAATATTGATATAGGAGCAGTCCAAGGGTATTTTTAAGGAAGGTGGTTTGTATGTCATCTATTTCATTTTATAATTCAGAGTCCATTAATATGCTGCTTTCATCCGGTTTAACGACCAGAAAAAGCAACAGTATTTTTGGCAGTCAGGGTTACGCATTTTCAGGGATTGATTTATCCACATTATCATCAATCCGGAATGGCTCTTATCACAAGCTGTTAAAGTCTTATTATGAAAAAGAGGACAATGACGGCACAACGGCGGATAAGACCAATAAGAAAGACACAACGACGGATACGGCATCACAGAAGTTAAACGGCGCAGCAGTCCGTGATAAAGCGGCCGATGTGGTGGATTCCGTATCTGATTTAAAGAAGACGGCACTCTGGGAGAAAAAGAGTGTAACGGATAAAGAAGGCAATACCACAAAGGAATATGATACCGATGCGATTTATAAAGCTGTATCAGACTTTGTTTCCAATTATAATTCGCTGGTAGAAAAGACGGGTAAGTCTGACGATAACAGCGTATTAAGAAATGCATCTTCCATGGTAAGCTATACAAAGGCAAATCGGTCATTGTTGAAGAGTATAGGCATTACAATCGGAAGTGACAATAAGCTGTCTGTAGATGCAGAAAAGTTCAAACAGTCAGATATGGCAGTTGTAAAATCTACATTTACAGGAAGCAGTTCTTTTGGACAGACTGTATCAAGAAGTGCTTCATCGCTTTACTCGTCTGCTGTTTCGCAGATTGCAAAGCTGGATTCAGCGACAACATATTCAAGCACGGGTTCATATTCTTATGTAACCAGTGCAACCTATAACAAATACTTATAATACACGAGAGGCAGGAAAAAGATAAGCATGGCATTACTTGAAACATGGCGTAAGTTAGCATATGAAACAGAGATGAATCAGAATCAGGCGACGGAATTCTGGAACAGTTATTTTGTACAGGAAAAGGCAATTTATGAGCAGATTCTTGCAACACCGGATGCACCAGTATCCGGCACAGTAAAAGAACTGGCTGATAAGTTTGGTGTAGAAGTATTAATGATGACAGGATTCCTTGATGGTATCAATGACAGTTTAAAGAATCCGAATCCGATTGAAACAATGGAAGAAGATACGGCGGTCAGTCTTGATTACGATAAGGAAAAGCTTTACTATAACATGGTTGGCTGCAAGGCAGACTGGTTATATGAGCTTCCTGCATGGGACAATCTTCTTTCAGAAGAAGAAAGAAAGGCACTTTACAAGAAGCAGAAGCTTTCAGGAACAGTTGTCAAGGCAAAGAAAATCGGAAGAAATGATCCATGTCCTTGCGGCAGCGGCAAAAAGTACAAGAAGTGCTGTGGAAAGAATGCGTAATAGCAGGTAATACAGAAAAGCGGAATGCGGGATTGTTGTGTGAAAGCATATCAGTTCCGCATTTTTAAAATGGAGGGATACAATGCAGGCATATACAGGATTTGCGTATGTTTATGATGAATATATGGATAATATTCCTTATGAGGAATGGTGTGAATATTTAGTGGAGCGGTTAAAGGAACAGGGTGTTACACCGGATATGGAAATTGCTGATTTAGGCTGCGGAACGGGTACGGTGACACAGCTTTTAGATAAGGCGGGATACAGTTGTGTCGGTATTGACAATGCGCCGGATATGCTTACGATTGCCGCAGAAAAACTCTATGAGAGCGGACAGGAAATCGTCTATAGTTTACAGGATATGCGCGATTTTGAACTGCCGTATGAGGTTGATGCCATGGTGAGCATTGCGGATTCCATGAATTATATTACCAGCAAAGAGGATATTACATCGGTTTTTGAGTGCGTAAAAAAAGGCTTAAAGCCGGGTGGTGTATTTATCTTTGATTTAAAGACGATTCATTTTTTCAGGGATGTCCTTGCGGAAAATACGTATGCGGAAAACCGTGACGATTCTGCCTTTATCTGGGATAACTACTATGATGAGGAAACACGCAATAACGAATATGACCTTGCGGTGTTTATCAAAAATGAAGATGAAAGCTTTATCCGTTACGAGGAAAATCATTTCCAGCATGGATTTTATATGGAAGAAGTACTGGAAGCGGCAGAAACGGCAGGCTTGGAAGTTGAAGCCGTCTATGATGCATTTACAACCGATGCACCGAAGGAAGACAGTGAGAGGTTATACTACATATTAAGATACCGGTGCGCAGCACGGAGCAATGCGTAGGCGGTTTAGTTGGGGCTTTTGCCTCAACATCAAAAAGTTAATAATAAGAGGAGAATAGTGTGAAAAATAACGCTGATGCACTTATTTTTCACACGGCTATTTGTTTCTGAGCGAAAACAAATAGCCATGATTGCAGATGAGAAATCGCCTGCGCGAATTTCTCATCGCAACTTCGCGACAAAGTCGCTCAGAAATGAGGATTATAATGAAAGATTATATTGTAAGAGCGATTGCGGCAGACGGACAAATTCGTGCTTTTGCTGCAACGACAAAAAATATGGTAGAAGAAGCGCGTACCCGTCACAATATGAGTCCGATTGCAACAACGGCACTGGGCAGATTGATGACTGGCGGTGCAATGATGGGAACAATGATGAAAAGTGATGCGGATGTGCTTACCATTCAGATTAAGGGTAACGGTCCTATCGGACAGATGACTGTGACAGCTGATGCAAAGGGCAGAGTGAAAGGATTTGTGGCAAATCCTGAGGTCATGCTTCCGTTAAAGGATGGTAAGTTAGATGTAGCAGGAGCAGTTGGAATCGGTGTGTTAAGTGTTATTAAAGACATCGGTTTAAAAGAGCCGTATGTCGGTGATACAATTTTAATTACCAGTGAAATTGCAGATGATTTAACATACTATTTTGCAACGAGTGAACAGGTGCCATCTTCTGTCGGACTGGGTGTGCTGATGAATAAGGACAACACTGTGCATGAAGCGGGCGGATTTATTATCCAGCTGATGCCGGATGCAACCGAAGAACTCATTGACAAGCTCGAGCAGCGTATTAAGGAAATTACTTCCGTTACGGAAATGTTAGAGCAGGGCATGACACCGGAAGAAATTTTAAATCACATTTTAGGGGATATGAACCTTGAAATTTTAGATACTGTACCGACGGAATTTTACTGTAACTGTTCAAAAGACAGAGTCAGTAAAGCAGTTATGAGTATCGGTGCAGAAGAATTACAGAAAATGATTGATGATGACAAGCCGATTGAAGTCAACTGTCATTTCTGCAACAGCCACTATACTTTTACAGTGGAAGAATTAAAGCAGATGTTAGAAGCAGTGCGCAGATAAAAAGTAATAGAAATGAGGAGAAACTTGAAGAATATTATTTTGATAGGAATGCCCGGAAGCGGTAAAAGTACCATTGGGGTTGTGCTGGCAAAAAAAGATGGGATACCAATTTATCGATTCAGATATTGTAATTCAGCAAAAGTACGCAAAGACCTTGGAACAGTTGATTGATGAACACTCAGATGCAGGATTTATTCAGATTGAAAATGATGTGAATAAAGAAATTAAAGCGGAACATACAGTCATTGCAACCGGCGGCAGCGTGGTGTACGGCAGGGAAGCCATGGAACATTTTAAAAAGACCGGTGTAGTTGTATACTTAAAAGTGCCGGAAGAAGAATTAAAAAAACGTCTTGGCAGCTTAAAAGAACGCGGTGTGGTTTCAAACGGCAAGGCAACTATTGCAGAGATTTTTGAAGATAGAAAGGCATTGTATGAGCAGTATGCGGACATTACCGTGACCTGTGCAAATGAAATGCTTCGTTATTCTGTAGAAGATGTTTATGCAAAAATCAACGCGTATTTTGCTGAAAACTACGTTACAAAAGAATAAAAATATGATATCATAGTCAGGGACATACGTGAACAGTGTGAAAAAGCCTTAAATCAAAGCTTTTTCACACAGCATTTGTGCCGCAGGCGTCACAAAGTCGCTTTTTATCGCAGCGCCTGATAAAATCAGGCTCGCGGTTCCTCCGGCATTAAAATGCCTGCGGAATACGTGAGTAGCAGGGAAGGAGACATCCGATGATCAATATTTTTAAGACAGAGCAGTCGGTTATCCGCACAATTGATGCATTTGAAGACGGCGCATGGGTACAGATGGTTGATCCGAGTGTACAGGAATTGAATAAAGTTTCGGAAGCATATGACATTGAAGTCAGTGACCTTGCAACTGCATTGGATGAGGAAGAAAGTTCACGTATCAGTCTGGAAGACGGCTATACCTTGATTTTAGTGGATATTCCGTCCCCGGAAGTCCGCCATGAAAAGAAAATGTATACAACAATTCCACTCGGTATCCTGATTAAGCAGAATGCGATTATTACAATCTGCAAAGAGGATACACCGGTGTTACAGTATTTTATCCGCAACAAAGTACGGGAGTTCAGTACTAAGAAAAAAATGCGTTTTATTTATCAGCTGCTGTTGCGTTCAGCAGCGCTGTATCAGGCGTATCTGCGTGGAATTGATAAGAAACGTATTGAAATAGAAGAACGCATTGACGGCGATACACAGGATGTTGATATCATTGAACTGCATGAACTGGAATCCACACTGGTATACTTTGCAACGTCCCTGCGTTCAAACAGTATCGTACTGGAACGTCTGCGCCGGTACAAAAGACTGGAACAGTACCCGGAAGATATGGAACTGCTCGAAGATGTTATGGTCGAGTACCAGCAGGCGATAGAGATGACCGCTATTTACAGGGATATTATTGATGGTACAAGGGAACTGTTATCATCAGTGGTTGATAACAGGCTGAATAATGTCATGAAATATCTGACATCGATTACGATTGTCATGGCGATACCGACAATTATTTCCGGCATTTACGGAATGAATGTATCGGGTATCGGTATGCCGCTGGCATCGTCACCGTATGGGTTTGGCATTATCTGCGTGCTGATACTGCTTATCTGTGTAGCAGCGTTGTGGATTTTAAAAAGGAAGAAAATGTTATGAGTCAGGAATTAGAACAGGAAACGGCAAAAAAGAAGATTCAGACGGTTATTTTCGATTTGGACGGTACACTGTTAAATACGATTGAAGATTTAACGGATAGTGTCAATGCAGTCTGTACGCAGTATGGCTATCCGGTATATCCGGTTGAAACAATAAAAAGTTATGTTGGAAACGGTATCAGAAAGCTGATTGAGCGTGCAATTCCGCAGGGGGCAGAGAATCCACAGTACGAAGGAGTTTATGAATCATTCTGTGCATATTATCAGAAGCATTGCTGTGTTAAGACAAGGCCGTATGACGGAATTTTAACCATGCTTGATACGTTAAAGGCGCAGGGGATTGCAGTCGGTATTGTATCCAATAAGAATCACAACGCGGTTGTGGAATTAAGGGATACCTTTTTTAAAGATGTGATACCGGCAGCAATCGGACAGAGTGATACCACAAGAAAAAAGCCTGCACCGGATACGGTGTATGAAGCGATGAAACAGCTTGGCGCGCAAAAGGAAACAACCGTTTATATCGGGGATTCCGAAGTGGATAAGCAGACCGCAGATAATGCGGGGCTGCCGTGTATTCTGGTCAGCTGGGGTTTCAGGGAACGTACAGCATTGGAAAAGCTGGGAGCATGGGGAATTGCAGATACTCCTCAGCAGATTCTTGAAAAAATAGTATAAAGTGAAACAGGTAGTGGAGAAGAAGATGAAATCAATATTAGTGATTGGAGTAGGAAAGTTTGGACATCATCTGGTAAATAAGCTTTTGGAGCTGGATAATGAAGTTATGATTATAGATTCCAATGAAGACCATATCCGGGATATGTTTACAAAAGTAAACAGTGCCAGGGTGGGGGACTGTACCAATGTTGAAGTTTTAAAAAGCCTTGGAATCCGTAATTTCGACGTGATTATTGTCTGTATTGCAGAAGATTTCCAGAATAGTCTGGAAGTGACAAATCTTGTAAAAGAGTTGGGCGGCAGACATGTTATCAGTATGGCAAGCCGCGATATTCAGGCGAAGTTCCTGTTGAAAAACGGTGCGGACGAGGTACTGTATCCGGCACGTGACGTGGCATATAATCTTGCTGAAAAATGCAGCGCAAATCATGTATTTGATTATATCAAAATGACCGATGAGTATTCCATTTATGAAATACCGATTATTGAAAGCTGGGCAGGAAAGACAATCCGTGAAGTAAATGTCAGGGCAGAATATAATGTTAATATTATTGCGATAGTGTCCGGCGGGGAAACACTTATTATGCCGTCTGCCGAATATGAATTTCAAAAAGGAGATCACATTAAAGCGCTTGGCAAAAAAGAATGTATTGATAAAATAGTGAAAGAAATTCATTAAAAAAGCTGTCTTGGGAATGCCCATCAACATTCTCAGACAGCTTTTTAGTACACCTTGCGGCACACGTCAATTATTTATAAATTTCCTGCCAGCGGGATACCATCTCTAAAGCATCAGACTCGGAAGAAACTTTTGTTACAATGACACCGTCAAGATAAATTTCATATACTGGAAATTTTTTCTGACTGTCACCATGACAGACCTCTACTTTGTTATACTTTACACGTTCCATCAGGGTAAAAACCTCCTCAAAGTAAATTAATGTAGCTGCTGTGATTCCGGACTTAACAACATCTAGAAGTTTAGCATATTAGAAAACAAAATGAAAGTCACAAAATGCAAATGGTACTAAAGGATTATTTGTGAAAAAATAGAAAGGTAAACGTAAGAAAAATGAAGCTGATTCATTGTGCAGACATTCATCTGGACTCGGCGCTCGCTACCAGTCTTACAAGGCAGGAAGCACGGCGGCGCAACGATGAGCTGTTTGAAACATTTATAAAAATGATGGACTATGCGCAGCGGGAGAAGGTGCGTGCAGTCCTTGTAGCCGGAGATTTATTTGACAGTGAAAATGGGCGGGAAGCCGTCAGAAAAAAGGTACTTGAAGCGGTGGCGGCACATCCGCAGGTGGATTTTTTAGTGCTTTCCGGCAACCATGACGGGGAACAGCTTTTTAATACAGTCCCGGACAGTGGTTTCAATATGACCCTGAATGGAAATTCACTGCCAAAGAATCTTAAATTATTTCCGGGAGCTGGAAAGGCATACCGTTACGGAAATGTGGTGATTACAGGCTTAAACAGTTTAAAACTGCCGTCAAATCTGCATTTAAAACCGGAAGATACCAATATTGTCATGATGCACGGACAGATTGACCGGTTCGGCAGTTTTGCCGGGAGAAATATAGATTATCTGGCACTGGGGCATATCCACAAATATAAAAAGGGAAGCATTGACAGCCGCGGGGTATACTGTTACAGTGGCTGTCTGGAGGCACGTGGTTTTGATGAATGTGGGGAAAAGGGATTTGTCCTGCTGGATACCGCAGCGGCAGTAAGCGGCAGTGCCGGAAGCGGCACAGAAAACATCGCGGCAGAAAGCCCGGAATGTGGCACGGCGCGTAAGATAGCAGCTCGTTTTGTGCCATTTGCCAAAAGAAAGGCGTGGGAAATCACAGTGGACTGTACGGATATTGTGACGACACCGCAGTTATATGAAACGGTAAAAACGCAGATTGCAAAGAGGGCATTGGAAGAACAGACAGAGCCGGCAGACAGCCAGGATATGATACGGGTGGTTCTTACCGGTGCAAAGCAGTCACAGGCGGCATATGATATGGATTATATCAAAAAATATCTGGAACAGGAGTATTACCTTGTGCGGCTTAAAGACGAAACCGGCAGTGTGCGGGAAGAGAGCGGATTTGAAGCGTATCTGGAAAAATATATCATGGACAGTGATGAAACAGAGGATATGAAGCAGGAGATACTGGCATGTGTAAAAGCAGCGCTGTCGCAGAACTGAAATAAATTCGGTTCTTAGTTCCTCCGGAAAGGCGAAGAAGATGAAGATTCAGGAGTGTTATGTGGAAAATTTTGGCGGGCTGAGTGGGTATCATTTCTGCCCGGAAGAACCATTGGAGTATCTGTGTGCGCCAAACGGCAGCGGTAAAACGACATTTGCAGCATTTGTGTGCGCTATGTTTTATGGGCTTGGTTCAGCAAGAACCCGTAAAAATTTAGAAGAAGTACCGCGTAAAAAGTATAAGCCGTGGCAGCAGGGAACATGGGGCGGATGGATTTGTTTTGCAGCAGGCACAAAGCAGTACCGGATTGAACGAACCTTTTCGGAAAAGGAGCGGGAGGATACTTTTGCGCTGATTGATTTAGATACCGGAATGGTATCACAGGATTACACGGAAAATATCGGCGAAGAACTGTTTGGCATGACAAAAGCGACGTATCAGGCAACAGCATTTATGAGCTGGAATCATATGCGGGTAGAAGTCAATGAAAATATGCGTATCGGCTTTTTTGACGGCACGCAGGATACGGGATTGTTAAAAAGCAAACAGGCAGCCGCTGCAATTGAAGCGGAGTACAGGGAATACAAAAAAACGGGAAACCGCGGGGAGCTTGCGCAGGTTACGGAAGAATTAAACCGTCTTTCCATGCAGGAGTGGGAGCTTGAAAGGCAGATGAAGCAGTTGTCAGAGCAGAAAATGCCACTATCTTTACAGACGGAAAATACAGGGGAGGACATACAGGAGGAAAAGCCCGGCAGTAGTACAACCGGACTTACGGCGGAGGAAGAAGAACGGCTGGCATTTTTAGACGACTATTTTGCAGCCGGTTTAAACCACACAGACGGATGGGAAGAAAATCTTATAAAACTCCGGGAACAAAAAAGGGAGTGCAGATCAAAAATCCGGCAGGCAAAAAGACTTTCCGTCGCGGCGGTTTTTCTGGCAGCGGCAGGGGTTATACTCGGTATTTTATCAATGGCAGTGCTGCAGAAGCAGCCGGCGGCTGTCTTTGGCGGGCTGGCTGGAATTGCCGGTGTGGCATTGTTTTTTTTGCTACGAAGGCGCACGGCACAGTATAAAGAGCAGCTTGAAGGATTAAACGGTGCAGAAGAAAAGGAACGTACCGGCGCTGCCTATGCAAAAGAGTATCAGACCCTTTCGCAAAAGGAAGAATTTTATAAGCAGATACATCATGCTTTTCAAGAACAGCAGCGGGAAGAAAAGTGTAAAATGCTGGAGAAGCAGCAGATACAGGTTTTACAGAAAAAACGGCAGACCGGACAACAGAAAAAGCAGATAGAACATCGTATGGAGGTGCTTGAAAAGAGCATGCAGTATCTTACAGAGGCAAAGCAGGCATATATCAGTCATATGGCAAAAGATTTATCAGAACCTTTTTATGCGTATCTGTCCGCATTTGATGAAGAACTGGGCAGGAAAGTGCAGTTAAACGACACCTATGAAATTGGAATTGTTGACCATGGAATTCTGCGGCAAATGGATTATTACAGCAGCGGAATCAAAGACGTTATCTGGTTTTGTGAGCGTATGGCATTTATACAGAGGCTTTCTGTAAAAGAAAAACCGGTGATTGTTCTTGATGATATCTTTCTGGCACTGGATCATGAAATGCAGAAAAAAGCATTTAATATGATTGGAAGAATTTCACAGGATTTCCAGATAATATATTTATCCTGCCATGAATATGCTGTACTATAAAAAGTAAATGGGAAATATGCTTGTTAAAAATGACGGCATGAAGTATAATTAATTTAGATTTTTTGTGCTTGTTGTCACATGGGGGTTATTAAAGGAGTTCGTAGGTATGCAGGAATCAAAAGATGTTTTAAATTATGAAAAAATGCATAGCATAGATAAAAGACGTGCTGCCATTGACAGCAGATACCGTGCATTTGTTACGAATAAGGCGTTTACGGATTATTTTGAATATGAGCATTTTTATACAATTACTGATTTTGTGCATCCGGATGAGGTCGGACGGTTAAAGAAGTTTATCGATGAATTTGCGGGAGATACGCAGGAACAGGTTTTCCGTTTCCGTTTTAAAGATGGCAGTTACCGTTACAATCTTTTACGGCTGCTTTGCAAAAAGACAGGAATGGACGGCGGAGATAATATTGACATTGAGATGATTGATGTACAGAGCATAGAAGCAGTCATTGAACATTTGACATCGGATGTATCAAGGCTGCGCATGTTTCTTGGCATGACACAGGAGTATGCATTTTCCTATAACCGTTCAGACAATATTATCTGTATTTTCCGGTATGAGCAGTATCAGAAGGTTACCATTTATAAGATGGATATTGACGAATGGAAGCAGGAGATGATTGATAAATCGTATATTGATCCGGAAGAGTATTCGCTGTTTGTGACGATGGTCAGCGATATTAAATCTTATGTGCAGTCATTTACGATTAAGATGAATTCGTGTCTGAGAACGCAGAATAATATTATGGAACGGCTCTGCTTCTGCGGCAATCTTTTTAACGGTGCAGGTCATGAACGCATGATGGTCGGCAGAATCATACCGGAAGATACCATCGCCCAGCAGAAGGCAATTGAAGTCATTGATGAGCTGCACTATGATTCGCTTACCAAAGTCTATAATAAAAAGACGATTACAGATTATGCCAAAAAGACACTGGCAAAAGCAAAACAAAACCGGGTGACACTGGTAATTTTGGATGTAGACCATTTTAAATCCGTCAATGATACCTATGGACATCTCTACGGTGATAAGGTGCTTTCAAGAGTCGGGTATAAGTTAAAAGAGATTGTCGGGGACAACGGCGTCGTAGGACGTATTGGTGGCGATGAATTTTTAATTGTAATAGATAATATTAATGATGATCAGATTCTGCGGGGAATGCTGCGTGCGATCCGTACCCAGATTAAATGGGAATTTGCAGGGGATTTTGAGGATTTTGCCATTACCTGCTCTATCGGTGCATCAATTGCACCAAATAATGGAAATGAATTTGAGGATTTGTTCAAAAAAGCGGATTACTGCTTGTATATTGCCAAAGAAAAAGGCAGGGACCGGTATGTATTTTTCCGTGATGAGCTGCACCGTAAGTCATATGAAGAATCAATTACGCGTGTACAGCATGTGGGTACAAATGGCAGAGAAATTCAGGAATTAAAGGCAATTGCGAAATTTATGTCCGATGTGACAGAAAATCAGGCATTGGCATACCGGGAGATTCTGCAGCATATGCTTGAATCGTATCAGCTGGATACCATTAATATTTATTATGGAGAAAATTTATCAAGAGTTTATACAGTGGGGTTTGAACAGAACTATTCGGACAATGCACAGTATGTAAAGACACAAGAATTTAAACAACTGTTAGAGGAAAAGGATTATATGGAAACGAGCTTTGTTGCCGGCATGTTTAACAGTGCACCACAGTTTTGTGCCGCCATGAAGCAGAAAAGAGTTTTTTCAACCATCCAGTGTATTATCGGGACACCGGATGATATCAAGGGGCTTGTCACTTTTGATAAATGCAAAGAATCCGGGACATGGGCAGACTATCAGATTGACTGTGCCCGTATATTTGCATCATTTTTAAGCATGCAGGCAATGGGAATCCGGAAGAAGTAAGGAACAGTTTAACAACTATTTCTTCACTATATGTTGTGTACTTGCATTGACTTGATATGCTAGATATAGTATAATTCGTCTTGCCCGTGAGAGCGGGCAGGACTTTTTTAACGCAATTTTGTGAGAAAAGGAAAGGATTGGAAAAATGAAAATTATTAAGCGTAGCGGAACAGAAGTTACATTTGATATTGCAAAGATTATGGCAGCTGTTTCAAAGGCAAATAAAGAAGTTGTACACAGTGAAAGACTTTCAGATGAGCAGATCAAAAAAATTTCTGTGAATGTAGAAGAAATCTGTCAGGAGATGAACCGCTCTTTAAGCGTAGAAGAAATTCAGGATCTGGTGGAAAACCAGATTATGAATCTGAGAGCATTTGCAGTGGCAAGAAAATATATTACGTATCGTTATAAAAGAGCGCTGGTACGTAAATCCAATTCAACAGATGAACAGATTTTAAGCCTGTTAGAATGTAATAATGAAGAAGTCAAACAGGAAAATTCCAATAAAAATCCGACTGTTAACAGCGTTCAGAGAGATTATATGGCAGGTGAGGTCAGCAAAGACATAACAAAGCGTCTGCTCCTGCCGCAGGATATTGTAGATGCCCATGAACAGGGACTGATTCATTTCCATGATGCAGATTATTTTGCACAGCATATGCACAACTGTTGTCTGGTAAATCTGGAAGATATGCTGCAAAATGGTACGGTTATCAGTGAAACCATGATTGAAAAGCCACACAGCTTTTCAACGGCATGCAATATTGCAACACAGGCAATTGCACAGATTGCAAGTTCCCAGTACGGCGGACAGAGTATCAGTCTTGCCCATCTTGCACCGTTTGTACAGGTCAGCCGGGAAAAATTTATCAAGCAGGTTCGTGAAGAATTTGACAAAGTGGGTCTGGCATACACTGAAGAAAAGGTGCGTGAGGTTGCGGAATTAAGAGTGCGTGATGAGATTAAACGCGGCGTGCAGATGATTCAGTATCAGGTCATTACACTCATGACTACAAACGGACAGGCACCGTTTGTGACGGTGTTTATGTATCTGGATGAAGTGCCGGAGGGTCAGACAAGAGATGACCTTGCGATGGTTACGGAGGAAGTACTCCGCCAGAGAATCCAGGGGGTTAAAAATGAAAAGGGTGTATGGATTACACCGGCATTTCCAAAGCTTATTTATGTGCTGGAGGAAGATAATATCCATGAGGATTCAAAATACTGGAACCTGACACAGCTGGCGGCGGAATGTACTGCAAAGAGAATGGTTCCGGATTACATTTCCGAAAAGAAGATGAAGGAATTAAAGGTTGATAAAAACGGTGAAGGACACTGCTATCCGTGTATGGGCTGCCGAAGCTTTTTAACACCTTATATTGATGAAGAAACCGGTAAGCCAAAGTATTATGGCAGATTTAATCAGGGTGTTGTAACAATTAATCTGGTTGACGTGGCATGCTCATCAGGCAAAGACATGGACAAGTTCTGGAAGATTTTTGATGACAGACTGGAACTTTGTAAGCGTGCGCTGATGTGCAGACATTACAGATTAAAGGGTACACCGTCTGATGTTGCACCGATTTTATGGCAGAATGGTGCACTTGCACGTTTAAAGAAGGGTGAAACAATTGATAAGCTGCTCTATGGCGGATATTCTACCATTTCATTAGGATATGCCGGTCTTTGTGAGTGTACAAAATATATGGTCGGTGTTACCCATACACAGCCGGAAGGTACAGAGTTTGCCTTAAAAGTAATGCGCCATCTGAATGAAGTTTGTAAGAAATGGGCAAAAGAAACGAATATTGATTTCAGTCTGTACGGTACACCGCTGGAATCGACAACATATAAATTTGCAAAAAATCTGCAGAAACGATTTGGTAAGATTCCGGGTGTAACCGATAAGAATTATATTACAAACAGCTATCATGTACATGTAACGGAAGATATTAATGCATTTGACAAGCTGAAATTTGAATCACAGTTCCAGGAGCTTTCACCGGGTGGCGCAATCAGCTATGTGGAAGTGCCGGATATGGTTGATAATATCCCGGCGGTATTGTCTGTCATGCAGTATATTTATGAGAATATTATGTATGCGGAATTAAATACCAAGAGCGATTATTGCCAGGTATGCGGCTACAACGGGGAAATCAGGATTGTAACCGATGAAGACGGCAAACTTATCTGGGAATGTCCAAACTGCGGCAACAGAAATCAGGATAAGATGAATGTTGCAAGAAGAACCTGCGGCTATATCGGCACGCAGTTCTGGAATCAGGGGCGTACACAGGAAATTAAGGAACGTGTATTGCATCTGTAAGAACAAAAAATATGTTTTTTTGAGTAAATATGCGATTTATCCGCTTGTACAAAAGAAAAAAATGATTTATCATAGGGTGAATCAAGAGGCAGAAGGAAGGAGTTATCGGATATGAAATCAATTAAGGCAAAGATATTAGGACCGGTTGCGGTGCTTGCCGTACTGGTTCTGGTTACAAGTGCGTTCAGTATTTTAGGTGCAGGCAACATTGAAAAAAAAGGGGCGTGTTATTTCTGACCAGTATCTGGCAACAATACAGGATGTATCTGCAATGTCGAAAAATACACAGACACTGATGCGTTTATCGTATAATTATATTCTGGCACAGGGCGATGCAGCAGAGAAAAAGGTGGAAACTTCCATCAGCCAGACTAAGCAGACACTGGAGAATCAGATGGCAGATTTTTCAAATAATCTGACACCGGAAGAAACAGAAGCATTCCAGAAGTTCCAGAGTGATTATCAGGCATACCTTTCCAAGTATAATGCAATGGTAAAATATGTACAGACCAACCAGAATGAAAATGCTTCAATTGTTGCCAACAACGATCTGGTTGAAATGAGCAGCCAGATTGAAACAGATTTGGAAAATATGATTGAACTTGAATCATCACTGGCAGATCAGGCAGTCGCAAATATGGAGAGTGCCTATGCGTCATCAATGGGTGTTGGCATTGTATGTCTGCTGTTAGGCATTGTTGCACTTGTCGCAGCCATAATCATTTCAAACCGCATGGTTGTAAAACCAGTTGTTGCAGCCAATAAAAAGCTGGGAGAAATCGTATCGCTGATCGAAGAGCACAAGGGTGATTTAACAATGCGTGTGGAATCCGGTTATCAGGATGAAATTGGTGCGCTTGCAGATGGGATTAATCTGTTTCTGGATAAGTTACAGAGTACGATGGGTGTGATTGTAAGCGGTACACAGAATCTGACCCGGGTTGTCAATATGGTTACGGAAAATGTGTCGGCGTCAAATGACAATGCACAGGACGTATCTTCTGCCATGGAAGAATTGTCAGCAACCATGGAAGAAATTGCAGCCACTGTTCAGACGGTAACGGAAAATACAGAATCCATCAGCCGGGAGGTCGCTGATATTGCTGACAGAACCGGGCAGATGAATACATACTCTAAAGAAATGCAGGAGCGTGCAGATACGCTGGCTAAAAATGCCAATGAGAATAAGACACAGACTGATGCAATGGTTGGAAATATCGTCGGTACATTAAAGCAGGCGATAGAAGAAAGCCGCAGTGTAGAAAAGGTCAATGAACTGACAGGCGAGATTTTAAATATTTCAAGCCAGACCAATCTGCTTGCATTAAATGCATCGATTGAAGCTGCAAGGGCAGGCGATGCCGGAAAAGGCTTTGCGGTAGTTGCGGATGAAATTCGTCAATTGGCAGATTCAAGCCGGGATACGGCAAATAATATCCAGGCAATTAATGAACATGTTACAAAGGCGGTTCATGCATTAATCGATAATTCAAATGCGATGATAGCATTTATAGAAGAAACGGTGCTGCCGGATTACGGTACATATGTGGATTCCGGAGAACAGTACAATGAAGATGCAAGCTATGTCAGTGAAGTGATGAATGAATTTACGGAAAAGACAGAAAACTTAAAGAATATTATGAATAATGTTGTAGAGTCCATTGAGGGTATTGCAAAAGCAGTAGAAGAAAGTGCCAATGCGGTTACAAGCTCCGCGATGAGTACCGGTTCACTGGTAGAAGATATGCACACCATCAATGAACAGATGGGCAGCAGTAAGGAAACCGTGGAAAGCTTAAAGGCAGAAGCGGATGTTTTTAAAAAGTTTTAAATTGACTTCTTGTCAGACAATGTTATAATAAAGTTAATATTTTCCGGGGAGCAAAAGGACCGCGGCGAAAGCCGCGGTACTGCTGAGAGGGAATCGTATCCGACCCGTTACCTGATGTGGATAATGCCACCGTAGGGAGTTCTTTTTTTATGACAGAATACCGTATCTTTTAAGATGGAGGATATGCTGTCGGAAAATAGCGCATTCTTTAGGACTATCAGGAAATTTCGGAAAAAAAGTTCCCTATTTTTACATAACAGTAAAGTGAAATATTTAAACCATAATAATGATAATATGGATAAACCCAGCGATATATCTCCCACGGAAAAAATCAGCATGTACAAGGTACAGGAATGGAGGCTGTTGTGAGTTATACGACACAGATGGATGCTGCAAGACAGGGGATTGTCACCCCTGAAATGGAAATTGTTGCAGCAAAAGAAAATATGGGCGTTGAAAAATTAAGAGAACTGATTGCAAAGGGACAGGTGATTATTCCTGCCAATAAGAATCATCAGGCATTAAGCCCGAATGGTATCGGTTCTGCCTTAAAGACAAAGATTAATGTCAATCTGGGTACATCAAGGGACTGTGTAGACCTGGATATGGAAATGGAAAAGGTGAACGAAGCCGTAGCCATGGGCGCAGAGGCTATTATGGATTTAAGTTCTTTCGGCGATACACAGAAGTTCAGAAGAAAGCTGACCGCAGAGTGTCCGGCAACAATAGGAACAGTTCCTATTTATGATGCGGTGGTATATTACCACAAACCGTTAAAGGATATTACAACCGAAGAATGGCTTTCAATTGTTGAAATGCACGCAAAAGATGGTGTGGATTTCCTGACAATTCACTGTGGTATCAATAAGAGCACTGCAAAGCGTTTTAAGGATGCAAAGCGCCTTACCAACATTGTATCCAGGGGCGGTTCTATCATTTTTGCATGGATGGAAATGACAGGAAAAGAAAATCCATTTTATGAAAATTATGACTGGGTACTAGACATCTGCCGCAAGTACGATGTCACCATAAGTCTTGGTGATGCATGCAGACCGGGCTGTATCGAAGATGCTTCTGATATTTCACAGATTGAAGAACTGGTAACACTTGGTGAACTGACAAAACGTGCATGGGAAAAGGATGTACAGGTTATGATTGAAGGACCGGGACATATGCCGCTGAACCAGATTCAGGCAAACATGGAAATCCAGAAGACCATCTGCAAGGGCGCGCCGTTTTACGTATTAGGCCCGCTTGTGACAGATATTGCACCTGGCTATGACCATATTACATCGGCTATCGGTGGTGCGGTTGCGGCAACTTACGGCGCATCCTTTTTATGCTATGTAACACCGGCAGAGCATTTGCGCTTACCGGACTTAAATGATGTAAAGGAAGGGATTATTGCTGCTAAAATCGCAGCCCATGCAGCCGATATTGCCAAAGGTATTCCGGGGGCATCCGACTGGGATAAAAAGATGAGTACGGCAAGAAAGAAGCTGGATTGGGAAGAAATGTTTGATCTGGCAATCGACCCTGAAAAAGCAAGAAGATACAGAGAATCCGCAAGACCGGAAAAGGAAGATACCTGCTCCATGTGCGGTAACTTCTGCGCCGTAAAGAACATGAATAGAATCTTAGACGGCGAAATCGTAAGCATTTTCGATGAATAAAAACAAAAAACAGCTGCTTGAATGGACTATCGGACAGTGGTTTCATTACAGGAAAAACGCCTCAACGTGTTACTTAACTTCGGCTTATTTTCCTGTAATGAAACCCTTCTGACGGAGAACTTCAAGTGGCTGTTTTTTAAATTTACTGTACTTCAATTTCTTTACTGCGGCTTTTTTTTAAAAGGCGGCTGTAGTCGGTGGCGTACACGAGGGTGTACATCACTGCCATTAAAATTGAAGCGCCGATAACATCTGTAATGGAGTGCTGTTTTAAAAGCACAGTTGACATGCAGATGGATACACAAAGAATCAATGAAGCAATGTCAAATGCCTTATGCTTTTGAAACCATTCGCTCCGGTGCAGTGCGATGTGGACGGCAAGGGAGTTGTATACGTGGATACTTGGGAATACATTGGTCGGTGTATCACTGGCATAAATCGTATTCAGCAGCATGCCGAAAAAGTTGTCCGGTACGTCATCCGGGCGCAGTGTCAGACCGCTCGGATAAATCATGCAAATCAGTAAGGATACGGACATGCCGATTGTCAGGCATAATGCGAAACGCAAAAATTCTGTATCGGATGCTTTAAACAGCATATAAATACAGGCACCGATGACATAGATAAACCACAGCATATACGGAATGATAAAATACACACAAAATGGGATCATGTCATCAATGGCATTGTTGATAATGTGCAGGTTCGGTGTTTCCATGGTAATCTTTTTTTCAAGGTAGAAAAACCACGGCAGGTATATAAAGATATAACAGCCGAAACACAGCCGCCAGTTTTTTTTCAAAAAATTCATAAGAATCCTCATTTCTGCGCACAAATCCTGCCATATAAAGAGGAGCGTTTTTTGTGCAGGCCAAAAGCACATACCGGCTCCTAAAATGGCAGAAAACGAAAACGTGTCAGGTGCGCATTGACACAGAATCGTATTTTACTCATCGTGTAGTATTATTTTAATCCATAGATTAATAAATTATACCATGTTGCAGGCAGTAAAACAATTGTAAAATATAAATCTTATCAAAACAAGCAGACAATTCTAAAAAAAATCTTAACAGAAATCTTTGCACGGGCGATTCACAGATTTATAAATACCAATTTACAAATGCCATAAATATGTAATATAATAAAGTACATATGCCAGACTGTAAAAAAGCTGGCAGGATTGGAGAAATGATATGTTACAGATTCATCATCTGAAAAAATCCTATAATAAAAAAACAGAAGTACTTTCTGATATTGATTATACATTTGAAGAAGGAAGGGTGTATCCGGTCCTGGGTGGTATCGGTTCCGGCAGGACAACATTGTTTGACTGCCTGTCAGGGGATTTGCCGGTCGATGCGGGAGAAATTGCAACAAAGGAAAAGACAACCATTTTCCATGCAGCAAAACAGAGCATCCTGCCGATGTACATAACGGCATATGAATATATTCATTTTTTGTGTGATTTAAAAAATGTACCCGTTCCGGCAGACGAATTTCTTGATAAAGTCGGCATGGAAGAAAATGCCAAGGATACGCTGATTTGTGAACTGAGTTTTGAAGATAAAAAACGTGTGCAGCTTGCCGCATTTTTAGTGCAGAAGCCCTATGTTATATTATTTGATGAGCCGTTTGACTATTGCAGTGAGAATTATATCCGTACCTTTTTGCAGGTATTGCAGACGGTAAAAGAAAACCATATTATATTAATATCCACGGGACTGCTTGAAATTGCCAAACAGATTTCAAATGAGATTCTGCTGCTGCATAATGGCAGATTTGAGGTTGTGCCGTCAGAAACCTTACAGGTACAGGAACTGCGCAGAGCGGTACTGGATATTATCGGGGAGGCAGATCATGGAAATCTTTAAAAAAATGTTTGCAGAAAAAATTTTGAGTTTTCACGAAGGCACGAACAGAAGTCTGGAAATTCTGACAAAAATGCCGCTGGTGGGAGAATATATCAGCAATCAGGTGATTCATAAGAGAAATTCAAAGAAGCGCATGACCATTGGTGTCATGGCAGTGTTTGTGAGAATGATTGTGCAGTTTATTAAGAAATATTTATACGTGGCAGTTTTTATTTATTTGCCGTATCTGTTTATGGCACAGTTTAATCCATTAATCCGTGATCACAAAGAATCTGCGGTATTGTTTATGTTTTTTATGCTGTCTACGATTTGCGGAAGCCTTGCCAACAATACACTGCTTGCCATGGGTGACAGGGATTATCTGATGGTGCGCGTGGTGCTGGTAAGTCCGTATATGAATTTCCTTGGCAGGCTGGCAGTTAAAATGGTCACAGATTTTGTGTATTTCACGATTATTTTAAATTTATTTGGTGTATCGTTTGTACACAGCCTGCTGTTAAGCCTTGTGACGATGTGTATCCGTCCGGCAGGTGAGATGATAGCGGTGCTTTGTTTTGACCAGATGCAGTCGATGTATAACAATAGAAATGCTTTTAACGGAACGGTGATTGCACTCAGTGTTTTTGTGGCATACGGTATGCCGCTGTTAAAGCGGCAGATCAGTTCAGACTGGCTGTTTTTCATTCATCCGGTTTTTGTAGTGGCAGCACTGTTTATCGGTGTGTTTTCAGTGTATTATTTATGGGATTATCCATCTTACAGAAAAATTATGCAGGAGGCGCTGCATATTAAAAGAGAAGTATAAGAAAGCCCGGACAAGCGGCAGAGATGGCGTGTATATTGTAAAAATTAAGAAATGTAACGGAGTGAATCAGTCATTAGGATAGGAGTGGACAGGATGAAAATTAAATTTAGTAAATCACCGGTAATGATGCTGGCAAAGCTTGCACTTGCGGGACTGTTGTGTCTTGTTATTGTGTTCATTGTTCATTCCAATTATAAGAGCAGACAGGGAAGCCGGATTGAGTTAAAATCCCGTTATACATTTTCTGTTCGGATAGACAGTGACGGAAATGTACTGGATGAAGCGTATAATGAAGGTGAGAAAAGCGAATATCAGGAATTTGAAACGCCGCAGTTAAGTAAAATGGCAGACATCTGGCTGACACAGTTTACGGGACAGTTTACCCAGAAGTATCTGCCGTGGTCAAAGGCACTGCGAAAGGTTTCATGTAAGGATTCCAAAGTGCTTGACCGTGAAACCGGCACGGTGCTTATCAGCTTTTCGGCAGTTTTAAAGGATAGTACGTCGGAGTATTTCCAGTCGTGGGACGGTGTGCTTGACAACGGCAGAATGGAATTTGAATGGGTTGTGACATTTGCACTGGACAACCACTATGACGGTACGGCAACGATTTATGTGGAGAATATTGTGACACCGGAAGAATACGGTATTTCACAGTATAATGAAAGCTTAAAAGACAGCGTAACCGGCGGCTCGGAATCGGCAACGGCGGCTTCTTCCAATACGCTTACAAAGTATGAAATTAAAGAAAATACGTTACAGATTACATATGACGGTGGTGCAAAATATGTCAATGTTCCGGTAGACTGTACGAATCTGCCGCTTGTGGAAAATTCATCCACACAGCTTATGGATGGAAGCTGGCAGTTAGACACGAATAAAGCAGCGTTTCTTTACGGCGGCAAAAATGCAGAAAACGGCAGGGTACCCCTGACGTTGTTGTTTTCCAATGATAAAGGCAGTAACTGGGTTACGAGTGAAATTGATACGATTTATGATGCCAATTATTACTATGTAAAGTTTTTTGATGAAATGACAGGCGTAATCGTTATCGGTTACGGTAAGAATGGCAGTCAGCAGGCATCGCGTATTTATACAACAACAAACGGCGGTGAAAGCTGGATAATGATAGGCAGCGGACCGGCATTAAATGTATTAAAGGGCGTGGTCTTTGCAGATGCAGATACAGGATTTTTCTGCTATAACTATGTAGATGGCATGGACAGTAACCTGTATATGACAAAAGACCTCGGAAAGACGTTTTCAAAAGTGACACTGGACCCGCAGGAGTTAGACAGCACGGCGGCAAATGCGCAGACAACGGAAAGTGACAGCACGCAGCAGGAAACAAAAGCCGAGGAAGAAACAACGGCATCAAAACTTTCGTGGAGTGACGTTTATAAAGAGGCACTGGTGCCGGTGGTAGATGATCAGGGCATGATTACCGTTTATCTGACACAGGGCAGCAACGGTGTGTATAACAGTGGTAAAACAGCGGCGAAATATCAGTCATCGGACGGCGGTGAAACATGGAAATATATCGGGCAACTGGAAATTACCTCTTGAAATAAAGGTTATAGTGTGATAAAATTTATTAAATTTGAGAAAAAAAGACATTTTTGTGTCTTTTTTTTTGCGCAAAAGTAGCAAAATTTAATAATACGAAAGGAAATTAGGTGGCATTCATGAAAGCATTTTTAATTCTTGAAGATGGAACAGTGTTTAATGGAACGAGTATTGGTTCTACCCGCGAAGTAATCAGCGAGATTGTCTTCAACACATCAATGACAGGATATCTGGAGGTACTGACAGACCCTTCTTATGCAGGACAGGCAGTAACCATGACATATCCTTTAATTGGAAACTATGGCGTATGTTATAAAGATATGGAGTCTTTAAAAGCATGGCCGGATGGATATATTGTCCGAGAACTTTCCAGAATGCCGAGTAACTTCCGATGTGAAGACCCTATCCAGAAATTCCTTGCAGACAATGATATACCGGGTATCAGTGGAATCGATACCAGAGCGCTGACAAAGATTTTGCGTGAAAAAGGTACAATGAACGGTATGATTACGACAAATGAGAATTATAATCTTGATGAAGTTCTGCCAAAGATTAAGGCATACTCTGTAAAGGGCGTCGTTGATAAAGTAACATGTAAAGAAAAGAAAGTCCTGCCGGGCAAGGGATATAAGGTTGCGCTGATGGATTTTGGCGCAAAGAACAATATCGCAAAGTCCTTAAATTCAAGAGGCTGCGAAGTTACAATTTATCCGGCACGTACAACGGCAGAGGAAATCTTAAGCACGAATCCGGATGGAATCATGCTTTCTAACGGCCCTGGCGATCCAAAGGAATGTGAATTTGAAATTGCAGAAATTAAAAAACTCTATGACAGCAATGTCCCGATTTTTGCAATTTGTCTGGGACATCAGCTGATGGCACTTGCAACAGGTGCAGATACGCATAAATTAAAATACGGACACAGAGGTGCAAATCATCCGGTAAAGGATTTACAGACAGGAAAGGTTTACATTTCTTCACAGAATCACGGTTATGTCGTAGATGAAACGACACTTAATCCGGCAGTCGCAAAACCGGCTTTTGAAAATGTCAACGATAAGACCAATGAAGGTCTTGAATATATCGGAAAGAATATTTTTACTGTACAGTTCCATCCGGAAGCATGTGCAGGACCACAGGATACAGCGTATCTTTTTGACAGATTTATTGAGATGATGAAGAAGGAGGACTAAAAAATGCCAAAGAATCCGAATATTAAAAAAGTATTGGTAATTGGTTCAGGACCGATTATTATTGGACAGGCAGCTGAATTTGACTACGCAGGTACACAGGCTTGCCGTTCTTTAAAAGAGGAAGGAATCGAGGTTGTTTTAGTAAACTCCAATCCGGCAACCATTATGACAGACAAGGATATTGCTGATGAAGTTTATATCGAACCACTGACTGTTAAAGCGTTAGAGCAGATTATTTTAAAGGAAAAGCCGGACAGCATTCTTCCGACACTGGGCGGACAGGCAGGATTAAATCTTGCCATGGAAATTGCCGAAACGGACTTTTTGGAAGAACACAATGTGAAGTTAATCGGTACAACAGCGCTGACAATTAAGAAAGCGGAAGATCGTTTAATGTTTAAGGAAACCATGGAAAAAATCGGTGAACCTTGTGCGGCTTCCTTAGTTGTTAATAATGTAGAAGACGGTGAAGCATTTGCAGCTAAAATCGGTTATCCGGTTGTACTGCGTCCGGCATATACACTGGGCGGCAGCGGCGGCGGTATCGCACACAACGTTATGGAATTAAGGGAAATCCTTGAAAACGGTTTAAGACTTTCACGTGTCGGTGAAGTTTTAGTAGAACGCTGCATCGCAGGCTGGAAGGAAATCGAATACGAAGTAATGCGCGATGGTAACGGCAACTGCATTACTGTATGTAACATGGAAAATATTGACCCTGTCGGCGTGCATACCGGTGATAGTATCGTAGTTGCACCGTCACAGACACTTTCCGACAAAGAATATCAGATGCTTCGTACATCTGCTTTAAATATTATTGACGAACTGGGTATCACAGGCGGCTGTAACGTACAGTATGCCTTAAATCCGGACAGCTTTGAATACTGTGTAATCGAAGTAAATCCGCGTGTAAGCCGTTCTTCAGCACTGGCTTCCAAGGCAACCGGTTATCCGATTGCAAAGGTAGCAGCTAAGATTGCATTAGGCTACACACTGGATGAAATTAAGAATGCCATTACAGGAAAGACTTATGCAAGCTTTGAGCCGGCACTGGATTACTGTGTTGTAAAGATGCCGCGTCTTCCGTTTGATAAATTTATCTCTGCAAAGAGAACACTGACAACTCAGATGAAGGCAACCGGTGAAGTTATGAGTATTGCCAATAACTTTGAAGGCGGTCTGATGAAGGCAATCCGTTCTCTGGAGCAGCACGTTGACAGTCTGATGTCGTATGACTTTACAAAGCTGACAGACGAAGAACTTTTAGAAGAGCTGGCTGTTGTTGATGACAGAAGAATCTGGAAGATTGCAGAAGGTTTAAGAAGACATATTCCGGCAGCCAAGATGCATGAGATTTCAAAGATTGACTTATGGTTTATTGATAAATTACAGATTATTGTCGATATGGAAAATGCTTTAAAGAGAGGTCCTTTAACAAAAGAACTGCTCACAGAAGCAAAGAGAATCGAATTCCCGGATAACGTTATCGGTGAACTGACAGGAAAGACAGAAGCAGAGGTTAAGGCACTGCGTGACGAATATGGAATTCATGCGGCATTTAAGATGGTTGATACCTGTGCGGCAGAATTTGCGGCAGAAACACCGTATTATTATTCAGTATTCGGCAGTGAAAATGAAGCGGTTGAAACAAAGGATAAGAAGAAGGTACTCGTATTAGGTTCCGGTCCAATCCGTATCGGTCAGGGTATTGAATTTGACTTCTGTTCTGTGCACTGTACATGGTCCTTCAAGAAGGAAGGCTATGAAACGATTATTGTAAACAACAACCCTGAAACAGTTTCAACGGACTTTGATATTGCCGATAAGCTGTATTTTGAGCCGCTGACACCGGAAGATGTCCAGAATATTGTTGATTTTGAAAAGCCGGACGGCGCTGTTGTGCAGTTTGGCGGTCAGACAGCAATTAAGCTGACAGAAAGCCTGATGAAGATGGGCGTGCCGATTTTCGGTACAAAGGCTGAAGATGTCGATGCTGCGGAGGACAGAGAGTTATTCGACGAAATCTTAGAGCAGTGCGGTATTCCAAGAGCCAAGGGTCAGACCGTATTTACCGTAGAAGAAGCATTAAAGGCAGCCAATGAATTAGGCTATCCGGTACTTGTAAGACCTTCTTACGTGCTCGGCGGACAGGGCATGCAGATTGCCGTATCCGATGAAGACGTTGTTGAATTTATGAATATCATCAACAGAATTAAGCAGGATCACCCGATTCTTGTTGATAAGTACCTTATGGGTAAGGAAATTGAAGTTGATGCGGTATGCGATGGTGAAAATATCCTGATTCCGGGTATTATGGAACATATCGAAAGAGCCGGTATTCACTCAGGTGACAGTATTTCCGTATATCCGGCGAAGTCACTGACACCTAGAATTACGGATATGATTGTTGATTATACAGAAAAGCTGGCACGTTCCCTGCATGTAAAGGGTATGATTAACATTCAGTTTATCGTATACAATGATCAGGTTTATGTCATTGAAGTCAATCCGCGTTCAAGCCGTACTGTACCGTATATCAGCAAGGTAACCGGTATTCCGATTGTACAGCTTGCAACAAAGGTTATTACAGGAAGTAAAATTACAGATTTAGGATATGAACCGGGCTTACAGAAGAAGTCAGATTACTATGCAATCAAGATGCCGGTATTCTCCTTTGAAAAAATCAGAGGCGCGGATATCAGCCTTGGACCGGAAATGAAGTCTACAGGTGAGTGCCTTGGTATTTCAAAAGACTTTGATGAAGCATTGTATAAGGCATTCCAGGGTGCAGGAATCAATCTTCCAAAGCATAAGCAGATTATCATGACACTCTGCGATGCAGATAAGGAAGATGGTGTGGATATTGCACAACGTTTTGAAAAGCTGGGCTACAAGATTTACGCTTCCCGCGGTACAGCCAAAGTATTAAAGGAGCATGGTGTCAATGCAATTCAGGTCAACAAGATTGGTCAGGAAGCACCTACACTTTTAGATTTAATCTTAGAGCATAAGATTGACCTTGTAATTGATACACCGGAAAATGGTATCGAAAGAGCCGGAGACGGCTTCTTAATCAGACGTTATGCGATTGAAACAGGTGTACACTGCCTGACAAGCCTTGATACAGCTCACGCGCTGATTTCAAGCTTAGAGCATGCGTTTAACAACAAAGACCTTACAATTGTTGATATTGCAACCATTGATAACAGAAAGTAAGATACCGGGGGTAGTTGCCCCGGCATCACAAAAATAAAGTATCCGGCAGAGGAGATTTTAAAAATTTCTTTTGCCGGGTGCTTTTTGTTTGCGCAGGATATACGTAAAAGCGGTCATATGCGTGAAACAGCGTTGCATTTTCAAGGTGAATATGATACACTTTAAACAGTATTTTGTTCCTGTACAGATACAGGAAACGACATTTTGCAGGGAAGGAACAAGGACAATGGATGCAAGACGGGCACAGGATATATTAAGACATATTATTAATGATGAAGATTACGGCGCGGCGATGTTAGAAAAGATTTCAGTTACTGAAAGTATTGAAGTGCTGACCAAGATGCTGCCGGATTGTGTGGCTAAGGCACAGAATGACAATAATATCAATGATGCGGGATTTTTCAGCCAGATGATTCATAACTATTATCCGTTGATACTGGATAAAATTAAGAATGCAGAGCATTTATGGGTGGTTTACAGTGACAACACAGGCTATCCGTACATGATTGACGGTGATTTGTTCGTATTATATGATTATGCAAATCATGCGGAGTTTGAAAAGAAGCTGAATACAGCCGGGTATCAGGTGGCACTGGAAAGTGTGACACCGTCAGATTTCAGAAATGAAGTGGCGCATATGTACCGCAACGGCTATGAAAAAATCCGCTTTACAGACGGAAAGGGCGAACCGTTTGTTGTTGCCAAGGAAGCTTTATACAGCTTTGAGGATTTCTTCAATGAAGAATACATGACCAATCCGGGGCTGCAGCGTGCAATGATTGAATTCTTTCAGGAATTCCGTAAAAATACAGCAGCAGATGCAGGCCGTGAGGAGATATTGAAGAAGCGTGAAGATGCGATGATCCGCACAATGGTACATGCAGAATATATGGTTCCTTGTATCAAAGAGGAAACTGAAGACATGGTTGAGATTTCACATCCGTTTATTGATCTGACAGACCGGATTCAGGATAAGGAAGAAGGCGAGCGTGTGATTGCCATTCCGGCATTCACGGACGGTTTTGAAATGGATAAATGCTACGAAGGACATCATGAGAATATGCTTTATCAGTATGACGAACTGGTAAATCTCGTGGAAGAACTCGGCGCATCTGGTGTTATCATCAACTGTCTGGGTATCAGCTACTATATGAAGCTGGAACTGATGCACAAAATTAATATGTAAGATATCAGGGGATAAGAAAGCCGCCGCAGGCACATATTTATAATGAAATATGTGCCTGCGGCATTTTTTGTCTGACGGGGGATAAAACAGCCCTGTTTAACCGTCTTATTTTAAAAAGTCCTGACGCATCGGATTAAAGACGTCGACCAGCTTGCCGTCTTCAAGGGCAGTAACACCGTGTTCGACGTTGGAAGGCATATAGACGCTGTCGCCTTTTTTCACAACCTTGGTCTCACCGCCAATTGTAAATTCAAAGCTGCCTTCTGCAACGTAAGTAATCTGCAAATGTTCATGGTGGTGGAAATTTCCTTTAGAGCCTTTTTTAAATGTAATTTCACACATCATCAGTTCGTCGGAATAACATAAAATTTTTCTGGTAACACCCGGTTCACAGTCGGTCGGTGTTACATCTGCATTAAAACGAAACATACTTATCTCCATTCTGAGAACGCAAATTTGTCAGTAATCTGCGGCGTTCACGGCACAAATTACTATTACTTCAATGTACTACAAAATAAGTGGTTTGACAAGAGGATGGCGGGGTTATTATAATAAATGGGAAACACAAAAAAGCGATGTTGGCAGATGAGAAATCTCCTACGTGAATTTCTCATCGTCTCATCGCAACAAGTTGCTCAGAAATGAGGATTAATATGTATAAATTGTATTATATATGGCTGGTACCTGCGGTATTTTGTCTGGTTTATTATGTCTGCTGCGTGGCATATGCGGGCTTTGCATCATCTTTTATTACGATATGGCCGGTAACGGCAGTTTTTTTTGCAGGGATTTTTGCGGTGCGTTATGCACAGAACAAAGGTATACTCATACTTCCAATGTGGATAAATGTGCTGTCTGCGGCAGGTTTATTAATACTTATCAGCTCATTTTGTCTGGTTCAGGCATTAATAACCGTGCAGATGAAGCAGAAACCGGAACCGGACTGTGAATATCTGCTGATTTTAGGCTGCCGTGTGCGGGGGCACGAAATTACAAAGTCACTTCGCTACAGACTTGATGCGGCACTGGAATATGTGGAACAGAATGAAAAACATAGTAAAGATAATATCCAAAACAAAACAATACGTATTATCGTATCGGGCGGTCAGGGACCGGGAGAGGATATATCCGAAGCACAGGCGATGAAAGACTATCTGTGCGCACATGGCATAGAAGCTTCACGGATTTTTATGGAAGCTCAGTCCACGGATACGGAAAAAAACATTGCCTATTCGGCACGTTTTATTCCGGATAAAAATGCGAAAATCGGGGTGGTTTCCAATGACTTTCATCTGTTCCGTGCCGGAATGCTTGTCCGTGCGAAGGGTTTTCATAATGTCAGCACGATTGCGGCGCGGTCAGATGAAGTATTGTTTTTAAATTACAGAGTACGCGAATATTTCGGTGTATTAAAAGATTTATTTGGTGTAAAATTCTTTCACTTTATCGGAGAATAACAGACCCTTTGTGTAGCCGTCATGGTATAAGGCTTTGATTTTCTCCTTGTCTTTTTCCAGACGTGAAAAGCCGTCGGTGTTATCCGGACGGATTACAATGACCTTCTTTTCCTTTTCAAGCTGTTCGAGCTTCTTTAAAGAGCGGTTGTAGCAGTCAGCACGGGAAAGGAGGTCTTTTCCGAGTGCTGGATATTTCCAGAAAGCATGCGCCAGAGCCTTTGTGGTGGCGCTGGTTTTCTTTTTGTATCCCTTCTGGCGGGTTAAGACGACAACGACGCGGTCACAGCCGTCCGCGAAAGCCCGCTCATACGGAATCGAATCGCTTAATCCGCCGTCTAAGTACGGAGTATCATTTAAGTAAATATATGGGAAAAGGGCAGGGAGCGCACAGGTTGCCTGAAGCAGTTTGTTGGTGCGGTCCTCGGTTGTATAGCGCATATATTCCGGTTTTCCGGTTAAAACATTGGTAACGACTGCGTAAAATTCGCCGCCCCACGCATTAAAGGTATCGTAGTCAAACGGAACCAGTTTATTCGGAATCGTGTCATAGGCAAATTCCAGTCCATAGACACTTCGGTTTGTCTTATCGGTCATATTGTGCATACTCATGTAGCGTTTATCGTCACGGTAATCTAAAAGAATCTGTAAATTTCTTCTTTTTTTGTCTGGAAGCGTAGGAAACACCGTAGGCTGCGCCGGCAGATACACCAATCATATAGTCCGGCATAATATCCCGATCTAAAAATGCATCCATAACACCGCAGGAAAAAATTGTGCGGAACGCGCCGCCTTCAAATACAATTCCAGTTTTCATAATTGTCCCCATTTCTAAATGAATTTATTGTAATGTTTTTTTCCATCAGGCTGTAATTCCTGAAATTACAATAACATTTTAGTACATTTGATGTGAAATTTCCATATGAAAATACAGATAAATATGATATGATGATGTAAAAGTTGAAAGAATGAGGAGACTATGACACAGGAGATAAGGACACGCCTGCTTTTGATGGCAGATGCACAGTACGGGAGTTTTTCCAAAAGTCTGATTCCCGAATGTAAGCCGCTGTTAGGTGTGCGGCTTCCGGCACTTAGAAAAATGGCGCAGGAATTTGTAAAAAATAAAGAATGGAAAGAACTCATACAAACAGACGGCGCAGACGATGTTTATTTTGAAGAAGCCATGCTGCGCGGTATGCTGATTGGTTACGGCACGGCAAAAGAGCAGGACAATGAAGAAGCAATGCGGATGTTTGATAAATTTGTGCCGTTTGTTGATAACTGGTCGGTGTGCGACAGCTTTTGTAACAGCATGACAATTGTTTTAGCATACCGGGAAGAATGGTGGGAACATTTACAATCCTTTTTAGCTTCCCAAAAAGAATTTGAAGTGCGCCTGTCTTTGGTCTTATTGCTGTCGCAGTTTTTAAAATGGGACGATGCGGGCAGAAAAATCCTCCGCAGGCGCGTGATTACAGAGGCGGATATTATGCAGAATATTGCATGGAAATCAAAAAAACAGGCACAGAATGACAGCCCGGAGGATTCAGGCAATCCATATCTGGAAAAAAATTTTTTCAGTGCTTGACAGACCGTTTACACAGGGGTATTATGCACAAATGGCGGCGGCGTGGCTGACGGCGGAATGTTTTGTCATGTTTCCGGCACAGACCATGCGGTTTCTTATAAAATCCGGCATGGATGATTTTACATATAATAAGGCACTGTCTAAAATCTGTGAATCCAGAAATCCGGCGCCGGAAGTAAAGGCACGGATAAAGAGCATGAAAAGATGATGTAAAAAGGAAATGGAGAAAAAGATGAGTACATCAACGACAAAAACAAAAGATATGGTAACAACGGCAGTGTTTGTGGCAATTATTCTTGCAATGTCGTTTGTGCCGTATTTAGGCTATATCCCGCTGGGATTTATGAATGCAACAATTATCCACATTCCGGTTATTATCGGAGCGATACTGTTAGGACCGGCGCGCGGTGCATTTTTAGGCGGTATTTTCGGACTGACCAGCATGATTAACAACACATTTAACCCGAACCTGACTTCTTTCGTATTTTCACCGTTTTACAGCCTTGGAAATGTGCATGGAAATTTTAAGAGTCTGATGATCTGCTTTGTGCCGCGAATTCTGATTGGCGTTGTGGCATATTATGTATATACAGGGATTGTAAAGCTTGTAAAGAAGAAGAAAAATCGACGGAAAAGGCAGTGCTGCTGCACTGGCGGCAGCCGGTGCGGCAGGAGCACTTACGAATACACTGCTCGTTATGAACGGCATTTACTTTTTGTTTGGAAGCAGTTATGCCAATGCAAAGGGAATTGCCACAGATGCCCTGTATGGTGTGATTCTTGGTGTGATCGGAACACAGGGCGTACCGGAAGCGATTGTGGCGGCGGTGCTGACTGCGGCAATCGGAAAAAGCACTGCTTCATATCAGACGGTAACAGAAATGTTAATATTTTAAGAAATAAACAAAGGAAAGAAATGAAAAGACAAAATCAAAAGGCATGATTCTTGCGATTGATATGGGAATACCAATATTGTAATCGGCTGTGTAGACGATGAAAGATTTATTTTGAGGAACGGCTCTGCACGGATTATTCAAAGACGGAATTAGAATATGCAATCGGTTTTAAGACCGTTTTTGGAGTTATATAATATTGAAAGTGAACAGATTCACGGTGCAATCATTTCATCGGTCGTACCGCAGCTTGTAAACGTTATCAAGTCGGCAGTTGAAAAAATCATCGGCATTACGCCGTTAATTGTAGGACCGGGTGTGAAGACGGGATTGAATCTGTTAATGGACCAGCCAAAGCAGGTCGGTACGGATATGGTTGTAGATGCAGTTGCGGCTATTCACGAATATGGTGCACCGGTGCTGATTATTGATGTGGGAACGGCAACGACCATCAGTGCGGTTGACGACAAGAAAAATTATGTGGGAGGTGCGATTCTTCCGGGTATCCGCGTATCGGTGGATTCACTGGTATCCCGGACGGCACAGCTTCCGCGAATCAGTCTGGAAGCTCCAAAATCCGTGATTGGAAAGAATACGATTGCGTGTATGCAGAGCGGTGCGGTTTACGGGAATGCAAGCTGTATCGACGGCATGGTTGACAGAATCCGTGAAGAACTGTGCAAAATGACGGGTGCAGAACAGGAACAGGTCAAAGTCATTGCAACCGGCGGACTGGCAAGGGTGATCGTGCCATACTGCCACAATGAAATTATATTAGATGATAAACTACTTTTAAAAGGTTTAAAAATCATTTACGATAAAAATGTGGAATAGGAGAGGACTATGTTAAAAGGGAAAAACGTACTGCTTGGCGTAACCGGCAGTATTGCAGCGTATAAAATTGCGACACTTGCCAGCAGCTTAAAAAAGCTGGAATGTAATGTAGATGTCATGATGACACAGAATGCGACCAATTTTATCAATCCGATTACATTTGAATCCTTAACCGGTAATAAATGTGTTGTCGATACATTTGATAGAAATTTCCAGTTTCAGGTAGAGCATGTATCCCTTGCAAAAAAGGCGGATATTGTGATGATTGCACCGGCGAGTGCCAACGTGATTGGCAAGCTGGCATCGGGAATTGCAGATGATATGCTGACAACGACATTTATGGCGTGTACATGCAAAAAAATTGTCGTTCCGGCAATGAATACCAACATGTATTACAATCCGATTCTACAGGATAATATTGCAAAGTTAAGAAGGTTTGGCATCGAAGTGTTAGAACCGGCAAGCGGGTATCTTGCGTGCGGTGATACAGGTGCGGGGAAAATGCCGGAGCCGTCTGAACTGCTTGAATACATTTTACGCGATATTGCTCTGACAAAGGATATGAAAGGATACCGTGTGTGCATTACCGCAGGTCCGACACAGGAAGCGATTGACCCGGTGCGCTACATTTCCAACCATTCAACAGGAAAAATGGGATATGCGCTGGCGAAAAATGCGATGCTGCGCGGGGCAGAGGTGACACTGATTGCAGGTCCGACAAACCTTCCTGACGTGCCGTTTGTTAAAATGGTGCATATTACATCGGCACAGGATATGTATGAAGCGGTTACAGAGGCGGCAAAGGAATCAGACATTATTGTAAAAGCGGCAGCAGTTGCGGATTACAGACCGGCATCAGTCAGTGATGAAAAAATCAAGAAAAGCGATGGAGAGATGAGCATTGCCTTAGAGCGGACAAAGGATATTATCGGAACGCTCGGAGCGATGGAAAACAAACCGTTTTTGTGCGGATTTTCAATGGAAACACAGAATGTACTGGAAAATTCCAGAAAGAAGCTGGAAAAGAAAAATCTGGATATGGTGATTGCCAACAATCTGAAAGTAGACGGAGCAGGCTTCGGGACAGATACAAATGTCATTACAATGATTACAAAGACGGACTGTACGGAATTTCCGAAAATGAGTAAATTTGAGGTGGCAGGCTGTATTTTTGATGCAATTTTAAAGAATATAAAAGCATAGAAAGCGGACGAAAAATAAAATATCAGGAAAAGAGGAATTTATGAGCAAAAAAGCAAAATTACTTACAGGGATGTTATCAGTGGCGGCAGTGCTGCTGGTTGCATTTGTCTATTATTATGTGGTGCTTCCGCCAATCAATATCCACGCGCCGGGCTTCTGGATATTTGTCATTGTGCTGGCGGCGGTATTTACGGGTGTTGTCGGACTTTGCAGCATGACAATGACGGAATACTACAAGGAATGGGCGGGCAGACAGTGGAAGCAGTCAAAGCCGGAATTTAAGAGTAAAAAGGCAGAACGTTTTTTCTATTTATGTGCGATACTTACAGCGGCACTGGTGGTTATTTTTCTAATAGGCGGACTGCTGTCATCTGAAATTGTCAATGCTTCGGCTTACCAGAAACTGTTAAATGTGGAAACCAGAAGCTTTACTGATGATATTCATGAGGTGTCCTATGACCAGATTCCGGTGCTGGATAAAGATTCGGCAACGACCATAGGCAACCGTGTTATGGGAACAATGGTGGATATGGTTTCCCAGTTTGAAGTCAGCGATATGTATACACAGATTAATTATCAGAATAAGCCGGTGCGTGTGACACCGCTTCAGTATGGCAGCCTGATTAAATGGTTTACGAACCACGGGGACGGAATTCCTGCGTATATCCGTATTGACATGACGACACAGGAAGCGGAATGCGTGCGTCTGGAGCAGAAAATCCGTTATTCGATGAGCGACCATTTTGGCAGAAACATTTACAGACATCTGAGGTTTGCGTATCCGACCTATATGTTTGATGACATCAGCTTTGAAATTGATGAGAGCGGTACACCTTATTGGATTTGTCCGGTGAAAAAAATATAATATCGGACTGTTTGGCGGTGTGACGATTGGCAGGGTGGTGCTTTGTAATGCAGTCACCGGGGAAATGACGGATTATGCCGTGGAAGATGTTCCGCAGTGGGTAGACCGTGTGTATTCGGCAGATATGCTTATTTCGCTGTATGATTACCACGGTACGTTAAAGCACGGTTATTTTAACAGTGTGTTAAGCCAGAAGGATTGTCTGGTAACGACAGACGGCTACAATTATATTGCACTGGACGATGATGTGTGGGTGTATACAGGAATTACCTCAGTCGGACAGGATAAATCCAATGTGGGCTTTGTGCTGATGAACCAGCGGACAATGGAAACGCGCTATTATGTGATTTCCGGTGCAGAGGAAAATTCGGCGATGTCTTCGGCAGAGGGAAAGGTCCAGCATTTAGGATACAAGGCAACATTTCCACTGCTTATTAATGTGGGTGGACAGCCGACATATTTTATGGCATTAAAGGACAGCTCGGGACTGGTAAAATCCTATGCCATGCTCAATATCGAGAAGTATCAGACCGTTGCAATCGGCGATTCAGTCAATGAGTGTGAGAAAAATTACCGTCAGCTGATGGTAGACAGCGGCATTGTAGATGAAACAGCGGCAGAAACGCCAAAGGAAAGCAGGCAGATAACCGGCAGAATCGATAAAATGGTGCAGACGGTATTGGACGGCAATTCGCATTTTTATATACTCTTAGAGGGTCAGTCCCGTATCTTTGATGTGCCGTTATCGGATAATGCGGATATTGTACGGTACAATACAGGCGATACTGTTACATTTTCATATCATGAAAACGAGTCATTAAATGAAGTGACGAAGGTGGAAGCCGCACAGCAGACCGTGCAGTAAAGAGGAAAAATCAAAAAAATAGTGGAAAAGTGTCTTTTGTATACAGGAGGGTGTGTATAAAAGGCACTTTTTTTGACATTTTTATGGGTTCATCTGTTTAATATCCCTTAAAATCCAAAAAGATTTAGAAAATTCATGAAAATCCTTATTTTATCTGAAACAAAAAAGCCGCCCAACTCTTAAATTTCTATTTTCCTAGTACCAAAGTAGGAATTTTGCAAAAACAGTCTGGAAAAATCTCATTTTAAACAATAAAATTTATCAATAAGACTTTTTTGTTGCACTTGCGCAACAAATTGGGAAAGCAGGAAATCAAAGGGATTGTTAAAGAAAACAGGTAAAAAATACCGTTGTTTGTTGCAGGTTTGCAACAAAAATGTCTGCTTGCCAAAAACAAATGTCTGTGGTACACTGCCACTGCAAACGAAAGATAGGCTTTGAAGCCTCTTTTTTTAAGTGCCACGGTTATGACAAGACTAATGGAGTTATCAAATAAAACTATGCCATAAAACAAAAAATCAAAACAAAGCAATTAGTACAATTCGTAAAATCAACAAGGCACAGATAGAAACAAAGTAAACAGGGACAAAGCAGAAAGGAAAGAAAAATGAGAAAGACCAGCTTTAAGTTATTATCTGCTTCATTAGCAGTCGCAATGACAATGAGCAGTATGCCGTACAATGTATTGGCGGCAAGCCCGGAGCAGACATTTGCACAGGCAGTACAGCAGGCACAGACAACAGAAGCGGACGGCTTTGAAACAGCCGCACCGGCAGAGGAAAATCTCGTAACAGCAGATGCAGAAAGCACAGAAAAAGTAACCTACACAGTTACACCGGGTGTTTCATACGGAAAGGGAAGTATCAAATTAATCTCAGGTGTGACAGAAAGCACCGGTGATGATGGTGAAAAAGTATACACGGCTGAAAAAGACAGCACAATTACATTTGAAGCTGTACCGGAGGACGGCTGGGCATTAGATTCTGTTATGTACATGTCATCAAGCTTTACAACACCGGACTTAAAGATTACAAAGGTAGACGGCAAAGAGAACCAGTATACATGCACAATTCCTGACGATGCATATGCTTACGGCTCAGTAGGAACATTTATGATATATGTGCAGTTTGCACCGGTTCTGGAAGAAGGACAGTATGAGATAAAATCAACAGGCGAATATTTAAGTGTAGATAAGTATGGTGCAAAGCCGGGTGAAACCGTAAAGATTACATCAACAAGTGACAGTTCAACAAGAAATTATGTGCCGACTGTTGCAGATGAAGACGGAACCGGTATTGATACAACACTTGAAAGTACAGTGATTGATGAAGATAAGATTGTACAGGTATACACCTTTGTAATGCCGGAGAAAAAGGTTACAATCACAGAAAAGAGTAACCGTTATTGTGCAATTACATTAGAAACCAATGACGACAGTAAATTTGCAAGCCATGTAAGTTACAGCAGCCGACAGATGATGAGTGGTAATATGAATGTTGTAGCAGACAGCATTATCGACGGCAAGTATTATAAGCATACAGTAACCGTAACCGGTACACAGGGAAATACAACAGTAAAGCCGGGAGAATTATCATCACTTGCAAGCGGAAAAGCAACATATACCGTAGCAAAGAAATTCCCGGTAGCCGTTACTTTAAGAGTAGACTTCGTTGAAACAGATGCGTATAACATTACAAACCAGTCTGCAAATATTGAAGGTGCCGATTTTACCGTATCAAACGGTGAACTTGCGGCAGAAGGCGATACCGTAACATTACTGCTTTCCGCAAATACAGCAGACGGATATTACTATAACGGTACAACACTGCCAAAGGTAACAGACGCAGACGGCAACGAAGTAACCGTAACAGCAGATGCAGGAAACACAACATCTTCTGCAAAGTTTACATTTACAATGCCTGCAAAGGGTGTCACAACAAGCTTTGATGGTTCTGCAATTACACAGAAAGAATTAAAGGCTGTTACCGTTGCAGATGAAGCAAAGTCTTATATTGCACTGGATAAAACAGAGGCAAGAGAAGGTGAGAATGTCACAATTACTTTGACAGACGAAGCAAAAAAGGTTTTATTTATCAAAGTGATTAAGGAAGACGGCAGTGTCGAATATATAAGAAACTCTGCAACGAGCTTTATAATGCCGGCAGGCGCAGTGACAGTATCGGTAATTGCACCGGACAACTGGTTTGAAGAAGGACGTTATGATACAGATGTATATGCGGCAGCATCAAGCACACTGATTGTTTCCGATGCGGCAGACCTTGCGGCTGTCGGTAAATTAATGCGTGATAATCCAAGCGCACTTACGGATAAAACCATTAATATTGTAAAAGATATTGATATGAGCGCATATACATGGGTGCCGATGACATATACAAATTACAATAATACAGTAACCTTTAACGGAAACGGACATACCATTAAGGGACTGAATGTAGAAGGCATGACAGGAACAGCATCAAGTTCATGGGTATATTCAAGTGCATTTATCGCACAGATAGGCAGTTTCACAGATGTCACTATCAACGACCTGACATTTGAAGGAACACAAAAAGTCCATACCGTTGCAGGCACATTCTGCTATTTAGGTGGTATTGCTTATGGCGGCGGTTCTTACAACAAGGTCGTAAACAATATGAATGTGACCATTGACGGTGCGACAGGCGGTACGGTATTGCATTACCCTATTACAAATAGTGCAACACAAATTGTAAACAGCGCGGTAACCGGCAAGACAACACTGGAAAATGTAAATTTAACCGGATATTATTCATATTATGGACTTTCAGACAGAGCAGTCAACAGCTATGATATTTCAGAGATTACCATGGGTGAAAATGCAAATCCGGCAAATGTATCTTATTACGGTGTGGACGCTACTTTACAGGCAAAAGATAAGACTGCAAACTGTTATACAGGCACAACATTAAATAATTTCCCTGAAAATGCACAAATTTACGGAATTGCAAAGACTGTTACAGGAGAGAATCTGGATTCTCTTAATCAGAACTTTACATACATCACACCGGTAACAGCCGAGGGTTATGAAAATGACAACTTAATGTCTGTTGACAGCACAACCAACAAGGTCGGCAGGATTGCACTGGTTACATACTTAAACAGCTGGGTTGATGAGAACCAGACAGAGGATAACAAGTATTGCAAGTGGGAAACAGACAAGACAACAGGCAGACCGGTATTAAAGGCAGCCGAAGAAACGGTTGTTTCACAGAAAAATGCAATCACTTCAAACGTAACAGGCAGTGAATACGGCGAAACAACCGTTGACGAAGAAGCCGCAGAAGGCAGTAAGGTAACTGTATACACAGCACCGAAGTCATTCTGCAAAGTAAAGAGCATTTCCGTAGAAACAGCAGACGGAAAGAAAGTTGACGTGACAGACAACGGTGACGGAAGCTACAGCTTTACAATGCCGAAGTCCGCAGTGATCGTAAGCACAGAGTATGCACAAGACTCTTATGCAATTACAACAGAAACCAACGGTGAAGGTACAGTCAGTGTATTAACGGCTGAAACAAAGTCTTCCGATAAGGCAAAATCAGGTGAAACCGTAACCGTTACCGTAACACCGGACCGCTTAAAGTATTACACAATGGACAGCGTAACCGTAACAACGGCAAGCGGCAAGACGGTTGAAGCCACAACAACGCAGGCAATTAACGGAACAAATGCCCATGAGTATACATTTACCATGCCGGAAGAAGCTGTAACAGTTATGGCAAACTTCAAGGATGTCAGCAGCTATTACAACGAAGACGGTTCTTTAAAAGAGGGTACATATAAAATGCAGGCAGTATTCGGCAGTACCTATTACATTGACACCGACAAAATCGAAGGTGCAATGGGCTATGAAGAACAGTACACAGACATTACCGTAAGCGTTGATGCAGAAGGCAATGTAACCGTAGACGATTATGAAATGCCGGGTGTAAAAAGCCCGATTGGATACGCAGGCGGCGGTGAACTCTGGATTAAGTCCACACCGACACCGGATGCCAACGATAACGGCAAGATTAAGGGTGCAGATGATGCAGGCGTTGCAGAATCCAGCGACTATGCCGAAAAGTATGAAAACTATACAAAGGTATACACCATTTCACCAACTGTTACAAAGACCGGTAAGATTAATCCGTCAACCAACGTAAAGACAGAAAACACAGGCGATTTCTACTTTACAAAGGTTATGCAGGGAAGTAAGCAGGTCGGCGGCTTCTATAACAGTGAAAATGTAGAATCCGTTACATTGGATAAACTCGCTTCATCAACAAGCAGTAAGGTAGCACCGTTTAACCTGACATTCTCCGGTATCAATTACATTAAAAACGATGCGGACTATGCAAACCAGAATGTGTTATTTACAACATACATCACAGAAATGGCTTACATTTCAGAAGTATTGTTCCGTATGGACTTCTCAACGATTGAAAAAGTCGGTGATACAGACCAGGGAGAAGAAACAACACAGGCATTAGATGTATCTGTTTATACAGCGTGCGAACCGGGTGCCACAAAGACACCGCCTGCAAACATTGATGCAATCAAGAGTGCAACACTGGTAACAAAGGCAGACGGAAGCAGACAGCTCGTATTTGACTTAGGCGAAACAATCGTATTCGGCTTACACGGACATATGGGAAGCCTTCGTGTATACAATGCAGACAGCATGGAAAATGCATTTAAGGCAATCTCGAAGAATGATACAAGCGGCTTAAAGTCAGCAATTTACAGCGACTGGTATACAGACAAGATTAATTCCGAAGCAGACAGCGTGGCATATGATAAGACACCTGTAGAAGTAACAGACAGCAGAGGATATGTATACTACACAACAGACGGAACAGAATTTAGCGCAACGTCCACAACAACAGACCTTGAAAATGCACTCGTATATCCGGGTAAGGCAGTTGTAGATGTACCGGACTATTTCGACCTGACAGACAACAATGAAATTTATCTGACAGGATTTATCGACGGTATGTCAAAGGATACGAACTTAAAGTTAAAGCTGACAGCAAAAAATGAAGACAACACACCGGTTGTAAAGACAGGTACAGCCCATATTTCACAGTTCGGTGAATATGATGTTACTGTCAACGTAACAGTTACAGATGATGTTATCACAGACATTGAAGTAACAGGTGCAAATTTTGCGGGAACTTATGCTGAAACCAATAAGTTGATGCTTGAAAAGGCAGTCAACGGCTTAAAGGGCAGCTACATCAATAAGTCCGCAACCGATGTAAAGGAAATCACAGGTATTGATGCGGTTTCAGGCGCAACGTATTCATCCAATGCAATCCGCGATGCGATTTTAAATGCACTCGAACTAAAGCAGGAAGAAGAAGTCATTAACCTTCCGACAGAAAAGCTTGCAGAAGGCGAATACAGCGTAGATATTGCATACTACACAGATAAAGTAAAGCACAGTCTTGTGGAAAATGACAAGACAAAGGCAAAGATTGTTGTTGACAAAGAGGGCAACATGACACTCGTAACAGACATTATTAACGGAACATCAAAAGAACCGTTATATATCTATGGCTTCAACGGCTACTATGAAGGCAATGATACTTCTAAGAGCTTAAAGGAAGCTGCGGTCGAAATGAATGACATTCAGTACAGCGATGATGTATTCGGTGAAGATGAAAAGGTTGTAACAAAGGTTTCCTTCCCGTTAGAAGGTGATTTTGCGGCAATCTACAACACCAATGCAGATATCTATGTACCGGCAATGAAGAATTTAAACGGCTTCGTTTCAGGCATTGACTTCAAGCAGGGACGTTTCAGCGCAGACTGTTTCGTAAAGGTTTACTGGGACAGCTTAACAAAGACATCATCTGATAATAATAAGTCCGATGATACAACAAAGGAAACAACTTTCGGTTCAGCAAAGACCACTCTGACAGCAGGTACTTATTCAATCCCTGCAAGCTTAAAGAATGCCGGAAATGTTTCACAGGATTCTATGGCGGCAGGCTGCATTAAGAGTGCACAGATGACTGTTGCGGCAGACGGAACAGCAGCTGTAACCGTAGATTTACAGTCCGTATCCTTTGCGGGACTGACAGCTTACGCAAGCAACTGGAAGATTTATCAGGGAACGTCAGCAGATGGTAAGACTGTAGATGCACAGTACACAACAGACGAAGAAGGCAGAGTGACACAGATTACATTTACACTGCCGGACAACAGCTATGACGGTGTTTATGTCAACATGTTTGTCGATGCGATGAATTACAGCCCGGATGCTTATCTGGCACTGGATTATGCAAATGCGGTAAAGACAGCAGAACCGGACCCGGCACCAACACCGGACCCAGACCCGACACCGGAACCGACTCCGACTCCAGACCCGACACCGGATCCGGAACCGACACCAACTCCGACACCGGACCCTTCTGACAATAAAATTGCTGACGGTAACTACTATGTACCGATTGCATTGTGGAATGCGGTATCCGATAAGGCTTCTATGGGTAATGCGGCATTTGAAAAGAACAGCAGTGCTTTAATCACTGTAAAGGATGGCAAGGTTGTAAAAGTTCAGATTGCCATGAATCCGGTAACCGTAACATCAATCTACAGCGCCGTTACGGCATTTGAGGTAGAGGGCGTAACTGTTACAATCGACAAGACAGAAAAGATTACAACTTCCGCAGGAAATGAAGTCGATGCAATCAGACTGGTAACATTTAAACTTCCTGAAGGTGCACAGCCATCCGTTGCAGATATTACTTATGCAGATGTAAGCTTTAAAGTACCGGATACACCAATGGGCGACACCATGATGAGTGCGAGATTAAGATTCGACTGGTCAGCACTGACAGCAACAAGCGATACTTCTCTTGTACCGGCAGAAGACCAGACAGAAGAAAAGTCACCGGCAGTTGATGTGACGGATGAAAAGACAGGCGTTCATGTATCAGCCGCAGAGGGCGTGCTTCCGGCAGGCTCTGAGTTAAAGGTAACAAAGGTCGGCGCAGGAACAGAATATACAAAGGCGGCAAATGCACTTGCAGACGTCGGCAGCAATTTTGAACTGTATGAAGTTCATTTTGAAAAGGACGGACAGGAAGTTGAGCCAGACGGCAGTGTTGTTGTGAAGTATCTCATTCCGGCAGGCATGAATGCAGACAACGTTGTTTTATACCGTATCAATGATGACGGTTCAAAGACTCTCATAAAGGGCAGTGTGGAAAACGGCTATTATGTTGTGACAACAAAGGGTTTCAGTTATTACGCACTTGTTGAAAAGACAACAACAGATAACGGTTCGGCAGCAGGCGGTAATTCAAATACGGCAGGTGGCTCAGCCAATACGGCAGACAACAGCAACAGCGGCGTAAAGACAGCGGATTCTTCCGCAATGGGCATGTGGACAGCAGCATTCTTTGCTTCCTTAAGTGCCGCAGGTCTTGCAATTTTTAAAAGAAAGAAAAGACCGGAAGAAAAAGAAGACTAAGCTGTAAAAAAAGACAAAACAACGGCATCCGTTCCAAAAAGGGGCGGGTGCCTGTTTGTCACATATAAAAATGAAAGCAGGAGTACAGACATGGAACAGAAATTTAAAATGCAGATTCAGCGGCTTGCAAAGCAGGCGGCGGCAGTATTGACGGCAGTCACCGTGGGCATTTTATCGGCGGCGGCAGTATTTTCACAAAACAGTAATCCGGTATATGCGGCAGAAAACGGCATTTATCTTGCCAATGCCAATCCAAGCTACCGAAATCCGTCCACCGGTGCGATTGAAGATTCCGGCGGAGAAGGTTCGGCGGTTTTAGGACAGTCCATGACAGAGAGCGCGACATATGGTAAGGCACTTATCGAAGCAGACCCGGCGGGAAACACTTATGCCACAATCCGTATGCAGTTAATGGACAATATTGAAAATCCACAGTTTCAGGTAGACGGAAGTTCCGTACCGGCAACGCTGATGCAGGAGGATTATTCAAGCAATACCGCGGATTACAGATTCCGTATCAACAGTGAAAATTCGGTTGTACGTGTGAATATGTATGTAACTGCCATGGGACGTGATATTATTTACTACATTACCTTTTCGGGACTGAGTGAAGGCGCAGGCGACTTTATTACCAGTGTGACCGTTGAAGAAAAGGGCGGCAGTGCCGGTCCGGACAGCGCAGAGAGTGGCAGTGAGGAAAGCAACCCGGGAGAAAGCAGTTCAGGAGAGCGCGGTGTAAGTGCGCAGGCTGAAAATACCGCATCAGGCACGGACAGCTTATCGGGTGAAACCGGTGTGTCAGCCGGAACAGACGGAAGTCAGGAAAATGCCGGAACACAGAGCATAGAGCAGGCAGAAGGTGAAAGTGCAGAAAGTACGACAGAAGCCGGACAGACTACATCAGCAGAAGCAAGTGCCGCACAGGCAAAGACCGCAGAAAACACACAGACGAAAAATGCCGGAATTCAGGAATATGATGCGGCAGGGAAACAGGTCAATGCAGAAGCGCAGGAGAGCAAAAAAAACACCAGCACCGGCATTTTTATCGGAATGGGTGTTGTAATTGCCATTGTTGTGACAGGTGCGGCATGGTATATGCTTGTATATCGTAAAAAGAAAAATTAAAGGAGCAGACAAATGAAACGACAGGTAAAAAAGACTGTTCAAAAAGGACTTTGTATGCTGTTAGCGGGCGTTGCTGTTCTTACGGTATCGCTTTCGCTGACAGCCTGCGTAGACCAGCACCCGGATTCCACAGAGGGACAATCACAGGCAGACAGTGTGCGTCTTGTGGCAACGTCACCGGCAGCTGCACAGATTTGTGACAAACTGGAATTAGATTTAGTGGGCGTATGCCGGACCTCCGGTACGCTGCCAGAGCGGTATAAGGATGTTACACAGGTCGGAACGGCAATGTCGCCGGATATGGAGATTTTAAAATCTTTATCGCCGGATTATGTGCTGTCCCCGAACAGCCTGCAAAGCGATTTACAGCCGAAATATGCGGCAATCCAGGTGAAATCCCTGTTTTTAAATTTAAAAAGTGTATCCGGCATGTATGCTTCAATTGCAGACCTCGGTGAAAAATTTAACAGACAACAGCAGGCACAGGCAATGGTAGACGAATTTAACACATTTATGCAGGAATACAAAAATAAAAATGCAGGAAAAGAAGCCCCGAAGGTTCTGATTCTGATGGGACTGCCGGGTTCTTATATCGTGGCAACCGAAAACAGCTATGTCGGCAGCCTTGTGGAAATGGCAGGCGGACAGAATGTATACGCAGGCACTGATGAAGAATTTTTAAGTGCTAACACAGAGGATATCAAAACGAAAGAACCCGATGTGATTTTACGGGCATCCCATGCAATGCCCGAGCAGGTACAGCAGATGTTTGCCGATGAATTTGAAAAAAACGACATCTGGAAGCATTTTGCGGCAGTACAAAACGGCAGGGTGTACGATCTGGATTCGTCCCTGTTCGGCATGAGTGCAAATTTTCATATCAGCAGGCACTCGAAGCATTACAGCCGATGTTGTATAACAGCTAAAATTCTGTAGTTTTCATAAATAAAAAATAATCGGTTGCTT
>ENA-OQHF01000048-OQHF01000048.1-human-gut-metagenome-genome-assembly--contig:-NODE-48-length-66975-cov-6.738571_pt1 | contig 66975 bp, 56 predicted proteins | sample MGYA00242559_ERZ504709 | MGnify/ENA primary metagenome ERZ504709 (study PRJEB26092, sample SAMD00036203) | human gut metagenome | host: Homo sapiens | study: EMG produced TPA metagenomics assembly of... | reverse complement strand
TCCGGACATGCCGTCCTCCGATCTCCCGGGGCCGGCCGGTCCGGCCCTCAGGGTATCGGATTCCCACATTCATCCGTACATGTACGGATGAATGTGGGAGGTGTTCGGATGAAGTTGCCAATCAAGGCCCTTACCGGAAGAAGGGTAAAGTTCCTTGTTTTTGCGCCAATCATGGGGTATAAGTGGTTTAAGGTGATCAGCACCGTCAATGCGCCGCTATGAAAGGCGCCCATCAGTCCGCGATAGGGATTTAAGGAGACGGTGCCATGCCGAATGAATCATTCCGCTACTCAAAGCAAATATCGGACCAGGGTCGAGAACGCTCTGTAGAGGTGCGCCGGAAACGCGCTGCCCTCAAGGAGCGCCTCAAGGCAGGGGAGATCAGTCCGGCTGACATCCTCAACGATGAGGGCAACGTCGCTTCCAAAATCAGGCTGTTCGCATTCCTCAAGAATTGTCCCGGAGTGGGGGCGGTAGGTGCGAGGACGCTACTCCGCGCGCTGGGCCTGTCCGAGACCAAGACGATCCGTTCCCTGGGGCCCGTGCAAAAGGCTCGCATAGTCACGACATTGGACATGATCGCAAGCGGCGTCCGGGTCGACCGCGTTGCCGAGATCATTACGTCCGAACGCTAGAATAGAATCCGATAGGGGATTAGAGAAAGGCAACATCATGGATGAGAATAAAAGCAAATCCCAGGACGAGCTGGACCAGGACCTCGACCTCGTACCCGATGGAAGCGACGGCGGCACAATGCCTTTGAAGCGGAAGGTCGCCATCGGCGCCGCGGTCGCTCTCGTCGTCGCGGGGCTGGGGCTCGGCGGCGCATGGGCGACCGGCGCCTTCGCCCCCAAACCCGAGACCGCCAAGGTCGAGGCCGGTACCGGCTCCAACAAGAAGCAGGTCTCGGATAAGGCCCAGCCGACGGTTGATTGGGCCGTCAAGATCGAGGCCGAGGGCGTGACGGCCGACTCCTCGCCCCTTATCACCCGCTACGTCTGCACCGACGGCGCCGAGGCGGGCACCGAGTTCTACCATGCCACGCCGGCATCCGACGCCATCGAGGGCAAGGACAGCGTGCGTCTCGCCGAGGGCACCTGGGAGATCACCGCGATCCCCATCATCAACCAGGACGGCTCCATCACCACCCCCTCCGGCGGCGGCGAGCAGGCCGTCCCAGGCGACCACAAGGGCTCCGGCTCCACTGATTTCACCGGCGAGACCAAGCCCGCCGGGGACGTCACCCAAGACGACATCGACAAGGTCCTCGACAAGGTGAACGATGCCATCTCCAAGGGCGACGGCACGCTAACGGGGGATGCCGGCAAGGACGTGGTGAACAAGGTCACGGACAACGCCTCGAAGGCCCCTGCCGCCGACAAGGAGAAGGTGGAGGAGAAGAAGGACGCCGCGACCGACAGCGCCGCGAAGGCCGAGGAAAAGAAGGCCGATGCCGTGAAGCCGTCGACGGGCTCTAGCTCCGCGCCGTCCAAGTCGGACTCCAAGCCGTCCTCAGGCTCTGCCTCAAAGCCCTCTCATGAGCATACGTGGCAGGCGCAGTACCGCAGCGAACCCGTGTACACCACCGAGACCTATACCGTTGTCGACCAGGAGGCTTGGGACGAGCAAGTTCGTAGTGGAAGTCATTTCTTGTTCTCAGACGGTCACATTTGTTATGACAGTATGGATGCTATGAATTATCAGTTTGATACTGGCTGCTCTTATTCCGTTGTAGACGACTACAAGACAGTCCACCATGAAGCAGTTACGCACCAGGAGACGCGTCAGGTGCAGACCGGGACCAAGCAGGTCCTCACGGGCTACCGCTGCTCCGGTTGCGGTGCCTCGAAATAGGCCCGAAGCGGAAAAGATGGACCGGCTCTATGGAACCAGGTGTGAATTTGCTCCACGCCATCTCGCTCTTCGGTCGATTTTACTTCGCCCTGCCCCTGATAATACGACCGGATCACTTCGGGAAGAGGACATGTCTTTATAGGGGAGTCGGGCTGCTCGTTCTGCTTGGCGCGCTCCTGCGCCTGGCGCGCGGCATCTTGCGATATGTTGCCGGGCTGATGTGAGCTTTGCCGCCTATCCAAAGGGTGACCACATGGAAATGGGGATATCAAGGCGGCAACATCGCATCTAAACGAAAGGCTTTTGGGTACTATGATTATGCGATAGTATGTCATTATCATATTGAGAGGTGATATATATGGCACTGATACAGCTGAACGTCCCCGATGAGGTGAAGGACCGCGCTGACAGGGCTTTCGCCAGGAGCGGTCTCACGACGCCGTATGCGATGCGCATTATGGTCAATCAGGTTGCCCAGACCGGCAGGACGCCTTTCGACGGCCTGTTCTCATCGCCATCCGGCCGCCTCTACTCGGAGGAAGTGCGCGTTGCGATGCTTCGTGCCGAGGCCCAGGAGTACGGTTTGATTGAGGACGATTCCGGGGAGGACCCGCTCGAGATACCGGCAGGCATACTTGCGGAGATGGGCATCGAGCCCGAGGAGGTCGGGCAGTGAACCGCTACGATGTCAAGGTTCCCGCCTCCTTTTGGAAAACGCTCGTCGTGCTGAAGCCGAAATACTCCCATGCCGAATACGTGGAAGTCGTCAACGCGGTCAAGGGATGTATTGACGAACTCGGCCGCACCGGAATGATAGAGGAAAGCGGATGGGACGACCACGTTCTCGTCCACCCGCCCTATTCTGACGGCAAGCACCGTGAGGCCCATACCTACGACGACGATGTCCTGGTCGTGTATTTTATCCGCGAGAGAAACCGCCGAATCCGCATGGTCGGCGTGTTCGACCACGAGAATATCCCGCATTCATAGTCGCATCCCGATGGGGGTGCATGGAAAACCCCTTACAAACCGACAGCTCCTTTCAAAAAGAGAAGGGCCCCGCTCGTGTGAGCGGGGCCCTTTGGCTTTATAGCGACAGCGCCTTAGATCTTGCGCTTGTGATGGATCAGGACGATACCGGCGATGCAGGCCGCGACTCCGGCAGCGATTGCCGCGTAGAGGATCCAGTTGCCGGTCTGGTCGAGGTTCTTGCCCTCGGGGGCTTTCTCGATATCGATAGTCTGGTCGGTATCCTCGAGGTCAGTCTCCTTGGAGATCTCCTTGCCATCGGTGTCGCGCTGCAGACTCTCGAACACGACCGCCTGCTGACCTGCCACGTCGGAGGCCTTGAACACCATGGGGACATCTACGTCGAGATCGAACACGGCGGGGGTGAAGCGCACCTGCCCGTTGGCGATGACCTCGTAGGTGCCCAGCGTCGAGTTCTCCACGTTCGATTCCGAACCCGCTGCCGTGTCGTCGCCGTCCGCCTTGTCACCCTTATCGGAAGGCTCGAGTTTCACCTGGCTGCCGCTCAGCTTCGTTACGATGTCGACCGCGTCCTGCGTCGCGCCCGGCATCGTGAGCGTGTAGGTCCCGTCATCGTTCTTGGAGAGCTTGGCGCCCTCGGGAATACTGACAAACGAGCCCGTCCCGGTGACGTCGGCGAGCGCCTTCGAGAGGTCGGTGCCGGATGCGGTACCAGTGGAGCCCTTCTGGATTCCATTGCCGGCAAGGGTCGAGGCGTCCTTCACGTCCGCGAGCGTGAGCTGCGTACCATCGGCCTTTTTGTTGATCGATGCTGTGAGCGTATAGCTCTGGCCGGGGCGCAGCCCCTTGAGGTGGACGGTGTCGACGATGGCAACCTCGTCCTCGGGCTTCACGACCTTGCTGCCCTGGATAGTGGCCGCCGTGGTCTTGAGGCTCGGGGAGATCTCGACCGTCTGTCCCTCATCGGTCGGGTCCTCGTGGGATCCGATTAGCGTGCCGTCGACGAACAGCTTCTCGAATACGACCGCCTTGGCGCCGCCCAGCTCGCTTGCATCGAACGTGAAGGTCACGTCCTGGGTGCCGTCCTGGGACTGCGGCGTGAACTTGGCCGTGGCGGTGATCTCCTTGCCATCGGCGCCCTTCAGCGCCTCGCCGGTCTCGGCGTCCATGAGTGTGCCGATGAGTTCGTATTCGGTACCGGGGACGAGGCCCGTGTACTTGACGGCGTCGATGATGGAGGCCTTGCCGTCGGCGGTGATCTCCTTGTCGCCGTCGGCGCCATCGGCCGCAGACGTGCCGATCTCGGGAGGAACGACCTCGACGGTCTGCCCCTCGTCCGTCAGATCCTCATGGCTGGCGATGACATTGCCATCTGCCGCGAGCTTCTCGAACACGACGAGCTTCTTGTTGGAAAGGGTCGAGGTGTCGACCGAGAACGTCACCTTCACCTTACCCTCGGTTTTCTCGGGCTCGAAGGTCGTGGATGCGGTCACGGCATTTCCGTCTGCGTCCTTCAGGGGTTCTCCGGTCTCGGAATCCATCAGCGTACCGGTGACGGTGTACTCGCGGCCCGTGGCGAGATTCTCGTAGGAGACCTCGTCCTCGATGGTCACGGCCTTGCCGACCCCGATGGCCTTGTCCCCGGCGGCGGCGTCGGTCGCGGTGGTTCCGATTTTGACGGGCAGGAACTCGACCGTCTGGTCCTCGTCCTCTGGGTCCTCATGCGTTGCCTGGATCTTGCCTTCAAGGTAGAGGCGCTCGAACACGACCGCCTTATGGCCACCGAGAAGCGTGGCATCGAACTTGAACTTGACCTTCTGCTTGCCGCTGGATGCCTTGGGCGTGAACTTGGCCGTGGCGGTGACCTCCTTGCCGGCGACGTCCTTCAGCGCCTCTCCGGTCTCGGCGTCCATGAGGGTGCCGGAGAGCTCATACTCCAGGTCCTTCTTGAGGCCCTTGTAGGTAACCGTGTCGACGATCTCGGCCTGGTTCGATGCCAGGAGCTTATGGTCCCCGTCTGCGGCGTCAGTCGCGGTCGTGCCGATCTCGATGGGGTTGTCGTCCACGGTGCCGCGGTCGATAGTGTAGGCGTCGCGGCTCACGGTCACTTCAAACTTGACGAGGTTGAGGCTGTCGTTTGAGGCGCAGCGGAGCTCCTCGAAGGTGTATGTGTCATACGGAAGCGCGCCCTTGGAGTCGTCAGCCGTCGTCTGCGCACCCTTCGATCCGGAGAACCACAGGCCGTTGTCGATGGAGAGCTTCGACTCATCGAGGGTGCCGTCGGCGTTGAGTGCTGCGTCATTTCCGTTAGTGTTCTGGGTATGCGGGCAGGCCGAGGACTTGGTCGTCAGGATACCGTTCGCATCGGTGATGGCGATGTGGCTCTCGCCCGTGGTCTTGGAGGTGATCTTGAACGGGACGTTCGCGAGGCCGGTCATCTCCTCGCCATGTACCTTGTTGAAGGCGATATCCCCGCGCTTCACCTGCTCGCGCACAGTGGGGGCATCCTCGCTGGGCTCAACGAAGGTCGTTACACGCTCTGTCGTAGTGTTAGATGTGATCTGTTGAATGCGTACAGACGAATCGCTTAGGAGGTAGCCCTGAGGAGCTTTGGTTTCCTGAACGGAGATTGTACCGATGGGAAGGGTTGCATAACCATCAGTGCTCAAATATAGGCTATCGCCGGAAACAAAATACGTATCTGGCTTATTTTGTGCACCTAGCAGAGACGTGCGTCCCTTTGCATCCGTTTTCAGAATCCAGGTCCTCGTGGCATTCTCGGGCAGGTTGTCCTGGGTGTAGAAGCCGTCGTAGTACTTGACGGTGAACTCCGCGCCCGAGAGCGTGCCGGCACCGAGCGGGGAGGCCTTGCCCGTCTCGGAATCGACCTTGGCGACAAGCATGTCGGCAGGGTCGTTCTGGGGGGCGTCGGTGACGTTCACGGTCGCCGTCTGGCCGCCGGACACGTTCACCTTGTGTACCCCCTCATCGAGCGCATAGGACTTTCCTGCCTTGGTCTCCTTGACGTAGTAGGTGCCCGGCGCGATATCGATCACGTTGGATTCACCGGAGGCGTTGCAGGTGAGGGTGCCCACCTGCTGTGTGCAGCCCGAATCGGTGTAGACGCCGTAGGTCGCGCCCTCGAGCGAATAGCACGGGTTGTTGTCGGAGATGCCTGGGTTGGAGCTCGTCTTCTTGAGCTTCAGCTTGCCCTTGTTGCGGAAGGTGATGAGGCACTGGGTGCCGGTGCCGTAGTTGACAAGGTAGATCGTATCCTTGAAGGACTGGGGTGCGGGTCCCGGCAGATTCTTGTCCAGATTTGCAAGGAATGTGCCCGCGTTGATATTGCCGTTGTAGTAGAGGACGGTCCTGTAGCACCAGTTGCGGAACGCGGCCGTCGTGCCCTGCATACCGTACTGGCTGGAGCTCTTCGAGAGGGCCGAGAGGGCGATGTGCTGGATAGCGAGCATCTTGCTGTAGTCCAGGGCCGTGCCGTCGTACCAGTTGAAGTTCCACAGGCCCTTTGCCTTCGCCTCCTCGAAACCAGGACCCGTGGGACCGTAGTAGAGGATCCTCGCCATCGCGTCAGTGTGGTCTTTCCGGGTCTGATCGCCACCGCCTCCCGTATAGCATTTGGTCCAGTCGGTTTCAACGGGCAGCTGTGCGGTGGCCGCCGTGGCATCGAGCGGGTGACGTTTGTTCGGATCGAGGCAGATCGCGGGCGTGCCCTCGGAGGTCGTCGAGTTGTACATGTAGTAGCCGCCGTAGTTCACGAGCTCGCCGCGGGTGATCGTCTCGGACGATGCGGCATATGCCGCTGTCGGCGCCGGCACGACGGAGAGCACCTGGCTCGCGATGAGCACCGCGCCCGTACCGAGGACCGCGCCTTTCTTGAGACGGGCGCCGATGCGGCCGAAGAGCTTGCCGGCGCACTCCTTCATCTTTCCTCCAGGTCGCATGACTGCTCCATTCTCTCGGTTACCGGAGAGGGGACGCGGGTTTCTGGCTACATTTATTGGCATGCGCCCCCATGGTCTAACGTACCGCCGGCATCGGCGCCATGAGCACCGATTTGGTGCCACAGGGTGACAGTTTGCGCGTGCGGTGCGGGACGGACCTATCGTTTCCACACTAACGGGAGCGCTCGCCTGGATATGGACTCGGAACAAGTGTTCAGGCGTTTCCGAGCCCCAGCAAAGCTGCCCGTAGTAAACTATTGGAGATAGCCATCCGGCCGGCCATCTGGCGACTACGGAACAATGGCGCGAACGCGCCCTCGTCAACGAGCAACCGGAGGCAAATAAATGAATGAATTCAATTTCGGCATGGGCGCTAACTCATCGGGCCGCAGCATGACGGTCCGTGAGTTTCTCGAGAGCGCTACCGAGGTGGGGGAGCTGGTTGTCGTCACATGCGGAGGGTGGCCCACCTGCACCGTACATATCGACAATGAGGACTATTTTCGCATGCCCGCCGATATCGCCCATCGCAAGGTGCTGAATTCGAAATTCGGATCGATCAAGGTCACGACCCGTGGCCCGTTGCCCATGGACGTCCCCGTTCGTTTCGTCGATTGTTAAAGCCAGTTGCAGGCCAAAAACCGCTTCTGAGAATCTGAGCATCGAGTAATAAAGGGCGCAGTGCTCTCATCGCTGAAATGCCACGACACCGTGCCCTGAAACCGGGTTTGGGACCGTTCGGGAAGAACGGTCCCATCATTGCTTGAGGCTAAATCCGACGAGTGCGATGCGTCTTATGATCGGACTTGATCTCGGATCCAGATTTTTCGACTGAATCGAGGCTGGATTTCAGCGATTTTGTGGAAGGACCGACAAAGCCGGCGTCATCCTTGAAGTTTGGTCGCTCTATGCCCAATTTCACTAGAAGGCTATCGGACAAAGAGCGGTCGGCGAGCATGGGCGCTATCGTGGAAACGAAATCGACCTGCATTGCCTCGGCATAGGAAATAAGTGGTGTTGTAGTCCCCGCCCTGAACTCATCGAGAGAGGCGTAATAGGTTTCCTTCGAGGCATCCATCACGATAAAGGGAACGAGACCGGCGCGCAGGCATTCACGAAAGGCGATGGCCCTTCCGACTCTTCCGTTGCCGTCCGGGAAGGGGTGGATCGTCTCGAATCGAACATGGAACCTGACGATGTTCTCCAGGGACGGCTCGTATTTGTTATATTCCGTGACCAGGCGGTCGATTAACGAGGGGACCTCCTCTGGGCGCGCCGTGATGACGCTTCCAACCCCGTTGCCCAGGATCTTCCACTGGCCGGGCACGTCCATTACCCCTGCCATGAGTTGCAGATGGATCTCCTTGATGAATTCGGGGGTCAGCTCCCTGTCCAGCGAATCGAAAAGGAAATCGAACATTTTCGTATGGTTTGCCGTCTCGCGGACGTTTCCGGGGGTGGTTGAGTCTGCGAGAACGGTATCCCTGGTTTCGAAAACCGTCCTTGTCTGCCATTCCGTGAGGGAGCTGCCCTCAATCCTTTCATGGTTGAACACGAAAGAGACGATAGAAGTCTCGTACACGCCATTCGGGATGCCGCCTTCGCGCTCGGAGGCGGTCTGTTCGATATAGCTGCGGACAAATTGCCGCTGTAATTCCCGGCTCAGGGGCATATCTGTACGCGAGCTATCGGCGGGGTTCTTTTCCCTTTTGGTCCCAGCAAGCAAATTGAATAATTTGTTAAACATATATCCGAATACTCCGATAGACGTGCCGATTTCTAGGGACATTCTACCCCAGGATAGCTTCCCTTCTCGCTCGGCCTGTCACCCAATGGCACCAAACCGCCCGGCACTGAGCGGATTGTCGTCTTACGCTTTTGATGGGGCCGAATGCCCATGGGCGACCATGGGCCAGTGGCGGGCTGGTCGCCACAAGGCCCCGACCAACTGACGGCAAACGTAGTTCCTTGGAGGATATCGAGTGCTGGATAACCTTTCACTTATGGGGCCTGATGAGGATGAGCTCTCACTCTCGGCGGCGGTGTCTTCCGCGACCCTCCTGCCCGCCTGCGCATACTCGGCCTATTCCATCATCGTCAACATCATGCCTGTGATGGGCAAGCGGGCCGCCCTGTTCTACCTGACGCGAGGGTCTGTTGAGACCATCTGGATCCCCGTCGCCATATTCGCCTTCGCCCTTATAGCGCGAAAGGTCGACGACTGGCGCTTTTACGCACTTACGGCCTTGTTCGGGCTCGCGGCATGCGTGTTTGCATCCATGAGGCTGGATTTGTACCAGGCTGCCGTCTATCTGGCGGTGGCCTTGTGCTGCGGCCTGTCTGCCATCAAGTCGAGGGGATACTGATATGGACCCCCGGAGTAAAAAGGGGATCGCCCGCGTTGACGCGAACGAGGCGACCGGAAATGATGGCCGACCCCATGGCGACAGATCCGGCACCGGCATCTCCGCGCCCATTTCGCGCCGCGGCCTCTTCGCGGCCCTCGCGGTTGCGGCCGGGCTGGGCATCCTATCGAGAACCCAGGTATATGCCCTTGCCGCGCAGAATTTCGGGCTCGGGCAGTGGATCGGCAACAAATGGGTGAACGGCCACATTTCGGGCGTGATCACGCATCCCCATGTCGATCGCGGGGTCAACGACTACTTCTTCGGGAAGTCTACGAATAACGGCGCTTGGAATGTTGATAGGTACGGCTATCAGAAGCTGCAAGCCGAGTTCGCTTGCGTGGTGGAGTGCGACTGGTCTGACGAGCTCTATGACCATATCGTCTTCCGTCCTTTCTATTACTGCGCCTCCCTCGACTCGAGCTACGGCAAACCCCTTTGGCTGGGCGCCTCGGACGGTGATGACAACAAGAGCTATGTCTTCCTCAACAATAGGCAGGTCGGCTGGTTCCAGGGCAACCTCATCAACAGCGGCTGGAGCAAGGGTTGGCTCGTCAACGGGTTTTATGAGGGGCCCGGGTGCGATACCTTCGTTCGTCGCCAGGCGAAACCCCATGATGAGAAAGTCCGGGCTCGCATGGATATCTGGAATGTCTGGGTGAACGGAGTTCCTGCAAATAAAAACCCAGATGACATCAAGTTTCGCCGTTATGCCCCCGATAACGACATGGCGATTAACGTCGATAAAATCTATATCGAAAATGACCTGACGCTTATGGGCGGCATTTTCAAGGTCATCCCAGTCACGGCGCCAAATCTGAGGCTCGATCTCATACAGGGTGGCTATGAGAACGGTATTCCCGTGGCCCGATACGAAAACGGACGCGGAACATGCCTTTGGAATGATTATGACGGCGTCAACCAGAATTGGATGTTCTGGCCAAATAAATCTGACGGCCTCGGAGGCTTTACCTTCTGTATAGCGAACATGGTCGGACCGAATCTCGACCATGGCCTCAATAATTCCAATCGTAAGAGCCCTTCTATGGATAGGGGCAATGCGATTGTCTATAGAAATTGGGAATCGAACAACCTATCAGGTTCGTGGTGGGTTCATCATGAGCCGACCGTTACGAACGAGACGGATCACAAATGCTGGTTCATCACCTCGGACGCGGACGGCCAACGACTCGACACATGGGGTATTACGAAGAATAGTACCGATTACGTGGCAGTGTCTAATCCAGCCTGTCCCGGCGTCTGGGCAAAACAGGTAAATGCACAATGGATGATTGAGGAGGTCGCGTGCCACGGCGAGGTTGGTTTGTCCTCAGATGAGGCAAAGCCTGGCGATTCTCTAAAGATCCTCGGCTGGCACAATAAATTCAAGGATGAGACGAGATACATTCGCCCTGCCAGCTGGGTGCTTGGCGCCAAGAATGAAAACGTTCTTCCTGTCTATCCAGTCTTCCGCCTATACATTAGCGACAGGGCAGAAGAAATTGCCGAAGACAATGCGGTAATCATGGCATCATGCCGAATCGGCTCATGGGCAAATGGTAACCAACAGACTGAGGCATACTCACATCGCCATATCGGATGGCCGCATGGCGGACAGCCTATTTTCAGCCTTGAAATGAGACTTCAGGATTCGAATTACAGCGGATCGATTCATTATGCCGCGCAGCGATGGTATGGCGATGCATGGGATGAGGGGGCAGACGGAAGTAAGGTCTGCGCAAATGGAGCCCATGACACCGAGGCTATGGGTCGAGTAAAGGTATGGCTTACCGGAGATATTGCCGATAGGTATGACCTCGTCGTAAGGACTAAGCTCCTCAACGGCTCGTGCGCCTGGAGCGATCCTGTCTATGTCTACAACTCAAAAGACAAACCGCTGACGCTTGAGACGGCTCCAGCATGTGGGCTTGAACCCGATGGAAGCTCCAATACGAAGATTTCGGGTATGAACGTTCACCTTATTCGCAAGCCGACTGGCGCTCGTGTCGTCCGAGAATTCAGTACCGATGAAAGCCTTACGATCACCGACGATTTCGGATCTGGCTACCTATATGTCGCCGCCATGTTGGGACTGCGTTTGCCTTCAAAAACACCGATCGCATTTGGACCGACCGGTACCGCGGTACAGTCGTCTCCAAACCCTGTCGCATCAAGACTGCTTGCGTCGAGTACTATGCAGACGGTATCGATGAGGCTCACCTTGTATATCGTGATTCCAATGTCCATTCAGGTGACACCTACGCGCCTGTAGATGCGGCGCTTGAGGCGGCTGGGAAGAAGCCATGCAATCTCGATGCCCATTTCGGGGAGGATGCCGCCTCAGGTTTCACTGGATGGTTCAAGGATGCCGCTTTAGTCAATCCAGCCGCCTCCCTTGAGATCCCCGAGAAGGGCGCATTGAAGCTGTATGGGCGCAACCGCTGCACTTTGCGCATCGAATATGCGGAAGGATCGGTCGAGCCCGACGCCGGAACCGTCTTCAGGAAGAAGCCGAGCGATAGGGCCGAGGTCATTGACGGTGCGCTTGGCCTGGTCGACTTTACCGGACGTAATGAGAAACACCGGCTCGATAGTATCGACCTGCCCGCCATCGGCGATGACGGGGTGGCGCACGCGGCCTTCTACCGCGGCGAGTCGGTGACGCTTGCCGGATCGGCTGACGTTTTCACCAAGCTGGAGGACGGAACGTGGCGCCGTCTCGTCTTCAAGGGCTACATGTCCGATAAGGCGGGGGGGGGTCGCCTCTCACGACAATCAAGATGGAACGCGACACGACCGTATATGCCGCATGGGCGTTTGCGGAGTCGGACGGCGTCGCCACGGCAAAGAAGTAATTACGAACCGGGACGGAGGCGCGGCCTCCGTCCCCAAGCCGCGCATGTCCCTTGCGGGAGGTGCGCGTAGATGAACGGTCTCGATGCTCAGAATGAGGACCGAGCAGGCACTGAGAAAAATGGAACACCGATATCGAGACGCGGCCTGCTGGCCGCGCTGGCGATTGCTGCCGGGCTCGGCCTTGCCGGCCTTGCATACGCGGATACGGATGAAAGCCATGGCGCAGGGCGCGGCGGTCATTACTATTGGGGTGACTGGAATAACGGAGCCCTTTACAACGGTAACGGCTTCGGTTGTGCGACGCATTGGCTCGAATGGGATGCCCATGCAGGCCAGACACTTCGAGTCGCGATGGCAGTGGAGCTCTCCTCCAACTATTCAAACCCCCTATACGAATGGTGTTGCATGCAGCCGTTTTCACAATGCGGCGACACGAATAACCTCAACACGCACCGGCTTTGGTACCCACGCTATCAAGACAACTATATTGAGTACTACTGGAACGGTGCCTACTGGAAGACCGAGACGGGACGTTTCGCGTTCGATAATACATTCCTAGGTGCGGGATACGGCCGCCACGATACCGCCATGCACACCTTTGGCTATCCCAGCTACGGATGGCTGGAGAGGAAAGGCGCGACGGAGTCGACCAAGACGCTGAGGGCGAACATATACCTGTTCAACATCGTCGTAAACGGATACAACGCCTTCGGGCAAAGATATGGCGCGGACACGCCGTTTGACTTCAACAACGCGGGCCATATCGCATGCGTGCAAAAGGGGATGAATACGCATGATGATGCGGGCGGGGACCTGAGCGTAAAGCTCGAGAAGATCGCCATCAGGAACCGATATGACCTCTTCGGGGCGATCGTGACCCTGAATAACCGCTACAGCGACTCCTACCTGGTCATTCGCGGCGATGGCTCGGGAGAGTGGTCGAGGCTTTGCCAGAAGAAGGAAGGAGCCGGCACGACTGACGGAAACTTTGCCGTCGAGCTCGGCAACGCATGCGATGAGTACGGCGACTTCCTGCACTGCCTGAAATCAGTCTGCTTCAAGGGCTGGAACTCAACCCTTTATGCCGAGTCGGGTCGAGGAATCATCTCAAAGGGACTGTCCGCAGATGCGTATCCCAATGTGGATTCCGGCTTCTCAAATGCCTACTTTGAGAAACTCTGGGTCTGGCATAATCCGCAGGCCTCGAATTTCTGCAATTTCTGGTTGACCGATAGCCTCAAGTCTGATGAGGGCTATTCGCAGATCGTTAGCAATGAAACAGGGCTCTGCATCTCGCTCACAAAGTCGGTTAAAAGCGACGGCGCGGATGTCTGCCTATGGCATAGCGGGACCTGGAACGGCACCAAGGGAGTTTCAAGTGTCGACTGGAAAGCCAACGAGGTCGTGTTCGAGGGCGATGTCTCGTTCAAGGAGCCCTCGAATGACTCCAAAGAGATTGAGATAGGGGACCCGTCTTCGAGCTGTACGCCGATTGATATCTATAAGACCCTTTCCGTTGAACACCTCACGAGATTTATCCTGTGCGATTCGGATGCCGGGGTCCGTTCAGCCTCCCTCGATATCGTCGGTGGCGCCTCGCAGGCCCCCTGGGGACTGAATTGGTTCAAGGAGACTGCCGCCAACCGCCTGATAGGCTTTCCCTTCGCTGCGGCTAACCTCATGAGAGGGTTCTATTTGAAGCTGGCTTCCGCCGACGCGTCGGGCTCGATCTGCTATTCGATTCTAAAGGGCGCAGATGGAGGCTGGTCGGAGACCCACAGAGACGGCCAGTGGACCGAGCTTTCTGATGAATCTCGTATCTGGGGAATCAAGATCTGGCTTGAGGGCGATGTATCGGATGATTTCGATCTCTCGATCCGCTGCTGCACCGAAAAGACCGGTTGGGGACTGCGCCATGAGTCCTTCAAGGTCGATGCCGAACATGCCCCCGAGATCACTTTTGCAGGGGAGAGACTTATCGCGTTTCAGCTGGAAGCGGTTCCGCGCCCCGTCGGCGCTATCAAGTTGCTTGCCGATTTTTCGAATAGCCTTAAGGTCCAGTTGCCGGACGATGCCGCAGGCTACGTATACGCACAGACCTGCCTCGTGCGAAACGCCGCTTACGCGACCACCGATTCGCTGCATAGCGCGGCCCAACGCTACAAGGGTACGGTGACCTCTTCCACGCCTCTGTTTATCGGCGGCATCAGGGTCGTCTATCATGCCGACGGCATCGATGACAAGTCCGTTGTGTTTACCGAGACGGCTCATCCCGGACCCCATACGGCAAGCGTCGACGCCACGTCTGTCGCGACAAAATCGCACTGCAACCTTAACGACCACTTCGACGAGGATCCCGGCATGGGCCTTACGGGCTGGTTCACGGATAGGGAACTGACCGCTCCCTACGGAGGATCCGAGCTGTCGGCGGGCGACGAGCTGCATCTCTATGCGCGCAACCGCTGCACCCTGCATATCGAGTATGCCAAGGGTTCCCTTGAGCCGGAGGAGGACGCCGTCTACGTATCCGAGCCCAAGGACGATGCCGCAACCGTGCAGGGCGCGCTCGAGCTGCCCGACTTCACCGGTTTGGCCGAATCACATAGCCTCGATGGGATCGAACTTCCCGCCATCGGCGATAACGGCGCCGGTCACATGGCCGTATACTACGGCGAGCGCATCTCGCTCACGGCACCTGCTGACGCCTACCGCAAGATGGAAGACGGCACCTGGAGGCATATCGTGTGCGACGCCTACCTGACCGATAGGGCGGGGGGGGGTCGTCCCTGCGAAACATCAAGATGGTCCGGGACACCACGCTATATATCAGGTGGCGCTACGCCGATTCGGACGGCGTCGCCAGCGCAAAGAGATAAATATCATCCGGGACGGGGGTGCGGCCTCCGTCCCGAGTCCGCGCACGTCCCTTGTAGGAGGTGCGCGTAGATGAGGTCTGACAAAAACAATAGTGAGAAACCGGCCGACAAGTCTTTAATTGAAACCCCGGTTAGCAGGCGGGGCCTGTTCGCCGCCCTGGCAGTTGCGGCCGGGCTTGGCTTGTTAGGCGCAGATGACGCGCTCGGATGGGACTACTGGGGCCAGAACGCCCGTATCAACCAGGGAGCCTGGGATATGTACGGGATGATCAACGGAAAGATCAACTGCTGCAGAGGAAGGTCGAATCCAACAAATCAGTGCATGGGCTGGGCGAATGACTGGACCGAATGGTATGCCTTCCGCTATGCCTACGTCCAGATCCTGCGATACGCCCTGAATTTACAGGTCGAGTGCGACTATGAGAACGAGCTATGGTTCCACCTCTCCTTTTATCCGCTGACTGCCTGCGGAGACACTAACTACAACCCCAACGGAAAACGCATATGGTTTGCGGCGGACCATGATAACCTCGGGGCAATCAAGGAGGACGAGCAGGAAAATAACATAGTCACCTTTGATGGCAATTTGACCAATGAGGAACTTGGGGTCGGCACCGGTCGGCACGATACCGGCTGGAAGCACTATCAATACCATGACACGGGGAAATGGTACAGGCGCACCTCGAAGGACGTGTCCCATAGATGGTGCGCGGACCTCAACATCTTCAATATCTACGTCGAGGGGGTTTCGCATGACGAGACGGTCGACGCCCTGCACTCTCAAACCGGCTGGCTGACCTCTACCGTGGAGCAAACGTACCTAACCAGCGAGGATATCCAGGGCATCGTCTGTCGCGTCCATGCGGCAGACGACGACTCCCTGAACTGGGATGTCGGAAATGCCTCGATTAAAGATTGCACGGACCTATTCCAGCAGATATTCAAAGGCAATTACAATCAGCTCTTCTTGACCGAGTTCTCGAAAGTTCGCGACGATTCCTATTCCGATGACTGGGGACCCGTCCCCGGGTTTCTCACGACGTTCCGACCGGCCCATGTGGCCGACGCGTCCTGTGCCGTCAATGCCCTAGGGGGAGGCCCTTGGGACGGAAAGGAATTCAACCACGTCGCGAACAAACAACCGTTCGAGATCCATAGGGCCGGAGTCGCTTCGAGGGCGAGCGCCTGGTGGGTTACAAAGGCGTTTTCCGAAGGAACGCCCCTATTCGAAGATGGCGCGGTCGCGATTATCAGCGACGCATCGGGGCTGTGCGTGAACAGGCCGAACGCAACACAAACAAGGCCATTTAAATTGAACCTCTTCCATAATGGCTACAAGGGAGGCGTGGCGGGAGACCGAGCCTCGGCCTGGGTCGTCGAGGAGGTCCCGTTCACAGGTTCGCTGAGCCTGAATGACGGGTCAAAGGAGATCGGGGCCGACCAGACGGTGACGTGTTCGGATCCGCTCCTCTCATGTACGCCGTGCCATAACTGGTCGGACGTCAAGGGTAACAATGGCGGAACTGCCGTATCCGACTTTATGTACCGCTGGTATTGTGCCGACACAGATGACGTTCCGCTTGACTGCTCCGGCGCGTCCATCATCGGATCTTGCCATCTTTCGAACTTCGGTGATATGCCCGACTGTCCCGCCTATCGGCATGTGGGCATGAATATGTCGGCCAAAATGTGCATAGAGGCGATATCGCTTCGTCTGGACGGCTCCCCCTGGCAAGGCTCAATCTGCTACAGCATGCTTGCAAAGGGCGGCGAATGGAGCGATGCCGCCGCAGATGGCGCCCGAATCGGCGAGGGCGGCAAGTCCTTGCGCTGGAGCGCCATCAAGGTATGGCTTACCGGCGAGGTATCCCAACATTTCGACCTTGAGGTCAGGGCATTCAACTCAAATTTGTCATGGACCGGGGGATATGTCTCCGGGCACGATCTTGATTTCACGAGTGTTAACGGCTTTGGCGATCTAAGGGGCGTCAACGAGCTGCGCTGCGTCCAAGTCGATCTGATTCCGAAACCGAAGGGCGCGACGGTACTGCGCGAGTTCTCGAAAGGCTCGAGGGAGCTCAGCCTAACGGAGCTGGAGCTCGATTCGCTTTCGGGACGCTATCTTTCCTGTGTGGTCCAGCAGGTGTTCCCCACGGAATTGCGAAGCGGTATCGACTTCGATTCGCCGCTCGTCCACCGTCTCCACGGCTCGGTATCTGCCGGACCCGTTCATGTCGGCGGCATCAAGGTCGTCTACCATGCCGACGGCATCGACGATGAGTCCGTTGTGTTCACCGAGACGGCTCAGGCCGGACCCCATACGGCAAGCGACGACGCCACGTCTGCCGCTATAAAACCCATTGCAACCTCAACGACCATTTCGATGAGGACCCGAGCACAGGGTTCACGGGCTGGTTCACGGACAAAGGCCTGACCTCCCCCTATGGCGGCTCCGAGCTGTCGGCGGGCGACGAGCTCCATCTCTACTCCCGCAACCGCCTCGACTCCTCAGGTGTGCCTTGACCGATGACTCCGTGGACACCACGGAGCTTGTGCTCAGGACTTCGCCCGAATCGACCGCCCCGCTTGCCAAATCATGGTCCCTGCCGGATTTCGGGCTGTCCGACGAAAGGCATGCCCTTGACGGCATCGGCCTTCCCGCTATCGGCGATGACGGACCCGCCCACAAGGCGCTTTATCTCGGTGAGTCGGTCACACTCGCAAAGCCCATGGGTAGGGTGTACGCCCGCATGGAGGACGGAAGCTGGGCGGGCTTTCGCGCCGCAGCATGGCTTGCCTCACAGGATTCCGATTCCCAGATGACGAAGGTCACGCCGACACGCGACACCTGCGTATACATGAGGGTGGAGCGAGCCGACTACGACGGCGTCTCGTCGACTAAGAACTAGCAAGAGGGCCCTCATGGGGCCCTCTTCTTTAGTCTGATTTAATAAGTGAAATAGCCCGGTCGCTTGTTGTGAACTGCCTCCCATTTCTTGGACATTGGGAAATGGGAGGTTTTCCATGAGTATAGACCTCAGGGTGAAGCACGACCTGGAGTCCAGGAGGCGGGCCGTCGAGCTCTTCGACGCCGGCGTCGGCTGCAAGCCGGCGGCCGAGGCCCTGTCCGTCCCCCGCGAGACCGTGAGAGAATGGCAGTGGGTATACCGGGCGTTCGGAAGCGAGGCGCTGCTGTCCATGGGCGGGAAACAATCCAGGTACACATTCGAGCAGAGGGTCGCCGCGGCGTCGGCCGTGGTCGACGGCGGGATGGCGAAGGCCGACGCCATGGCCGAGTTCGGGATCAGGTCGAAGTCCCCGCTGGAGCGCTGGTGCAGGCTCTACCGCGAGGGCGGCGCCGAGGCGCTGCGGCCCCGCCCGAAGGGCAGGCCGAGGGGGTCGAGGTCGAAACCCCGGGCCCGCACCCGCGAGCAGGAGCTCGAGGAGCGCTGCCGCAGGCTTGAGGCCGAGGTCGCCTACCTAAAAAAATTGCGCGCCCTGGTCGAGCGGGACGGGCTCTGACCAGGGCGGCGGCCGAGGCGGTGAGGGCGCTGCGCGCGGAGGGGCACTCCCTGCGCCACCTGCTGGAGTGCTCGGGGCTCAGGAGGTCGACCTACTACTACGCGCTGGCGCACCCGCGGAGGCCGACCAGGCCCGAGCTGCGCGACGCCGCGGCCGAGATATTCTCGCGCACCGCCAACGGCTGCGGGCACCGGCAGATAGCCATGTGCCTGCGCGCCGAGCTGGGCGCGGTCGTGGCCGACAAGACCGTGCTCAAGATGATGCGCGAGATGGGCATCCGGTGCGGGATACGCCGCCGGGGCTCCCGCCGCCGGTACAGCTCCTACAGGGGGCTCGTGGGGAGCACGTTCGAGAACGTCATCGCGAGGGACTTCGGCGCCGAGGGGCCGTGGCAGAAGCTCGGCACCGACGTCACCGAGTTCAAGGTCGCCGGCGCCAAGGCCTACTGGGCCCCGGTGCTCGACTTCTGCACGAAGGAGATCGTGGCGAGCGACATATCGACCTCGCCGGACCTCGCCCAGCAGCACAGGATGCTCGACCGGCTCCTCGAGGCCCTGCCCGACGGGGCGGCACCGACCATGCACTCGGACATAGGCTGGCAGTACCAGCACGAGTCCTACGCCTCCAGGCTGGAGGGGGCGGGCATCACCCAGAGCATGTCGCGCAAGGGGAACTGCATCGACAACGCCGCCACCGAGCAGCTCTTCGGCCACGTGAAGGACGAGTTCTACCGCGGCAGGGAGTGGGGCAGCTTCGAGGACTTCAAGCGCGACCTGGAGGAGTACATAGACCATTGGAACACGCGGCGCAGGCAGGTAAGATTGAAGGGCCTGACGCCGGAGGAGTTCCGGAACCGGGCCCTTGCGGCGTAGTCGCTATTTGTTCAGTCCAAGTTTCGGGGCGCAGTTCAGTTGTGGCTTGGTGTCTTTTTGGGTTCAGCCTTATTCTCGAGCTTCGCAAGTCCGTCCTTCAATGCCGCAGTGCCAGGCGTTTTCTCCGGGGCCTTCTGCTTTAGGGGATAGACTTCGCGCAAATGCTCGAGTTGGGCGGCATATCGCGCATTGATAAACGGCGGCACGCCATCCGTCTCTCTGAACCCGTTATGGTCTGCCGCAATCTGGTCGATGAGGTCGCTCGGGTAGGTTTTCGTTGCGCTCGATTCCTTGACCTCGAATTCCGGCCCTTCGTAGGAATCCCATGCGTCGATACGCTCGATATGGTAAAGACGATCTGATTTCGAGCGCGAAACGGCCATCCACTCCTGGGCGTCGTCCGAACGCCATTCACTCATGCCGCACGCCAGAAGGATGCGATTGGAGTTACCGTTCGCGTCGAGATCATAACCGAGAGATGGATATTCAATCCACTGGTTAAAGAAAAGGCTCCAGTCTGCACATGATTTGATGGCGGCGACCAGTTCGGTTAGTTCGAACATGCGGAGCGAATAATCCAGCTTGGAGGAGGCGCCCTTGCCCCTTATCGACCAGTAGTAACTATGCTTTTCGTGAGCCCTGTCAATGTTCAGCCTTATTCTCTCGGCATCCATCTCATTGAGAGTGATCGCCGTTTTGCCCAAATGAGCCATCGGTACTTTGTCGCCGTTGAAGTCGGCATACAGGTCGACGTGAATCCTGTCCGACTTGCGGATTTCGTCTAAGAACTCACCCACCTTAACAAAGGGCAGGACGGTGAACGAATCGGCGTTACCCCCGTTTTCCAAGCGCGATTGCCTGCATAGGCTAACCACGGCATCTCGATATGAGGGTTGCTCCTGCCTTCCGTTCGCAGCCGTCATGCAAATCTGCTCGACGACCTGCCTGGGCATCTTGTGCGGGTCGGCGAGCAGATAGTGGTCCCTGAAGGCGAAACTCCTACCGAGTGTGAGCTCTTTGTACCCGGTCACAGTGAACAGGGACTCAAATGCACGATTCGGCCAGTTGTCGGGCCCTCCGTACAAGGCGTTCAGACGCTTCGAGCAATCTATGAGGCCGAAATTCATGTACGCCTCGTCTGGCTCGCGGTCGCCCGAGTAGCTCCTCGCGATTCGCTCCATGCGGCCTGCCAGCTCATCGACTGCCATCGCCTTTCGGTAACCCGGCCAGTCAGCGGGGGAGAGCCAGGTGCCGCTCACGATTTCCTCGAGCGTGTGGAAGGGCGAGAAACGGCCCTCGAATCTGATTTCCGAGGCGCTGGGGATAAGGGGCGTCTTGCCATCCCATTCGACCCCGGGGCCGTCCATAAGGCCGGCATCTATCGGGTCGGCACAATGGCGCTTGTACGTTATTACGCCGCCCTTTTTCGCGGTATACCTGAACAGGCCGTCCTTCTCGTCGAAGCTGAGGGAGATCTCGCAGCCCTCAACTTCTCCGCCCCATACCCTCTCATACACTTCAATCCACTCCTACTGTCGCTAATGCCAGAACTTGTTCGCACGACCGTTTGCCCCCGGGTCTTGTTGGCGACGCATGGCTCCCGCCGCCACCCCCATCCCATGAACAGCCGGTTTCTCTGGAACGACCGCAAAGGAGCGAAGCTGAGTTCTCTTGAGCTCGCGTGCGCTAGCGTATGCTGCTATGTTGTAGGCATTTTCCTGGCGCACCATCTCCCGCTCGATTGCGGCGGCAACGAGCGACCTGTCCGAATACGGGTCAAACGCGGCGGCACAGGAGGCGAGCCTGGACAATGCCGACGGCCCATCGATAAAGGTCAGGGGGACCGAGTAACGCTCCCTGCACCACCTGGCGGCGACGGCGCGTGTAAGGCTCTCGTGCCACCCCTCGCCCTCTGAGGCGGTAAATGAGTTGAGGGAACGGAACCCGTTCTCGCGCATGATGTCGTTGAGGTCGTCGGTCTCGATATAGCCGTCCTGCCCGGCGACCGGGTCATAGATGTCGTAGGCGTCCTGCAATACCTGCCAGGCGCCCCTGCCGATGGGCCAGGCCATCGCAAAATCTGTCGTCGTCCCGTTCATCGCCTGGAACCCGAGGCCGTGTAACGTGAAGCTGCCGCACCACGTGAGGCCGTAGGGGGCGCCCTCATCAGTGCCAGGCCTCACCGACGGACCGTCATCCATGTCCCTTAGCCAATTGGGTAGCATGCTCGAATCAAGCACCTCGGCCATATCTCTCCCTCCGCCTGAATTTCCGATGCTCCAATCATCGTTTCGGAGGCGGTCGGGCAGACGGCTATGAACAAGTGTTCCAAGCGGGGGTGTCACCTCATGGCACCAAGTGGGGGAGGGCCGGCATTTGCGGGACTTTATGCTTGAAGCATCTATTTTCAACGGAGGGAAACGCTATGGATACATCCGATGTCTACACCCAGGTATTCCAGTCTCTCATGCCTCTTATTCAGATCGCCATCGTGCTTTGGGCGGCAGAGACAATCTTGACGATGCTTATAAAAGAGCATCGCAAGTCCAAGAAGAAGAAAGAGCGGGAGAAACGCCGCCTTGAGTATCAGGACCCTCGCATGACCAACGACGAGGAACACGCGAAGGTCACGCGCGCGATGCGCTATGACGTGCTGCGCCGGGATGGCTTCAGGTGTGTCAAGTGCGGACGTGGCCGCGAGGATGGCGTGAAGCTCCACGTCGACCATATCAAGCCCGTCTCACGCGGGGGAAAGTCCGTAATGGACAATCTGCAGACGCTTTGCGAGGACTGTAATTGCGGGAAGGGCAACAAATACGAGGAGTAGCGTATCTGATAACAAAAATAGAGGGCGGGGCACATTACTGTATCCGCCCTCTATTTTTTATCAGTTCAGCCCTCTAAGTATCCTTCTCATCGTGAATCACCGTAACGCGGCGAGTGCAGACTGCTTCGAGATGCGAGCCGCTGAATACCTTTCGGTCGGGCTCTAGCTCGAAACGGCCATTCTCAAAGGGGGTGGCCATGCGCTCGAGGTCGGCATCAGTGATATCGTGCTTCGCCATAAAATCGTTAACGTTCATGCTAATCACCTATCCAAACCGGGTTTCCTAAGTGTCTTGCCGCCCGGTGAAATCATCCCGTGGAATTGATAGAAGCAATCATCCACTGAATCTAAGAAGCAACGAACTAGATGAGCCTGCTGTTCAAGCCATGTATTCAGAAATCATAGTGTTCTTCATTTTGCTGCCCCTCAATCCATATTTGGACAGCGAGGCAGGCGAGGGCATTTGGCACAGGTCCATGCGGGTTGTTCCCCCAAGCGTAGCCCATTTTTTCGGCAGCATCGATTAGCTCGATGTTCGCAAGACAGTTTCGGTCGTGGTTCTTTTCACTGAGCCATCGGCAATATTCGTACATCGTATCCGTGACCCTGGTTCGAGATCCGGGAGCCATGTCGCTGTGCTCCAAGAATTTCATAACGCGCGGGGCATTGTAGACGATAACTTCGTCGGCGCCCCAGATGATCTCCCTGATCTTTTCCTGGTCGTCGAAAACAGAGTGGAGGTCTATCTGGTTGTCGGGTGCGACCTCATTGACCTCAGATGCCGCCTGCCAGAGCTCCTTGCGACTTGGCCCGTATTTCCCCTCATGGACCACATTTCCCGCCCAGTCCACGATAGCGATGGCCACGATTTCATCTTCAACGGGGTTGGGCCCCGTCGTCCCGAGGTCTAGGCAGATAATCTTTGGGACCTGTTTCTCGAAATAGCCAGCCATCATGCCGTCACGCCGCCGCTGGATCCTGGGGGCAGCTCCGAGGGAGCGAGCGATGAGCTCGATTTCATCTGCCGTTCCGATTACGCGAACCTCTGCCATACACTGCTCTTTTCGCACGCAGACGGACCTTTCAATTGCTTCTCGACTCTAGCACAACCCCGCGTAGGATAATTCGGCACAGTCGGTGCCACGGCTGCCATTTAATCTGGGCGAACATACGTTATACGGCTACGCACATGTCGCCTACCCGCGCTTTTCCGTGTCACCATTTGTCACCCCTTGGCACCAAATGGCCCCTCATTGACGCATTTACGGGAGCAGAATGTATCTCGGGGGCGGGAAGCAAGCCCCTATCGTGTCGACGGGGGCCAAAGACTCGAACCCCCTAATCGAAAGGAGCGCATCGTGGATTCTGCAACCATAAACGCCATGGCCACGTATATCGAGGCCAAGACCTACAATGTCCGCCGTGCGGCTGACGAGAAGTTTGGTGCCGTCATCTCCACCGAGATGATCATCCTCATCGGCCTGCTCGCCCTCGCCCTCGTGAGCGTCCTCGCCATTTACTCCGGCAAGCTCCGAGGCGTCATTACTATGGCTACCGAAGTTGTAAACAAGATCGGCACTAGCGGTTATCCCACGGCCTAAATGCGAATACGCCTTCCCCTTTGGCCCCGCCCCGGCTTAATTGCCGGGGCGGGGTTTTGCTTTCGAAAGGAAGGTTGTTTGCCCCAGAATATCCTCTGGCTCAATGAATCTATTTATCAATATCGAATCGTTAAATCTGACCTTATGGCGATACCCTGAATCACCGATGGAATCGTCCCCGCGCCAGTCTATAATTTAATAAAACCCTCCAATGCCGGGAAAGGCCCGGCCTCATGCCTTCTTGCAGAAGGGGAGGGTAACTGTGAACAGTTTCCAAATTAATAGCCTGAACCTGACCGAGGCCGGCAGCGGCACGGTCGAGCGCTGCCTGGACTCCAAGGGACAGATGCACGTGCGCAACCAAGTGGGAAAGCTCCGTATCGACTCCGAGACCGGCGCCACCGAGATGGAAGTGTCGCGCGGGCTCAGCGATGCCGTCTACGTCGATGTGGCGACCGGCAATATGATCCACGAGAACACGGTGGGCAGTATCCGCTTCCGCACCGATTCGACCGGTACCGTCATGGAGCACCTGCTCTAGATGCCTATGGAATGTCGGGAAAAAGAAAAAGCCCCATACGGGGCGGCCTGAATAGGCAGTTTGTGGCTTTTAAGCCGTATTTCGACTTAGGTACTGCGTTTCGAGCAGCAACTCACAATCCCTTTATATCACACAGGAGAGCTCATGGCTAGGAAACTTAAAAATATCAACGGTCCGTGGTATGTCGGTATCGACCTCGACGGCACGAGCGTCGGGTTCGTGGCCACCGATGAGTTCGGGGAAGTCCTCTACCACAAGGGCCAACCCGTGATGGGCGCACGCTGCTTCAAGGAGGCGCTCCACGCCTCCGAGGCCCGTATGCCCCGCACCGCTAGGCGCAGGCTCCAGCGCGCCCGTGGCAGGGAGCGCGAGATGGAGCGCGTGTTCGCGCCGGCTATCGCGCCCGCTGACCCCGATTTCTTCGTAAGGCGCAGGATGTCCTACAAACTCATGCGCGACGATATCGCGGCAGATCCCGCCGCTGCAGCCTGGCAGGGCCTTCTCGACGGATATCCCACGCTCGCGCACCTCGACGTCGACCTCATGGAGGCAGACGGCCCCCGCGACCCCAGGCTCATCTTCTGGGCCATCGCCAACCACGTCGTGCGACGCGGCCATTTCCTCATGGAAGGCCACAACGTATCTTCCGCGAACTCGGACCCCTCCGAGCAGGTCGAGGCGCTCGTGCGCGAGCTCGATGCCCTGGGGGAGGCCTGCGGCGAGGCTATCGAGCTCGACGGGGGCGAGCTTGCCGGCATGGGTGGCTCCTGGACGGCCCGTGAACTCCAGAAGGCCGTGTCCGGTGCCATCTCGGTGACGGGCGACGATATCGACGCCAAGATCGCCCGTGCGCAGTCGAAGGCGGTGGGCGACCTCGTCGCCGGCTACAAGGCGAATATGGACGCCTTCGCACTCGAGGGCGAGCAGATCGGCAAGATATCCGTATCCGACGCCGATGCGCTCGATGAGTTCCTCGCCAACTGCCCCGACCGACTCGCCCCGACCATCGAGGCCGCGAGAGGCCTCTACTCCGCGTGGCGTCTACAGAGCCTTCTCTCGTTTGCACCCGGAAAGACCCTCTCGCACAACCAGGTGTCCCAGTACGAGGTGTACGGGCGCCAGCTGCGCACACTGAAGGACCTCGCACTGAAATACATCGTCCATGCTGATTCCGAAGACGGTCCCGACGAGGACGGGCTTGCCCTCTACAGGGACTTCTTCGGCGGCCCGAAAAGGACCGGCCGCAGGGGGTACGACAAGGTGCTCGTGAAGAAGCTCGACGGCGCCAAGAGGAATATGGGCTATACGGCCTACGACCTCAACGTGATTCCCTATGAGGAGTTCAAGAAGAGAGTAGAGAGGCTCTTCAAGGGAACGGATGCCACAAAGGACCCGGCCTACATCGATATGGTCGCCGCTCTCGGAGAGCACAGGTTCCTTCGCCGCATCCACACCACGGACAACAGTGCTATCCCGTACCAGCTCCATGCGGAGGTCGTGGGCCGCATCATCGACGCCCAGGGCAACTTCTATCCCTGGCTAAAGGACGCAGGCACCCATATCCTGAAAGTGCTGACCTCGAGGATCCCCTACTACGTAGGGCCCTTGGATTCCTTAGCCGCGCCCTTGGACGCCCACGGCAAGGCGAGGTTCGCGTGGTCGCGCCGTCTTCCCGGCCATGAGCGCGCCTTCGTGACCCCCTGGAACTACGAGGAGCACATCGATACCGACGCGGCAGCCGAGGCCTTCATCCGGCGCATGACGGGCAAGTGCACCTATCTGGTAGATGAGGACGTGCTTCCGGCGAACTCCCTCATCTACGAGCGCTTCCGGTTCCTGAACGAGCTGGCGGGCATCCGCTACACCGAGGACGGCCAGGACTGGATACCGCTCGATGCTAAGATGAGGCGCGCTGTGGTCGATGCCGCATCTGACGGCTCGGTCATGGCCCTCAGCCGGATTGAAGGCATCCTCTCGCGCGATTTCAAGATGGCTCACCCCCACGTCAAGGGCACATCCGACGCAAAGAGGATGACCTCACGACTGTCCGTCGCGGCCTGGATGGCGGGGCTTCTCGGCGTGAGGTCGCTCACCGCCGCGCAGAAGTCCATGGCAGAGGACCTCATCCTTTGGAACACCGTGTTCGAGGAGCGCTCCATCTTGAGGCGCAAGGTCGCCGCGGAATACGGGGATATCCTCTCGCAGGACGACATTGAGGCCTTCTGCGCGAAGCGCCTCAAGGGCTGGGGCGAGCTCTCCGAGCGCCTGCTCACGGGTGTGTGGGTAGATACCGCGCGCGGCGACATGTGCATCATGGACGTTCTCGAGCAGGGCGCGCCCTACGGCAGGTTCCGCGGCACGTCCATGAACCTGATGCAGGTCCTAAGCGACACCGAGCTCGGTTTCCGCACAAAGATCGACGAGATCAACGCCTCGGCGCTGGTAAAGGCCAGCGAGCTCGGCATCGACGGACTCCCCGGCTCTCCCGCGCTTCGCCGCGGCGTGACGCAGGCCATGAAGGTGATTGAGGACATGGCGTCGGTTGCCGGGTGCGCCCCGGTCAAGGTCTACGTCGAGGCGACGAGAACCGCATCGAACAAACTGAAGGGCAAAAGGGCGCGCAGCCGCGCCCAGGAGATCGAGGCCGCGCTGAAGGCGCTCGACGATGACGCACGGCGCGATCTCGACGCCGCCAGGCTCCTGCGCGAACTGGGCACGTTCGATGAGAGGGAAATCGACGAGAGGCTGTACCTCTACTTCCGGCAGGCTGGAAAGAGCCTCTACTCCGGCAAACCCATCGACATCTCGCGAATCGCCTCAGCGGACTACTGCGTCGACCACATCCTGCCCAGGTCGGTACGCAGGGACGAGTCACTCGACAACAAGGCGCTAGTCATGAGTGCCGAGAGCCTCGATAGGCGGGGCTCGACGCTCATTCCCCAGCCCGTCCAGAGGAAGATGGTGCCGTTTTGGATGCAGCTGCGCCGGGTCGGCCTCATGACCGAGCGCAAGATCACAGCGCTCATGAGGACGCAGATCTCGGAGAGAATGCTGAAGTCCATCGTCGGGCGCCAGATGACCGAGAGGAGCCAGGAGTGCAAGCTCCTGGCCGCGACCCTCGAGGCTACCTACGCGGGCGTCAAGGTCGTCCCGGTCAAGGCCGGTGTCGCCGGCACGATCAGGAGGCGCGCGGGGATTCCGAGGAGCCGCAAGGCCAACAGGTACTACCATGCCCACGATGCCCTCATTGCCCTCCAGACCGGCAGGTTTATCGAGACAAGGGCGCCCATATGGTCCAACAACAGAGTGTTCTACGAGCGCACCATGCGCGATATCGAGGCGCAGGGGCGCCAGGGCGGTGCGGACTCAGAGCTCGACTTCTTCACCGGCGGCTTCTTCCGCGACCTCGTCGATTATGAAACCGGCGAGGTGCTGTGGGATGCTGACTTCGAGCGAGAGAGGCTCGTCCGCGCCTGCTCCTGGAAGAACCTGCGCGTGACATTTGCCCCCTACGAGGAGGGCGGGGCCTTCTGGAAGCAGACCGTTTACTCCCCGCGCGACTCGAAGACGAAACTCATCCCCGTGAAGGGCGATCGCGACGCTGCCCTGTTCGGAGGCTACTCCTCCCAGACGTTCGCCCATTTCATGGTCTACGAGAGCAAGGGCAAGAAGGGCAGGCAGTTCAGGTTCGCCCCGATACCCACGGCAGTCGCGGCCAAGGCCACCGATTCGCTGGTCGAGCTCTACGCGCGCTCGCTGTGCAAGGAGTCCGGCGAGACGTTCGTCCGCATCGTGCGCAACAGGATCCTGAAGGAGACCGTGTTCGACGCGTACGGGGAGCGTTTCAGAGTCAAGGGCCTGAAGGCGGCCGGCCCCGTGCGCCAGCTGGCCCTTGGTGCGGCAGATATCCGCCTGCTCAGGGTCGTCGAGCGTATGGTCGACGGCGAGGAGTCGAGCCCCAGGCACGACCTGGACTCCGATGTCCAGGTACTATGCCGCCTGTGGGCGCGCCTGCTGGAGCTCGCACCAGCGAACTTCCCCCGCGTCTCCAAGGTGCTCAAGCTGGCTGACCTCAAAACGCCGGAGGAGGTGTTCGCCGAAACGAAGGAGGAGGACCTCGCAAAGGCCGTCCGCGCGGTAGCCGAGTCCGAGGTCCAGGTCGTGGAGCTCCTCTCGGGAATCAGGAACAACGCCGATGTGAGGCCGTTCGGGGGAAGCGCGTTCGCAGGCACGATCCAGATGACCTTCGATAAGGTCATCAACGAACCCAAGGCGGGGTTTGCCATCGTGGACATTTCCGCGGCGGGCCTACATGAGAGGATTACCGAACTCGGGTAGGACGCTCCCCATGGGAAGCGCAGGGAAACTTTGCCATGAGGCGGGATGGGTCGCCGTTCACCGCGACAGCGGCCCCCGCCACGTTTTGATGTCCGGCAGCGGTCCCGGCTGCATCGTCGGCGACGGGAAGGCCACATCCATATCGTCCTACCTTCCTGTTGAGCTTTCGGCGCGGGGATGCAGCGTCATCCCCGCCGATGCCCTCCATGTCCCCCGTCCGCTCCGATAGCGTTCTCGAGATTCCGTTATGGCCATAGATAGGGAGGGGCTCCCTTCTCCCGTGACGGTTTAACCGTTAAACTGATGGTTGCACCTTGAAAACTCAAATAAGGCTAACCGCCTGACAGTCCGGTTGTCCGACGATCCGTCGGCTGTCAGGTTATTTCAAAAACTCACAGTATCGTTCCGTTTCCGGGCGGATACGGAACGTTTTTCTAAAATCGTCGGGTCTTCTATTCTTCCAATATTCAATATTTTAGCTTCAGTAGCTGCTCTTATTCGTCGCCTGATAATCGATACCGCTTTATCGGTTTCGGAAGTATGACGTTTTGAGCAGTTACTTACCCGCTACGGTTCCTGCGGCGTCGTCGAATTGTTTCGGAAGTATGACGTTTCGAGCAGTTACTTACCCTCCATCACCGGCCGCGATGTCGACCTGGCGTTTCGGAAGTATGACGTTTCAAGTAGTTACTTACCTTACTCGGGTTTACCTGCGATGATGCTTAGTTTCGGAAGTATGGCGTTTCGAGCAGCTACTTACCGGAACCCGTACTCGATTCCTCGCTCGGCGAGTTTTGCAGGTATGGCGTTTCGAGCAGTTACTTACTAACCATGCCGCGTCTCCCAGTATCTGGCATGTTTCGGAAGTATGGCGTTTCGTGCAGTTACTTACCGAGGAAGAGATGCAGCAGCTGATGACCGAGGTTTTGCAGGTATGGCGTTTCGAGCAGTTACTTACCGGACTAAGTGCGCCCTTAATTACGTTAAGGTTTTACAGGTATGGCGTTTTGAGCAGTTACTTACCTTAAGTCCGATTAAGAGTGAAAAAGTGGGCTTCGGAAGTATGACGTTTCAAGCAGTTACTTAACCAAGGATGCCGTTTGATCCGCTGATCGTATGTTTTGCAGATATGGCGTTTCGAGCAGTTACTTGCCCCTTCGAGGAAGCCGATAGCTGCATGAGCAGTTTTGCAGGTATTTCTTCTCGAGCAGCTACTTACCCACCGGTTTTTGTAATTTGCCTGAATCCAGATTTCGAAAGTATGGCGTTTCGAGCAGTTACTTACCTTACCGAGGCATCCATGCTAGGCCTCCCAATTTTGTAGGCACCGCGTTTCGAGCAGTTACTTACCTGGCTGGCAAAATCCCAAGAGTCCATAAAGGTTTTGCAGGTATGGAGTTTCTAGCGGTTACTTACCAAAGCGACATGACGAGGTCTGCCGAATACTGTTTTACAGGTATGGCGTTTCGAGCAGTTACTTACCAGCGCATTTCACGACAGATTGGACTTAGGGCTTCGCAGGCACCGTGTATCGAGCAGCTACACATTGGGCACGAGTATGGACCTTCCCACTCTTATACTTCGCAGGTACCGCACTTCGAGCAGCTGCTTGCCCAATTTCAAACACAGGGCATATTGCGATCGGCCTCATTTGCGACAGTGTTCAAGGGTGACCAGTTACCTATGCTTAAGCATTTGTAGTTTTACACATTTGCCTTTCGGTGCCACGATTTGGCCGGTTGCTTTCCACTGCAACCTCAAGACGGAAGCTCCGCAGTTTCGCATGTATTGCGTTTCGGACACGCGCTCCGTAGAAGGGGAGGGGATTGTTCGACACGCTTAAGGTTTCGCAGGCACCTCTTTCGCAGTGATACGCGATTCCGCTTCATACGTTTTTCGCTCGATGCCGTACTCTCGGCAGCCTCTTCGCGGCCACTTCGGTTTCGCAGGTCATCCATTGCCACGGCCTTGGGTCGAATGGATGGGCGTTTCAATCGAAATGGTGTCACCGCTTGGCACCAAATTAGCCTTAATTTGAGCAAACGCAACCCCAAAATTAAATATGAGTATCTATGCCTATATCGAGGAGGCTCCCGTGTCTTTTGGCGTCAGATTGGCGACCACATTAGCCGTCGGTTGCGGCTTTTGGTGCGCCTCCCATCTTTACCAGCGCTGGCGCTATGCCGCACTGGAGCATGAGGACAAGTCCATGCTCCAGGCGCGACCCTCCGATGCCGAAAGGGATAAATGGATCGGGGCCGTGAAGAGGGAGGCCGTCAACTACGGTGTTAGTCCCTCGACGCTCATCTCCTTAGGCGATACAGGGGATATCGACGCGGGGCTATCCCAACAGGCGGATACCGGTGCGTTTGCTCGCCGTTACAACCCACCCTTGGCCTCGGAAATCACCCTCGTTTTTCCCTACCTGCTTGCAGCGTGGGCAGGATCGCTCATCTCGGATCCCTACGCCGTCTTCCTGGCGGCCTCCGTGGCACTCGGCCAAGAGGATATGAGGTTCAGGATCGCCCCGGTGCCCATGCTGCTCGTCTTTGCGACTGCGGGCGCCCTGTCATCCCCCTGGGGGCCCTATGCGTGGGCGGTTATCGCCATCCCCCTTGCCGCCGCGTTTGCCCTGATCTCCTTTGTCATGAAAAAGGTCGGTGGGGTCATCTGGCATGCCGGCGACTACCTCACGTTGGCCATAGCGCTCACGGCGGTACTTTCTGCCGGAACCGTATTTGAGTTTCTCGCCACGCATCTTCTATGTGCTTGCATCCTGGAGCTAGCCATCAGGCATATCCCCGCTTGCGCCCGCCTCAAAGACAACGTCCCCTATAACGTCGTGCTGTCGGCGAGCCTGGTCGGGGCGACACTTATCGCGATCTTGAAAGGTAATCTGCTATGAGGTCAAAAGATACGGGACTCAGGGCCGTCATGGTGACCCAGCTCGTCCTCCTCCTTCCCATCATGATTGCCATGCTAGCGCTCGTCGTGGATTGCGCGAACATGAGCAGGTGCAAGGCCCTCGCGTCCTCTGCCGCGTCCGAGGGCGCACGCTACGCCGCGGCAAACCCCGATCTGACCGATTCAGAGGTCGAGGCCTACGTCAGGGGGGCAATCGGCCTCGACGACAGCTGTACGGTCGCGATCGTGCACAATTCGCTCGCAGCAAAGGACGTGACACTCAGGGTGGGAGACAAGTCCAGGGATTCCTCCATCGAGCGCAAATCGGTGACGGTCAACGTCCAGATTCCGTGCCGTCGCGTCTTCACCTTGGCCGTCTTCGACGGCCTTGCCGAAAGCGAGCCTGAATCCTCTTCTGCCACCGCGATTTCATCGGAGGTGAAGTGATGGTGCGCTGCAACCGTGTGCCCAAGGCACTCATCTCGACCGAGTTCATCTTCGTGTTCCCGATCGCCCTTACCGTCGTACTCGCCATCATGGGCTTCGGCTTTACGGGCTACCAGCGGGCGAGAATCGACTATTCGCTGGCGCACCTCGCAGACCAGCTACCCGCGGGCTGGGATTCCATGGACGCGAACGCTCTCGTGACCGAGCTCGTGAGCGCGTCTGCCGATGTGGACCCCGACTGCCTCACGGTGAAGAACGCCTCCGTCACCCTCGACTCCGACGAGGACCTCGGGCAGGGGAGCGCCGTGGCAGGCGACCTGGGCACCGAGAACCTCAGGACCGAGAGCATGACCGTTACGGTATCGGCAGAGATCGTCTACGACTACCCGGCGCCATACAACGTGTTTGGGAAGAGGTCCGTACGCAATATCACGCGCTCCTACATCAGCTATTCGGACTGGGAGGTCATCTAGATGAAGTGCCATGTGTGCAGGGGGAGTGGGGCACATGCTCAGCTCACGACCTTCTTCGTCGTGATGCTCATTCCCCTGTCCCTCCTTATTGCCCTTGTCGTCGATCTGGGCGGCGCGCTCGCCTACAGGACATGGCAGGGCTCGCTTCTCGAGAGCACGCGACAGTCCTGCTTCGGCGAGGCCAATGCCGTCAAATACGCCGACAATCCGGGCGAGGAGGCCCGCTGCGAGGTGCTCGAGATGCTGAGGGCCAACGGCTATACCGGAAAGGCCACGGTCTACTACGTCGAAGCCCCCGAGAGCCTGTGTGGGGCCGCAGACCGCTACGCAGGCGTCTATGTCGTCCTCGAGGGAACGTGGCCGTCGACCTTCGCGAGGTTCGCCGGCATCGATGAGCTAAAGGTCCGCTCCGATGCCGTCTGGACGCTCCATCCCTATTCGTCCACGACGGTGTGGCGCCCGGCCGATACCGGAAACGGCTGGTGCGAGTACACGATCGACAAGGATGGCAACGTCTCGGCAAATACCGGCGTCTGCTCGCTCGACGATGCGCCCGAAAGCCTCTCCAAGGCCGTGAGGGATATACTGCCGGCCTCTACGGGAGACGCCGGTAAGTCCGGTGAAACGACACCCGACGGCACCGAATAGAGCCAGTCGCGAGCCTCGCCCAGATTGTCACCCGATGGCACCAAATCGCCCCGCACGATAGCCCGTGCGGGGCGATTCTTTATGTGTCGGAATAGCACGACAGATCGGAGGACCCTTGGGTCTGATGTACGACCTGATGCGCCAGGGGAGATATGACCTCATGCCGGCGCTTTTGTCGTCGCGTGAGGCGGCGGACGCGGTCGGCGTCACCCCCAGGACCATCGAGAGGATGTGCGCGGCGGGAAAGCTCGAGGGCGCCCGTTTCGGTAACCGCTGGCGCGTCAACCGTGACTCGCTGCTCAGGTATTCGGGACTCATCGGTCCCGGGAAGGAAGCTAGACGATGAAGAAAAGGTCCCAGGAGGAGATCAAGGCCGAGATCGCCCAGGTCGAGGCAGAGGAGCGCGCGGCCGTGGAGGCTGGGCGCATGCGTAGCGTCGACAGGCTCCGCGGGCGCAAGCAAGCGCTCGGCCACGAACTGGAGCGCGCCATGGCGCAAGAGGCCGCCATGGGTGCGACCAAGTCGAGCCCCATGCCAAGCACGGCCCCCAAGAACGCAAAGAGCGGTCAGAGGACGACAGCCACGGCAGGGGCCGCGACAGCACGCCGACAGCGCGGGCCGCAGCCCGGAGGTACCCGCAAGGACCGCAGGCTCGCTGCAGTGGCCGGCGTGGCCATCGCCGTCTCCGTCGCGACGGTCGGCTTCTCCGGTTGGCGCTGGACCCAGGCACAGGGTGAACTGACGCGCCTCGAGCAGTCAACCGTCAAGGTCGTCACCGTCACGCGCGACATCGCTCCCGGCGAGGTGATCTCCTCGGCAGACCTCACGGTCGCGAGCGTTCCCAAGGCGTTTGCGCCCAAGGACGCGGCAAAGAAGGTCTCAGACGTGGCAGGTCGCCAGACCGTGACCCAGCAGACCTCCGGTACCGCGGTCTCGCTCTCGTCCGTCTCCGGCTCCAAGAAGCCGGCCTCGATTACCACAGCCGTGACCGAGGGGCACGTCGCCTACACCGTCGCACTCGACAGCTCGACCGGCCTCTCCCCGCTGCTCTCCGTCGGCGATAAGGTGGATGTCCTCGCGAGCGTGAGCGACGGCCAAGTCGTGACGACCGAACGCGTGGCCGACTCCATCCGCGTCATCGCGCTCGACGGAAACCTGTCGGGCTCCAAGTCTGACGGCTACTCGAATGTCACCATCGAGGTGACCGAGGACCAGGCCCTCGCACTCTCCAGCGCGAGCGGCATCAGGCTCGTCGCCCTTCCCGAGACGGGGGAGACGAACAATGCTGAATAGGGACCTGCTCCGAATCGAGCGCGACGCCGTACGCCAGGCGACCGGCGTGCTGACGGCAGCCAACGACGCATCCGAAAGCAATGAGCAGAGAGACGCGCGCGCACGCGACCTCCTTGCCCAGATCATAGATTCCAGCCCCGAGGGCTCACGCCTGGACGACGACTCCTTCGACGCGGTTATCCAGGCAGGAATCAACGACCTGTACTATCTCGGACCCATCGAGGAGCTGCTTCCCGATACCACGATCTCAGAGATTATGGTCAACGCCCCGGATGACGTCTGGGTCGAGCGCGCGGGCCTGCTGCAGAAGACCCCGGTGACCTTCGAGGACGACGAGCATGTCAAGTTCGTCATCAACCGCATCGCGTCCGCCGACGGCCGCCGCTGCGACGAGGCGCAACCGCTGTGCGACTGCATCCTCAACCGACCCGGCGCCATCTTCAACGGCTCGCGCGTCGCGGCGACTGCCAAGGGCATCGCCGTCGACCACAACATCCTCAACATCCGAAAGTTCCGACCGGATGCGGTGGAGCCCGAGGACCTCATGGCGCTCGGCACCTTCGACCAGCGCATGCTCGAGTTCATGGAGGCCATCGTCCTGGGCCGCATGAACGTCGTCATCGCCGGCGGCACGGGCTCGGGCAAGACGACCTTGCTCAACGCCTGTTCCTCCTTCATCCCGGACAACCAGCGCATCGTCACGATCGAGGACGCGCCGGAGCTGCGTCTCCAAAAGCCCCATGTCGTGCGCAAGACCGCACGCCGCCCCAATATCGAGGGCGAGGGCGAGATCACCATCCGACAGCTCGTCATCCATGCGCTGCGCGAGCGCCCCGACCGCATCGTCGTCGGCGAGTGCCGCGGCGGCGAGGCTTTTGACATGATCCAGGCCATGATGACGGGTCACGAGGGCTCGCTCACGACCGTGCACTCCTCCAACGCGCGCGAGGCAACGACCCGCCTGCGCTCGATGATCCAGCAGACCGGAACCGAGATGCGAAGCGAGCAGATCATGGAGCTCATCGCCTCGGCCATCGACTTTATCGTCTTCGTGAACCGCTTCGACATCGACGGCTCGCGCAAGATCACCGAGATCGCGGAGGTCCAGGGCATGCAGGGCGATGTCATCACTATTGGCACCATCATGCGCTTCGAACAGACTGGCTTCTCCGAGGACGGCAAGGTTCTCGGCGAGTTCATGCCCACCGGCGAGCGCATCACCCCGGCGCATCGCGAAAGCTCTTCGCGCGCGGCGTTTACGTCGACGCATGATTTCTGGTTCCGTCGATGAGCGGGCAGATTTCCCCGGCAGCCTCATTCCCGCGCTGCCGGCCGCTCCTTATGGGAATAGTCCTGATCCTGACGGCCAGAAAGCTGCGCGTCGAGCGCGAGCGCGCGGAAACCGGCCCCATCCCGGAGAACCCAATCGAAGATGCCGGCGGGAACCGGCTCGTCGGCACACTCCGTCGCGTGTGCCAGGGAGCTGCTCCCCAGCTATCGGTCTCCGAGGCCGCGCAGCTTTGGGCCGTTATCGCCTTCGCCCCTTCCGTGCTTATCCTCGCCACCGGCTCGGCGGTGGGTGCGCTTGCCGCACTCCCGCTCGGCATCGCGGCATTTCCGATCTGGGTTAGGTTAAAGCGCGGAGCGGAGCAGGGCCTTTTCGAGGAGCAACTCGGTGAGGCCATGCCCCTGATCGCGTCGAACCTGCGCACGGGCGCCTCAGTCGCGCAGTCGGTCGCACCTGTCGCCGAACACATGGCAGAGCCCCTGAAATCGGAGTTCGCCATCCTCGAACGCGACCTGCGCAACGGCCGCCCCATCGAGCAGGCCCTCGACGACATGGCCAAGAGAACTGAAAGCTCGAACTTAAGACTCTACTCCACGGCCGTCTCCGTATCCCAGCAGACCGGCGGCTCGCTCTCCGAGATCACTGAGCGAGTGGGCGAGGCCATCCGTGCAAAGGTAAAGGCCAAGCGTTCGGCAGAGGCCAAGACGTCCTCGGCACGATTCGAGGCAAAACTCGTCGGCTTCGCGCCGGTCGTCATGCTGCTGCTCATGTCATTCAGCTCGGAGATCCACCGTGAGTTCTTCATGACGCCCGCCGGATGGGCGTGCCTGGCCGTCGGAGCGGTTCTCGATATCGTGGGCTTCTTGGTCCTCAAGCAAATCAGCAACATCAGGTACGACTAAGGGAGCTCAGATGTTCGAAACGATAACGACCGGCTTTATATTCCTTCTCTTCGGAGTCGTCGCGGGCCTTGGCGTGGATATCGCCCTCAAGCGGATATTCGAACTCGAGTCGCCTGTTGACGAGGGATCGTACTCGACTCTTCCCGGCATCGCCGAGAAGGTGTCCGACGTCGTATCGCAGCTCGCGCCGATCTCACGCTCGGTCATGGAATCCACGCGGGACTCCCTCGACCGCGCCGGCCTCACCATGCAGCCGGCGACCTTCTGGGCCTTCCGCGTCGCGAGCGCCGCAGGGTTCATCGCGGTGGGCCTCATCGCCTCGGTCTTCATCGGCGGCCCCAAGGGCCTCGGCGTCTTCGCCGCGATGGTCCTCATGGGGCTCGCGGTGCCGCAGCTGTGGCTCTTCAACGAGCGCTCGAAATGGCGCGATGAGCTCGACAGGCAGCTCCCCGACGCCCTCGACCTTCTCGCGATCTGCATGTCGGCGGGCTCGTCCATCGACTTTGCCCTTCATACGGTGGGTAGCAGGATGGACGGCGCCATTGCGCGCGGCTTCGAGCGCGTGGCCAACGAAGCCAGCTTCTCATCTCGCACCGAGGCGCTCCTGCGCTTCGCGGAACGCGCGCGGGTGCCATCCCTCACCATCTTCGCGGCATCGTTCGCTCAATCAGAGCGCGCGGGCGGCTCGCTGGTCGACATCATCCGGGACCAGGCCGAGACCGTCCGCGAGCATCGTCGCCTCAAGGTGGAGTCCGAGATCGAAAAACTGAGCTCCAAGATGCTCTTCCCGATCATCCTGTTCATCCTGCCCGTGTTTCTGATTGTCGTCCTGGCGCCCGTGGTGGCGCAGATCGCCCAGACGTTCACCTCCCTCATGTAGGAGACGGCCAATGAGCTTCAAATACGATATCCCCTGCGTGGCCACGACCAGGTCCGGTGCCGAAGTCCCGCTGTCCCTGAGGGCCGCCAGGACCTTCAGGGACAAAGCCATCGGGTATATGGGCGCAAGGTCGATAGAAAAGTCCTGCGGAACGGTCTACGCGAGGGGCAGGTCCCTTCACACCCTGTTCATGCGCATCCCGGTCGATGTGTGCTGGATAGGCCGTTTCGACCCCTCGAATCAATCCTGGCCCGTCGTCTCGCTCGATGGCTCGGTTGCCCCCTGGCGCATCCTCTTCGCGCCACGAGGGGCAGTCGGGGGCATCGAGGTCGCACCCGGTACGTTCACCGAGTCAGACCGACCTCTCTTAATCAGGAGACTCGATTGATGCGAATTGATGCAGAAAGGCTCGTTCATGGGGCCTGCACGGCGCTCGCCCTTCTCTTGTCCATGGCAATCATTGCCATGATCCCTGCTATCAGGTCGGCCGGGACGCTGGATACCGACGGCTGGTTTCTTCTCGCCTCGGGGCGCGAGGTCGTCGAATCCGGCATCCCGACAACGAACCCCTTCACCGCAGTCGAGGGCCAAGGCATCGTACTCCAGCAGTGGCTCCACGACGCGTGGCTCTATCTGTGCTGGAAGGTGGCTGGCTACACCGGTGTCGCCGTCTCCGTGGCGATTCCCGCCGCGCTGGCACTGTGTACCTATACCGGCGCCGTCTGCCGGCTGGCGCGAGTCCCGCGCCATCCATGGGTGCCACTGCTGATCGGCGCGCTAGGGTTTTCCCTCATGGCCTCATATCTATCCATCCGTCCGTCAATCTGGACGGCGGCGCTGCTGTTCGTCGCCATATCCATCTGCCTGGAATGGCGACAAAGCGCTAACCCGCGGTGCCTTCTGGCGCTTCCGATCGTGTCGCTGCTCTCCGTGAACCTGCAGGCCGCGCTCTGGCCCCTGCCGTCGGCCGCCGCCGCATGCTTCCTGCTCCCCGAAAAGGGCGAGATCTCGACACAGGCGACCGCCGAGACGCTTCGCGCATGGTGGCGTTCCAGGCTGCCCCTGCTTGCGGCGGTTGCCGGCATGGCCGCGGAATCGCTTGTAAACCCGTATTGTATCGACGGGTCGCTCTATGTGCTCCGCTCGCTCGGGGCCGCATCCTACGGCGGGGTCATCCTAGAGCTGAATCCGGTTTGGGTAATGCCTGCAGCGGCGCTGTTCTGGGGCGCCTCAATCCTTGTGGCCTTCGTATCGTGCTGCCTTGCCCGGCGGTTCCCGCTCAGGTGGCTTCTGGCCTTTTGGGCGGCGTCAGCAATCGCCGGGGCGCTTGCCGTCAGGTGCCTTTGGATAACGTTGACGGCTTCGTTTCTCGTTGTCGCCGTATCCGTCGACCAGGGCGACGCAATCGGCCCCCGGGTGCATCGCCTGTTGATTGCCGGGAGAGCCGTTATGGTCCTCGTCCTAGCGTTCTCCATCGTCAATAGCGGCCTTAACTCGCTTGATTCGGATACCCGCGGGGTCGAGACCGGATGGAGGGGCATCGACTCTGATATGGCGCAGATCGTCGAGGCCCTGGGTGACAACCCGGGTCGCATATGGTCCGAGGACGCCACGGTGATGAATTACCTCGAGTGGGCGAGGGTGCCCGTGACCTACGACATGCGTCCCGAGATCTGGTCTGAAGCGATCTCCGGCGATGCCAAGGCAAACGACTACCGTGCCTACGTGGACAGCCTGGAAGGGGGCTACGAGGTCCTTAAGGAGGAGGGCTGGACGTGGGCGATCGTGCGGGATTCCAATGTGAAACGTTTTGGAAAGGCCTGCCCCGGCGCTGAAAAGGCGGCAAGCGGCAGAGGGTACGTGCTCTATCGGTTGTGACATTTAATTTAATTGATGGGTGGTAACTCATGGGTATCGTCAACGTCAGCAGGAGGGCCGTTCTGGCCGCCATGGCCTCGCTGGCCCTTACGGGATGCGGCGGCTCAAAGAAAGCAAATGGATCGGACGATTCGAAGAAGAAGAATAAGGATTCCGAGAAGAGCGAGGACGAGGCGTTTTCCTTTGGAGGGATAGGCGACACGAGCTCATCAGATGCCTCCAGGGGATTGACAGTCGATAGCGTCTACAAGAGGGTCGCCACGGACTCGAGCGGCAAGGAATACCGGTTCCTCCTTGTCGGCATGACATTCGAGAACAGCCTCGACCATGACAGCCGGGCGCCGGTGTCATATGTCTCGTGCTACCAGAACGGCGTGAAGCTCTCCCAGTGCACAAAATATAGCGATTCCAACACGATGAAGACACTCGAGCCCGGCTATTCGATTTCGGTCTGCAAGGCATTCCTCCTAGAGGATGAGGGGCAGCCCGTGAAGGTGAAGATCAAATCATCGAACTCGTCGGACTACGTCTACGAGGACACCTATCCGATCTCGCACCTGGACTATACGTCCCTCTAGGAGTCCCCTCCCGAGCGCACGATAAAGTACTCATCATCGTCCCTGACGATGAAGCGGTGGACAGGCCTGCCCCTCCACTCTATCTCAACGCTCCAGATACGGGCGATGTGGCCCGTCTTTCGCCCGGGACAGGGGACAGATGCGCCCGTGGAGCGGACCTGGAACCTACGGCCGTCGGAAAGCTCGATCCACCTGAACTTCGGCTCCCGACCGGGCCTCTCCACGAGACTGACCGTAACGGGAGTCATTTTCGCTCCAAAAGATTCTCATGGCCATAGGGGACCGTGGAGCTGCCCGATGGGCGCACCTGCGCACTCATGGCTATTCCGGCCTAAATACGGGCGGGACGCGAACGGGTGCTGGATCAATTCTTTCCTGGGATTCCGACTCGCGCTCAAGCTCCGCCTTCCTTGGGTTGCCATAGAAGTCACCGACAACCCACGGCTCGTTCATGTCCAAATGTTCCTTGAGCATCGGCGCGACACCCTGATCCCATATCTCAAGATCGGAATCAAACACCTCGCGCGCCTTCTTGAGAATTGCATCACGGTACTCCGCTGGAACCCCATCCGAGATGAAACCGGCCTCATTCATTTTGCGAATGAAATCAGGGGAAGACCTCGTATCTAAAACTAGTCTAATTTTCTCTCTGACAGAGACATCCTTCTTATAGGTGATGTCCAACAAGTCCTCAGCATAATCGGGGCTAAAAGTCGTAAGGCCATGTATTTTGGAAAGATGGCAAAGGGTTCGCAATTCTGACCCCTTGCCTACAATAGTGGCTCTTTCATCAAAAAGGCGATAGGGCAACCTGCAATCACCAGGATAATTGCCTGAATAGTTTTTAATATAGTCGAGACACTTCCGAGATAAGCTGCCGAAGCATAGGGTGTTGTTTGGCACGTAAATCTCGATCCCTCGCGTTTTTAGAGCGCATGCAAGAATGGGAAGTTCCAAAAGCAGACAATCGAAGCCACGCGGTAGCGCGTGTTCAATTTTGGATTCCTTTTTATTCTTACGAAACGATAGATTCGCCCTGTTGAATTCGACGGTCACCAGATAACCTGCACTGTCATTCATTCCGCAAAAGGCCGTTAGTGTTTCAAGAACATCTTTCTCTACCATGGCTTCAGTCTTGATGGGAACATCGTTTTCGAATCTCAATGTCCTTGGGTATTTCTCATCTTTTTTGACCGTTACCATACCAACAGTAAAGTCATCGAAATTCGGTTTGAATTCGTTTGACAAATCGCCTTTCGGCATTTTCGGGACCAACGGGACAAGAATGCTAGTAGTTTTCTTAACCATCACCTTTAGCCCTTTCTTCCAGGGGTTTCCATAAGCTAAGAATCCCACTGCTAGAACCCTCGCGCGGGGTTGTTTGGTGCCATCTGGTGACACCTCGGCACAGATTGCAAAGGCTTCTGGACGTCTGACTTTCATGCTATGAGATGTGAGACAATGGAACATGCGTTCGTAGTAAAACAACCATCGGAGAGTCCACTTGGGAGAAAAGTCAATCAGGCTCGTAACAGCTCTGGTCGAGTGCCGGCCGGACGGAGAATACGTACCGTGGGGAATCAAATGGTACGACGGCAGAATCTTCCCCTTCGTAGAGGTCGGTTGGCACGAGCCCCGGTCATGGGTGCTGGGGGAGGGACGTGTGTGCGAGAGCTGGCGCGTGAAGATGGGGGATGGAACCCTACGCGACATCTGCCACCACGGCAACAGCTGGTATGTGGTCCATGACATGGATGACGACAGGCCGGATGACGGATGGTCTCCGTAACCGAGCCATCGTATCGGCAATAGTCGAACTTCGACACAACGTAACTACGCAACAACGTATGATCGCTGCTTCATAACTGTGCAATAACGTGATTACGCAACTGCACAACAACGGAACTACCCAATAACGTAACTGCGACATAAAGTAACTGCGTAATTGTCGATTACATGTTTTACCGAGCTCATGAATAGCGAAAAGCCCCTGCTCAGGACAGTGCTTTCAGTCTGGCGAAACGTTTAATGGTGTGTTGAACGCTCTCTCATTTCGAGCGATTTTGTAAGGCTTTTCGTACCGGCGACGCCATGACCCAAAAGGCCATCGAGGCCCGACCTCAGCGCCGCGATGTCTGACGGCGAGGCCCCGTCACGCAAGATCTTCGAGTCGAGTAGCGATCTCATGAAGCGCTCTGGCGTCTTCTCCGAAAGAACGACAGCGGCCTCGTTGGAAATCTGGTTCGGGTCGCGGGTGACGGGAATCGTCGGCATTTCCTCGGATGAGACAGGGTGCGACCCGTTATTCCTGAGCCAATATCTGAACTCGATATCGATATCTTCAGGAACCTCGACCCTAATCTCCCTGGCCTCCTCGTCGACCACGAGCGCGCCGTAAAGCGAGTCACGCTCGGCGTTCTCCACGACCCCCTCGAGCTCTAGGATGCCCATGAGGATCGGGAGTTCCATCAGGCTTTCATGTCCGGCACTGAAGCTCCCGATTTCCTTGGCGCCATCATAATGGCCGGGAAATTTGACTACATAACCGTTGGGCGAAAGCTCCGGCCATCCGAGTGCAAGGGCGGCCTCCACCTCATGCGAGACGTGGGCCACAGGAGAGATGCCGTCACGCGAGAAGGGCTGGATGAAAACGCCCTCGCGGCCTTTCGGATCCCTCTTGAGTTTGAAACAGGCGTCATGGGGCCGACAAGGATAGTCACTGTACTTAGGCGTGTACTGCACACTGAATAAGGCTACGTAAGGCTCTCCGTAGTCATCCACAAGGTACATATCAGCTCCTCCTAATATTCTTTCGCTTGACCGCAGCGTTTTCGTCTAGCTCGATGCCGCGGGCGGTCTTCTGAGCGCGTTCCGCATCGAAGGCCCTGACAAGCGCAGGCGCATACTCTTCCGCTAGCGATGCGGCCTGTAGCTTAAACATACGGGAGATGACCCCGGCATCCTGCTTCGCTTGCTTGCCGGCAAGCGCGATGGCGGCCTCGCAGATCTCGTTGGTCGTCGGCTCCCTTCCACCGAACTCCGCGAGCTCATTTCTCACGGTATCCAGCGAGCCGCCGTCATTTCGGGAATAGGCAGCGATATAGGCCTGTTTGAGCGCCTCGACCAGCCTCCCATCAGCCGCAATCCCGGTCTCGGTGCCACCGCCATCTCGATAGTAGGCCGTCGTGGCCCCCTCAATCGATTCGGCGAGACTTTTCCCTACGTTCATCCCGTCTCCGTTCTCATTCAACCTCAATCGGATCCATAGCATCCAAACGGCTAGTGCCTTTGGAGGCCGATTGTGGCTGTCGTTTAAAGTCCATGACCGTTCGTGTGGGGATGTTCGTCCCCATCCTGCCCCTCAGTACTGACGGGAGATTCCGTGATGGCAGGGCCGTCCTCGTCCTGGCCATCATCTCCGCTTGACTCTTCCTGACCCTTTTGCAACTCCTTCTGCTCCAGCTCCGCAAGCTCGGCCTGTAGCTTCTTGAGGTTCTCCTCGCCGTCCCAGGGCTCGGCAACGATCTTGGTGGCATCCTCGAGCTGCTTGTCGGCACGCTCCATAAGGGCCCTTGCCTGGTCCAGACCGCCCGCCTCCTTCTCGATAATGCCGTCCATCTGCTGCAGCACGGTATGCGAGCCGGAAGCGGCCGATGGCAGCATATGCTTCGACCAGTGCGCGTCGATTGTGCCCTTGACCCTCAGGCCAATGAAGGGGTCGTAACGGAAGGTACCGCCGCGCTCGAGCAGAGTCTGATCCTTCTTCACGACAATCTCCAAACCGCGGAACTCTCCAATTGCCCTGATGGGGCCGATGGGGCAGTTTCCGGCCGCCGCCTGGATCATCTCGATCGCATTAGCTCGATTTTGCGCCGACGTGCCGCCAACCGAGACCCTTACGATATCGGTGCCCTTCTCTAGCTCCCTTTGCCTATTTGCACGCTCGAGGGCATCGTGGTCGCGTTCGAGCAACTCGAATCGCCGGCGGTTGCACGCGGCTGAAGGCTCATAACGAGATTCGATCTGGTGGCGCATGTTTGCCACTATCTCGGCATGTGACTGCTTGAGCATGGACTGTGCCATAATCTCGCTTCTCAGTTCCTGGATCCTCTTAATATCGGGGTTACCGGACGCAACGGCGGCAAGGTCGGAGTAGGAGATTCTCGTCTCATCGATGTCGTCCATACTGCGTACGGACGGCTTATTCGAGAAGACCTGCCCGATGAAGCGCTGCTTGTGCTCGACGGTGGAGTAGAGGAAGGAGTCGAACGTTCCCTGGGCGACGTACTTGAAGTCCCTCACGCTCTCGAAAAGGTTTCCCTGACGCCTGATTCGACCAAGGCGCTGCTCGAAATCGGAAGGCCTCCATGGGCAATCGAGGTTATGGATGGCCGCGAGTCTCGTCTGAACGTTTGTGCCCGTGCCCAGCTTCTCAGTCGAACCCATGAGGACGCGTACCTCGCCCGAACGAACCTTCTCGAAAAGCGTTTCCTTCTTCTCCGGGTCGTTGCCGGCATCGCTGACGCAAGCAACCTGCTCTGAGGGGATTCCCGCCTCGATGAGGCGTCTCCTCATATCGTCCTGGATATTCCATTTTCCCGAGGCTGGGGTCGAACGGTCGCAGAAGACGAGCTGAGCGCCGCGCATGTCGGCCGTCTCCTCCCAAATTCTAAATACCTCACGTGCGCACGCCTCGCATTTGCCGCTCTCCATCGGCTCAAGCTCTGGGTGCATCAGCTTCGGGTCGAGGGCGACCTTCATGCCGTCACCGGTGATCGCAAGCAGGTTATCGTTGTCCTCTGCAGTTCCGGCACGGACGCGCTCGCCGCGGATGCCGAGTTTTTTGACCTCCTCGACCTGTTCAGGCGTGGCTGGCACTGTGATATGGATCTCCTCGCAATCGGGAACCTTGAGGTTCACGGTCTCCTGCGTGACGATATCCGCAAAGGTTCGATAGGCGCTCATGAGCTCGGGGAGGTTATGGAACTTCGTGAAGCGCTGCTTCAACTGGAAGCCGTTGCCCTCGGGCTTAATCTCCATCGAGTCCTCTATCGTGCCAAACGTAAACGCCCAGGACGGGAACGATGACAGGCCCTGTCGCTCAAGGAGCTTAGGCGCGAGATAGCGCTGCATGTTGTACAGCTCGCCCATCGTATTGGTGACGGGCGTTCCCGTGGCGAACACGATATTGCGTCCACGGCCAATCTCGCGAAGGTAGGTGCACTTATCGAGCAGGCTCTCGCTACGGTTGGACTTCGATGAGGTCATTCCTGAGACGGCGAGGCCGTACGTGGGCAGATTCTTATAGATATGCGCCTCGTCCACAAACAGATAGTCGAAGCCGATCTCCTCGAATGAGAGCCCCTCGGTCATCGGGGACGAATGGAGCTTCGCGAGCTTCTTATCGATTTCGTTGACTTCTTCCTGGAGCTTTTTAACCGAGAAAGTTCCGCCGTTTGCCTGCGCATCCATTTTGGCCTGCAGGAATTCTTCCTTACGGCGCTTGAGATAAACCTCCTTTCGCTCCTGCGAAAGGTCGAGCATATCGAAGCGCGAGCCCGATACAATCACGGCGTCCCAGTCGCCGTTTGCCGCTCGGCCAAAGAACTCCCTCGCCGCGTCTGCGGAATCCGACTCCGTTTTACGCATGTAGAGCACCCTCGCCCCAGGATAGAGATAGGCGAAATCCGATGCCCACTGCTCGGTGAGATGCTTCGGCACGACGACAAGCGGCTTGGTGGCCCGGCCGAGACGCCTGGCCTCCATGCACATGGCGATACCCGTATAGGTTTTCCCGGCGCCAACAACATGGGCCACAAGCGTGCCCTCATCTGCCTGCCCAGCTCGCGCGACGGCGGCACGCTGATGCGGCCTCATCTCCACGTCGGGATTCATGCCGGGAAATGTGAGGTATGAGCCGTCATACGTTCTTGGAGCAAGACGGTTGTACCTATCATTGTAGATTTTGCACAGAACATTTGCCCGATCCGGGTCTGCCCACACCCATTTCTCGAAAGCCGACGAAATCAAGCGCCTCCTGTCCCATGCGGCCTTAGTCCCCTGGGGGTCGGGAACCTTCTTGCCCGTGGACATGTCGGTCTTGTTCAGCTTCGTCTCACTGCCGTTCAGGACGGCCGAGATGACCTTGAGCGGCGAATAGCTGCTGATGCCGTATCTGGCCAGCACCTCGAGCGAAAGCTCGGTCGCGTTTCCCGTCAGGCGCCATTTTCCGGTACGAGGCTCATGAGCAACCTCGAATTTCCTTTGCTTTGCGGCAGTCATCTCACCATCAGTTAACTCGAGCTCCTCCTCGATGAAGCTCATGACGAAGGAGGGGGGAATCCAGGGAGAACCCAGGGTCGCCGCGATCTCTCCGGGACCCAGCTCACGTGGAAGCACGGCTTTCAGTTTCTCTTCGCAGGTGCGCAGCGCGGCGAGCCTCTCGACATCCGACTCGGTTAGGCCGAAGGCTGCCATATGTCGCTCGCGTCTAGCCCTGTACTCGGCAAGGTCATCTGAGTTGACGAGTTCCCCATGGGGAATGGGCTGATCGACGTCGCCCATCCAGTCGACATGGGTAGTCCCCATCACGGCCTCGTCACCAGCCTGGCGATAGCCGAGCGAGATAAGGAATTCCGCCGGCACGGGGTCTGCCTTCATCGCAGCCGCCAAAACACTCGATAGGGGCTCCTGCTCCGACTTCCGGGCAACAGAGATCCCATACGCGCGCGCCAGGTTTTTGACTGGTTCGGGAGTCTGATATGTGTTGTCAGCATCGGCACGTCCAAGCGCGACGGCAAGGACATCGGGCCCCACGCGGGGATTGGTGGACAATCGCCAGAGAACCTCCTCCGTGTTCATCCCATCGGTCGCGAAATCCCGCTTACTTGCCGGATATCCGAGCGATCTCTCGACAAGCGCCGCGATGAGCGGGTTCGATATGGCCGCGTAGCCGTTCCTGCGCTCGGTGGAGATGCGAACCCCCTCATCGAGCTCTCCTAAGGCTGCAATTAACGCCTCTCCGGTCCACGTGCTGAATGACCTGTCGCGCCAGCTGTCGGGGAGGCTGCCGACATGCGCCGAGGCGATAACGGCACGGTCGGCCGTCAAGGGATGGACGCAGGTATCCCACAGGCCACTTTTCGTGAGAACGGTAACGGCTCTCGCCACCTCCGCACTCGTCTCGGGAGTGCGGGCGGGGGGAATCGATACCGACTCGAGCCAGGAGCTTTCCCCGGCGTCGACCCGATCGCTCTCTATCTTGTTTTGCATCGAATGGATCGCATCGAGCTTCTCGCCGATATCGCCAGAAAGATATGCCTCGGCGCTCTCGATTATCGACGTGATCGGATCGCGGACGATGAGGTCGCCGAGCCTTTGCTCGGCCTCGGCGACACTGCAGCCGAGTAGTCGCCCGATGAGTGCCAAATCGACGCCGCCCGTACGGTCATATGAGACGGCCAGGGCATCAGCCGGGGTCTCCGAACGGTCGGGGAGGGATGCCTGGGGGCGCACAGTGCGCTTCGAGAGGATATCGGCCTTGCGGACGAAGTTCTTCTTGGTGTCCAGCACCTCGAGACTGAAGAGGTTGATGCCGAGCGAGCAGTCGTGATAGCCCTTCATGGTAAGGACCCTGCGGTTCTTCTGATCATTCAGGCGACCGTATCGCTCAGCGAAGCGGTCATAGCGGTCGTTGAGCGCCTTTATTCCAGATTCGATTGCGGCATCAGTCGATTTGGGGTCACGCTCGAGCGAGATTAGTGCTCGCGCGGCATCCCTGATCTCAAGCATTGCGCGGGCACGATCCTCTGCCCCCCGGCCTATGGGCCGGAAAAGCTCGACAGTGTCGCCGTTGCCGTACCAGATCGATCCGCCGTCGCCCAGTGTGAACTCATAGAGCGCAGGGTCGGCGGGAACCGGCGCGACCTCGGGTACGGCAGACCTATCGGGCATCCCCTCGAAAGTATGGTAGATTGCAGCGATGGCCTGATCTGCCAGGGCCTTCCTGGCACCATCGGCGATACCCTTGACGTCAAGACCGCTGGTCAGCGCATATCCGGGGCCGTACGCGGTCATTTCTGAACCCTGCTCGCCGACGGCCATGGACGGATTGGAGGCAAGCAGTGCGTTCACGCGGAAGCCGTCCGCGTTGGTCGCCGTGTGGACCCAGGCCGGCGCACTTTCGCGCTCGACCTCACGCGGCTTCTCAAGTTTTCTCAGGATGACGAGGTCGCACAGCGCGCTAGTTCCAGCCTGGCTCTCGAATGTCTCCTTGGGGAGTCGTGCCATACCGACAAGGTCGCACTCTCGCGCAAGGTACTCACGCGTGGCCTCGCGTGCCTTATCCATTGTGTAGCGGCTCGTCAGCACGGCGACGATACCGCCGGGGCGCACGGCGGCCATGGCCCTCTTGATCATATAGTCGTGAAGCGGTACCCCATCAATTTTAATAGCGTCGGAGTAGGGGACGTTGCCTATGGCGGCGTCAAATGACCCATCGGGGATCTCGCATTTTTCGATATCCGCGGCGACGATCGTATGGTCCGGGCAAAGCACACGAGCAAGTCCCGCGCTCACGGGGTCGATCTCCACGCCGGTCACATGGACGTCCATGCCCTCGGGCACGCAGCGCATGAAGTTGCCCGTGCCGCAGCCCGGCTCCAGAATCTCGGCCCTGCCCCCATCGCAGATACCGGCATCCCTCAGCGTCTCCCAGATAAGCTCTACGACGGGACGGGGGGTATAGAAGGCAGTGAGGACCGTCGCGCGCTGCTCGGCGAACTCATCTTCGCTCAGCAGCTCTTTCAGCTCCCGTGATACCTCGGCCCAGCCGCCGGTCTGGTTTTCGGCAAAGGCGTTCGCGGCACCGCCCCAACCGGAGTAGGCCGAGATGGCGCGTGCCTCCTCTGGGGTGGCGTCTCGCCCCTCATCCATGGTCGCCTTGAGGGCGCGCAGGGCGGCCACGTTCAGTCTCGCGCGCTCCAGCGGCGAATGGCCGGCCTGGTCATCGGGATTAAGGTACTCGGTGTTGTGGCGGGTGGCTAGAGCGTGAGCACCGTCTCGTTGAGGGCGATCTCCTCGGCCATCTTCCGGGCGCTGTTGGCCCTGCGAATGTAGTCGTCGTACCGGCACTCGGCCATCGTGAGCTGTGCGAACTCCGGCGTCGCCCCGCAGCTCTCCATGCAGCTGTCCTGAAGCTCCGCGAGCCTCGTCAGATAGTTGCGCTCCACTGCCTTGAGATACTCCTCCGTCTCTCCGGCCGCATCCATCCTGGCCAGTTCCTCCGGAGCGTTCTGCTCCATGAAGGAATACCGGAGTCCCCTCACGCCCCTGTACGGGTTCTTCAGCACCGACATGCGCTTCCTCCTCGGAATCATCCTTGCGGGCGGCCTTATCGCCTCCCGTTTGGCTTACATAAGATTCCTGTTGCGCACCAAAGTCAAGTGCCAACCTTTGCTGTGCATCCACGTCATCTATTTGTTTTTCGGCTGGCGCCTCGTAAATTGAGGGGTCGTCCATCGCGAAGAGGGAGATTTGCCCCTCAACCGCGACAAAGCGCCTCGACGTTCTCCTGGCCATGGAACTACGCCCCCTTTCGGGCGTTGTTGGAGGCTCCGCGCGCGCCGGCATCGAAGGATGCGAGCATACTCTTCAGGCGCTTTGTCGTCATGGTTGCCGATTGGCCGCGCTCGACCGGGCTGTTCTGCGAAGCTCGCGTTCTCGGCTTGTGTTCGAACCCCGCCCGCCTGAGGGCGCGGTCGATTCTGTTCGTGGCGCCCCTCACCTGGGCGCAAACGCGCTCGATGCGGACGAGGAGCAGTTCGGTGTCCTCCATCGGCACGCGAATCTCCAAGCCGTCATCGATCCCGTAGCGGCGAAGCGTCACATGGGAGGCCATCGGGTCCATGTCCTCAAGGTCGATGTCTTCGGCGGCCTTTGTGATCGCGTCGAGTGCGACCGTATCCCCCTCGACCACCCTGATTGGAGCGGCACCGGGACACGAGGTGAGGCCCGTGTAGGCTGAGGCGGGGTAGACGGTCTCCGGCACGAGCTCGCAATCGAGAGTCAGCTCTTCACCGTCTCGTTTTGCAAAGGGAACGAGAATCTCGAACCCTACCGGATGCTCTTTGATTTTGCCACCCAACCTATCGGCGCGCTGTCTGCTGAGGACAGCGGAGGTATCGGCCTCGGGATGGTCGAGCTTGAATGCCGCGAGGGCAAGAATACTCCTCGGGCCCAATTCGGAATGCTCGGCCATGGAGTCGAGAATCGTGTCCCAGCCTCGCGGATGACCCATCACAGCCGCGAGTATCTCGACAGGCGCTTCGATTAGCCTCTGCTGCATTATCTCCTCCCCGTCTCAGTCAACTCCCATCGATGATGGGGGAGTGCGCCCATGCCGTCCGGTGCGGGAACAAGTGTTCATCATGATTAGGCTGCTGAGGTACACCCAATCACTGCTGACAACGATGCACCGCCGCTCCGCAAGGGGCATCTAGTCCCCGGCCCTCATAGAAGGACGCATCTTGAAGCTCGTGGAAGCATATGACAGGTACGCCGTTATAGACACATGATTTAACCGATTTGCTATTCCACCTTCCGACGCATGGGTCATGGGCGAGGTCAAATAGGGGAGGCCATTTCTGAATCGCAAGGTCGAGGACATCCTCCTCGTTATACTCGCCGTTATGGAGGAAGGCGAAGTGAGGCGCGCCATGTTTTGCGCCTCCGCAGATTTCAACAACTGAAACCTGGCTGAATGATTCTGAGCTTTCGCCGTCACCAAGCAATATCCAAGACGATGGGACGACAGCGAAATCATTGTCGGCAAGATCAATCCGCCGCATGTCGCGAGGCTCATTCTCCGCCACGTCCATGTAGTAAAGGGAAAAGTGTTCGTGAAGGCGCAGGAACTGATCATAGTCACGCTCAAGTTCCGCTACGGACAATTCCTCTGACCCATCAAATGAGAGGTGTCTCATTTCTTGCGCAGTAAGTTGAAGCTCTTTTTGGCAGACTTTATCCATGGCCTCTGCAACTCGAGGCGTAAGACCGGTAAACATAACAGTCAGATAATCGATCGCCTCACCGGTACTCCGAATTGATTCGGGGTTCTTGCTGCGTAGCTCCTTGATTCTATCCGGCGTGGCCACCTCAACGGTCGTACCGAATTTAATCTTATTTATCTTTGAGCCCTGTAACGGTAGTCTTGCCATGGTCTGTCCATTCACAATCGGTATTTACGTTGAACTCGCGCCCAACGATAGAAAGGTCGCCCGCGCCTTTAGTCCGACGCCTTATCTGCGCCCGCGATCTTCGGCGCCGAGGCGATCTCCGCGAGCCTCGTGAGCCCCGAGGCTATCTCGACCGCGTCCGCGCCCAACAGCCAGTCTGCAGGCACGCCGAACGTCCTCGAGAGGGCCTTGAGCGAGACCGCCGAAGGCAGCCTGACGCCCGTCAACCAAAGGGCGATAGAGCGCGGCGATTGGCCGATCGTTGCCGCAAGCTCATCCTGGCCGACACCCGTCACTCTCATGAGGGCGGCCAGGCGCCGGCGAAAGAGCAGCAGGGACGGTTCTGTTGTGTAGGGTCCGGGCGCATTCTTCATCTAAATCAGTACGTCCCGACGTTGAAGCCCTCGCCCTTGGTGAAATCGACGGTCACGGGAATCTCTGTCTCGTTTGGGAAGTAGGCGCGGATGACCCAGTAGGGGATATCGGAGCCATCGGGGCCCATTCCCGCATTCACGTCGCTCGAATCGATAAGCGTCTTCTCGGGAACGCCGTATTCTGAGGTCAGGGATGTGAGGTATGCGGCGACAGCGTCCTGGAAACCTGCCTGGGTCGCTTCCTCCGGCAGGTTGTCGGGCACGGACACGATCGAGGGGTCAACCTGGGCCGTCTCGCCCTGTCCATCCGCAACGTCGGTTTCCTGCCCATCATCTGACTCGTCACCTGAGACTTCGGACGCGCTGTCGGTTCCAATTGAGGATTCCTCGCCCGAGGTACCATCCGACCTTCCCATGGGCGGGAATACCGCGAATGCGATATTGATTGCGATGCAGACCGCGATGATGCCGACGCAGGCGAGAATAATTCCCTTTGAGTCGAGCTTCTTTCCCTTATCGTACATGGCGCAAATTCCTTTCCTCTTAGAGCTATTTGAGCTCCACTCCGCCCATCCAGCCCCAGTAGACGCCGGAGCCCTTTCCGTAGAAGGCTATGAATTCGTCAAGCGTTTTGGTCGTGATGGCGCCCTCGTTGCTCATGACCTTGCCGTCACCGACGTAGATGCCAACATGCCCATAGAGAAGGCCGGGCGTTCCGGTGCCGGGGTGGCTCGTGTCGCCCACAATCATGCCGACCTTGAGGTCTGCTGGGTTGTTGCTATGGCACCAGGCCTTGACCATGTCGCAGGCGTTGCCGCCGTAGTAGCCGACGCCGGCGGCCTTGAACACATTGGTCACCCAGGCGGCGCACCAGTTCTTGCCTGGCGAGGGTGTCGATTTGCATGCGCTCACGACGGCCAGCTGGGTGCCCGTGGCGCCCGACAGTTCCTGGCCGGAGCCGCCGAGGGAGCCCGAAGTGATGGCGTTGTAGAAATACTCCGCGTTTGGGTACCTTGAGTCCCAGCCGTGCGGCTTGCCTCCCACCATCGCGCACCGCTCCCATCCCATCGCATAGTGCATCGTCGCCGACTCGAGATCGTCGGTCTCCATGAATGTCTGGTAGGTGTACTTGCCGTTCGCGCTGGTGAACGAGCCCCACTCATCGTGGTCCGACCAGAACTCGAGCTGAACGTCGAGTTCGTACCAGTTCCTTCCCGTCTCCTTGGCGAACTGGGCAAGGCGAAGGCGACGCCCCCCGTCCCATTGGCCGATACCAACCGCCTTGTTGTAGACGGGACCCCTCGCGATGATCTCGTCATTGGTGCAAGGACTGATACCCTCTTCCCAATAGGCACGACCGCCCTTCGCCTGGTCGGCCATCGGGTATATCTTCTTGGCTGCGGTGCCCGCGGACTCATGGCAATAGTTGCCCATGATGGCCGCAGCGTGGATGTCGTCGCAGCCGTGGTCCTTGAGGTACAGATATATCTTGAGCTCGTCGGAGCCCAGGCTCGCCGTACTGCTCGCGCCGGCGGCCTGGTTGCCGAACAGAACGATGCCAAGCGACGAGGCTAGGACCACGCCCATGAACAGGAGGCAGCCGAGCGAAAGCAGGGATGTGAGCAGGGCGACCCTGTTCCTCCATGCCCTCATGGAGAGGAGCTTCTGCCTTCCCTTTCGCCCCTTGAATATTTTTCGGGAGATGCTGCCGCCGACGGCGCGACCCGCCTTCTTCCCGAGCGAGGCCTGTTTGAGTGCCGCCTTGCGCTTCCTGCGCAGAGAGCGCTTGCGGTAGTCCTTGAGCTTTTTGACGGCGACCGGATCTTTCTTGAATGAGCCGGGACGGCGCTTCATGAGGATATCGAGCTCGACCGCGTTGGCGCGATCAAGCGCCTTTGAGGCGCTGCCTGCGAACGGTGCGACGGGGACCGTCGCTATCTTTTTCGCGAGCTCCGAGGACGCCGCGAGCTGGGCCGAGGGCGTTGCGCCCGACACAGCGGCCCCGCGTCGGGAAGACGGGGCCATAGCGGAGGGGGAGAAACCCGATCCCTCTGCCATATCTGTGTCGGGCGCATCGGCTTCGGATGCACCCGCCATCGAGGATCGCACTGCTCCTGCAAAGGCGCCGCCGTAGGAGGCGGCGCCCGCGGCGGCAGATGCCGCACGCGAGCGCGTCGTTTTCTGAGCGCCGAGACGAGAGAGGTCGGATGAGTTCGCGCGCGAGCGGTTCTTGCGCGAAGAAGATCCTGCCGATGCCGTGGCATACCGCGACTCCGAATCGAGCATGGCGGCGACGGTGCCCGCACGCCTGCTGGCGGCGGTACGGGCATCCGCATGGGCAAGGTTGGAACTGTATCTCGTCGAGCGCATTTTCTAGCCTACGAAACCGGAGCCGTTTGCGTATTCGCCGAGGCCCTCAGGGCTGATCTCATCGGGATTCGTGAACACGCCGCCGACATCCTCGCCGCTGTCGTTTTGGTAGTTAAGCAGGCCCTGCATGGCCCCTGCGACCGATGCGCTCGTGAAGCGCTGCTCAGCGGGCTGCTGGGGAGCAGCCGTCGCCTGCAGCGCGGCCTGATGGCGGCGCTGAGCCGCGCGCTGGTTTGGATACATGCCTCCGGTCTGCATGAAGTCTGCAGCGGAAGTCTGCTGGGGCGTTGCGGAGTGTGCCGGCTGCTGAGGGACTTGCGCCTGAGTGCGCGGACGGGCCGGCGATTCCACCGGCTGCTGACGGGCGCCATCGAAACGAGAGGCCGCCTGCACGGCATCCTCTTCGACGGGCTGGGAAAGCTCGGGGGCAGCGGCGGGCTGGGGCTCCGTTACGGCATCGAGGCCGTTGGCGCGCTCGGACATGGCCACGAGCGCCGGCAGCGTGTAGCCGACCTCGGAACCGGAAAGGGCGACCGTGCCGTTCGAGAAGGCGATGTCGCCGGAGGGATCGGCGCCGAGCGTGATGCCGGCAGCGGAGAGCGCCAGCGCGAAATCATCGAAGTGGGTATCGCTCTCACGGGTGAAGACCTGATCGATCGCGTTCTGGACAAGCTCCTTGAGCTCGGCTTCAGCCTGTGCGTGCAGCTCCTCCTCGGTCGGGAGTCGACGGGTGTTGAAGCGCGAGAAGCTCACGCCCTCCTGGAAGTCACGAATATCCATATCTTCCATCCTTTCGTTTTTGGCGGCAACCGCGTCTCGGTTGTCGCCGCCGTTGAAACCAAATTGCTCGCTCGCAGGTCGATCGGAGGATCGGACTTGCGGCGGGGGAGCCATGTACGCGGGCGACGGCACGCTGCGGCCAATCTCCTCACGTCTCGGACGCGAGGACGATGACGGGGCGTCCTCCGGCTCGTCGAGCGTATCGACGTCGGCCTTCGCCGGCACCGGCCTCGCCACCCGGCGCTTGATATCGGCGGGGCGGGTCGTGCAGATGTCGTAGAGCGTCGGGCAGATCTTCTGGTCGATCGGGAAGTCGAAATGGACCACGCGGTTCTTGAACACGTAGAGGCCCTCGCCGGGATGCGCGGTTGCCAAAACCTTCGTCTGGCTCTCGGAGAGGTTGAACAGCTCCTGGAAGTCGGGCAGAAGGTCGCTCGTCTGCTGCAGGACCGTCACGAAGGGCGAGTTCTGGAACATGTAGCGCGTCTCCTCGCTGTTGAGGACGCGCGAGAGGTTCTGCGTGATGGCGTTGATATAGAAGTCCCATTTGCCGCCACGGGTGAAGAAGCGGTCAATCTGGCTGCGCGCATAGGGGCTGTCGAGCAGGAGCTGGAACTCGTCGATAACGAGCCAGGTTCGCCTTCCGGCGCGGCGGTTTGCCGAGACGCGGACCCAGATATGGTCGAGGATGATGAGCAGCGCCAGCGGCTTGAGCTCACTGGACAGCTCATGCAGGTCGAAGCAAACGAGGTTCGACTGGAGGTCCACGTTCGTCGGGTGGTTGAACAGCGACAGCGTGCCCGTGACATAGCGGCGAATGAGCTTCGCGAGGTCGCGGGCGTCGCGCATGTCGGAGCCCTGCTCGGACATCAGGAAGTCATAGATATCCTGAAGTGTCGGCAGGTTCTCGGGGCGCGGGTCGTCCAAGTATCGGTTATACGCGTAGGCCGCGGCGGCATCGAGCACGTTTGCCTGGGCATCGTTGACGCTGCTCGCCATCATGCGCACAAGCGACTGGATGAAGGACACTTTCGCAGGAACAGGGGAGGACTTTGTCTCCGGGTCGTCCGAGCCGTAGGCAAGGGAGATGTCGAGGGGATTGATGTAGTCGCCGGAGTTCTCCGCGATACGGATCACCTGACCGCCGAGATACTCGGTAGGGGTGACGTACTCGCCCTCGGGGTCGATTGTGATCACGTCGTCGTCCGGATGCTTCAGGTGCACGGGGATGATGCGGGTGATCTTCGAATTGAACGACTTGCCGGAACGGGGCTGTGCCAGCGTGAAGCTGTTCGTGTGCTCATGGGAGACCGGATCGTAGACGATGAACGAGCGGGTCTCGGCATTGAGACCCATGATGTTGCCGCCCGGGTCATTCATCTCCGCCGCAACGAACATCATCATGTGCGCCAGGGGATCGGTCGTGAGGGTGCGATCATACGGGATATAGGGGGCACCGATGGGCAGGGCGGTCGAGAACGATTCCTCGCGAAGCGCGCGCCAGGAATCGGGGTAGGGCTTCCTGTGCGTGGAGAACACCTTCTCGACCTCGCGGCAGGCCTCCTCGAGCTCCGTCTCCGTGCGACCCTGGACGGTAACGACCGTCGTGACGCCGAACGCGTGCATCTCCGCGCTCTCGAGGTCGTCTCGGAAAGCCTCGGCATCCTCCTGGGCCTCGCGCATGGCGGGAGGCATGTTACTCTGGTCGACGAAGTATCCGACCTCGGGACGGCTCGTGTTGAACTGATAGGTGTTGTTTTCCTCGGTGATCTCGTGTAAGTGGTTCTCTGCAGCGGAGATCGCGGCAGAGAATTCCCAGGGCCGGATGTGCCATGCGACGGTGAGGTCGTAGGGCAGACCCGTCAGATCGGAGATAAAGGAGTCCTTCATCGTCTTGCCGTACCCGTCGAGGGTGACGTCATAGGTCTTCACCCAACGGCGCCCGACGATCATCCTAGGATCGCCGCGGTAGCCGTCTGCCGTGAGGACGGAAGAGGGGGCCACGAGCTCGCGGGTCGTGAGGCCGACGGTTCCGGAAAGACGCTCGAAGTTCGCCGTACCCGGGTTATCGTCCTGTCGCGTCATGGCCTGGATGATATCGAGACGCTGCTGGCCGTCGAGGATATGCGCATCGGATCCGAGGTCGCGCATGAAGCGCAGGAAGGAATCGGCCTCCTGGGAAAGGCGCGGGACGGCGCGCTCCAACGTGTCGGCAGACACCGCGATCGTCACTATGCGGTCACGGCGTACGGATCTGGAGGATTTCGCCAGCATGGAGCGAGTCCAGGCGTTGTACTCGCGGCGCAAGACGTTGCCGCGATCGTCACCGGGCACCTCGCGGAATAGCAGGTCGGAGGCGAACTCCTCCGGGCTTACACGCTTGTTCATGATGAAGATGCCGAGGCGCACCGTATGGTCGAGGGAGTCGAGATACGCCGCCCATGCCTCGCGCACGCGATATTGGTCCTCGGGTCGTGCGCCCTGATAGTTGACGTCGTCGACCCGCAGGGCGATGGAGTAGGTCGCCGAATCGATACGCATGACGCCGTCGACCGTTAGCAGCTCGTAGGGAACGAGTTTCGTGGTCGACCACTTGGGTTGGACGAGCTTGACGTCGGTCGACAGGGCGGTGTTGACGCCGAGATCGGCCTGGTCCTCATCCGTCTCCCAGGAAGAGCCAAGGGGGATGGATGGCACGTCGGGACCATATTTCGCAAGATGCTTGTCGCGTTTCTTATTCAGCTTTTTCAGGCGCTTGTCCATTTGGCGCACGCCCTTCGGCCAACCGGCCTCGACGGCGTTCGCGCGGCGCTGTTCCGCCTCCGCGATCTCACGGTCGAGATCCTCAATCGTCATCCTGCTCATCTCGGGTTTCTCCTATCGTTATCAATAGAGACCTCAGCCATCGCCTGGGCGATTCCCGCCGGCACGGTCTCCTGTTCTACCTTTCTTGCCTTCTTCGCGGCCTTTTCACGGCGCTTCTCCTTGCGCAACTCAGCCCGAGTCTTTTTTGGCGTCGCGACCTCGAAAGTCGGCACCGCGAGCATGAGCTGATCCGGCTCGGCCCGGTCCTTCAGCATGAGGGGCAGCCATTTTTCCGATTTGAGGCCATGGTGCGAATGGAGGCCGATTACGCCGATCGCGACGCAAACCGGTATCGCCAGATATGTGGCGGCCTCCAGGTTCCAATCCCATGCGTAAACGCCGTATATGCCGACAGATACGACCGAGGCGGCAGCCAACGCCGCCACAGCGGAGCGCTTGGAAAAATGACCGAAAATATTTCTCGCGACATAGTTGTTGATATCGTCGCGCACGAATGTCTCTGCCATTTCATCACCTTCCCTAGGCAAGGCCAAACAGGCTGTTGGCGACCAACTTGGACTTGTTGACGATTTCCGTGATGCACAGGACAGCGCACATCGACGGGATCAGGGCGGCGACGGCATCCCCAAACCCGCTCAGGCTGCTCGTGTCAGACGTGATCGGCGCTATGAGCTCGGAGGCCACCGTCATGATCAAGGGGATCATGCCGATGGCGATGACAATCATGACCGCCTGGAAGCACACCGCGGCGAAGCGCTTGAGGTACCCGACCCCCATTGCCCTGGACCTGTCGTCTGCGAAAAATGCAAGGCAAAGTGGGCTCGCCGCCGCCCTGAGGTATATCTCGCCGACGCGTACAAAGATGGTAGTGAGTACGCAAAATAGGCAGGCAACGCAGGCGACAAGGGCCACGATCGCAAGGAGCAGCAGGATAAAGGACGTGCTCGCCTGGGCATACGTCAGAGAGTCGAACGAGGCGACCACTTGCTCTTTTATGCCGAGGGACTTGGACGCCTCTATGCCGACAGACGTGAGCGCGATGTTCACGACCCTTACCAAGTTCTGGGCGAGGATATATATGCAGGCGCAGATATCCATCGCGTGCACGATGAGGGTGTAGCTCACCGCGAACATCATAACGACGAAGGCGAGGCTTGCCATGATATCGATACCGGCCATCTTGCGGCGGACATCGAGCTGGTGCATAAGGGCGACGCCGAAGGTCAGACCCAGAAACGCAAAGGCGTAGGGTTGGAAGGCGTTTTTGGACAGCGTCGATGCCATGGTGTAGAACTGGGCAAAAGGCCCATTGGTGAAATCGGAAGTGAACGCCGTGTCCGCCGTGGAGGACACCAGCGAAATACACCATTCGGCGAGGCTGGTCGCATTCTCGGCAAGTCCGCGGCAGAAGGACCATGCCAGATTTTCCGCGGAATACTTAAAGAATTTAAAATCCAGGGCAAAATCGGGCGGATTGTCCTTGATCTGTTGATTCTCCATGTCCTCCGGGTCCTTTGCCGCCGAGTCTTTGTCGGTATGAGGCCCGCCACCGGTTCCAGTGGATTCCTGTCCAGTTGCCGCGGCTTTTGCTATCTCCCAGCCATCAGGAGCCCAGCTTGGCGCCAAGCTCTTCAGAAACTCACTATTGCTCAAACCTCCGTTCAATTTTTTTGTTTTGGCATTTTTTGAACTTACAGTTTTACCGTTCTTATCGACATAGACCGGACCGTATAGATCTGCGCTTCCGTATCCGAGTTTCACCTCATATCTGATTTCATGAGCCGTGATGTTGCCATGTTTAAAGTCTATAAACTTGTCCTTTTCAATATCCGACCAACGAATGACGACATAGCGCTTAGAGTCTGTTGCCTGAGGACCTGAAACATCAAGCGAGTCTCTTACAGACCACTGGCCCTTTTGCGCAGCATATGCGATGCCAGACAGCGCGCAGCCCAGCACCAGCAGGGCAACGCTGACAACCGCGAAGCGAAAAATGCACTCCGACCACCTTATGGATCGCCTGTCGAGCTCATATTCTCCGTATGGTTCCGTCGGCCTTGGCGACCGATCGCCCCCGATAGGGGAGCCGGCGGCGAAGGCGAGCAACCTCTCCCGAATACTCATTATTGGATGATGCCGTTGAACAGCTGGGAGATGATGTGGGACACACCGCACCCGGCGATGAATACGCCGGCGAGCACCTGCCACCATTCGGTACCGTGGCCGGGACGTCCCTTGGTCTTCTCCTCAAGCAGGTTGTACACACCCCACAGGGCAAACAGAGAACCACCGGCAATCATGAGGTTCTCAAAGGATGTGACGATCTGTGTAAGTTGTTCCATTGAAATGTCCTTCCCTTGGATTTTGCGATATCTATTCATGCGCCCTAATAGGCGTCGATGACGATGGTCTTGGGGTTCGCGCGGTCGATGAGCACGACGTCCTCAGGTGTGGACGCGTCAGGGTCTTTCGCATGCTTCCTTGAGCGCGCCCACTCGAGCATGTCGGTCTTGCCGGCGGCGAGATACTCCTTGCGCCGGGGGTGGATCTCCGGGTCGGCCTTGAGGTCGCGGAACCACATTCCCTGTTTGTAGTGGGTCACGCACTCGTCAGGGGACAGGCCGTCTTCCTCGTTGAAGCTGTAGAGCTCCTCGGGGCTCATGAGCGGGACCTTGACGTATCTCGTACTCTCATTGATGGATTTGCCGCTTGCGGAATTCGAGACTGAGTAATCGGTGAACTTCTTCGTGGTGTTGCCCATCTCGCGAGATATCTGCTCGCAGTCGGAAAAGAGGGAGGAACCCATGTACATGAAAATGGCCGAGTTTGCACGGATGGATTCCGACTGCTTGCCGTACCGGGCCTCGAGCTGCTTGCCGTCCTGCACGATGGCGCAGAGGTTGATCCAAAACTTACGGCTCTCGGCGAACAGCTTCTCGAGGTCAGGGATCTTGCCTATCTGGGCGAGCTCGTCGAGATAGCAATAGAGGGGGATCTCAAGATGGCCGATGCCGTTCGTGGATCCGATATCCTTCGAGATATCGAACAGCTGGTTCAGGGCCATCGCGGCGACAAAGTCATAGGGGCCGCCGCCGGACTTGATGCAGAAGAATATGGCGCGCTTGCGCTTGTCGATAGACTGCAGGTCGAGCTCGTCGCGACCCAGCATCTTCCTGATCGCGGGGTTGTTGAGTCTCTGGAGGCGGGCCGCGCACGAGGACACGACTGCCGCCATCTGCTCGGGGGCGCCGGCGTTGGCCTTGAAGGTACGGTAGTTGGTGAGGACGGAGTTCTCGGGGAGGGACTCGTCGTCGAGCGCGTCCTCGCCGTAGGTATCGATGATGTACTGCGCGAACCCATCAAAGCCGTCGCGCTCGCGGGTACCCTCGAAGACGAGATCGAGCTTGTTGATGCCCTCGGCGCCGTCGGCCTTGGCCATCGCCAAGTAGTCGATGATGCCCGGAAGGGTGCAGTCCGCGGTATTGCCGTTGGCCTTGAACCAAAAGACGAACATGCCGCAGACGCAGGTGTAGAAATTCTTCTCCATGTCGATGAAGAACTGCTGGTCGCCGCGCGTGTCCTCACCTTTGGTGTTCGCAATGAACATATTTACCAGCGAGTTGATGGACGTGACGTCACGGCAGTTGATGAGCGGGTTGTAGGGGGTAGAGGCTAGGATGTGCTCCTCGTCGCGCAGGTCGATGACCTGCACCTCATAGCCGTTTTTCTCCAAAAAGGCGGCAGATGCGCGGAAAAGCTCGCCAGACGGATCGGTGAAGACCATGTTGCCGTTCATCTGCATGATCTGGTTGGTCACGAATCGGTATGACTTGCCAGCACCCGATCCGGCCATGATGAACATGTTGCGGTTAGGTACCTGGCTCTCACGCCTGATCGGGTCCTTCTTACCATTGACGATTGAGGTACCGGCAACCTTGCTGTTGAGCGACAGGATGATATTGTCGTCCTCGACCGTCTCGCACCAGTCGGGGACGGGCCACTCGTCTGTCGCCTTGTTATGCGAGTACAGCAAGCGCTCCTGGGCGGTGGAGAATCGCTGGGAGCCATATTGCTTGGCGGGAGAGATGTCCTCGCCAGGTGCCTCCTTCTTGAGGAAAATGGCCAGCGCGAATGCAAGGGATGTTGCAGCAGAAATCAGCAAAGGGAGCCCACCGAAGTAGATGCCTAAGGGTCGCCGGGATGCCGACCATGCGATGAAGGCCACGATGTCATTGGGTGTCTCCATGCCGTTGATTCCGAGCATGACCTTCTGGACCGTAAGGTTTACGATCCAGAAGGCGGCCGCCCCCAGCACGACGGCTCCGATTGCCCTCGTTATGTCCAGCTTGGGCAACTTCATGAATTACCTCTTGACCCGCTTGTTGAGAGTTCGGGAGTGCGTGGCCGGACGGTTCTGATTTCCGATCTGGTGACGGTTCGCCTTGCGGTCGGCGGCGTCGCGCATATTGGCGGCGCGAATGACCTCGTGCGAGCCCATCTGCTTGGTGCGTCCTGGGCGCTGCTGCAGCTTAACCGACCCCTCGAAGGCCTCACGGTCCTTCAGGGTCTCGACCTGGGAATGGCATCGAACGAGCGCGTCGGAGCGTCCCTCGATAAACGCCCCCTTGACGTCTCCCTCGCAGACCTGGTTTCCGATTTTCGCCAGACGGCCGTCGGAATCGGTGATCCTGAAGGCACCGGCCGTTGTCATGGCGGCGGTGTAGGCAGTGCCGTCCCAACCGGTGAATTTACGCTTGTACATGCCATCGGACTGGTCGAGCTTCCAAGACTCCCCGAGATATTCGATGCTTTCCGGCGCGGGCGGCAGGCCAACCGGAGGGAGGCCAACGGCGGGAAGCCCGATTGCGGGAAGCGCTGGATACTCTTTTAATTGCTCAGACGAGCGCTCATTACGCGGATTGGCCGACTGGGGGCCATTGCCCTTCTCGACCGGTCCCCTCATGGCGCTATCCACGTCGGCATTCGAGATAAGCTTTCTCTGGATAGCCGTCTCGATGCAGGCGGCGAGCGCCTCCTGATCCTTCATCTTGTATTCGATTGCGAAATAGCCGGTCGCCGGGTCTTCGAAAACCGCGAACCCGATGCGGTGCCTGCGGCAGATGTCAGAAAGGAGCGACAGGTCGCTGCGGTCAAGCGCGCCCTCCTTGCCGAGGTTAACGAGCTTGATGACGTCGTTGCGGTCGCGCCTCAAGGTATGCTCGGTCACAAGGCCGTAGCGCCCGAGTCCGTTTACATGGCTGATCGCATGGTTCGCGCCGCGCTGGGCCGTCCTGCCGGCAGTGCCGGCAACCTTGCCGGTGCCGCGCGCCAGCGCCCTCATCGTAAGAATGAGAACCTCACGCGCCGGCGGCATAACAGCCTGCCCGAGCATGAGCAAGACACGCATGGCTTCTTCGTTCTCTCCGGGCATTGCTGGTACCTCCTTCCGGCGATGTGCATTGGGGCCGCACGCTCGGGCGGCCCCAAATACAGTTTTCGCCATATAGGCCACCCGTGCAGACCGGTTTGGTGCCACAGGGTGACAATTTCCTAGATATGCCTGTGGGCTCCGGGGCGTTTGACATCTGACCCCGGATGTCTATGGCCTTCGCTGATCGATGCGGCGTATAGATATAGATGCCTGGTAGCCAAGGCATCGGCGAGGGCGGTGTGGGGTGCCTCCTCGAAGCTATAGCCCGCAGCATCTGCCGCAGAGGTCAGTCTCCATCGGGTATGGGTTTCCGAGAACGGGCCGTATGCGCGCCCGAAGGCCTCCATCGCATCGATTACCTTCGTCGCCTGCGGTATGACGACGCCCTCGTTCTCGAGAAAACCAAGGTCAAAGTTGACATTCCATCCGACAATCTTCTCCGTACGGTCGAATAGCGACTGGACGGCCTCGAGATACCTTTCAAAGGGCTTGTAGTTCGCCACGGAGGCGGGGGAGATATGGTTCACGCGCTCGGCGTCGGGCCATTCCGTCTTATGCTGCGGCCTGACACGTAGATGAACCGTCGAGGGTGAGTCTTGGCCGTCGATATCGAGAACCATGGCGAGCGTCAGGATCTCATCGCCGCCGGCTGGATCGAGCCCAGTGGTCTCCGTGTCGATTGTCATGCACTCGATAGGGGAGTCGAATGGGATAAGGTTAATACTCATCGTAGTGCGCCTCCCTTATGACTGCCCATAGTGAAAGTAGGCGGTGCGGTCGGGGGCCGTGGTGTGAAGCGCTCCCTCGGTGCCGCCGCCTAGCTTCTTGCTGATCTGCGCGATGAGGTTTTTTCGTTCCCGGCATCACGTGGGCACGTTCGGTCTTGAGTTCGCTCTCTTTGACAAAGCCATCATTGAGAGAGTCCTTCCACTCATCCTGCTCTCCCTCGGTGTAGTAGACAGGGGCATCGGGATCGTTATCGATAGCCTGAGAAGCAAGCGTATCGATGTAGCTCGCTTCACCCCTCACAGCAGCGCTGATAACCTCGTCGGTAAGCGGGCCGCCGTTCGCGATGTATTCGTAGAGGCTCTGATCGAGGGGGTCGGGAATCACGCGCACGAACTGCTCGTCTGTGACATAGCCATCGTCGCCGATTCTGTACTGGCCGTAGGGGCCAGCCGGCCAGTTCATGGCGATGTGTGTGAGCTCAGTGTCTGCCATGACATAAAATTTCATGACGGCGAGCTTCTGGTCACGCGAGATGTAGTCCTGGACGGCAATGGCGGCCTTGGGATTGATGTGGGCTCGGTCGGACGGCGAGAGCTCAAGACCGTGCTCGACCTCATATGCGGCCTGAGCGGTTGAGGCCGTGAATAGGGCCCTGAGCGAGCAGCCAGGACTTCTGGTCGGCATGCGTATTGGGAGCAATACCGTCAAATGCGACCTCGGCCGCGGCCGCAAGAAGGCTCGGCTCCGCCATAATCGCGCCAAGTGTGGCGACGGCCGGCCACTTAAGGTGGCTCTCGCATCGCTGCGGGTCCATGATCTGCTCGCACACGTTATTGTAAATGCGGTCGAGATTGAGCTGGCCTAGCCCTGCCGCCGCTCCCGACCTGTCTAGCTTATCCATACGGCTCTCCCTTCGGTCATAGTTCCGTTGGTTTTATCGTCCGCCCTGGGGCATGGCGATGAGAGCCGTTGAACAAGTGTTCCTAGCTTTTGGTTAATGCTTCAGCGATTGAACGTGGGGAAGGGCCACATCGCGCTCCATCGTTACGACGCCACCGGGCGATGCCGTGCTTTTAGTCGTAAGCCGGAGCGAGTCGATGATCTTCTTGGTGCTGGGGCTGCAGTCTAGCCTGTGGGGCGCCACGCTGAGCTCATCGTACTGATCGAGGATCGCGTCCACCTTCTGAGACTCTTCGAAGGTCTGCCCGCGATAGAGCGTATAGTCGTGCCCGCCGACTTTGACGAGGCCATCAGACATGAGCGCGATGTCTTTGGCTTCAATCGCCGGCACCACGGCGAACTTAACGCCCGCGGCAACAGCGATATCCTTGTATTCGGAGGGAATGACCATCTCTCGGAATTCCGGCAAATCCCTCATCGAGAGGAAGGCGTTCGAGCTGATCTCGACGGCCTCATACCCTCCGCGTCCGGCGCCATCGATAACGGTACCGAACACCTCCGAGTCCATCAGGATCCCGGGCAAGGGGTCAATGTCGGATCGCTTCATGTAGACAGTACGGTCGCCCTGTGCCGGGCCGTCAAGGTTCACGGTGACGTCCGACCAAAGAGCCCCGAACGAGTCGGAGCCCTCGGTCACATCGAAGGCCTGGATGCAGAGCGTGTCGTTCTCTTCGTAGACCTGCTTCACGAGCTCCACGGTCTTCGGCTCCCCATCGACCGAATAATTGACCTTGATGCCGCCCTTGGAGGTTGCATCCACATAGAGGCTGCTGTCCTCGATGCGCTTTTCGACGTTCTCCCTATAGGCGACCAACGAACCGGGGTGCGCCTGAATCTGAGATAGGCCTTCTTCCAGCTGGCAGATATCAACAGCGACAGGCTGTTCAATCTTAGGGAACAGGCCCTTCTCAAAAGCATTTAGCGCGTACTTGCTGCGGTCCTCTCTCACCGTCATGACGAGCGCGGCATCGCTAGGAAATTGAACAGTGCCGTCAACCCTGACAATTCTTACGGTATCTTGCCTGATAGCCGCAGCAACGGACTGAAGGACATGGGTCGAGGCCTGGTCGATATTTCCCAAAACGATAGCGCCACCGCTTGCGGTCGAAATGACACCAGGCAAGATCGGGCGCCCCCCGCCGACAATGCCCGCAATGCTTGCCGTCCCGACATCGGGCACGACGGCAACGTTCCCCTTAGCGCCGATACGGGCGAGGTCTCTCATGAGTGTCGCCTCGTCACTCTCGCCGACACGAAAGAACGCCCGGAGCGCCTCGCTCGCGCGTTCCGGGCTATCCGTCTCGATGAGGATGGGTCTATGGGTCGCAAGCGCCTCAGCCACAGCGGAGACGGCAGCGGGCGGATAGACTGGGCTCAGTTGTTCGGGTTCGGCCGGCATGGTCCTTCCGATGAGGTTCTCGGGATTATTTAGGGCGTCAGTTGAAATCGAGTCCAAAGATTGAAGGCTCGATTGATAAGGCCTGATACCGCGCGGAGTTGCAGCTGAGACGATTCCTTGGAGACTCAGCTCTTGGCAAAGGCTCTCGACGGCGATAGTACCCCGGCATGAGGTGACGTTGCCACCGAAATCGAGCGAACCGAAAAACAGCCTGTCCTCGATATATGTAGGGTCAAGTTGCCCCGAGGCGCTTAGGATTCCGAGTGCGATGGGTAGCGCGAGGGAGCCTGCATCTCGGATTCGACCAGAGAAGGCCCTGCTATAGCCAGGCGAGGGCATGACAACGACAGAGCCACTGTTTCGAGGCAGGGTGTATCCCTGCGCCCTGAGGGCGCACCTGACGATACCTCGCAGCTCTACGGCGGCATTATCCTGAATGCCCAGAATGGTCATGCCGGGAATTCCCGGCTTGAATTCAATCGCGATGTCGATGGGCACCGCCGAGGCGGCTTCCACAATAGCGCCATGGACAACTGTACGATTGGTCATAACCTGCTCCAATCCTCAAGGGTATTGAGACAAGTCTGATGGCGGGAAGTGCCCATATGACCTTGCTGAACAACTGTTCCAGGCCTTCATTGACTTGGCGGCCAACAATCGTATCGAAATGGATCATCTCGCAAGCTAAACTGAGATCATCGATTCATCACACTTCCATCTATTTTGGCGAAAGCAAACGCATCGATCGGTAGATCATAAAGCTCATTTTAAATCTACTGATACAGACAGGACACGTATCTATGCACTAATCAGTGGTGGATAGTGGTGGATAGCCAGAAGAAACCAGTGGATTCTAGAAGGAATAGCCAATAGTAAAGCGGTTCCCCTGATCGACTAGATTTCAGAGAAACCGCTGGTAGATAGTGGTGGGCCCTCCGGG